>Ga0315281_10002595_pt1 | contig 26767 bp, 19 predicted proteins | sample YL17G07_0_MG_FD_204540 | JGI IMG/M metagenome (GOLD analysis project Ga0315281, IMG submission 204540) | Sediment microbial communities from Yellowstone Lake, YNP, Wyoming, USA - YL17G07_0 | ecosystem: Environmental > Aquatic > Freshwater > Lake > Sediment | place: USA: Wyoming | collected... | reverse complement strand
GGGGGACAGCTACACGCAGATGATGATCGACAGCGGTGCCGTCACCCCCATGCAGGACTTCGTCGACCGGGATGGCTACGACCTTTCAGACCTCGACCCGAAGGGCGTCGGGGCCTTCACTATTCAGGACAAGCTATGGGCCATGCCCTTCGCGATAGAGTTCCCTCTCCTCTACTACAACAAGTTGACCTTCCGGGAGGTGGGGCTGGACCCCGAGAAGCCGCCGCAGGACCTGGAGGAACTGCGCCAGTACTCAGAGAAGATCCTGAAGCGTGAAGCCTCCGGGAACGTGGTGCGCAGCGGCATCGCCCTCGATGTCGTCGCCTGGCTGAGGAATGTCCTGGCGGAGCACGGTGACCTCTGGGTGGGGAAGGAGAACGGACGTGAGGGCCGCGCTACCAACGTCCTCTTCGACAACGACACCGGTCGCTGGTTCTTCCAGTGGTGGCACGACATGGTGGATAGCGGGCTGGCATACAATGTCGGCCGCAACCCTACGATAGCGGAAGGCTTTCTGGCCATAGCCTCAGGTCGGGCCGCGATGACCATCGCCTTCACAGGTGCGTTGCGATCCGTGCTCGATGCCTTCGCGGGGGTCCAGGGCGTGGAGCTCGGCATTAGCCGGCTGCCCGGTGCCCCGGGGAGCGCTGGCAATACGATCAGCGTTGCCTCGTACGGCCTCTTCATCCTCAGCGGACGTCCTAAAGAGGAACAGGAGGCGGCCTGGAAGTTCATCAAGTGGCTCATGGAGCCCGAGCAGCAGGCCGAGTGGTTCGCGGGCAGCGGCTACCTTCCCGTGAGCCGCTCCTCGGTCGACCTGCCGGCGGCGCAGGACACCGTTGCGCGCTACCCCCTCTTCCAGGTGCCGCTCGACCTTTACGTCAATGCCCCGGCCACCGCCGTCTCCCTGCCGCCAGCCCTGGGTCCTGCAATGAAGGTGGGCGAAGCCGTTTTACGGGGCGTTGAGGCGATGCTGGCCGGCGCCAAGGACCCCAACCAGGCCCTCAAGGACGCCGCGGAGGAGTCCAACCGGATCATCGAAGAGTACAACCAGCGGCTGGGTTACTAGCGGCTGGATCAACCGATGAGATACGGGCCGACACCGGAATCCTGACGCAGCATCCTCGCTGGTTGGTTCCACGAAGGCGCGCCCCTGCGGGATGAGGGCTAGCGACCTGTGTCCTCAGAGATGTGATCGCGCGGCCGCCGCGTCCGGCTCAAAAGGGGTACCGATAACGAAGATTATCAACCTAACACCTGCTGTCATTCGCTAGCGGGTGCGGGGTACCGCCTACCCACCATCGCTTGACAACTTCCCCCGCGTGATGAAGGATGGGCACACCGGGTTGCTCTGGCGATTGCGAAAGGGACGGGCCGATGCTGCGCGAAATCGGCGCTCTGAAGAGGGTCGACGCCCGTGAGGTTTGGACAAACGAGGCACGGGACTTCACGCCCTGGCTCAAAGAGAACATCGCCCTGCTGGGAGAGAAGCTCGGCATGGACCTCGACTTGGTCGAAGGCGAGGTGTCGGTGGGTCCTTTTGCAGCCGACCTCGTCGCCAAGGATGTGTCCGGCGACCGATGGGTGGTCATCGAGAACCAGCTTGAGCCGACTGACCACGGCCACTTGGGCCAGTTGCTGACATATGGCGCTGGAACTTGGGCAAGCGTCTTTGTTTGGATCAGTCCCGAGTTTCGGGAGGAGCATCGGGCAGCCCTGGACTGGCTGAACGAGCACTCAGATGAGGACTCGCTGTTCTTCGGTGTCGAGATCGAACTCGTTGCTGTCGACGATTCGCGTCCGGCTCCGTACTTCAAACTTGTTTCCTTCCCGAACGAGTGGCGCAAGAGCGCACACGCCGTCACAGCACCCGTGTCAGAGAAGCGTGCCGCCTACGAGCACTTTTGGGCTGAGCTGATCCCTGCCTTCAAGGCGAAGTACCCGGGGCAGACAAACGTGTCCAGACCACCGCGTGACAGCTGGCTGTCGCTTGGCGCCGGCCGAACGGGTCTTGGCACCAACTGGGCCTTCACGGGTGACCGCCGATTCCGGGTTGAGCTCTACATCGACACCGGCGATGGACCTTCAAACAAGGCGTACTTCGATCAGCTGGCAGGTCACAAGGACGAGATCGAGCTGAAGCTCGGCCACGAGCTGAACTGGGACCGGATCGAAGAGAGACAGGCCTGTCGGATTTCATCGTACTACCCCCAGCAGCCAGTTTCGGTGACAGACGACGAGGACACCCTTCGGCCGCTCATCGACTGGGCCGTGGAGGAGATGGCCCGGTTCCGGAGTGCCTTCCGACCCAACATTCAGACACTGAGGATGGAGTAGGCAAGGATTTCCAGCCCAAGTCCTCGGGTAACGGTGCGGTGAGGACTCAGAATGAAGAAACTGGCAGTCTTGAGGTGGAAGGTTCTCCGATGTCCGGCAGCCGACAGACGAAGCCGAATAGGGGACCGCGGCCGTTCCAGCTTCTAGTCGTCTGCGGCGGCAACACGTGTCGGAGCCCCATGGCCGTGGGCATCGCCCGGTTGAGGCTAGGAGGTATCGCTCATGTCGAGAGCGCGGGCATTGCCGCCTATGGTGAAGGAGCTACCAAGGAGGCCGTACGGGTCATGCGGGAGAAGTATGGTGTCGACATCTCCGGCCACCGGCCCCGTGACTTCGCCGAAGTCTCACTCAGCGAATTCGACTACGTCGTTGGGATGGACGGCTACGTGCAAGGACATTTGATATCAGCCTGCCAAGTGCGGCCGGACAAGCTCATACGGTGGGATATTGGAGATCCGTACCTGCAGGGAATCGACGCCTACTTCGACTGTGCATCTGTGATCGAGCGGCACGTCCGAGACGTGCTTGGGAGGCTGTTGTCTGAGGAAGTGCACGATCTGCAAGCAGACATTGCCCGTTGGAAAGCGGAGGTTGACTCGGGCGAACTGCGAGGAACCCTCCTCCACGGAATAGCCAGCAAGGCCGTGGATACTTTTGAACTGCGGCTTCAAGACCTTCTGAGATACTACCTGCTCGTCTGCGGCATTGACTACGACCGGGCTCTTGGGCCGCGCAGAAAAGGCAAGGCCCTCCAGCGGCTAGCGATGGGTGACGTGGTGTTGTCCTTCAAAGAGTTGGGCACGGAACTCACGGAACGATGCCGCTCACTGTCGCCGGGGGCCGCCAACATGCTCAAGTGCCGTCAACTAGTGACCCCGGCTCTTGCCGAGCAGCTTGACGAACTTGTCCAGCTCCGAAACCGGCTGCACCATCGCCCCCATGAGTACGCGAAGGACATCGCTACGCTCGAAAGCAACGCGAGGCGGACCTTGGCCCTCATTCAGACTGCGGTAGCTGACGCCCTGTTCTCCGGGGTGCCCGTGGTTAGAGAGGGGAAGAGCGACGCTCAGGGCGACGGACCATACACATGATGTTGCCCGGCGGGACGGTCGACAGCCCTCCAACGGTTGCGTAGTAGTTGACCACGTAGCTCATCGGTCCTTGGGCATCCGATGAAGACAGCGCGCCTCTGCAAATCAGGCGTCCAAGTACAGTTGAACAAGCCTCAACTTTGACGGCCACTGCGCGTTCATGGGAGATTGAACGACAGTAGGCGTGTCGGGTCCTGCGACGCCCGCTCGGAGTCGTCAGGACGAGAGGGTGAAGAACAGGTTTGGCTTAGGTCCTAAGGGCAAAGAGCCCACTTTCACCCTCTTGACAGGAGGATTAGACTCAACAGTGGTTGCCCGGCCCAAAGAGCGCCAGAGGGCCGGTGTGAGGCGAACATGGAAGAGACCCTTCTCGTCAGTCGGATGCCGTCGGGCGAGCTGGAAATCTTCAAGTCGATTCAGGGAGAAGGTCCGTCGGTGGGTACGGCGAGCACATTCGTCAGGTTGGCAATGTGCAACCTTCGCTGCAATTGGTGTGATACACGTTACACATGGGACTGGACAAGGTTCGATCGCGGGGGTCGAACGATGCCGGCAAACGTTGACGACATCGTGGCGACGGTTTCGCGAAACGGCCTTGAGAACGTCGTGGTCACCGGCGGCGAGCCGCTTCTGCAGATGGCTCGTTTGACTACGCTTGCGAGGCGCCTGAGGACTGCTGGACACACAATTGAGGTGGAGACGAATGGGACGGTGGCACCAGCTCCGGAACTGTTGGAGAGCGTCTCCCAGTGGAACGTATCGCCCAAGCTGAACAACTCTGGGGAGACGGTGAACCGGAGAGAGAAGCCGACCGCCCTTGCGGCGTTTGCCCGGAGTCCAGCCGCCTGGTTCAAATTCGTCGTTTGTGAGGCGGCCGATGTCGATGAAGTGACTGCCCTCATCGATCGTCATCGCATCCCGAGTCAGAATGTATTCCTAATGCCGGAAGGAGTAAGAGCTGGCGTAGTGCTCAGGCGCACCAGGATGCTGGCGGAAGCAGGGCCGGCACATGGCTATCGCGTCTCGACGCGACTGCACATTCTCCTTTGGGGCGACATTCCAGGGCGCTGAGCGCCAATCGGGCGAAGCGCGCCCGTTGGCGCCCTGAGGTTGAGGCAAGATTGGTAGGGTTTGGTCGGACAGCGGGGGCACACAGAAGCTGCGCGGTGACCGCGATCGACGGCAGTTGGCGTGGGCGTGAATGAGCATCAGCGGACGGCGCGTTCATATAGCTGGTAGCACCGCGATAGATGCGGACGCTGAGCTGCTGACGGCCGCGCATCGGATGATCCGTAGGGCGACCAGGCTGATCATCGAAGCTGGCGGTGGCTTGGTTGCAGGTATGGGTGGCGAGCCTATCGGGGAGAGCGGCCAACCCTGCATATTCGACTGGACGGTTCTTGAGACGCTGGCCGAAGCACCGGACCCCGCACCAAACTGGCCCGGAGGACAAGCGGGAAGGTTTCGCGCGGTGGCAAGCCAGCGCGCCCTGGAGAAGATTCCGGACTGGCGCAAGGAAGTCTGGACAAGGATTAGAAAGCGAAGTGATTTCGAGCTTGAGACGGCTCCGCCGGGCTGGCGCATGGGTGGAATCGTACGAGTACTCCAAGAGTTGCGAGGCGATGGTCTGGTTGTCCTGAGTGGGGGCGCTGGTTCGGAACAGCTTGCGGAGCTGTACTTAGAGGACGGCAAGCCAGTGATTCCAATCCGCTGCGATCTCGGAGCTATTGTCGGCGATGGAAAAGGAGGCAGCACCTACCTTTACGATCGCGCGTTGAATGAAGGCGATACCTTCTGCCCACTGCGCGCCGGAGTCGGGGGCGCAGCAGCTCGCCTCTCGGCCTTGCGTCTCGACCGGGCTGGCGACCCTAGCGCTCTGGCCACAGCGCTGGTGGAACTGCTTGAAGACCTGCGGCCGCCACTCGCATTCTACGCGCGCCTCGTGGATCCTGATATCGATTCCTACAAGGCAGTTGAGCACTTTTTTCGGCGGGTAGTGGATCCCGTCGTCGTCGAGAAGGGGTTCACGCCTCATGAAGTAGGCCGAGATCCACCACGGGCAGCCTTCATGAATGTTGAGATATTCCAAACCCTTCACAAGAGCAGCCTGGCTGTTGTCGACCTCACAGCTGTTCGTCCCAACTGCATGATGGAACTCGGCTATGCGCTGGCACGGCGCCGGCGAGTCATCATCAGCGCAATGAAGGGAACAGAATTGCCGTTCGACCCGGACAAGCTGCCGACCTTCTTTTGGCACCTGGAGAGGGACACGCAGGATCTTCTGAACGAGTATAAGAGGTGGCTCGAGCGCTACATCGACATGCCGCCCATCGTTGGGTAGGAGCCGTCTTGCCAAGCGTCACGGTCGGTAGACTAGGACAGTCAGAGGGCGGACCAACCATCCGAGAAGGGCATGGGCTGGTGCTCGCGAGCGGCGGTATCGATTCGTCCACACTTCTGGCGCTTGCCCGAGTGGAAGGATTGCCCCCCAGTGCTCTATTTGTTGACTATGGACAGGCGGCATCTGCGGCCGAAGCAGTGGCCGTCACCGCGATCTGCTCACAGCTAGGAGTCCCTCTGTACGTCGTTCGTTGCGGGGGGATGAGCTTCGGTGAGGGGGAAATCCGCGGACGGAACGCGTTTCTGCTCCAGACGGCGCTGATGCGGTTGCCGTGGCCCTCCGGAACAGTACTGATCGGTGTCCACGCAGGAACTGGGTACCGCGACTGTAGTCCGGAGTTCGTCGAGTTAATGCAACAGTCGTTCGATTTCCACACGGGGGGTGCCATCTCGGTAGCTGCGCCGTTTGTCGACTGGACCAAAGGCGAGATCTATCAACTCGCGCTACGTCTCGGCGTTCCTCTTCGGCGAACGTACAGTTGCGAGGCCGGTAGTGTAGCCTGCAACAGCTGTCGCTCGTGCCTTGATCGCCAGGCACTCGGTCTGGAGTCGTGAAGTGATCGCGCGGACTCGCCGCATACGACTAAGTAATGACATCGAACTCGAGACGCCAGTGCTCGTGCCTGCGCTCTCGAGCAGAGCGCTCGGACCGCTCGAGGCCGAGGACAAATCGGGCAGGAAGACCGAACTGAAACCCTGTTCGATCGTCCATAGTAGGTTCGTGTTGGATGGGCCCGTAGACTCGCTTCTTGTCTCGGCCTATGACATCAGCCACGGTTTCCTGGAGGAAAGCAACAGGTTCTGCAGAGGGTTCATCCGGTCGCGTTACGCAAAGGTGAACCTGTTGGTGATCGACAGTGGCGGCTATGAACAGAATGCCGGGCCGCATGGTGGAGTGTTCGCGGAAGGTCTCGAGGCACCACTTCCCTGGACGCGGGCGGACTACGAGGCGATTGTCGACAAGTTTGATGCGAAAATGGATGCGGTTCTGGTGAGTTGGGACTACAACGGTACATATGCCGAGCAGATCGCGTGGGCGCAGGCTTTCTTCGGTCTACGGCGGCGTTTTGCATCCGCGATCCTACTGATGCCACCGGGGACCGCAAAGCCATCGCGTCGGTCGCGCTTCCATCAACTGGACAGACTATCTGGCTATGATGTGGCGAATCTGCGTGCATTCGATATTGTGGGGGTCACGGAGAAAGACCTTGGCGATACTGTGCTTGAGCGTATGGTCCGGCTTGCTGAGTTGCGTGTACGTCTGGACGCCGCTGATGTTACTTCACCAATACACGTCTTTGGAGCCCTCGATCCGCTGTACACTCCGCTCTATTTCGCAGCGGGCGGCGAAGTATTTGACGGGCTTGGCTGGCTCCGATACGCGTTCCGGGAAGGAATCGCCATCAACCGGGAGGCCGTCGCCATCCTCGACGAGCAAGTGACCCGGCGATGGATGGCGGCGTTGCAGACCGTTTCCCTTCAGAACCTCGAGGCCATGCGAAACCTGAGCGATGATCTTAGCGTCTTCGCTCAGAAAGGCGACTGGTCAAGATTCGGTCCAAGAGGTGAGGTCTTGGAACGTGTCTACGAGAGTTTCGAAGCTCGCTTAAGGAAAGGGGCTGGTGGACGCTATGGGCGGTAGAGGTGGTGGGAGCTATCTGAGCGCTCGAGACCTGGAGGCCCTGCGGGAGGAGGCCCGAAGGCGTCTTGACCAGAGCCGTATCGATGCGGAAGTGAACTCGTTCCTGCAGCAGGAACTCGCCGGGTTCAATGATCGTGATGTTGATGCTATCAACCGGCGCCTTGAGCAGATTGAGATCTCCCTGGAAGGCGCGATAGAATCCATTGATCGTCTCCTCTTCGGAGGTTCCGTAGCTAAGCATACGCATGTCGACGGCTTGAGTGACGTGGACTCGTTGGTGCTGCTGAGAGACGACGCCTTGGCAGAGAAAGATCCTGCGGAAGTCCGCAACGACTTCCGAACCGCGTTGGTGCGGAACCTCCCGCGAGGCGAGATTCAAGACATAAGTGTGGGCGCGATGGCTGTAACAGTGAAGTATCGCGATGGAACTGAGATTCAGCTACTTCCCGCTGTGCAGTCAAAAAGGGGCAATATCCAGATCTCGTCAGAAGACGGCAGGTCATGGAGCCAGATCCAGCCGAAGGCTTTCGCGCAGGAACTCAGCAGAATCAATAGGAGACAAGGAGGCTCGGTCGTACCCGCGATCAAGCTCGCAAAGGCGATACTAGCGAATCGACTGGGGGCCAGAAGCCCCAGCGGCTACCACTTGGAGGCTCTTGCGGTCGCGGCGTTTAGAGACTATTCAGGCCAGCGGACGCCAAAGGCGATGGTGACAGAACTGTTCGCGCGTGCCAGCACTAGCATCTTGCGGCCAATCCAAGACGTGACAGGGCAGTCACGATATGTGGATCAGGCCCTCGGATCGGCAAATTCGGCGGCGCGTCGGGAACTATCTCGCACATTCGAGCAGATTGGCAAGATGATGTCAGGGAGCCAGTCAGTGGCCGAATGGCGTGCCCTATTGGAATGAGGCGCCCCTTGCGCATCGACGACGACTGCGTCAAGTCTCCGCGATCTGGCAAGCTGGCAGAGGGGGCCCTTGAAACGGAGTCTGAAATTCGCGGCGGACCATTAGAGAAAGCGTGGCAGGCCTGCGCTGACCTCTATTGTGAGAAGGTGAAAGCACTCGTATCCATCGCGAACGGTGACGTCGAGGACGAAATCCTATTCTGCCTGCTGGGAGGTTTTGGCGTCACATTCGAGCACAGCCGGTCAGCGGCCAAGATTGTCGCCGACCTGGAGCCCTTTTCGGAATCGTGGGATGATGATCAGCTCTTCGAGACCATAGTGTGGACGCTGTCACGTCCTCGGTTTGATCCACCGCGGCGCGACGGAACACTCCGGCGCTATCGTTTTCCGCAACGCAAGGCATTGCTGATCGTTAATGCTCGCGGCTGGCTGAGGCAGCACGCGCCGTTGGATAAACGGCTTGAAGCCCTCTCCTCAGCGAAAGATCGTCGAGCGTTCCTCTGTAGTTGTCCCGGAATTGGGCCGAAAACGGCAAGCTGGCTCCTGCGTAATCTGGGTTGGGCTGAGGACCTTGCAATATTGGACGTTCACGTTGTGCGTGCGCTGTCTGAGGCGAGGCGCATTGGACGGGATGTCCGGCTGCCACGCGATTACGACGCCATTGAGGATGCCTTCTTAGAGTGGTGCCGCGAGCTAGGTGCACCGGTTCCCGCGTTCGACTTGTTCGTTTGGGAGTGGCAGCGGAGTCTACTGGCAAGGTGAAGGACGTTCTCGTTGTCGGCGGAGTTTTCCGAGAGATCCTGAATGGGGACACCCAGCCGAGAGTCCGCTATGGCGGCAGTGGACTCGTAGCAGCTGTCGCTGCTGCTCGGCTGGGCACTAAGGTGGCTCTCGCCAGCTACGTGGGGGACGAAGACGAGGAAGCGGTCCGGACCGAACTGCGGGCTGCTAGCGTTGACGATAGTGTAGTACTCACGCTAGCCGGTGCCTCCGGGACGTTCATGTTCCCGACACGGGAAAGTGGCAAGAGACCATGGCCGATGTACCGTCCTGCCGAGAGTACACCACGGAGTTCACCACAGCGACTACCGGACGCGGCCGTAGTCGTCGTGTTCGGGATACCAGACTACGATCCGGTCGCGGAGGGGTGGTTGAGCGACACCAAAACTGGGGTTACCCTCATCTGGGACAAACAGGGATGGTTGTCGCGCGCTCGCGATTCATCGGCTGTGGTGAGGCTTCCTCCATCACGGAAAGTGCACCTTGCCAACGAGGCAGAGGCTATCGAGGACGCCAACGCTGGTACCGCTGAAGAGGCCATAGCAGAACAGCCACCGGCTGGCTTCTCAGTCGGGGTAGTGAAACAAGGGGTGAGAGGAGTCACCGTCGTCGAGCGGAAGAACGAAGCCAGTGTGACGACCTTCGTACCGTCGTTTCGAGTTTCTGCAAGATCGACCATCGGAACGGGCGATGTATTCGCTGGGGCTTTCGCATCGGGGCTTGCGAGAGGTGATTCAGCCCCCGAGGCGGCAAGGTGTGGATGTGCCGCTGTCGCAGTGGCTCTTAGAGCGGGATGCAACCTCCTTGACTATGGCGCCTTTGCTGCAGTCATTCACCTGCTATCTGAGCCCACGTAGACGATGCGGAAGGGTCGTGGCGTCACCCTGAGCCAGAAGCACGACAGCTTCAGCAGGGGACCTGTACTCCATCGACCATCGTTTCCTCCTCCGCGCCACGTAGCACGAACCTCCACCCAGGGAACGGACACTACGGACGCTCCGTGGCGATAGTGACCAAGGTCTGTAGCTTGCTCTGGCTCTCACCTTCGATAACGAATAATGTACGAATCAGACGGACAAAGTCACCTAGCCGGGCCTGATGATCCAGTGTTCACACTGCACGCCATTGGATGCTCCCCGCCCTCTGCTAATCCTTGTTTCGCCCAGATGTAGAGTCAAGTGGCGGCCGATCCAGCAGAAGAAACCGGTAGTCGTTCTGAAGCACGCTCTCTAGCTTCAATGCCTCGGCTTCATCCGGGGTCTCGACATAGTCGAAGTAGAGTCTAGAGATTGGGACCACGCGCTCGAAACGCCACTTTGCGAACTCCACACCGGCCTTATGCGAAGAGCGTCGTCCGCGTGCTGCGCGGCGGAAATCGTTGAGTCGCCGCTCGAGGTCCACCGACTTCCCAATGTGCAGTATCCCAAGGGGATCGACGCCGCCAAGCCGGGAGATGGGCATGGGTAGACCTTCTTCCCCGAAAGCACGCACCCGGTAGACGCCCGGCTTTCGGCCCACGGATAATCCCTTGGGCGTCCCAAACACGGGATAGGTTTGAGACCAGCTCAGGCCTTCGTCCTTCATCTAGCCATCTTAAGTAAGGCTACTCCTCCTCAAACCCGGCGCTGTCGAACTTAAGGGTGCGGGCGTTCTCAGTCACGGTTCTCACAACATCATCCGGCACGCCATCGTCAACCCGAGCGCGGATATCGAGGGTGACTTCGACATCAGAACCGACCAGCCCGTCCAGGTGGGCCACCACCTCCTCGCCGATTCGGCCGGCACCGGAGCTCAGCTTCAGCGGATCCAGGTGAACGGTACCATAGAAGCGCTTGGGCCTCGAGGGAGCCTTGGGTTTGTCGGGTTCCTCGGGCGGGCGTTTTGGCTCTCCCGGCTTTTCGGGGGGCTTCTCCACTTTGGCTACCTGCTCGGCGGCCACTTCCGGCCTCACCACCACGCTCGTGTCGTCAAAGTACACGCTCGGCGCCGGCTCACCAAAGGACAGGCCCTCGTACCTGTCGTCTGGCGCAACGCTGGTAGCGTATCCAAAGAAGTCCTTGGTCCGCACTCCAGCCTTGATGGTCTCCAGGAGGACTCCATGGTCACGAAGGCGGGGCAGGTAGCAGTAGGTGGCGAAGTATTCCCAAAGCTGCTTGACCCCGACGTGGGGCTGGCCCTCCTTCCAGAGGTACTTGTCGAGCTCGCGGCGCAGGTGGGTGGGCGACCAGCTGGTGATCAGGTGCTCGTCGGCCTGGAGGCGGTGGCTCGCCCGCTGCGCAATGGAGCCAATTGACGCCAGTCCGGTGTCAAGAGGCAGGGCTTCCCATTGAAGGGGCTTCGTCCCCTCCTGCGTGGGGACCAGGGCCCACTTGTAGGCGCCGTCAACCTGGGCTGCTACTGTCTTGTCGGCCGCGTCCTCAGAGTCCTTGGCCTGCTTCTCTTGGGGCTTGTCCAGGTTCAGGATCGCCGCATCGGCGACGATGGACTTCCAAGCCAAGTAGCGCCGGACCTCGGGGAGCAGGTTGGTGACGGCGTCCTCATCGGCGGCGGCGAAGACGAGCATGTTCCGGTACCTGCGTGGCACGGTGCCCCGCGCGTCGAGTGTGTCCTGCGCCGCTTTGACGGCGTCGCTGGCCTCGTCATTGGTGCCGCGCTTGTGGGCGGTCCGGGGCGAGAGGATCACAAGCCGCGCTTCCGGCTCGTCCGGAACGTCGGCGCCGCTGGGAGGGCAGACGTGGACGCCCGCGAACTCGCCGCGCTCACGCTTCTGGGCTAGGCGCCGCTCCACCTCGGCATACACCTCATCGTCGCTGATCTTCGAAGAGCGGTCGCGGACGGTAAAGACCAGGTTGGGCGGCACATCGAGCCAGAAGCGGCCCTGTCCGGTGGTGTACAGGTGGCTCAGCCGCTGCTGAAGCCGTCCCAGGGCATCGGCGTACGTGGAAATCGACTCTCCTGGCTGGACCACGCCCAGCTTGATGCGGACGTCCTCGATTCCCTTGGTCGTCTTGGCCGGCACGCTGCCCAGAAAGACGGTGCGCGTCACCCGTTGGGCCGCCTGCACCCGCCCGAAGCGCTCGTTCTCCTGGTCGACCCGCACGGGCTCTGAATCCTCTCCGTCCACGTCGGTGTCGATCACCGAGTTCCACTGCTCACCCAAGTAACGGGTGAGCTCGTCGCGCACGGGCGAGGCGTAGATAGGGAGCGAGCCGGCCATGATCAGGGGCGCCTCGTCCCCCTTGCTCCACAGCTCATGGATGACAGCCGCCATGAGGCGGAGAACTCCCCTCGTGCGCTGGAACCGCTCCAGAGTGCTCCAGTCCTCGTAGAGGCGGTCGAAGACCTCCGGGTGAATGGGGTAGCTGGCCTTCATCCGCTCCACGTACCGCGGCTCGCGGGACTCGGTGGGGAAGTCGTTCGGGTTCAGGCGGCAGAGGCGCCCGAACTCTTCACACGTCTCGTCGCGGGCGGCCTCGTCCCGCAGCTCCTGGAAGAGGCGCCGACGCACGACTTCGAAGGCTTCCAGGGCGCCGACAGGCTGCCAGGGGCGGCTCAGCCGGCCAATGATGTGCTCCACCTGTTCAGCTATATTGGCGCCGCTCTGGTCTCCATACTCCATGCGGGACTCGGGGATGGCCACCACGAGGACAGCCGTAGGAGTCTGCCTGACGGCCTCGGTGAGGTTCTGGAGGAAGGTGATGTTCTTGTTGTAGTCGCCCGCCGGCAGGTTTGATACGCCTTTGATGTTGCGGAGGAAGGCGACCAGCTCATCGATGAGAATGACGCAGGGCCCGACCTGCTTGAACAGGCGGGCCAGGTCGGCGCTGCCCGGGGCTGTGCCTTTGGCGTCGTCCTCCTGCACGAGGCGGAAGGCATCGAAGGGCTTGGGGTCGCCGAGCTGACAGGCCATCTCGCCCCAGAGCGTCCTGACCTCTACCCCCAGGCCGGCCAGCTCACGCATGGGTTTGGCTGGACTCATGGCCGTGCCCACCAGGGCGGCGACGCGAGCAGCGGGCATCGATTCCAGCCCGGAGTCGTGCAGCAGCCGGCTAATGTCAGGCATGTCCGATAAGCTGTCGCCGGCTTGAACGAGGTGGTAGAGGGCGAGGAGTGTGTGGGTCTTGCCGCCGCCGAAGGCCGTCTTGAGGTCGATGACGGGCTCGCCGCCCCTGGCGTCCAGCCGCTCCAGGCCGTTGCGCAGCAGTCGCGCCATGTCCAGCGTCACGTAGGTGCGTCGGAAGAACTCCCTGGAGTCCTGGTACTCTGGCTCGGCGGTGCCGGCCACCACCTGGGCCAGGTCGGCGGCGAACTCGGCCTGGACGTAGCGACCGCTCTGGACGTCCGGGTGTGGAGCGATCACGTCCCGCCAGGGGGCAAGGCCCCTCGGCGAGCGCCCTGGCTGGACAGCCTGGCGCTCCTTCGGCAGGGTAACAGGCCTCGGCTCCCGCCCCTCGTCGATAGCGCGCCAGATCTCTTGGATTTGTGCCGCGGCCTGCTTATCGAACGACTCGACCACCAGCCGGCACGTGTCCACAAAGCGGCCAGCTGGCTGGCGCTCGACATCCCCGCTGGCCCAGTGAGCGAGGTCATTGCGGGCGTTGGTGACCTCCCCAATCCAGCCGTCGAGCACAGCCTTGTCGCTCAGGGCGGCCTTGAACACGCGGCTCCAGTTGCCCTCGATGATGGTGCGGAAGTGGGCGATGTCCAGCATGTCGGCCATCTCCCGCACGTTGGTGGGGACAGCGCTTTTCTTCGTCTGGCGCTGGTTGAAGAGCTCGTCCAGCCGGATGAGCTCCTCACCCTTGAAATGTTTCGCCACCCCCTGGGGCCACCAGAGCTCGTCGCCGTACGCCTCCTCGAGCTTCGTCCTGACGAACTTCCGCATCGCCTCCCGGTAGATGCGGAGGGCGTCCATCATGAGGGCATAGTTACTGGCCATGGCATATCTCTCCGGCTGAAGTTATGCGAGGGGAGCCTGGGTCTCCTGCGCCAGCCGCGCCGCCTGCTTGACGATCTCCGGCCAGCTCGCCACAAGGGCATTGTACCCCAGGGCGGGCTCCGCCCAGCCCTTGCGGTCGCAGATGTCATAGAGGCGGTAGGCCAGGTCCCGGGCCTGGTCGGCCAGGCCGCCGAGGCGACGGGCCAGGCGAGCGGCCCCCTGCTCACCCTCCTTGTCCAGGGCGGCGATGAGGTAGTGGCAGGCCTCCCAAACCGTCGGGCGGCGGTCGGCCACGGGGTCGTAGGCGTCCACGGTCTCCTCGTAGTAGGCGAGGGGCTTGAGCTTCATTTTGCCGCCCCTGGCCTCGAGGATGCCGTCCCGAGCCATAGCGTCAACGCCGATGCCCTTCGCGCGGGCGAGGACGTCCGCCTCTCCGTAGGGGCCCTCGCTGAGGCCGTGCTGCTCGAACCAGCGGGCGCAGAACTGGGTGTCGGGGTCCAGGTCTCCCTCCTGCTCGGTGAAGTAGTCCTCGATGGCGCGGTTGATGAGCTGGAGGGCGGCGCGGACGGACATGGCCTCGCCACTGGCTTCCAGCACCTTGCTGTAGCTGGAGAAGACGGCCATTCCGGGGCCGATGGCGGCCTGGGCCAGGTCCACGGGGGCGATGTGGCCGCCCATGAGGTGCCGGAGGGCCTTGGGCAGCTCCTCCCGCAGCCTTTGCTGGAACTCCCGCCGGGTGGCGATGGGTGCGTCCTCCCGCCGCGGACGACAGGCCAGGACAACGGCGGAGGCGAGAGCATTGGCCGACCGCGCCACGTTCCTCGTACTCATCTCCGTGCGCATCGGCCACGTGCCCGTGACCCGAAACCCAGCCCCTAGCAGACCACGCAGCATCGTCTCCCAGGCGCTAGAGGTGCCCAGGACACGGCCGTTGCCGCCATTCGCATCCTCGCGCTGCTTGAAGGCGTAGATTACGGAGAACGGGTACTCGCGATGGGCCCGCTCCCGAAGCAGGGTGAAGGCCTTGTGGAGGCCCTCCTCGAAGTGGCGCTCGGCCGCCTTCTTGTCCCCGTTGAAGCGATAAGGTGTGGCCACCAGCTCCGGGCCCTTTGGGGTGAGGACGGTGGCGAAGAGGTCGGGGTAGATGCGGCCCAGCATGCGTCGCAGCCAGACATAGAAGAAGTCCGACAGGTCGGCGTAGCCGATGTTGTCGTAGTAGGGTGGGTCGGTGAACACGAAAGGTGCGGTCACCTCGGGCAGGGCAGCAGCCGCGTCGAGCTGCTCTGCGATTCCTGGGAAGCAGAGGTCGAGGTTATCGAGCACCTCACACAGGGACCCTACGCAGTTCGAGTAGTCGCCCGCAGCCCTTCCAAACGGGTTTGCCTCCGCGTAGTCCCAAACCATGGGCAACGCCTGGCGTGCGAATGTGGCGCGAAGCCTTGGGGGGTCTATCTGCCACGAGCAAAGGCCGGAGTTGGTGTCCGTCATCTTGTCCACCGCGAACGCCAGGTACGTGGCGATGGCGTCTGCGTAGGCGCCCGCGCCGGCGCCGCCCTGGGCGGCCCCGACGCCATCATCCGACAGGCCAGCCTGTCGAGCGTGCTCCAGGGCTACGACCCGCGCCTCTCCCACCAGGTCGCTGAACGTGGTCAGTGCCACGAGCTGTCTGGGGGTGAATGCGTCCCCCCACGTGCGCATGCCATACATCGGAAGGCGATCCACATCGTGGTTGGGCGTCGGTATGACTTGATCGGGCTTCCACGCAGGCTGCGCGGAGTCGGCGATATGACTGTGCTCCTCGACCGGGCCAAGATAGATGCGAGATCGCTCGCCCTCAGCCACAATGGCCATCAACTGCCGGCCCATGCGACCGGCCCGTGCCTCACTCCTTATCCAGCTGAGAGGGGCGGGATCGCCGCACACCAGGCACCGAGTGCCCGTGCGGTTCATGGTACCGTCCAGATCAGCCTTGCCTCGCCTCCTCACTTCAAAGCGTACAGTCTTCGCGGTCCGGTCCACGACGGGCTCCACCCAGGCCTCCTTACCTGCCTTGGTGGAAAGCCAGAAGGAGCGCACCAGGGGCATCTGGGCGCCGCAGGCCGGGTTGGGGCACTTCACGGTCCGCGCCCACAGCCAGGCTATGACCGTCTCGCCGTTGGGCCCCTTCGGGTAGAGGTGGCCTATCCGCTCCCAGGCGCGGTCCCGCATCCACTTGCCGTACCAGCGGACGTCGGCGGCCAGGCCGGCCGCACCCTTCCAGACCACGCCCTGGTCACCCTTCGACCCTTCGGCTGCGCTCAGGACAGGCAGGCTCAGGGTGCCGGAGCGGAAGTCCGGATTCACCGGCGGCCGCCCGGCGAACTTGGGCGGGATCTCAACCAGTGCCTTGGTGATGAGGACGGCCACGGGGTTCAGCTCGCTGGCATAGACCTCCAGGCCCAGCCGCTGCCCCTCTAGAGGGATGGAGCCGCCCCCGCAGAAGGGGTCCAGCAGCGGCGGCGGGTTGTTGTTGGTGGCGGCCCGGATCAGCTCCCGGGCGGTGCCAATCACGGTCTCGTTGGTGGTGTTCTCCCACTTCACTAGGTGGCCGATGAACTCGAATAGCCGGCCCCGGCGCTGCTCCCCTGTTGACAGGGCATCCCAGTCGATGGGCAGCGGGTCCGGGGCTGGCAAGCGGTCGATGGCCTCCAGGAGCTCCTTGGGGCAGCCGTCGCTCTCCGGGTCGTCCACCAGCGAGGCGAAGATGACGGCTCGACAGGTGGCCAGGGGCCGGCGGGCCCACCACAGATGCATGGTGGACGGGTGCCCGTGACGGATCGACTTCTCGCGGGCGCTCTCGGCGTTGATGGCGTCCAGCGGCAGTGCAACCTCAATGAGCTTCTTGCGGGGGGTCATGGGTGGGCCTCCCGTGCTACTATGGCGGAGCTCCGTGGGGGTTGACAGGACCGCCCCCGGCCGATACTGTATACACAGACCCCCTCATGGCCGGGCAACCTGCCATGAGTAACGAGGAGCCGCAAGGCTCCTTGTTCTTTGCTTGGGCCAGGCTGAGGATGACGATAGGCGCTGCAAGGCCTAAGTCCCGCGCTGCTGTCTTCGTGGACGGCAGCAACCTTCACCATCGCCTGGTCAAGTGCGGCTGGCCAACAAGCGTCGATATCGCCCGCTTTGCACAACGGCTCGCCGGGGAGAGGCGGCTGGTCGCCGTGTACTACTACAACGTACCGCCTCCCCGCACTCACAGGCCAGAGCAGATCGCCAGTCAAAGGCGCTACTACGCCCGCATCGAAGGCACGACGGGCGTAGTCTTCAGGCTCGGGCATCTCCAAGAGCGGAGAGTTGAGGGAAGGACTGTGTTTGAGGAGAAGGGTGTCGATGTGAGTCTCACCGTTGACATGCTCACCGGCGCCTTCGAAGACCATTGGGACACGGCCATCCTGGTCTCCTCCGACGGGGACTTCGCCCCGGCAGTCAATGAAGTCAGGCGCCGCGGCAAACATGTCGAGTACGTCTTCTTCCCCAGGAGCCTGAAGGCCCGAGCCCTCCAGCAGGCCTGCAACATCTCGCGCGAGTGCCGCCTTTCCTGGGTGATCCAGTTCGACTCGTAGCTTCACCGCACGACCTCGGCCGTCTCCAGGCCTAGCAACTCGCTAAGCTTGAATACCATGGCGACCTGGCCGAACAGCACTTCGCCAGAGAAAGCCCTGGCTAGCGGGTCTTGCACGTAGTGCAGCGACTCCACCTGCTGATCCCTCACGCGGGCGATGGCCAGGTAGTAGTCCTTGCGTTTGTTGAGGGCGACCAGTAGCTCGTTTCTCGTGAGGATGATAGTATCCGCGTCTGCGTGGCGGCCCTTTACTTCGATCAGTCGGAAGCGGCCCGTTTCCGGCTCCCGAGACTCAACGTCATATCCCACGTTCTGGCGGGAAACATCGGTCGGAAGTCGGCCTGCCCGTCGCTCAGCCTCCATCACGGCTGCCATCGCCAGCGCCTCGATGCGCTGCACGTCCTTGGGCTGTGACCAGGTTGGCCGCTGGAGGAGTTCTGCCAGGGCCGCTTCCGGAATGACCAGGGCTCCCCCAACCACTATGGGGGGCTGAGGTGCTAGCTGCTTCTCCTGTTCTAGTTCTTGCATCCGACTTTGGAGTCGTGCTGTGAGCTGGTCGCACCGCTCACGAGCTTTGCCCGAGTTAAGCCGTGGCTTCTTGCCGGCCAGCTCTTGGAGCTTCAGCTCCTCGGCACGATGGTCCCAATAGTTGATCTCCTTGGTGAGGCGTTCCTTGACCGCCGCCATCGTCTTCAGGACAAGGCCCTCCCTTTCCTTGCGGACCTCCTCGAAGTGAGGGGGCACCAGTTGCTCGACGGCGAACGCCCGGGCTTTTTCCGCCAAATCCTGGTCTAGCCACGATTGCGCCAGAATGCGATCTACCGCCGGCAGCTCATCCTCTTCAAGCGGTCTGTAGTCCAGGTACGGAGCTGCGCCTCCGCTCCAGACCTCGCCCTGGTCATCGATCTCAACGAAGTGGACCCGGCTAGAGACAACACGCCGATCGCCCGACTTCGTGAGGCGGCCGTCCGTGATCTTATCCTCGACGTAGAAGAGCGCTCGGGTTCGCTCTGCGCCCTCGCGAGGGTCAACGAGAAGGGCGCCGCGCCGCAGGACATCCCGATAGCGCTCGAGGACAAGGTCTGTGACAGCGTCGAGGAGCGGGTGTCCGGGAGCCACGAACTCGGCTGGGGGCTTGCCGTCGACGTTGACGAGCTCCTTGTCGAAGCAGATTCGCTCGTACCTCTGCAGGACAGGGGCGCCCCGACCGGTCAGGCGATCGCGCCGTCGGATCTCTGCCGGTACATGGCGGATCTCGTATCGGCCGGCTTCTCTCTCGTGGACAGTGCCGCCGAGATACCTGAATGCCTCAGTGAAGAAAGCCGCGATGAAGTGGGGCACGAGCCGGTTGATCTCGGCACGCTCCCGCCACTCCTTCAGTCTTCTGATGTGGCTGTCGTCGAGGGTTCCCGCAGCAAGCGCGTACTCCTCGATGACCTGTTCGTACCGCTCATGACTCATGATCTCGCCGATCCGCTCATCGAGCCGGCGCCTGACATCCGGGTCGTCACCGTACCGAATGGCCTCCAGGAGCAGGTCGCGCAGCGCCACCTCGTCAAACACGCGGCCGAGCACGTCAAACACTTTTCCACCGAGCGCCTCGCGCTCCACTTCCATCTTCTCCAGCAGGCGTCGGAAGACGGCCCCTTCCCGTGTCTCATACGCAACGAGGTTCCAACAGTGACACACCTCGCGCTGACCTAGCCGGTGAATCCGCCCGAATCGCTGCTCGAGCCGGTTGGGATTCCAGGGGAGGTCGTAGTTCACCATCAAGTGAGACCGCTGGAGGTTGATGCCCTCGCCCGCTGCATCGGTGCCGACGAGGACTAGGACATCGGGATCGTTCACAAATCGGTTCTGCTGCGTCCGGCGGAGTTCTCTTCCCATTCCGCCGTGTATGTCGACAACAGCCTCCTCCCTACCGAGGAGTGTGCGGATGTTGTCCACGAGGTAGTTGAGCGTGTCGCGATGTTCCGTGAAGATGACCAGCTTGCGACGCTGGCCTTTCGGGTCGAACATCTCAGCGTGATCTTGGAGCAGACTGCTGAGTTCTACCCACTTGCTGTCGGTCCCTCGATGGCGAACCTCCTTCGCAAGCGCCTCTACCCGCTTCAGTTGCTCGATCTCCGCCTCTAGCTCCGCGACGGTGCGAGCTGCGGACGCAAGGTCGACAATCTCCTCGATCTCTTCCTCCGGAAGGTCATCGAATTCCTCTTCGTCCAAGCCTCGCCGTCCAATATCGACTTCGATCTCGGCGTCACGCATCTCCGCGAGGCGCCGCTTCAGTTTCTCCTCCTGTAGCCAGTTTTCCAGGCGCTTGCGTCGCCTGATAATTGACTGGCAGATCGCCTCTGGCGAGGACGCTAGCCGTCGCTGAAGAATGGTAAGCGCGAAACCCACGTTGGTGCGGCGCCTTCTTCCCTCGGCCACTTCTTCTGCCAACCTGTCGGCACGGGACATCTCCTCACTGACGTAGCGGGTCACCTCCTGGTAGAGCCGAGCCTCCTGATCGCTGAGCGGATAGTTGACCGTATAGGCTCTCCGCTCTGGAAACAGAGGGCGACCTTCAAAGTCGACGAGGTTCTCCTTGAGAAGGCGCCGCATGATGTCTGCGACGTCCACCTGATGTACGCCATCCCTGAAGCGCCCCTCGAAGCGATCGCCGTCCAAAAGCGCCAGGAACAGCTGGAAGTCCTCTTCCTTGCCCCGGTGAGGAGTGGCCGTGAGAAGCAGAAGGTGGCGGGTCTTGGTGGACAGGAGCTTCCCGAGCTTGTAGCGCTCCGTCTCCTTGACCTCGTCGGTCACGAAGCTGGCGCTCATCTTGTGGGCCTCGTCGACGACGACCAGGTCCCAGTCAGCGGCCTGCGCGAGGCGCTCCATGTTGTGATTCTGCTTCATCAAGTCGATGCGGCTGATGACGAGGTCACGTTCATCGTAAGGATTGCCCACCGCCTGCTCGATCTCGCTACGCCCGACGATGTCGAAGCGAAGCTTGAACTTGTCATGCAGCTCGTCCTGCCACTGTTCCCCCAGAATTGCCGGGACGACGATCAGGCAACGTTCGAGGTCTCCTCGGAGCATTAGCTCCTTGATGAAGAGGCCTGCCATGATAGTCTTGCCAGCCCCAGGATCGTCAGCCAGGAGAAAGCGCAGGGGCTGGCGTCTCAGCATCTCCTCGTAGACAGCGGATATCTGATGTGGCAGCGCGTCGACCTGGGAAATCGTGACAGCCAGCTGGGGGTCAAAGAGGTACGCCAGTCGGATGCGGTGCGCTTCAGAGACTAGGCGAAAAAGCCGACCGTCCGCGTCGAACGCCCAGCTTCGGCCCCCATCGATGACTTGAAGCGTGGGTTCATCTGTTCGGTACAGGAGGCGATTCGATACGGCGCCTGTTTGCTCCATCTTGTACGTGAGCTCAACGGCGCTTGAGCCGAACCACTTGACATCCACCACGGTCACCGGTTCACCCGGAACCACACCCTGGACAGATGCCCCACGCGCGAGTTCTTCTAGACGAGCCAAGGGATCGCTTGCTCCGGGGAGATCAGGTTCATTGAACGGGGCAATTATACTTCAACCGGCGGGTCTTCATGGCGGCTGGTCGCCGAGCAATGGAGGTTCTGCGACCTTGGCCAGGTGACAAAGGCAGACTACGGCCCATTCGAAGCTAGGCACCACCGGGAGACCTGGTAGGTCGAGCGGTTCGAGACAGTCGTCCAGCAGCCTCGGGAGTCGCTAAGCCGCAGAGGCTTAGGACCGACGGCTGGGCTCGCTGACCAGCCCGTAGGCCGCCATCAGAACGGCGTTGGCCACGTCCATGTCCACACCACCCCGGGGCCGCCGGGGTGGTTCCACGCCCAGACCCCTGACGAAATCGAGGACCGAATCAGCGCCCGCATTGTGACGGCCGAGGAGGGCCCGGCGCGCTACCTGGAAATCGACCTCGCGGGCCTTCACTCCGAGCTCCGCGCAGGCGGCCAGCATGACCCCCCGGGCCATAGCCATTGCCTCGACAGACCAACGGCTACTCCCAACGCGACGCATCCACTTCCCTGGCTGCTCGAAGACAGCCGCACTTGGTCGGAGCTCCTCCAGAACGGCCCGAAATTGCCGCTGGATACTCAGGAGGCCCTCCCCGCGGCCCTTGCCCGCGGGGAGGATCGCGCCGGAGGCGGCGAGGGCTGGCCATTCGCACTGGTCAACAGCTACCACGGCCCACCCCGTGCGCCTGAACGAGGGGTCAACTCCTATGAGCCGCTGGCCTGGCGAGTCCTCCAGGCTCATTGCTCATCACCGAGACCGGCATCCAGGCTAAGCTGCAATGTTGTCGGTTCGTTTGCTGGCGGGCCTGGCAGCTTGATGACGTGATGTTCAGCGGCGATTCTCTGCGCCGCGGACCATCGGTGCTGTAGTAGGCGGCTCTCCACGGATGCCATAGTCTTCAGGCCTAGGGCGTCTCGGATGGCATAGTCGTTCAGTCCTCGCTGCTTGAGGTAGGTCGCGTAGGCCCTCTTGAGCGTGGTGTCATCGCTGGCTGGCAGGCCCGCGTTCTGGACAGCCAGGCGGACGATACGCCGGATCATCGAGTACGTAAGGGGGTGCTCCTTGCCTCTGGAACGCCTGAACATGTAGCCAGAAAGCCGTCCCTGGCCCGTCGACGCTGCCGCGACCAGGTCTCGCAGGTAGGGCGCCGCATCTTCCACCACCGGGATGCAGACAAGACGACCGCGGCGGGCCACATCATGAATCGTGGCGCACCAGGGCGCTTCCGCCGTGGATCGATGCCCAAGGAGTTGCTCCCAGCGTAGAGTCGGCAGCTCGTAGGGGCTGATCCCGGACCAGCAGGCAAGGGCCACGATTGCGCGGTCGCGCAGGACGGTCTCGTCGTCGGGACTGGCCACGGAAGCAGCGTCCACTATCTTCAGGATGTCGGCCTGGGACAAGACCGGCCGCCGCCTCTGGACTCGCCGCGAGCCGCCGACAGTCCGAGGCAACACATTCCACGAACGATTGCCAGAAGGCCGGGGGTAAAGCCCAGCCTGTACCTGCTCCTTCAATCGCTCCGCCTCTGGTACATCATCCACAGTGAAGTCGATGAGGCGCAGCATCGCCGCCAGCATCGAACCCAGGGTCCCCTGAGTCCTGGGCCACTCCCGCAAGATCTTGGCCACGGTCTGCGGGTCATCGCGCAGCGCCTCCAACGTGGTGGGGCCTCCGAGCGAGATCGAAGCGAATACCATGCCCCGCAAGTAGTCGCATTCGGTTCTCACAGTGCTTGCCGCCGGTTGGCTGCCCGACTGGAGCCTCCCCTCCGTGTACCGCTGCAGGAGAGTCAGGGACCCCTCATCAGGCCACCAGTTTGGGTTCCTCCCTCGCCCCTTGCGCCGCCTACGTTCCAGCTCTGGCACCTTCTGGCCTCCTTTCGCCTGCAACGGTCGACGGGCGCGCACCCGCCTCAAGACAACGGCCCGGTGCGGGACCATAGTGTTCGTCCAGAGTCGCGACGCCTTCCCACCGCAGGGCCTCCGCCACAGCGCGGCGTGGCATCGTCTTCACCAGGCTCTGCGCTACGAAGCGGCGGATGGCATGAGGACCGTATGGTCGAAGGGCGGTTCGCGCGGAGTGAAATCGGATCATCTTCGCGGCCGCACCGCTCGTCCAGGCTCGGTCCGGTGGGCTGCGCCAGAAGGGGCCTGCCACCCCCAGGCCGACCTTCTGCGTCGATCCCCGTTCCGTTATGTAGCGGTTGAACGCGCTGACGTAGCGAACGAGCCCCGCCTCGACTTCAGGCGGGATGTGGACCTGCACTGGCTCCCGCTGGCACTTCTCGCGAGGAACCGCCAGGCAGAGGTTGGAGCCAAGCCTGTAGAAGTCGCGACCGTCGATCTCTATGGCCGAGCCTAAGCGTAGACCGGTCGCGGCGAGCAGGCAGATGAAAGCGACGTTACGCTCTGCGTAGTAGGCGGCCCGACACGCGCTCACGTCGCGCAGTTGAGCCTCGATGTCTCGCTCGGTGGGCGGGTCAGGTTTGCGCCCCGTCGGCCTCCCGGACTTCAGGCAGTACGTCTGACCCTTCAGGTCGCAGCGCCTGAGCAGGGCTGCGTGGAACTTCTCGATCAAGACGTCGGCTTCCGCCCCCAGGTAGTCTTCCATGAGCCGCATCAAGAGCCTGGCCGCTATCCGCCTCGAGGCAAGCGTGTCGTTGGTGAGGGGATCGTCCCCTCGACCATCCAGGCGCTCGGCGTCGCAGGCTGCGGCTGCGAGCAGGTCGGCGTCCAGGAACAGCCCTCGAAGATCGACCGCCCGTCCCCGTTGCCGCGCCGCGACCTTCAGAATCGACCTAACTAACCTCATCTGTACGGCCGCCGCGCTAGCGCTCCAGCCAGCTAGCCGGGCCCGCCTCTCGAATTCGAGCAGTTGTGGGGTCACCCACCGCGGCCGCGGCTTCCCGGGACGCCGGACATCCCGCGGGCTGGGCCAACCTTCCGAGGACGCAATGACTTCAAAGGAGAGTTGGCGCGCCGCCTCCTGTATCCTTCCTGTCGTCTCGTCAGCCTTCGTTGTCATGGTTCCTATTCACCCACGCGGGACACGAACAGTAGATGTCTAGGAGAAACCTATAGGGAGTCTGGTTGGCGAGAAGGGTGACAGTCCCTCGCCCGCCGGGGCGCCTCGGCCGGCGAGTCTGTGGCCGGGCCCGGCTCCGGGGCGCCACCCCCGTCGTTGCCAGACCCGGCCATAGGCGCACGGCCATGAAACTGAGACGCGGCGGCGCGTTCGCTGCTCGACCTGTCCGAGGTGCCGCGATAGGCGAAGGGCAGCCCGTGCCAGCGGGCAAGGGCCATACGTTTGCCCCAGGCGCTCGGCCCGTCCACGAAGCCGTGCGCCGTCTTGTGCCCTCCCCTGCTCCCATAACGTCGAGCAGCATCGGGGTTTCGGGCGTGCAAGGTGGTCGCCCCCAGGCTGGCGATGGCCCTCCTCTTTGCCGCCGAGGCGGCAGCCAGAGAGGATCTTTTTGCGGGTGGAATGTCGGGATCGCTCACGGCAAGTTCATCACAGCAGCTTGAAGGTTGAAGACCTGGGCGATGCCTTGAACCGAGGACCACCCAGGCAATACCTTGCCTCTCTCCCAGGCGCTGACCGGCGGGTGGGAAGCCATACCCAGCCGCCGGGCGAGATCAAGCTGCCTCCATCCCCTGGCCCGTCGCTCCCGCTATAACCAGGAGCTGTCGAGACCTCGACTTCGCGTCATGTCCCAGACCTCTGTCTGCTATGTCACGGCCCCAGAATGAACCCGCATCGTTTGCCCATGCAAGTGCGCCCAGCGGTCCAGACCTACGACTGATGGCCATCAGGAATGAGTCTAGACCATCGGCGGCACTGGCTGCATCGGTTGGAGGCAATCGGGACGACTCGTCATGATGCGCCGCGGCGCGCACATGCCGATGGGCACGGCACAGGAGCAGGCTGATTGTGCGTGGTTCCGTGCCCGACGAAAGGATCGAGAACAGTGCCGCCGCCCCGGTCGTTGGTCTCCGTAAGTCTGGGCGGCAGCACTAAGGCCTACCGGCCCATCGCCTGTCACATCTCCACAGATGACGCCGGGCATCGGCGTACGTGGCGGTCGGCGTGCTAGTCGGCCTTAGAGTGGAGGTAGCCGTCTCCCCGTTGATCGTCTCGCCGGGGGGAGGGAAGACAGGCAGAGCGGCCGCGATCGATGCCCAGCCGACTGGTGATAACGTCCGCGCCCCGCTAGGCCTCCCGGATCAGGTTGTCCTTGTCCAGGTGTGGGCCTCCGCGCTGCTGCCCCTTGCACCATGTATGCAACCATCGCCGGTCGGTGATTCCCGCTGGCCCAGCAACCACGGAACGCCCGTGGACATGGGCTCGGCCAAGAGCGTTCAGAGGCAGCACTTAGCGGTCGATCATACGCTAGGGTGGAACAGGAGGGGAAGCGGCCATGAGACTTTCGACATCTCTGTCGGGTGTTGCGGGCGAGTACCTTGTCGCTGCGGAGTTGTCGCGGCGAGGCTATGTCGCCAGCCTCACGCTCCGCAACGCCCGCGGGATCGACATCCTGGCGTCCGATGGCTCAGCCTCCAGGTCGGTGGGAATCCAGGTGAAGACCAACCAGGACTCGCGCCTAGGTTGGCTGCTCAACAAAAGGGCCGAGGACTATTCCGAGAACAATCTGTTCTACGTCTTCGTCAACCTTAACGGCGGCGGCCAACCTGACTTCTACGTGGTGCCCAGCGAGATCGTCTCCAAGGCCGTTAAGGAGGGCTTCGCCTGGTGGCTGAGGACGCCGGGCCGTGGCGGACGGCAGCGCAAGGACAATCCTATGCGGATGTTTGATGATGGTGCCTTGAAGTCGATCCCCCAGCAGTTGGAGAAGGGAGGCCAACCGACAACCGTGGCCGGCTACCACAACAGGTGGGACTTGCTGGGTCTGGAGGATGCCGCCGCATGAGGTGCTGTCACCGCTTGGGGCGCCACTGAAGGCGATAGGGGGTGGAAGCCGGCGGGGCGCACCCCGTGGGGGTATCGGCTGAGGGATTAGGCCTGTCTGAGAGCGAGAGGAATCGAAGAGTAGACGGTCTGGGCCGGGCGTACGCTGGCAGCCAGTTGCAGATCCAGCTCTGGGTCAACCGACGGTCCAGGGAGCTGACGCAGGCGGTGCTCGCCCTGCTCCCCTCGCTGGCTTCGCTGGGCCCCAGGATCCGCTGGGTGTCGCCACTCGAGGGCGCGGGATTCGCCGAGTATCAGGACCGCGACTGCCTCCGCGCCGTCGGACTGGAGGGCTGCGCCCCGCAATTGAGTCGATTCTGGCCGCGGGGCGGCCCGGTCTGGGATGCCCTCGCAGCGGTGGAGACCGCCCGGACCGCCGACTGCCGGGGCGTGCTGCTCTTGGAGGCAAAGAGCCACGTGAGCGAGGTCTAGGGTGGCGGATGCAAGGCATCAGCGAGGTCCCGCGAGAGGATTGAGGAGGCGCTTGAGCTGACCAAGCGCTGGCTCGGCGCTTCTTCGGACGCCGATTGGACTGGGGCTCTCTACCAGTCGGC
>Ga0315281_10002594_pt1 | contig 26770 bp, 20 predicted proteins | sample YL17G07_0_MG_FD_204540 | JGI IMG/M metagenome (GOLD analysis project Ga0315281, IMG submission 204540) | Sediment microbial communities from Yellowstone Lake, YNP, Wyoming, USA - YL17G07_0 | ecosystem: Environmental > Aquatic > Freshwater > Lake > Sediment | place: USA: Wyoming | collected... | reverse complement strand
GCAAGTATGCGCCGAGGACGACGACGTGGAGGGCCTGACCGAATTCGCGATGAGCTAGCGCCGTGTCGACCGTTCGCCCCACTCGGCGCGTCTCAAGGCTCGCTAGGCGTGCGCACCAAGCCCTGAGAAGTCGCGATGTTCTCCGAACCCCTGGTACGTACATTCGGTTCGCCGGGAGACTCGTCTTGGTGGGAGGGGAGGTAGTGGTAGTGCTCGTAGTGGCGACTGGGCGGCCGACCGATCACTACGAGCCCCAGAATCCGGCACGGCATGCGAGCGATCTGCGTCGCCGCCTCGGTCAAGAGTGGTCGCGTGGCGCGCGTGAGGTCCACGAGGAAAAGGATCCCGTCGATGTGGGGGGCGATCGCCGCCGTATCACCGACAGCGAGCAGCGCAGGCGCGTCGACAATGACCGTGTCGAACTCGTCCCGCAGCTCCGTCATGAGAGCAGCGAAGCTTCTCGACGCGACGATCTCCGCCGGGTTGGGGGGGATCGGGCCACTCGTCAGCACATGCAGCAGGTTGTCGGGGCGCTCGTCATTACTCACGTCATCGAGTGCCGCTGCTGCAGCACGGTTTCGACTGCTTCCGGAGGGGCGCGACGATCGTCGCGATAGCACCGTGGCGACACTCGGCCCAACCGACCGGGTCGACAAGGCCTCTCGGAGATCGGTCTTGCCTGAAAGCACAGTCGAGACGCCGGTCGTATTCGTGAGGTTCAGGTATCGGTGCACCTGCGGCCTGCGCAGATCCGCGTCGACCAGCACGACGTTGTTGCCCGATGCTGCCAAGGACAGGGCGAGATTGCACGCGGTCAGACTCTTGCCCTCACCCTGTAGACAGCTCGTGATGAACAGCGACTCGAGGTCTCCGTCAACGTTGGCGAACTCCAAGTTGCCCCGCAGCTTGCGGACCGCCTCGGCAGCCGGGCTGTGCGATTCGCTGAGCACGACCAGCGGTTGCTCGTTGAGCGTCTTCGGGGGGAGCTTGGGAATGCGGCCGAGCAGCGGCATGCTGAGAAGTGCCACCGCATCCTCCTGAGTGCGCACGCGCGTGTCGAACTGATCGAGCAGCAGCGCGAGTCCGACACCGATGACCAGACCGCCCATCAAGGCTATGAGGCCGTTGCGCAACGGCTTCGGGGAGAAGGGCGCCTGTGGCACTGTGGCAGGCACCAGGACCCGGAAGTTGCCGGTGACGGTCGCCTCAAGGATCTGCAGGTCCTGCAGGCGCTGCTGCAACGTCAAGTAGTCTGCCGACTCGAGCGCCGCTCCCCGAAACGTGTCAAGCCGGCTCTGAATGACCTGCTCCGCCTGGCGCACACGCGCCTGCTCGCGGGCCTTGCGAGAGTCCACGAAGGCGTCGGCATAGGCGTTGGCCACACGAGCTGCCATTTCGGCGCTGGGGCTGACGGCAGTGATCGACACCGTGTTGCTCGACGCCGTACTACCCGTGTCCGAATCCGGCGCGGCCGAGATCTCGTCGGTCGATTCGCTGACGGCCGACCCGAGCTTGACCTCGACACCCTCGACCAGGTCTGGACTGGCCAGAGCGCTGTCGACACCGCTGAGCTCGAGCTGCAGTTCCGCGGAGTCGACACCGCCCGCGACGGACAGAGGATCGCCGACGTTCAGCTGGCTCTCGTACACCAGCTGCGCAGACGCCTTGTAGAGCGGCGTCTTTGCAAACGAGTAGGCGAGAGCCAGGGCCGTCAGGATCGCGGCGACGCCAAGCACCAGCCATTTTCTACGCCACATGACGCGCACGTAGTCACGCAGCGTCGGATCCCGTCCGTCTTCGTGTACTGCCACTTCCAGCGCTCCTTCCTGGGCCCTCGATGCTAGGGCAGCTGCGCCCCGCTCGCAAGACGGCGTCCGGTCCTGCGCTCCCTAGACCTCTGCTCTCTCAGGGCAATCATCGGCATTTGCCTGCCCGGCATGAACCACGAGCCGCCGGACGGGCGGAAGCCCGGTCTGCGGCCGGCCGCGCAGTCAGGGTCATCGGGCTGGCCGGACGTCACGCGGCTAGCACCCGGCAGCGCGCAGATCCAGCCGCTCGGCGTTCGTGTCACCAGCATTCACATGTCCTCGGGCCGCCCGAGCGCCCGCTCATAGGCCTGAAGGAGCTTGGGAACCTGGTGCCGCCACTCAAGCTCGTCGCGCATGCGCCGGTAGCCCTCATTCCCCATCTCGGCGATCCGGTCGCCGTCGTCAAGCACCGCCAGGATGGTCTTCGCCAGGTCGTACACATCGTTTGGGCGAGCGTATGCCGCGGCCGAGCCGGCCGATCGTCGTCCCTCGGTAAGGTCGAACTGCACGACCGCGCGCCGAAGCGCCATGTACTCGAGGATCTTGTTCATGACGGAGGCGTCATTGAACGCGTTGTACGGGTCCGGGTTCACGCAGACGTCGCACGTCGAAAGCCGCGCGATGAGCTCATCATCGGGCACGCGGCCAGAGAACTCCACGAAGTCCGCGACGCCCAACTCGTGAGCTTGCACCTTCAGAGCCTCAGCGGAGGGGCCCCCGCCCACGAGCATGAATGAGATGTCGGTACGATCGAACTCGGTCACGATGACCCTGACCGCCCGCAGGAGATGGTCGATGCCTTCCTGCGGGCCCATGACGCCGACGTAGCCCACCAGGAATCGGCAACCCCGCCTGTAGGCCGCGACCGGCTCGACTGGCCGGAACTTGGCCAGGTCGGGGGCACTGCGCACGATGAACACATCTTCGGGCTTCTTCTTTCCCCGCGTGAGCGCGATGGCATGGTAGCTCTCGCCAGTCGTGATGACGACATTGGCTGTGAGAAACGTGCATCGCTCCGCCAAACACAGCAACGCGTAGAAGACGTCGCGCTTGCCGTACTTCGCCTCGTAGAGCTCTGGGTTGATGTCGTGTTGGTCGAAGACGACCTTGACCCGATGCCGCAGTCTGTACCACAAAGCAAACAGGAACATGAGATCCGGGGGGTTACACATGTGGATCACGTCAAAAGGCCGCTCCTTGTAGACACGGCGGGCGAGCAGCGCTTCGGCCCACACCGCTCTGGCGTACTCGCGAAGATAGGTGAGTGCCGAATGGCCCTCTGCGCCGAGTTCGTGACGGTAGACGGCGACGCCCTCGATGGTCTCGCGCTCGCGCCCGAAGCCTCGGCCCTTGGGCGAAACCACGACGACGTCGAACCCGGCCCTGGCCAGCGTCGTGGCCTCCATCCACACCCGGCGGTCGAAGGGGACCGGGAGGTTCTCGACGACGATGAGGACCCTACCAGGCGATGCCATCGTAGTCGAAGCGCTGCGGCCGTTTGGCGAACACACCGGCGAGGTCGACCACCCGTTTGCCGTCCGGCGCCCGGTCGAGTGCCTGAGTGAACTGCGGGTGCGGGTGGGCCAAAACGACCACCTCCGCCCATCGGACGGCGGCGTCGGGATCGTCAACCAGCAGATGCTCGAAGTGAGGGATGTGCTCGCGGATGTAGGCGAGGTTGGTGCCCATCAGGCGCGCTCGGTTCACGTCTGGCGAGAAGATGCGTACCTGGCATCCTTCGCCGAGCAGCCTCTTCACAAGCGGGACCGCTGGGCTTTCGCGCAGGTCGTCTGTCGCCGACTTGAAGGCCAGGCCGAACACGGTGACCCGAGAGGGCTTCGTCGCCAGGACGAGGTCACAGGCAACGTCGACGTGCACTTGATTCGACGTCGGAAGCGCAGCGATCAGGGGCAGTCGTACGTCCATCTCCTGAGCGTAGTAGAGCAGCGCCCTGACGTCCTTCGGAAGACACGAGCCCCCGTAGGCGAAACCAGGCTTCATGTAGGCCGACGACACGTTCAGCTTCACATCTTGAGAGATGATGTCCATGACGATGCGGCCGTCGACCCCAAACGCCTTGGCCACGCGACCGACTTCGTTGGCAAAGCCGATCTTGGCGGCGTGCCAACAGTTCGCCACGTACTTCACCATCTCCGCGACCGCCGGAGGGACCACGAGAAACGGTGCCTGAATAGCCCCGTACATGCGTCTGACCGCAGCTTCGGCTTGTTCACTGTCGGTGCCGATGACCGTGTAGCAGGGGTGGTCGAAATCCGCGATCGCAGATCCTTCGCGTAGGAACTCGGGATTGAAGGCCAGGCCCACAGGGACTCCGGCCGCCCGCTTCATGACCAGGTCGGCGCAGTGGGCGAGCGTGCCGGGCGGTACGGTGCTGCGCAGGACGATGACATGGGGTGTCCGTTTCCCCGCAATCGCGTCGCCGATCTCGGCTACGACCTTGAGCACATGGCCCAGATACGGCGCACCACGGTCTCCCGACGGTGTCCCGACGCTGACGAGCGATATCTCACTGTCTTGGACCGCGCGTTCGACATCGGTCGTGGCCCGAATCCGCCCGGCAGCCACGCCGTCGCACAGCACGTCCGCCAGTCCCGGCTCCACGATCGGCGACAGACCGGCGCCGATCGCCTCCACCTTGTCGGGATCGACGTCAACGCCGCTGACCTCATGACCGTCGCGCGCAAGACACGCCGCAGTCACTACCCCAACGTATCCAAGCCCGAAGATGCTGACCTTCATCCGGACACCCTCAGTTCGTGGTGTAGGCGCGCTGGCAGAGCAAGTCGCGCTTTGCCCACGAGCGTCGTGGCAGGCTGCCGCCGGTTGAAAGAACGTGAGTACCATCCGCCTTGCGCATCCGCCACGTGCAGACTCCATTCAAGCGCCTCGTCCAGCTGGATCGACAGACGATGGCTGCACCCGACTATCTCACAAGTGCGCTCGCCAAGCTGCACCTCGCAGTGCGGCGCCATGTGCAGGCGCCATTCCACATCGTGCGGGGCATGGCCAGCGAGGAAGTCATCGACCGTCAGGTGTCCTCTCTTGAGACGCAGCGTGCGAGCATGCCAGAGGGGGTCCGCGAGTCGCGTGTAGCCGTCATGACTCGCAGAGAGAACCGCCCCTTGCTCGGTCTGCTCCCATTCATCAACGGTCGTGCGAGCCTTGCGGGTCCAGAGAAAGGGCCCGCCAGACTGTGACTGGTCCCGGCCGTCGATGGTTATCGTATTGTGCGCGCGCGTGCCTCGGAAGTACGCGCGCGCCTCCGGGTCGAAGTGGTACGTGTACGTGCCGGGATCGATCAGCAGCTGCTCCTCGCCCGCCGCGAGAGTGAATGAGAGAGCGTCGGCGTGGCCGTGAGCAGCGATGCTCAAGTAGCCGAGCTCGCCCGCGTCGGCGAGACAGTTGAGCTCGACGTCGCGATCCCTGGATGCCATGACGAACAGGCCGGCGTCGGCGAACGCGTGGGTTCGCGCCGCTGCCCCAGGCGAATCAGCAGCGCCAGTTGTGCGCGGCGCCGCGAGCACGCCGGAGAGCAGGATGCTCGCCGCCATCTGGGATTCGACCGATGGCGGAATCGCACCCGCGACGCCCCCGAGCCAGTCAGTCACGACCGCACTCAAGCGCCCGAGGACATGAGAGCTGCCCGGGAGGCCGATGGCAACGCCGTCGTCGCTATCGCCGTAAGCAGGCAGCAGGCCGCCAGGCCCAACCAGGGCGATTGCGGCGGTCACGGCCCGCCGCAAACGGCCACGGTAGTCCTCCCCGAACGGCCTTCCCGCCCGCTCGCCCTCGATCCCCGCAAGAACGAGCAACTCCGTGGTGAAGAGATGATAGCCGAAGGCTTGCTCGCGGTTCAGGCCTGAGGGGTAGTACTGGCGCTCGCTCTCGGCACTCAGCATGCCGTACGCGAGGCGTGTCCACGATGGCGATTCGGCGAAGAACGGCCACTCGACTGCTGCGACGAACAGGCCGGCCATCTCGCCGATGAGGTGGTTGTTCGCCGAAGAGCCGACCGAATGCAGGTTGGCGATCATCCATTGATGCCGGTAGATCGCAGGCCACATGTGCCCATGCTTGCCGAACAGCTCTTCCCTTTCGCCGCTGCCCGCGAGGAAGCGCGATATCCACACCCACGAGATCAGCCGCAGCCCAAGTTCGAGCGGACTACTCCAGTTGACGCCAAGAGGAAACGGGTTCTGATGAAGCCACGACTCCAGTTGGCAGCGGACATACGTGGCGTATCGATCCTCGCCGGTAAGAGCAAACGCCAGGGCGGCAACCGTCAAGTGCTGGTGACGGTTGAGCTCCCAGGTGTTGCGCACGTTCCCAACAAGATGGGCGTCACGGTAGTTGAGGAGAGGACCGAAGCGAAGCGGGGAACGCAGACCGCTCTGAGGATCGAGATGCCAGTCCGTCTCGACGCTTGAGAAGGTCTGGCCCAATGCGACCGTCCGACCGTCCAACTGGCCGTCGGCCTGCCGAACGATCGGCTCGAGACACTGTGGAGCATGCACCGCAGGGAACCGGTAGGCGCTGTGTGCGGAATCGGCGACCTGTGCACGTGAGGGCCAGTCGCGGCGGCGTTTCCAGAGTTCCAGCCTGGCGCGGCAGCGAGATCTCCAGATCAGCTCAGCCGCTGACATCGTGCGCAGCCTCCGCAGCAGCCACGATGCCTTGGATCGGGTGGATGGACTGCCAGACCAGCCCGGATTCTGTCCGTGTCGGACAGGCCTCACGATCGCCTCAGGGGTCCGACTCGCGACCGCCAGGTCACGTACTCGAGGGCGCGCAAGTATTGCCTGATCACGACCTCAGGGGCGAAGGTCTTGACCTTGATGCGGTTCGCCGCGCCCATGCACACGCGAAGCTCCGGACTGTCCATCAGCCTGTCGAGAGCGGCCTCAAGCCCGGCAGCATCTCCCGCTGGGACGAACAGGCAGTTCACGCCTTCTTCCAGATGGTCGGCCATGCCACCGCACGCTGTAGTAACGATCGGCAGGCCCGTATCCATGGCTTCACTAAGGACCGTCGGAAAGCCCTCAGAATAGGACGGCAAGACGAAGATATCCGCCTCCATGTATCGCTGCACCAAGCTTTCCTCGTCAAGGTAACCGGGCATGTCAACGACCTCCGTCAGCCCCCGGCACGCGATCCACTCCGCGACGGCCGACGTGTCTGGACCGTCGCCCACGACGGACAAGGTACAGGCGTGCGCCTCGCTCAGTCTGCCGAACGCCTCGAGAAGCTCGAAGATCCCTTTCGCCCTCATCACCCGACCGACGAAGAGGACACGGCAGACTCCATCGTTCGCTCTCGAGGCCCGCGGCATCTTCGCGACGTACGGGTTCGTCACATGAAAGAAGCGGCCTTGAGGCAGTGCGCGTCGCCAGCCGGACAACTCCGAGGCCGAGAGCACGAGTATGGCATCAGCGCAGCGTGACAGCATCGCGGATCCAATAGCGAACGGCGAGTGACGACACGCCGTGACACTGTCCGGGTCACTGCCGTGCCAGAGCACAAGCGAACGGTGGCCCAATGACCTGGCGCCAAGGACGAGAGGCACATCTCTCGCGATGCCCCTCCAGCTGTGCGACGAGTTCACGAACAGGACAGCATCTTCGCGCACACCGAGCTGCACCAGGGCCATGACCAACTCGCGCGACCGGGACAGCACCTTCACCAACCACGATTCGTGCGGTCGTCGTCCTCCCCAGAAGGTCTGCGTGACGTGCCACCCAGCGCCCTCGAGAGCTGCGATCAGCGTGGGAGCGATCTTCGGCAGGGGGCTGGGAGCGCTGGGGTGAAGCACGGCCATCACTATCCGTCCGCGTCTTGAAGAGGTGCCGCCACGAGTCTGCGCCGGAGCCAAGACTGCCTCACCTCGCCATGAGGCATCTACTCGTTGCCGAAGCCGTACTTGGTGAGATCGAGGTGCTGTTCGACCAACACGCGTTTGCCGCGGGGCGTGCGAGGTATCTCGTCTACAACCTTCGGATGCAACGTAATGAGTCCGTCGCCTCGCTTGTTGATCGCGTTCACCACTGGCTCGACCTCTGCGTCGCTCACACCGCTCTCCAGCACGACGAGGATGGTCGCCCGACCTGGTTCATCTTGGACGAACAGAAACTCTCGGACCGCCCGATTGTTCGGATACAGCGCCGTAGGAGTGACGAGTCCGCCCTCTCGCGTTACCAAGTACTCCTGCCACCAGCATGAAACGATATCCTTGACCCGCAGCCTCCATCGATTCGCCGCCGACGGTAGTTCCACCAGCGTCGCAAGGTCGCCAGTGTCGTAGCGCATGAGCGGCATGCCTGTGGAGACGAATCCTGTGCCGACCAAGGTCCCCTGCTGCCCGGCGCTCCGGATCGACCGACCGTTCCGATCGACCAACTCCGTCACCCCGTACAGGGGCTCGAACTCATACTCACCTGCACGGCTCGGCAGTTCTCCCGCGATCGCCACCTTCTCACTGAGACCGTATCCTGCGAGCAATGGTATCGGGCCGAAACCCTCCCTTATCACTTCGCGCTGGAACGGTCGGACGGACTCGGACATGAACAGCACGCCCCTGAGCGAGGCGGGAGGGGACCAGCCGACGTCTAGGGCGTGCGCCGCCAGAATCGAGATGGCGGAGGGATAGCCGTAGACGAACGCGACCTTGAAGCGCCTGATCAAGCTGAGATACAGATCCATGATCGGCGGCACCAGGCGCAGCGGTGAGAGTCTGAGCTCTCGCGTGCCCGGTTCCCACGTCCAGGGCTTATCGGAGGGATACTCGACGCCCGACACGCCTCGATAGCCAAGCACCCCGAGGCGGTCTCCCAGCCTGTAGCCGCATCTCTGCCACAGGTGGGTCAGGAATGCCCACTCTTTCACACTCCTGTTCTTGTCGAGGTACAGGCTTAGCGCAACACCGGACGAGGTGCCGGCCGTCATGACCTCGTCCATCTGCGACTTCGGCACCGCCAGCATGTCGTCGGTCCTCCGCCGCACGTCCTCCTTCTTGAGGACCGGCAACCTCGAGAGATCCGCGAGCGTGGGTGAGTCGACCCCGAGACTGTCCAGCAACGGTGCGTAGTAGGGGGTCTTGCGGGCCTGGGACCACAGTCCAGCGAGGGCGGTCCGAACTTCCCGTTCAACGAACTCAGCGTCCCACTCGCTTCGTTCGATGTCGGCCCTCTGTCTCCTGAAGGTCCCTCCGTAGAGCAGTCCGGGCGGCAAAGCCGAGAGGACTCGTCCGCCGGTTGACTGGACCCACCTGGGCGAGCGCACGTAGTAGCCACGAAGCTGGTCTATGTAGGACATGCAGGCTGCTCTCGATCGGGAGGGACGACGACCGAACGGTCCCACGTGACATGACAGTTCCGTCCCGAGATTCTACACGAGGGTAGCCGAGCCTCCATGGCCGCACACCAGGATCGCTGCCGGGGCGAGACTGACCTCCTGCCAGTCTGCCCCCCAGCCTTCCGCCAGCAGGCTCACGGCTGGTCTCCTCAGCGATCGTCCGCAACTCACCGAAACGTCTCTGTGGCCTGCACCCAGTGACACCTGAGCCCCCAAGCTGGAGCTCGCGCGCGGTCATGTGCGGGGGGCTTTACCCCTCAGAGCCAGGCCAGTGAAGCGCGGAGCCATAATCGCCCCGCCTGGAGTGGCAAGACGCAGGTTTGGCCCACGCACCATGCCCTCACCGAGGGATGGCCGAGTGTCAAGTCATCACAGACATCCACTCAGGCGTCGCCAGCCGCCAGCCGCGAACACGATCAACGCATGGGACTGGCGGTGCTCCTCCTTCGCGCACGCTCTCATGGCTCGCGTGCTCACTTCAACACGCCGTTGACGGTGTTGGGCGAGAGCGTGTTCCCCGACGTGCTGCCGGTCTCGCAGATGAGCCAGCGGTCGCCGACCTCGAAGACGTTGCCGGCGACCACGTTCTTCGTCGCGTCGTCGAGGCGGATGAGCGGACAGGACCCGGGGCGCGGCACGTTGCTGCGCACGACGTTGTCCTTGAACACGTTGCCAGCGCCGGCGAGGACGATCTCGGAGGAGTCGAGCAGGGGGATGCCGTTGTCGTAGGACTGGTCGAAGATGTTGCCGGTGATCACCGCCGCCGGGCCGGTGTAGCCTGCGTTACCCCGATCGGTGAAGGACAGGGTGGCGAGCGATCCGCGGTAGAAGGTGTTGTTGCGCACGACGACGCCGAGCGGCATCTCGAAGTTCAGCGTGTAGCCCCAGATACCGCCCTTCTTGTAGCCGCCGCCCTTGAGCGTGCAGCCCTCAATGAGGATGTCGGTCGAGCGCGCGAACGACTGATCGGAGAAATCGACCGTCTCGCAGTCGGCGGCCTCGAAGACGCAGTCGCGCAGGGTGATGTGGCGGGGGCCATAGCCGAGTGCCTTCTGCGCCGGGTCGTCGTTTGTGAAGCACTCGAGACCCATGCGCGGCGAGCCGGTGTCGTGGCCGCCCTGGCCGTTGGAGACGCCGACATGGCAGCCCTCGAAGGTGACGTAGTCGATGCTGTGGCCGCCGCCCAGCCAGATGGCGATGTCGTTCTGGCAGCCCTCGTAGGTCGCCGTCGTCTCGACACCGAGGTTGCGCTCGACCTCGCAGTCGGTGAAGGTGATGTGGCTGCAACTGGTCGAGCCCAGGTCGACGACCGAGCAGCCCTGCTTCGCGCCGCCGCGGAAGTGACAGCGGTCGAAGCTGGTGTTCGTCGCACCGTCCTTGTTGGCGACCCCGGAGTCGCCCCCCTGGCCGATCTTCAGGTCACGATAGGTCTGATTGCTGCCGAAGGTGACCCTGCACTTGATCCACGACTTGTCCATCCCCGCGCCCGCGATGCTCAGGCCGTCCGGAGGCGTGAGGGCGCTGGTCCGATAGGTGCCCGGGGGCAAGTAGACGCTCTTCGAGGTGTCTGCCGCTGCAACCATCGCCCTCGTGATCGCCGCAGTGTCGTCCGTGACTCCGTCGCCCTTTGCGCCGTAGTCCGTTACGTTGAGGGCGATTGGAGCTGAGGAGGGGGTCGGGGTCGGGGTCGGGGTCGGGGTCGGGGTCGGGGTCGGGGTCGGGGTCGGGGTCGGGGTCGGGGTCGGCTCCGGCGCTGGTTCGGGAGTGGGGACAGGAGTCGGGATCGCCGCGCCGTTCACTGTGATCTCGTTGGCGGACGCCGCCGCCCCCGAGGGGCTGACGCCCACGGCCAGGACGCGAACGTACCGCGCCGTGACGGTGAAGGTGTCCGTCGTGGCGCCCCTGGTCTGGTTTCTGCTGCGATCCGCGACGGTGGCGAAGCTGATTCCGTCGAGGCTCATCTCGACGCGGTAGCGATACGCGCGCTTGGGGCTGTACCAGTGGGTCGCGACGCCGTGCACGATCATCGGCGCGCCGAGGTCGACCATCCACCACTGTGGGTAGCTCCGCGAGCTCGCGATCCAACGCGTGGCCGCCTGGCCATCGTTGCCCGCGGCGGGCAGGGTGTTCGTCGTCGTGCTGCTCGCCGAGGACGGCAGTCCGACCGAGATGGGCGTTCCTGAAAGGGTGACTGTGCGAACCAGTCTCCGGAGGGCGACGTAGTAGTAGCACCGCTTCACGACACGATAGCGCCTCACTCCGCGCTCCTTGACGTAGCGCTGGTGGTCATAGACCACGAGGGTGCGGTGGTGACCCCTGACCACGTCGTAGGTCCGAGAGTGCTTGATCACCCGGTAGCGGAGCGCGCTGGGATAGGAAGACGCGGATGCGGCTGAAGCGGAGAAGAGGACTATCGTCAGGAGCAGCAGCACGAGCAGTGTGCCGGCGGGGGTGAGCTTCCTTGACACCGTGATCCCTCCAGGGCGGGGAACGCCGGGGGGGTCTCATCGATGGATCACGACTGCGCCGCAGGGGGCGCTACGCTGGTGTCGCACCGACGCGACTCACTCGAGTTCCGTTGCCGTACGGTGAGCAGTCGTCACTGCTCGCAGAGTGGCATCGGCGTCACGGCACCCGACTTGAGCGCCTAGACAGCTATCTATCGTCAGGCGAGACAACGAGTGAGTCGCGTCGGGGCTAGACCCGCAGTCGGAGAGCTGCGTCGACAGTATAATCGCGAGCATTCACGAGCTTGCGATCGCGGGAGCGCCTCTCCGCCGTGAGGCGATGTCAAGCATGAGCGTGAGGTCTCCCGTGCTCGCTTGGCCATCCACCCGGCGCCGAGAGAAGGAGCCAGAGACCCTTACCCATGCGCCGACGCCAGACACCAGACCACGCTCGCGAGGTGACCGCTGACCCCGCAGCGCCAGTGACGAGCGACGACGGTCATCCTCCGAGCGCGACTGAGTCTCAGGAGCGAAGCTTCGGGGCCAACGCAGCGCTCAGTGCCATTGCCTGGGCGGTGCCAACGTTGGCCGCCCTGATCGCTATCCCCATCACCGTGCGAGGGTTGGGCGCCGAGCAGTACGGGCTTCTCGCGCTGACCGCCGCGGTGACGGGGTACCTCGGTCTCATGGAGATGGGCCTTGGCAGCGCCATCCTCCGGTACCTCTCCTACTATCGCGCTCTCGACCAAGGCCGCCCCATGCGCGGGATCATCTGGTTCGCCCTGCGATGGTTCTGTGCGGCCGGGATCATCGGCGGCACGTTTCTCTGGGTGGCAGCGCCGTGGCTCAGCTCGTCAGTGCTCAAGGTGCCGCCCGACCTGCAGCAAACCTCGATCACGGTGATAAGACTCTCCGCCGTCAACTTCCTGCTCGCACTCCTCGTGAGTGTCGGCACCGCCATTCCTCAAAGCTTCCTCCGCTACGACATCGCCTCCGCGATGAGCGGGTCCATAGGACTGCTGTCGGCCGTTGGGCCCGCGGTCATCGTCTCTCTCGGCTACGAGTTGGTGGCCGTCGTCTCCTTCTCACTGGCCGTCAACGCCGGAGCCGTCCTGCTCTATGGATGGGTCGGCCTGCGCTTGATACGGCTCGTCCCGCCCACTGAAGGGCCGCGCTGGAAGGAGATCCGGAGAAAGACGCTCTCGTTCGCTGGCATGACGGCGCTGCACCAGATCGGCTACACCATCGCCACCCAAACGAACAGGCTGGTCGTGGGGATCGCGAGCGGGGTCGCCGCCGCAGCCTACTACCAGGTGCCAGCCACCCTCGCGTCACGCGTGAACGACCTGCTGACACGTGTCGGCCAGGTGATCTTTCCCACCGCGTCCGGCCTCTTTGCCAAGGACGACGTCGAGAGCGTTCGCAATCTGTACTTTCGCACATCGCGGCTCTTCTGCGTCCTCAACTTCAGTGTAGGCATGGCCCTTGCCGTCCTGGGCTATCCCTTGCTTCAGTACTGGGTCGCGCCCGAGTACGCCCTGCAGGGGTCGCTTGCGCTCGCGTTCTTCGCGCTCTCCCAGTCGCTTCACGCTGCGACCATGTCAGCGTCCTACGTGAACATGTCCGCAGCGCACCCGGGCATCAACGTCGCCTTCTCGAACGGGGCCAACGCAGTCAACTTGGCGCTCATCTACCCCCTGACCGTGCGCTACGGCATCAGCGGTGCAGCTCTGGCCGGACTCATAGCGGCAGCGAACGTACCGTTCTTCCTCCACTACAGTCACAGGAGGGTGCTTCACGTGTCCTCTTGGCTCGTGTATCGCCGCTGCTATCAGCCAACGGTCCTTGGTGCGGCACTGACCGGCTCACTTGGCTACCTCGTCCTGAGGCCGGTCTGCACCAGCCTTGCCACCACCCTCGCGGCGTGGTGCCTGCTCGTCTCCGCGTCGATAGGCATCTCCGGCCTGTTCGGCGCCATCAAGACAGAAGACGTGCGCACCGCTCGACGGCTCATGGCGTCGTTCTGGCGTCAACTGAGCGCCTCTTTCGGTCGATAGGGCGACGCGTATGCTGCCGTGCCGACGACCGCACTGAGAGGAGTGTCCCCCGTCGCGCCTGGGTTCGCGCATTCCGCATGGCCTACGCTGACTCGACCCGCGTCGCCGGGTTCACGACTCGGTGACCCGCTCCCGCGAGTGCCTGCCGCTTCCGGCACCGCAAAGGCCACCGGAGCCCACCGGAGTCCCGTTCCTGCACGCACCAGCGATTCGAGTCGAGGCACTGCGTGGGCGCCCGAGTGCGAACTCGTGGCAGCGTGGCCATCCACAGACGTCGTGGTGCTGGTGTTCGGTTAGGATGGCAGAGAAGGGAGAAGGGCGGAATGCAAGACTCGCGCGAGACCCATTGTGCCCACAGCGGCTGCACCCATTTTCGCGGCCTGCTGGAGGAAAGAGGCGTCGCGTTGAGCGGAATTACGTTGCTCGTGGTTGGGTCGGGTGATGGTACAGAAGCTGCCTACTTCGCGGGTCACGAAGCCGCCGTCACCGCTCTCGACCCGTCTCCGCAGGCCTCTGACCCGCAGGACCCGGGGATCGAGTTCCTGAGAGCCCGGTTGGAGGACGACGCCGGTCCCGCCCGTCTGTTCGACCTCATCTTCTGCTATCACGTGCTGGAGCACATGGAGAATCCCCGCCGGGCGCTGCTGCTCATGCGAGAACGTCTGGCACCTTGGGGATGGCTCTACCTGGGAACGCCGAATCGCTCCCGAGTGCTCGGCTACCTGGGCTCCAGTGACGTGACCATCGCTGACAAGGTGAGATGGAACCTCACGGATTGGCGTAGGCGCCTTGCTGGGACGTTCAGAAACGAGCTCGGTGCACACGCTGGCTTTGCGCGACGGGAGCTGCTCCAGATGGCAGAGGAGCGCTTCGAATCAGTCGAGGACGTCACGATTGACTACATCCGGCGCAAGTATGCAACCGTGCCGTCCCTCGTAACGGACGCGATCACGAGCTGCCCTGCCGTGTTCAATCACGTGACCCCGGCGTTCTACATGCTCTGCCAGAAGCGTCCCCGAGCAGCTGCGCCGGTCGCGGACGACCGGTCTGCCGATGATGAAGGCCTCTGAGCCGAGATTCCTGTCGCCGTCGCTTGGCTTCAACGCAAGCTGAGATCTGCCGCCAAGCGCCCCCGCGCATGACGACCTTGCGTGATGGGCGAGCACGGCGCGGGCGGAAGGCCAGCTGCGACGACGTTGCCGCTGTTCATGACACGCTGTGCTCGACATGGGGTGGAATCCGGTACCTTCTCGATACGCTGCTCAGCAGGCGCTCGGAATGCAGCGGGGGGCACGAGCACGAAGCTGACTCGAACGGCCGCCACCGGTGGGCCATGGTGAGGAACGACCGGCCCACCGATCGCCGTGTTCGAGCGACGCCCGCAGCCTCCGCCTTCCTTCCCCTGCGGATCGGCGACCGCTATCATGGTGGCCGGTCTCATTCATCGTGTTCGTCCGTCGGAGCCTTCAGATACGCATGGTGGCCATCCTTGCACGCGGCACATTCATAGCCCTCGTCGCGTATACCGCGCTGTCGATGGCGCTGCTCAGCGTGTTCGACTACGACCTGAGCTTCACCGTCGGGCCTATCAACATCTATCTCTTTGATCTCGTCCTGGCCGCAGCTGTCGCACTGCTCGCGGCAGAAGCGCTGGCGCCGAAGAGTCAACACATCCCACGCGCCAACCGTACCGTGGTCTTCCTGGTGCTCGCGTACGCCGCCTATCAGGTGGCAGTGATCCTCCCGGTGTCCGTGCTCTTTCACGACCTCGAACCGATCGCAGTCAGCCGCGATCTCGCGTCGCGTATGAGCATCCTGCTGATACCCTTCATCTACCTGGTCGCGCTCAAGTACATCTCGCCCTGTAGAGCGACCCTCGTCGTGGCAACAGCTGGAGCTGCCTTGGCGCTGTACTCGATCTACAGGTACGCGACCGTCGGTCCGATGTTCGACGCCGGGACACGCTTGCGCGAGCTGGGGGGGTCGGCGTCACTCTTGTTCGGCTTCTTGATCCTCACCGCGCTCTTTCTCGCACGGCCGAGTGTCCCGAGCTACCTGGCCGCCATCCTCGGCGTCGCCGGGATCGCACTCACCAATCACCGTTCGGCCTACCTGAGTCTGCTGGTCGTCGGTGTGCCTCTGTTCTTCGCCTTCCGACGCGTGTCGTCACGCACCATTGTCGTGCTGCTCGTCGCGGCGAGCGCCGCCATTCTTCTGCTTGTCACTGCCCCCACCATCCGCGAGAGCGTCTACTATTCATTGCGGACGATGGTCAATCCGACAGCCGACAAGAACGCCTGGGACAGGGTCGACCGCTCAAGACTCGCCTGGGACTACTTCACGGCCAACCCATGGGGCGACTACGCCTGGCAACACCGCTACTATCTCGTCGACCTTCCCGACCCCTTCGAGCCGCACAACTTCGTCATGCAGTTCCTCGGTCAGCAAGGCATCGTCGGCTTCGCTCTCTTCGCAGCCATCATCCTGACCACGGGACGCCTCGCGTGGCGCAACCGATCCAGGGATCGCACCAGCGTCGTCATGTTGGGCTGCCTCGCCTTCTACCTGATTTGCTGCCTCTTCAATACGAACATAATAAGCCCGAGGAACGTACTTCTGCTGGCCCTGCCTGCGGGGGTGTTGCTCCACCGCAATGCGACGCTGGCTCAGCGCGAGGCGGAGGAGGTGGGTGACGAAGTCGCCCATGTGGCAGGGCTAGACCGCCCCGGCGTGGCTCGACACGACGCGCCGCACCCGGTGATCTGAACGGGCGTACCCTCGGGCCGAGACGATCACCCCGCGCCCAGCACGGACACGAGCGGAGCGGCCCCCCGCGGGTGTCACCAGTAGCACCCGTCCTCGACTGTCTTGTGTGACTGGGGCGTTTCGGAAGCCTTGGGCCGCGTCCAATAGTCGTTGTACAGGGCCGACACGATTGGGTCCTTGTCCCAGCGCCATCCGCGGATGCCGAAAAGGATCTGGGTAGCGCCGCCAAGGTGGACTGCGACCTTCCCAAGCCTCTTGACGTGGGCTGCCAGCGGCAGACCATACGCGCCTGCCCCAATGATGCACACGTCGAAGGTGCGCGACTCAAGTGACGCCTTCATGGCCGCGAGAGCGTCGAACCATGTCGCGTACTCCGCCTGTCGTCCGGCGGACGACTGGACGGCCGGCAACACGTCAAGCTCGAACCGAGGCAGAGTACCGGGATGCGCGAAGAGGTGATCCCGGCGATCCCGATAGTTCTCAAGTATCGACTCCGCATACGGGTGGATGACCAGCACCTTCTTGTCCGCCAGCGCTGCACTCCAGGGCTCTGTCTGGCGAAAAGGCTCCACTGCAGCCAAGGGAATCAGGGTCGCTGCCGGGCAGTAGACCCGAAGCACCTCTTTCTCCCACTGGCCCGGCCAGACACACATCACATCAGCCGAACGCACAGCATCAAGGTAGGTGCTCGCGAAGCGGTCTAGGGCCTCGTCCGTCGTCGGAAAGAAGCCGGCATTGGTGCGTAGCATGTCCGCGACGTCGGACAGGTACGGTCGAGGGTGCCGTCCTCGATGGCCCAAGTAGTGACTCACGCATCTCAGTTCCACGGCGCCGAGGCGGGATACCATGCAGGGTTGTCGGGCGGCCACGATATCGCGCAGAAGCTCGTTGCTGGGCTCCATGGTCAGGACGGGACGGTGGTAGTCGTTGCGGTCTCGCCAAGCCATCTCGAGGCGCTCGCGCCGATGGCCAGCCACAAGGCGCACGGTGCTCGCAATGCCATCCCGGCGTACCATGCTCGCGAGGTGGTTCAGTCGTCCCCGGCCCGCGCGGCTCACGATCCCGTCACCTCTCGGCGTGATGGTGACATCTCTCGTCGTCGAGAACGGTGCGGTATATGGCGAGCAGGGTCTCTCGGACCGTCTCCGGGTCATGCCGCCTGAGCGCGGCGGCGCGCGCACCCTGCGACAACTGCTGCGCTAACGTCTTATCCTCAAATAGGCGGAGGATGGCTCCCGCAAGCGCGTACGGATCCCCGTCCTGGACGAGCAGCGCCTCGACGCCGTCCCGAGCCAACGTTGGGATCCCGCCGGCCGCACTTGCGACGCAGGGTGTACCCACCATCAGTGCTTCCGCCAAGCTGTTGGAGCTGTTGTCGATGTGCGTCGGACATGCGAACACGCTTGCGTCGAGCAGCTCCCGGGCTAGGCCTGAGGAATCGAGCCAGCCGACGACGGTCACGCAATCGTACAAACCAAGGCGTCGGATCTGTCTGGCCGCAGCCTTCTTTCCCTCCGTATCTCCCGGTCCGACATCCGTGACGCGAAGACGCACGTCGGGACAGGCTCCCTCGCGCAGGATCGCCACGGCCTTGAGAAGCGTCCCCAAGCCCTTGCGTGCATAGCCTCCCATGGTGCAGAACACCGTCCGCGGGGCGCAGCGAGCCTGGTCCCAGACCGACGCTCGGAACTCGGGGCGAAGGAGCTCGTCGCAGTGGTAGTAGCGAGCGTTCGGATTGAGCACGCGCACGACGTCGGCGTCCCAGCGGGTGCGCCCGATGAAGTGCCGACACTGCTGAATGATTTGCCGTTCCCGCCCGGCGCTTCTCCGGAGCGAAACGTAGTCGAGCAGCGTACCCGTGCCGCGCAACAGCAAGGCCGGGGAGAAAGCAAGGAGAAGATCGACGCCCATGCCACGAATGTCCATAAGCTCATAGACAGTCAGGATCCCTTGAATCGAGATCACGGTCGGCGCAGCTCCCCGCGCGGCGAGCAGACCGTACTGCCACTCAAAGCCGTGCACGTGCATCAAATCGGGACGGAACATGTCGACGACCCGCTGGGACTGGCCGAGGTCCACGTCTGGGCGCAGCACTCGGCGCCACCGACCCGCAACGCGCCCGTATCCCGTTGACTCGCCACTGGGGAGACCATAGTAGGTGACCCCGGCGTCATCGAAAGGCTCGTAGGGAGACTGGGTCGGCGCCGCGATGCCGAGGGTCAGGCCGGGTGCTCCACGCAAGGCCGATTCGTACTGGTCAAGCCATGCGGCATGATGGATCGGTGGCTGCCCCTGCCGTCTGGCGACCGCGGGCAGCGGCTTCTCTACAAACCAAAGGACTCTCATGGGCCGATCACTGCTCATCGGCGGTGTTCAGCGCCTCGGCCGCTGCCAGTACAGCTTGTCGTCGAGCCTCCCCCTCTGCCACATGCCGCTCGAGCACGTGCAAGCGCATGAAGTCCGATGAGCGGAAGTCAGAGTCGTGAAAGCCCATCTGTTCCATGCCGTCCTTGAGTCCCGCGATCGACTCCTCGAGCCCGACCCGCGGCTGGTGCTGCGGCGCGATCCGCGCGAACAGCGAGAAGTCCACGCGGTACGAGCGGTTGTCCGGAGGGGCGTCGGGGTTCACGGTCACGGTCGTGTCGCCGATAGCCTCGGCGACCGCGTCCGCCAGCTGACGGACCTGGTAGTTGCAGCTGTCGGTGCCGACGTTCACGGCCAAGTAGTGTCCGGCGTCGCGAGGGTCGCGGGTAAGCGCCCACTCGATGGCGCGCGCCATGTCCTTGACGTCGATGAGCGGGCGCCAGGGCGTGCCGTCACTGAACACGGTGATGCGTCGCGCCGCGATCGCGCCCGCCACGAAGTCGTTGAGAACGAGGTCCAAGCGCAGGCGGTCCGACATGCCGCAGGCCGTGGCGAAGCGCAGCGAAGTCACCGTCGCCTCGCCACAGTCCATCCGGGCGAGCGCTCGTTCAGCCGCCACCTTGGACCGTGAGTAGGCGGTCAGCGGGTTCAGCGCGTGGGTCTCGCTGTGGCTGCCCTCGCCGAAGCCGTACATGCTGCAGCTGGATGCAAAAACGAAGCGCTTGGCGCCGGCGGCCAGAGCGCGGCGAGCGATGTCCGCGCAGGCCTCGTTGTTGATGCTGCGCGTGGCCTCCTCGTAGCGCGTGCCCATCGGGTCGTTGGAGACCGCGGCGAGGTAGACGACCGCGTCCACGCCGGCGAGAAGCGTATCCGGCAAGGCGCGTACGTCGCCGAAGTACTGGCAGTCCGCCAGCGTCTCGGGCAACCGGCTGGCGGCCGTCAGACAATGGCCGAAATAGCCGCTGTCGTAACCCATGATGACAGCCTGCGGGATAGCGCGGCGCAGATGGCGCACGACGACCGGTCCGACGTACCCCATGTTGCCGGTGATCAGGATCCGCATCGGCGTCACCATGTCCTACAGGTCGCTCGGCCGGGCTCCCAGAGGTGTTGGAGCAGGTTCATCTCTCGCCGGGTGTCCTGGGCTGCGAGAAGCCCTTGTACTTGAAGAACCTCAATTGCCCGCTCTCCGCCAGGTCATCCAGTTGTCCGCCTTCCCGGCTCGTCTGGTCTCTTTGCTTCCTCGCCCGCTGCCCATACCGATGCAGCTTTGTGACACAGACCCTCTGACCGGCCGGGCGGTGGCCTTGGACAAGGACGCTAGCGCGCCTCGTCACGGCGAATCGCCCGTGCCGGCACACCCTCGATGGTCGAACCCGGCGGGACGTCGGAGACGACAACGGCGCCAGCGCCGATGGTCGCGCCGTCACCCACGGTGATGTCGCCGAGGACGATTGCACCAGTCATCACGGTGACATCGTCGCCGATGGTGGGGTATTGATTGGCAGCCGCATACCCGATCGTCACCTGCTGCCAGACCGAGAAGTTGCGGCCAATGGACCTCGCCATGACGATGGTGCTGAGCCCGTGCAGGATGAAGCATCCCGGCTCCAGCGAGTCTGGGCCCAAGTACAGTGTCGGCTGCGGTCTCCAGATGAACCTAAGGATGGGCAGCAATACGTGAATCGCGAGGCGCGAGTCGTGAGACAGCCGGTAGTAGAGGAGATTGCGAAACGCGCGCTCCCGAGCCAGGAGCAGGGTCAGCAGCCGGAACTGGGCCTCGATACCCTCGACCCCAAACCCGAACCCGTTCTTCCGCCACGCCTGCGCATCCGCGAGGATGAGCCCGCGGGAAGATGAGGCAGTCGCGAGGATGGCCAACGGTCGACAGACGGCAACCCCAAGAGCGTCACGGAGGTGGCGCAAACGCTGAAGACGGCTTGACACCCGAACGTCCATGGCGAGGAGCCTAGCACAGCGCTCTGACGCGTCGGTAGCGGCGGAGGCGGTGGTGCGCTCCCATTCGGTCGTCGGCACGCTCGTCCTGAGCCTGCTGGACGGCCTTGGCGTAGGCGCGGACTTGCGAGACGCAACGGTCGCACGGGCGCCGTACGGTCTCGGATGAGCCTGCGCCGATGACCCTGCGGTCCTTCGGGCAACGGTGCGTCCTGGCCCGTCGCCGTCGATCTCGGTGTCAGGAAGCCCCGTAGAAGCCCAGGATCGTTTCGGCGACGTACTCTCGCATCTCCGTTGTCAGCCCTGGGTACACGCCCACGAAGAACGTGCGCTTCATGATCTCGTCGGCGTTGGCGAGGGTGTCGTGGACGCGATGGGGGATGCCAGTGAAGCCCGGCTGCCGGAGGATGTTGCCAGCAAAGACTTTGCGCGTCTCGATCAACGCTCGCTCCAGGTGCTCGACCAGCGCCTGCGCCTCGGCGGCGTCGGCCGCGGTGATCGGGAACCCGAACCACGAGGGCTCGGCCGCGGCGTCCCAAATGGGGAGCACGACCCGGTCCGCGATGGGCTGGAGGCGCTCGTAGTAGTAGGCGAAGTTGGCGCGCCTCCCAGCGACGAAGCCGTCGAGCTTGTCAAGCTGGACGAGGCCGATCGCGGCCTGCATGTCGGTGACCTTTAGGTTGTAGCCGAGGTTCGAGTAGACGAACTTGTGGTCGTAGCCGGCGGGCAGGTCGCCGTGATGCCCGGAGAACCGCTGGCCGCATGTGTCGTTGTGGCCGGGCTCACACCAGCAGTCGCGGCCCCAGTCGCGCAGCGACACCGCGATACGCGCGAAACGCGGGTCGTTGACGACGACGCCTCCGCCCTCGCCCATCGTCAGGTGGTGGGGAGGGTAGAAGCTCAGCGACGCCATAGCGCCGAAGGTGCCGACGAGACGGCCGTCGTAGGTGGCGCCGAGGGCGTCGCAGGCGTCCTCCAGGACGATGAGGTCGTGACGTTCGGCGACCGCCATGATGGTGGCTAGGTCGCACGGGTTGCCGAAAGTGTGCGGCGCGAAGATGGCTCGCGTGCGGGCCCCGACGGCATCCTCGATGCAAGCCGGGTCCATGTTGTAGGTGCCGATCTCGCAATCGACGAAGACCGGCACGAGCTGGTTCTGAAGGATCGGCGTGAGCGTGGTCGGGAAGGTCACCGACGGAGTGATGACCTCGTCCCCCGGCTGAAGCGCGCCGTCGAGCTGCCCTGACCGCAACGCCGAGACTATGACAAGGTTAGCTGAGGAGCCGGAGTTGACGAGCAGGGCCCGCTCCGCCGCGAACAGGCGGCGGAGCCGCGCCTCGAACTCGGCGGCATACGGCCCGGCGGTGAGCCAGAAGTCGAGCGACGATTCGACCAGGCTGACGAGCTCGCGCTCGTCGTACACTCGCCCCGCGTAGTTGATCCTCGTCTTGCCGGGCACGAAGCGCGGCCGCTCGTGCGCCTCCCGGTAGTAGCGACGCACGAGCTCGAGGATCTCGGCCTTCAGCTGCTGCGGCGTCATCGTTCGGTCCCTTCGTGGCGATTCACAGAGTCGGCGCCGGAGGTGCACCGGCCATCGACGGTAACTGGCTCGATGACGAGCCTTTGGAGCGTATGAGGATGTCGCGCCCGCCGAGGATGCCGCGGGCGTCGCCCGTGCGCACGGCGATATGCGCGAGGTCGCCCTCGAAGAGGCCGGGCGCCGCTTCGCTCACCTCGCATGCGGCCACGCAACTCCTCCGCTCAGTTGTTGACGACTCGGCCACGTCGCGGCCGGTACCGCCTCGCGATGTCGCGAGCGCGCCGCAACATGTCAATCGGCCAAGGACCGAACGCGAGGCCTACCTGTGCCGCGACGCGATGCCTCCACAGCCCTCGCCGCCAGAGCTCCCGGTGAACCCCGCGGGCACGCGGCAGGTCGCCGCTCGCAAGGAAGACGCGGAAGATGTGAAACAGGTCTTGCGAGTAGACACGGGGGGCAAGCCCTGCAACCGCCTCGAGGTACGGCATCTCCTCATCAAGAAGCGCCACGAACTCGGCATGGCGCGAGGCGAGGTTCTTCTCCTGCCTGAATGTCTCGGTATCGGTTCGTTCTGTGTGGTAGATCTTTAGACCCTTATGTATGTAGTAGCGCCGCGCAGTCTGGTTGATGCGAAACCACAGAAGCGCCTCAATCTGGATCTTCGGGTTGAAACGGTAGCCATCCAGGAGGCTGGTCTTCGTGATGCCCCAGAACTCCCCGTGACAGACGGAGAGGACCGTCCGCTGGTCGAGCCATTGGTCGCCGTGGAGTCCGTGGCCTGTGAACGCCCCCGTCTCCGAGCCGACGCAATTGCACTCGACGGCATCGATGCTCGCGTCGATGGTCTCAGGAACGGCGAGAAGCGTGCTCAACGCGTTGGGCAGCATCTCGTCGTCGCTGTCGAGGAACGTGAACCATTCTCGGGAGATGTTGTCGAGCCCCACGTTGCGCCCGCCCGTGCAACCCCTGTTTGGATCGACGCGTATCACCCTGATCCGGTCGTCGTGATATGTGGCAAGCAGTTCCTGCGTGCCGTCGGTGGATCCGTTGTCCACGATCACAAGTTCCCAATCGGGGGAGTCCTGCGCGAGGACACTGTCGATCGAGTGCCCCAGCACGTCGGCACGGTTGTACGTGGTCGTGAGAACGCTTACGCCCGGCAACAGCCTGCGCTCGGCCTGCTCAGTCATCTTCGTCCCTCACCATACCTTCCAGGGTGCCGTGCCACTCTCCCAGAGCTCCTCGAGGGCCTCCTTGTCGCGCGCGGTGTCCATCGGATGCCAGAACGACGGGTGACGGTAGGCCATGAGCTCGCCCTCGCTCGCGAGGCGCTCGAGGGGCTCGTGCTCGAAGTAGGTGTCGTCGCCCGCGATGTAGTCGAGCACGCGGGGCTCGAGGACGAAGAAGCCGCCGTTCACCCAGGCACGGTCGCCCTCGGGCTTCTCCTCGAAGGCGCGCACGCGGCGCATGTCGTCGTCGAGCCAGAGGGCGCCGAAGCGGCCCAAAGGCCGCACTGCAGTGACCGTGGCCGCCCGGCCGTGCGAGCGGCGGAACTCGAGAAGCCGCGGAATGTCGACGTCGGCGACCCCGTCTCCGTAGGTGAGCATGAAAGTGCCGTCGCCGATGAGGTTCGCGGCCCGCTTGAGACGACCGCCGGTCATCGTCTCCATCCCCGTCTCGACACAGAAGATCCGCCACGGCTCGAGCGGGCCGTCATGGATCTCGGTGTGGCCGTTGGCGAGGTCGAAGGTGACGTCGCAGCTGTGCAGCGCGTAGTTGGCGAAGTACTCCTTGACGAGGTGCCCCTTGTAGCCGAGGCAGACGACGAAATCGTTGAAGCCGTGGGCCCCGTAGATGCTCATGATGTGCCAGAGGATGGGGCGCCCGCCGATCTCGACGAGCGGCTTGGGTCTGACCACCGTCTCTTCCGCGAGGCGCGTGCCGCGGCCCCCGGCCAGGATGACTACCCGCATGTGCCTGCTCTCCCCTCTGCTCGCCGGTACGCGACTTGACGTCTGCGCCTGGCCATCGGAGCGCGTCTCGACGTTTCCCGGCGGCAGTGGCGTGACTCAGCCGAACATGCGCAGCAGTATTGACCACCGAGTGCCAAGCACGTTACCAGAGGAACGCGTGAACGACTACCCGGCCGACCGGGAGGCATGGACGTGGTCGAGAGGGATCCGACAGACGACGTCAGCGATGAGGCCTTCTGGATCACGCGGGCTCGCCGGTCCGCCAACGCGAATTCGCGCCGCCGGGGGTTCCGGCCCACGAGCGGCTCCGGGCCGCGGCCACACGCCGCACGCCCTTGTTCGTCCCACGCCCCTCCCAGAGGATTCCAGCGCGCTGCGAGGGGACGTACGTTGCGGGTCTGTGCTTCGACTCGACGAACCTGCAGCGCGCACACCGGTTGTACCTGGAACACCGCAGGCACCGCAGTGACTCTCAGTACGCCCCGCGCTTGTCCAGCACGGCGGGGATCGTCCGCAACAGGAGCTTGATGTCCCAGCTGAGACTCCAGCCAGTGACGTACATGTAGTCCAGCTTCACCATCTCGTCGAACGGGATGTCGTTGCGGCCGGTCACCTGCCAGAGGCCGGTGATGCCCGGGGTGATGTCGAGACGCTTCCTGGTCCAGCCCTTGCACTGCTTGGCCTCCTCGACCCAGAGCGGGCGCGGTCCGACCAGGCTCATGTCGCCGAGGACGACGTTGAGGATCTGCGGCAGCTCGTCGAGGCTCCAGCGTCTCATCCAGCGGCCCGTCCGCGTCAGTCGCGGGTCCTCCTTGATCTTGAACATAGGCCCGGAGTACTCGTTGTGCGCGCTCAGGTCGTCACGCTGCGTCTCGGCGCCGTCGCGCATCGAGCGCATCTTGAAGATGCGGAAGACCGAGCCGCCCCGCCCCATGCGCTCCTGGCGGAAGAAGACCGGCCCGGGGGAGTCGAGCTTCACCGCCAAGGCGAGCGCCCCGATCACCGGCAGGAGCACGATCAGGAGCAGGCCGCCGGCGGCCAGGTCGAAGACGCGCTTCACGCCGAGGTTGAAGCGGCTCAGCTCGACGTTGGCGACGTCGAGCAGCGGAATACCCTCGATCTCGTCGATGCCGGCACGTGAGCTGATGACCTCGAACAGCCGCGGCACGATGCTGACGCGCACGTCGGCGTCGGCACAGGTGCGCACGACGTCGAGGAAGCGTTGGTGTCGCGCCTGGGAGAAGGCCACGACGACGCGTGTCACCCCCTGGTCGCGGATGACCGCGGCAAGCTCCTTGAGCGATCCGAGCACCGGTGGGTAGGGCCCGTCCCCGTTCGGCCGCGGCTCGCCGTCGTCGAGGAACCCGACGACCGTCATGTGGAGGTCGGTGCGCCGGCGGATCTTGGCCGCCACGAGGTGGCCGACGTCTCCGGCGCCGACGACGAGGACGCGCTCGGTCAGCGCCGCGCCCGGCCACAGCCAGCGGCGCGAGAACGAGCGCGCGATCGGCACGCTCACGGCCGCCGCCGCCCAGAAGACCACGAGCTCACCGGCAGCGCCCGTCGAACCGGTCGCCGCGACGCCGATCAGCAGCGCCGCCCAGCAGGCCGACGTGAGCGCGGTGAGTCCCCGGACCGCCTCCTCGAGCGTCGACCAGCTGATGCTGCGTCGTGGCTTGCGGTACAGGCCGACGGCGTAGAAGACGAACATCGTCCAGGCGCTGAGCGCGACGAGACCAGCCAGTCCGATGCCCTCGCCGATGGGGAAGACATGTCCGACGCGCGAGACCATGGGCAGGTCGGGGTGCCACAGCGCCGCGGCGGTGGCCAGCAGCGCCGCGAGGGCGAAGGCGACGACGTCGGCCGCCACGATGGCCGCGAGCCGCGCCCCGCCCGGGTCGGTCCGCCGCACCCGCGGCTCCGCCGACTCGAACACGCTCGTCGCCGGAGCGACCCTCTTCTCCTCGACGATGCCGTTCGCCACGTCCCGCCCCTCTAGAAGCATCGCCGGCCTTCGGCGCGCAGCACTCGTGCTGCGCGGACGGGGGCCGGCAACGTTGCCCGCTATTGCACGCAGCCAAAGGTCCGGCTGCATGTTCCACCTACCCGTTCATTATGGGGGAGGATGGCGAGGATGCGGCCGTCGAGGCCAGAGATGTGTTTACAGAACGGACAGCGGTCGCCCGCCAGGGGAGCGCGACGGGCGGTCAGACCACGAGGTCGAGCATCTCGATCGCCGTCGCCGCCCCGCCCTCGGCGGTGACCACGACGGCGTCGAGCCGCACAGGGCCCTCGCCCACCTCGAAGCGCTGCGGCATCTCGGTGACGAAGCGCTGCAGGATGATCTCGGTGCGCACCCCGATCACCGACTCGAGCGGCCCGGTCATCCCGACGTCGGTGATGTAGGCGGTGCCGCCGGGCAGCACGCGCGCGTCGCTGGTCTGCACGTGCGTGTGCGTGCCGACGACGGCGGTGACGCGGCCGTCGAGGT
>Ga0315281_10002593_pt1 | contig 26772 bp, 23 predicted proteins | sample YL17G07_0_MG_FD_204540 | JGI IMG/M metagenome (GOLD analysis project Ga0315281, IMG submission 204540) | Sediment microbial communities from Yellowstone Lake, YNP, Wyoming, USA - YL17G07_0 | ecosystem: Environmental > Aquatic > Freshwater > Lake > Sediment | place: USA: Wyoming | collected... | reverse complement strand
AGCGTTGCGCGCAACCGGTTAGCCGTTTTTCGCTTGGTTTTATTCCGCAGTTAAGCGAAACTTTGCGTCGCATTATTTGTAAAGCAACCGCTACCAAACGTGTTTTCCGCGCCAGTTTTGCAGAATCGCTTCAATGTAAAGGGATTCCAAATCTTGAACTTGTTTTTCAATGGAAAACTTCGCGCTCAATTCCATGGATTTTTTGCCAAAGCGTTCAAGTTTGGCGCGGTCGCTCAAAAGCTCGGATAACGTTTTTACGAACGCCTCCACATCCAACGGAACTTGATAACCGTTCGCCCCATCTACCAACATCCCTTCAAAAGCGTCGTCCTGCACCGCCACCACTGGCAACCCAGCTGCGATGGCTTCAAGCATTGAAATCCCTTGCGTCTCGCTGGTGGAAGCGGAAAGGAACACAGTCGCGTCATGCAAAATATCGGGCAGGTCGGCGCGGTTGACCATGCCTAAAAAGCGGATACGTTCGCTCGCTTTCGTAGATTTTGCTTTTTCTTCCAAGTCTTTGCGCGCGGCGCCGTCGCCCGCAAAGACCAGCCGCGCCTCGGGGAATTGATCCGCTAACCGCGCAAAGACGTCCACTAAAAAGTCCAGTCGTTTTTCAGGGTCTATTCTGCCGACAGAAAGCAGGATGGGAGCGTCCGCCTTGACGCCGAGTTGGGCGCGAAAACTGCCCGGCGCTTTTGCTTTTTGAAACGCGCTCAAATCAATGCCGTTAGGAACGACATGAATAGGTTTGCGGACGTTTTGCTCCAATAAAATCCATTTGAACTTCGCGGAAGGCACAACAATCTGGTCGCCGAGATTGGTCGTCGTGGCGCTGAACCAACGCACGGCGCGCCGAATAACGCCTGTGCCGCCCACGATTTTGACGTAATGAGTGTAATCCGACATGGAAAAGTGATAGGTGTAAATCAATGGCAATTTTTTTGAGGAAGCTGTGAGGTAAGCCAGCAAGCCAATGGACACCGGACTATGCGCATGAAGCACGTCGAATTGCCGACGACTAAGCGACCAAGTGATACGCGGCGTGCCCAACACCGCAACGTAAAGCGGCGGCTTGTTCAAGTATTTTAAAGAAGGCACGCGATAGACGCCGCTTTGTTCATCGTGATAGCCGGGAAAATTGGGCGCAAAGATTGTCACTTGATGCCCTTTGGCGCGCAAGCCTTTCGATACAAGTTGAATCGAAATGGAAACGCCGTTTACTTGCGGCGCATAAGTGTCTGTGAACAACCCGATGCGAAGCGATGAAACGTTTTTGGGGGAGCTGAATTCTGTCGAGGTCTTTTCCATACTGGAAATTTCTCCTAAAATCAATTATGGCAATTGTCGCTCGACGTCTTGTTTGACCTTGTTTTTTTCGCGTTTCGTTAAATTCTCCTTCAAGCGTTTCGTCAATTCGCGGCGCGTGAGCAGAACGCGATGTTTGCACCCGTTACACTCCAAACCAATATCCGCGCCAAGCCGCACCACCGTCCACTCGTACGAACCGCAGGGATGGGGTTTTCGCAAGCGCAAGCGCTCGTTCAATTGCACATCGGAAAGCATGGACAGATTATACCGCCGCGCAACGACCCCGCCTGACTATCCGACTTGCGGCTATTTGACTATAATCTCCCCATGACCGATTTCAAATTTTTCCATCCCACTGAAGTTCGCTACGGGGATTTGGATCCGCAAGGGCACGTCAATAACGCCAAATTCCTGACCTATTTTGAGCAGGCGCGCGTTTATTATTTGATTCATCTTGGGCTGTTTAGCAAAGACCAATCGTTTATGGAAGTCGGCATTATCGTTGCGGATATTCACGTCAAATACCGCGCGCCCACGCATTACGGCGACGCGATAAAGGTTGGCGTGCGAACCGTGAAAATCGGCGACAAGTCGCTCACAACGGAGCAATGCGTAATGGACGTCGCAACGGGAAAAATAATGGCAAGCGGAACGGTGATTTTGGTCGCGTTTGATTATAAAAATATGAAGACCGTTTCAGTGCCTGCCGAGTGGAAAAAAAAGATTTTTGAATTTGAAGGATTGCAGGAAAGGGATCAACAATGAACGAAATTATATTTCTCGTAGAAGAAGCGCCTGAAGGCGGTTACACAGCCCGCGCATTAGGTTTTTCCATATTTACCGAGGCGGATACATGGGACGAGTTAAAAGAAGCCGCGCAAGACGCCGTCCGTTGCCATTTTGAAGAAGAACAACGCCCTCATGTAATTCGATTGCATGTGGTAAGAGAAGAAGTTGTAGCTGTATGAGAATTCCGCGCGATCTTGATGGGAATGATTTGGCAAACGCGTTAAGAAAATATGGCTACAAAATTACGCGCCAAACGGGAAGCCACATGCGCTTAACTACGCAACAAGGCGACGAACATCACATCACAATTCCTCGTCACAATCCGCTTCGCATCGGAACTTTGAATTCTATTTTGAAAGACGTTACAGAGCATTTGAAGATTGACCGCGACGAATTACTTAAATCTCTTTTTGGAAAATAAATCAGCATCCCATGAAACTAGACGCCGCCCTGCCTCTTGTTGATTTGAAAGACGTCCCCGCCGTTGCCCGCGCCGCGCAAGAAGTCGGCTTCGGCGCGTTGTGGACGCAAGAGACGCAGCATAATCCGTTTTTGCCGTGCGCGTTAATTGCGGAACATTCGACGGAGATGCAATTCGGCACGGCTATCGCCGTCTCGTTTGCGCGCTCGCCGGCGGATTTGGCGCACATCGCTTGGGATTTATCCGCGCAATCGGGGGGGCGATTCGTTTTGGGGCTTGGCACACAGGTCAAAGCGCACATCGAACGCAGGTTTGGGATGACCTGGCCCCAATCGGTCACAGGGAAATTGCGCGAACAGATTCAAGTTATCCGCGCGTTTTGGGATTGCTGGCAAAATGGAACAAAGTTAAATTTTCGCGGCGAATATTACAAGACGACGCTCATGTCGCCGTTTTTTAATCCCGGCGCGATTGAACATCCAAATATTCCAATTTATATTGCGGGCGTCAATACGGGTTTGGCAAAACTGGCGGGCGAACTCTGCGATGGATTCCACGCGCACCCGTTTAATAGTCCGCGATATATGCGAGAGACGATTTTGCCTGCGCTTGAATTGGGGTTGAAAGAAAAAAGACGAAAGAAGGAATCTATAACGATTTCAATGACGGCGTTTGTCGCAACTTCGCCCGAAGAGGAATCTTTTGCGCGGACGCAGATCGCGTTCTACGCCTCCACGCCGTCGTATCGCGCAGTGATGGATTTATACGGTTGGGGCGAGACGGCGGAACAACTCTCCGCTTTCGCCGCCCAAGGCGAGTGGACGAAAATGCCAACGCTAATTAACGACGAAATGCTAAATGAATTTTGCTTGATAACCACGCCAGAAAAACTTGCGGACGATTTGAAGAAACGCTACGAAGACGTCGCGCATCGGTTGACGCTCTACTGTCCTTTTATCCCGAAAGAGGGAGACGATTGGTGGAGAAAATTGGCGCAAGAATTTAACTCACCTTACGCGCCCTCACCCTAGCCCTCTCCCGCAGGGAGAGGGGACTCCCTTCCCCAGCGGGGGCAAGGGCTGGGGATGAGGGCGAGAAACTGCGTAAGGTGAGAATTTAACTTATCGGAGGCGCAATGACCGAAAACTCAAACGACCATCCCAACATCCATAAAAACATCCACCCGCCGATTGTGGCTTTATTTTATATTGGCGGCGCTTATCTGCTGGGGTGGCTCACGCCGATTTACGCCGTTCCAAATATTTTGCGGACTTTCGGCGGCGCGTTAATTTGCGTTGGTTTTTTACTTGGCGCAAGCGCATTCTTTGAGTTTAGAAAAGCGCGCACGACGTTAAATCCGCACGGTACGCCGAGCGCGGTGGCGACAAATGGCGCGTATCGCTTCACGCGCAACCCAATTTACTTGGGATTTTTATTGATAGTCATTGGAATGCCGTTGAGCTCAGGCAATTATTGGGGATTGATTGTCGCGCCGTTTTTTATAGCGACAATCAATCGTCTCGTCATTGAGCATGAAGAATCTTATTTGGAGAGAAAATTCGGCGACGTCTACGCAAATTACAAGTCGCGGGTCAGGCGTTGGTTGTAGATTGAATCATCATAAAATTAATTGGAGAAAAACTCATGTCGGAAAATTTTGACGTCGTTGTAATTGGCGCGGGACCCGCGGGATACGTCGCCGCGATTCGCGCCGCGCAATTGAAACAAAAAGTCGCGCTGGTGGATAAACAATGGCTGGGCGGCGTGTGCTTGAACGTCGGATGTATTCCGTCGAAGTCATTGCTTCGCAACGCCGAGATTGCTCATACGTTGCGCGAACGCGGAAAAGATTTTGGCTTCTCGTTTGAAAATCTAAAATTGGATTACGGCGTTGCGGTTAAACGCTCGCGCCAAAATTCGGATCGCCTTGTTAAAGGCGTGGGGTTTTTGATGAAGAAAAATAATATTGCCGTGTTTATGGGCGAAGCGAAATTCAAATCGAAAGACACGCTGGCGGTTACGGATAAAGACGGCAAACTTACCGAACTCCAAGCGCAACATATCATCGTCGCAACGGGCGCAAGCGCGGCGAGTCCCGCCGCGTGGAAAATTGACGGCGAGAAAATCGTCGCGTATTCCGAAGCCATCTTGCAAAATAAATTTCCCAAGTCCGCAATCATCATCGGGTCGGGCGCGATTGGCGTGGAATTCGCAACCATCTGGAATTCCTACGGCGCGGACGTGACCATCGTCGAGATGTTGCCGCGCATCGTTCCGCTGGAAGATGAAGAAATTTCAAAAGAGTTGGAAAAAGAATTCAAGAAGCGCGGAATTAAAACGCTGACGGGGCATAAAGTGGAATCCGTCGAAGCGACAAAAACTGGCGTGAAAGTAGTTGTTTCTGCGGGCGAAAAAAATACAATCCTCGAAGCGGAGCAAGCGTTGGTTGCGATTGGCTTCCGCCCCAATTCGAAGGGGCTGGGTCTCGAAGAAGTCGGCGTCAAAATCAACGAGCGCGGCTTTGTCGAAATCAACGAGAAGATGCAAACGAGCGTTCCCAACATTTGGGCGATTGGCGACGTGACGGGAAAACTCATGCTGGCGCATGTCGGCTCGGCGATGGGAATAATTTGCGCGGAACATATCGCGGGGCATGAAACCGTGACGCTGGATTACGAGATGGCGCCGCGCGCGACGTATTGCCACCCGCAAATCGCGTCGTTTGGAATGACCGAAGCGCAAGCGAAAGAACGCGGACATAGCGTGAAGATTGGGCGCTTTCCATTTCAAGCTAACGGCAAGGCGCTTGGGCTTGGCGATTACGCGGGCTTTGTCAAAATTGTGGTGGATGAAAAATACGGCGAGATTCTCGGCGCTTCGATGATTGGTCCCGAAGTGACGGAGTTGTTGCCTGAATTAACTTTGGCGCGCATGATGGAACTCACCCCGCATGAAATCGCAAGAAACATCCACGCGCACCCGACGCTTTCAGAAGTTTTGATGGAAGCGGCGCATGGCGCGGAAGGACAGGCGATACATATTTAAAGAGATTTTGACGCTCAGAAGCGCGTCAAGTTCGCCTAGAATCGTTTTGTTTGCTATAATCGCAAACACGAGGCGCAACGCCCCTCTGGCGATTGGCGTCGCAGAAGGTTCAGTCGCGGCAAATATAAAGACGTTGTTAAAATCAGCTCTTCACGAAAGCGAGTAATTGGAGTTCTCTGCGTCGAGTTGGCGCGAGAGAACGCGGATGCGCATGATTTTCGCGAACCTCTGACAACATAAATCAAAGGAGATTTAAGAATGGCAAAACAATGGAATACCCCGCCGACAATGCAGATTGACATGACGAAACAATACAAGGCGCGGATGGAAACGGATAAAGGCACGATGGTCATTGAGTTGTTCGCGGATAAAACCCCAATAACCGTGAATAATTTTATTTTTCTTTCGCGCGAAGGATTTTACGACGGCGTCATCTTCCATCGCGTCATTAATCATTTTATGGCGCAAGGCGGCGACCCGACAGGCACAGGCATGGGCGGACCCGGCTATAAATTTGGCGATGAATTTCACCCCAGCCTGAAACATGATAAGCAAGGCGCGCTATCTATGGCAAACGCAGGACCCGGCACAAACGGCTCGCAATTCTTCATCATTCACGGACCTACCGCGCACTTGGACGGCAGACACAGCGTTTTTGGTCAAGTGGTCGAAGGCTTGGACGTGCTCATGTCTATTCCCGCGCGCGACCCAAGCAATCCCAACGCGCCCGCCGTGAAAATCATCCGCATCGTCATCGAAGAAAGTTAAACGCGGAATGCGAAACGCGGAAACGCAAAACGCAAATAAACTAGAAACAACGCCAATTCAAGAAGAAAAGAAATCGAGAATTGGCGTTGTCGTTTTGCGCGTACTTGCGCTTCTTGCCGTCGTTGGAATCACCGTTTATGTTTTCAGCATTCGCGCGCATGTGAAAGAATTTGCCGCGTATGGGTATCCCGGCGTTTTTCTGATCGCGCTCATGGCGAACGCGACGGTATTTCTGCCCGCGCCGGGCGTGGCGGTAATTTTTGCAATGGGAAGCGTTTTCAAACCGCTTGGCGTCGCCCTTGCCGCAGGGACAGGCGGCGCGATTGGGGAACTTTCCGGCTATCTCGCCGGCTTTAGCGGACAAGCGGTTGTGGAACGAACGGATATTTACGAAAAAATAAACCCCTGGATAAAAAAGTATGGCGGATGGACTATTTTGGTTTTAGCCGCCATACCCAACCCGTTTTTTGACATTGCGGGCATTGCGGCGGGTATGGCAAAAATGCCGCTTTGGAAATTTTTTCTTTTTTGCTGGATTGGGCAATTAATCAAGATGGCAATGTTCGCTTACGCAGGCGCATATTCGATTGATTGGGCGGTAAATTTATTTTAGATTTAAATATTCACCTTACGCGCCCTCACCCTAGCCCTCTCCCGTAGGGAGAGGGGACTCCCTTCCCCGCAGGGGAAGGGCTGGGGATGAGGGAGAGTTAAAGATTGCCGCGTTTTGAACGCATCAATATCTTTCTGAACAACCTCTTCCCTACACCGCGCTGACCACAATCCGAAATCCTAAATATGGATAAAAGAATCCGAGCGGATAAGCGCGACGATACGACGTGCGCGAGCCGAAAAGCGTGTCGTTGAACGAACCGCCGCGCGCGACGCGCAACGCGTCGCTGGGCGCGACCTCGCCTTTCAAGAGCGCGTACGCGGACGACGTCCATTGTTGAACGTTGCCGCAAACGCCCATCACGCCAAACGAACTGGAGTCATTTACCATGTTTGAAACTTCCACAGTGGCGAAGCGTTCGCTCTCGACGGTGTTGGCAAAAATCTCGCGGAAGTCGTCGCCCCAGGGGAAGGCGCGAGCGTCGTCGCCGCGCGCGGCAAATTCCCATTCTTCTTCCGTCGGCAGACGGATGCTTTTATTTTTCGTCTCGCCGAGCCACGCGCAATAGGCTTCGGCTTCATACGCGGTGACTCCCGTGACGGGATGAAATGATTTATTCGCTTGCGCCGCCCAACCGTCGGGGAGTTCGCGGTTTTTGCGTCCCCAACCTTCCGCTTGACCGTTCAACCAATCCCAGCCTTCGTCGCTCCACCAGCGTTTATCTTTCACCGCTTTGCTTTGAATGAACGCTTCATATTGACTGACTGTGACGGGCGTTTGCGCGATTTGAAACTCGGCGACTTGCGCCAGTCGCGGCGGATATTCGCGCGCGTGAAAACGACTGCCCATGCGAAATACTCCCGCAGGGATGCGCTTGGTCATGCCGATTGAGCCTTTGTTGGAAGGAGATGAGAGGTCGAGAGTCATTCTACTTCCACCGCCATCGCCACCGCTTCGCCGCCGCCCAAACACAACGCCGCGACGCCGCGCTTCAGTCCACGATTTTTGAGCGCGTAAATCAAGGTGGTCAAGATGCGCGCGCCGCTTGCGCCGAGCGGATGCCCCAACGCAATCGCGCCGCCGTTCACGTTGACCTTGTCCCAATCCCAACCTTGCTCGGCTAAAGCGTAGCCGTCCGCTAAAACTTGCGCGGCAAAGGCTTCGTTGAGTTCAATCAAATCCACGTCGGATAATTTCCAATCAATTTTTTTCAACAGTTTTGGAATCGCGTACGCGGGCGCGGCGAATAAATATTTTGGCTCAAGCGCGGCTTGGGCGTACCCGACGATTTTAGCTAAAGGTTTGAGATTGCGTTTCTCTGAGTATGCCCGCGACGCAACGACAATCGCCGCCGCGCCGTCGTTCATCAAAGACGAGTTGCCCGCCGTCACTTTGCCGTCGGCTTTGAACACAGTTTTTAGTTTTGCCAGCGCTTCCAGCGAGGCGTCCACGCGGGGACCTTCGTCTTTGTCAAAAAGTATCGACTCGCCTTTTCGCGCGGGGATTTGAACGGGAACAATCTCCGCGTTGAATCTTCCTTCCGCTTGCGCTTGAACCGCTTTGAGGTGAGAGCGAAGCGCGAATTCGTCCATCGCTTCGCGCGCGACCTTGTATTCGTCCGCGATAAATTCCGCCGCGTTACCCATCCCCCAATTTTCAAACGAATCCCACAAGCCGTCGAATAACAGCGCGTCGGTTAAATTTTGATTGCCAAACTTGAGCTCGCCCATGCGCCCGTTGATTAAAAACGGAGCGCGACTCATTGATTCCATTCCACCCGCGACGAACAAATCGCCGTCGCCCGCGCGAATCGCTTGCGCGGCGAGCATCGCGGCTTTCAAACTGGAACCGCAAACTTTGTTAATCGTCGTCGCGCCGACGGCGTTGGGCAACCCCGCAAAAATCGCGGCTTGACGCGCAGGCGCTTGTCCGACGCCCGCTTGCACCACATTGCCCATGAGGACTTCTTCAATCTCGTTTGGGTCAACGCCGGCGCGTTCGACGGCAGCTTGCACGGCAACCGCGCCAAGTTTTGTCGCGGGCAAAGAACTCAACGCGCCTTGAAATTTTCCAATCGCCGTGCGCGCCGCGCTTAAGACAACCGCTTCGTTTTCCTTGTTCATTGCGCCTCCGATGAATGCGACAATTATAATCCTTGATAAGTTGAGATGCGTAAAGCAAAACTCGGAGTTTTGCGCGGCGCGTTTCAAGGTTAAACGCTAAATCGAAGTTATCGCAAACGTTTTCCAATGTATAATTTTGCCTGTGAGCAAAATCGTTGTGAGAATAAAATGACCTCTCGCCATGTTTTCAAATTAATCCACGTTGAAGATTATGTCGCCGAAGTGGACGTCGAGTTAATTTACGCCGACGACGACTGGTCGCCGTATTTATCCGTAGCGGACGCGCTGAAACTGGACAACGCGCACGAAGCCCTGCAACGCGGAGATATTGAAGCTGCCGCGCGACTTGGCAAGGTTTATAAACTACTGCCCATTGCCGCATAAAACGCAAAACACGGAGGTCTCGCAGACTTCCGTGTTTTGATTCACCCGCGCCCGTCGTTCTCATTCGTGATTTCACGTATAATGGGGACAATAATGGTTTATTTTCAAAACAAGAGGATGCTATGAAACTTGAAAAATTGACTTACTCGGAATTTGAAACTCTTCCGAATGGGTGGTCTTTAACAGCTTGCACATTTGGAAAAATAAATCTAATCGTGGGTAAAAACGCGACGGGTAAAACCAGAATGTTAAATGTTTTGCGCGGCATGGCGGGACTTATCTCCGATACCAACCCGAAAATAGGGGAAGGAAAATTTTCTATCGAGTTGACCCGCGAAAATAAAACGTTTGTTTATTCGCTCGAACTTCATAACAATACGGTGTTTTCCGAAGAATTGAAAATTGACAACGCAATTTACTTAACGAGATCAGAAGACGGCGCGGGCGACATTAATGCAGTCCAAGTCGGACAAAATATTCCTTTTAAGATAGAAAAAAACAGACTTGCGATTGTTGCAAAAAGAGATTCAATTCAACATCCTTATATTGACGACTTATATCAATGGGCGCAAGGAGTTGCGAAACTAAATTTTGGGTCGGCGTTAGGAAAAGATACGTTTTTTGTAAAAACGGACGTATTACAAGAATCAAAATTAAACATAAGGGACACGGAAAAAGTAGCGGGGATTTTTATACAAGGAGAAAACGAGTTTGGGGACGAATTCAAGAATGCCGTAATAGCGGATATGAAATATATCGGGTATGAAATCGAAGACGTCGGCGTAGATAAATTAGAAGGCGTATCCATCAAAAATTCAATTAATGCGCTTTCGGGCGTATACGTAAAAGAATCCGATCTGCAAATGCGCACCACGCAACTGTTAATGTCGCAGGGCATGTTTAGGGCGTTATCCGTTTTTGTTCAGTTTAACTACGGACTTTTTTCAAACGAAACGTCCTGCTTGCTAATAGACGATATCGGGGAAGGTCTCGATTACAACAGATCGTCAACTCTCGTAAATCGCTTAATCGAGAAAACGGAAAGCGCGTCAATTCAATTGGTGATGACGACAAACGACCGATTTATTATGAACGCCGTGCCGTTAGAGTATTGGTTAATCTTGTCAAGAACGGGCGGGCAAGTTATCAACCTAAATTATCGAAACTCCAAAGAAATGTTCGACGAATTTCAAAGCACGGGGTTGAATAACTTCGATCTGTTTTCCAGCGGCTACTATAAAAAACAAGAGCAATGAAAAAAATCGCCGTTTTCACAGAAGGTCAAGGCGAATTGATATTCACTCGTCATCTTTTGATTCAAATGATTGGGTACGAGCGCGTAAGTTTTGAGTGTTTCGAACTATATTCTGATCGTTTACTTGCCGTGCCATATTCGTATCGTCCGCCCAACGCGCTCATTCATTATCAAATCGTAAACGTCGGCACGGACGAGAGAGTCCTCAGCGCAATGCTTGAAAGATATAAAGGGCTGATAAATCAAGGATTTGAGGTTGTCGGCTTGCGCGACATGTACTCCGCAGAATACAAGAAAAAATCAAATCAAATTGACGGAGACGTCAATCAATATTTCGTCAATATTTTCAGCAAGGCAATCAACAAATTGGACGACGCGGATAATCTGCGTTTCTTCTTTGCGATTATGGAACTTGAAGCATGGCTATTGGGGATGTATGGGATTTTTGAAAAATTGGACGCTTCGTTAACGCCTGAAAATATTGAAAACAAACTGGGCTTTGACCTTCGAACTATTGACCCCGAAAAAAGTTTTTTTCGTCCCGCCGTCCAACTTAAACAGACGCTTGCGTTGGCAAATATCGGCTATAACAAGCATAAAGACGAAATGAAAAATATTGTCGGCAAAATTACTTTAGACGACCTTGAACGTCTTGCCGCCTCTAATCGGTGCAATAGTTTTGCTTTGTTTTTTGGGGAAATCCAAAGGGAGTTTGAAGAAGCGCAAAACAGATGATGCAAAATATAAGTTGCATCTGAAGCATAATTCGGTATGGCTAAACCCAAAACTCGGAGGTCTCTCCGCACTCCGAGTTTTTATTCACCCGCCCCTATTCTGCATTCCTCATTCCGCATTCTGCATTTCCCTCTCCCCCACAATCTCCGCAAACCGCGCATCGCCCCGCATCCACTGCAAATCGGGATCATCCCACGCCCATTGAGAATTAAACCCTTCCTTTTGCGCCGCTTTGCCCAGATACTCAAACGCCAAATCGAAGTTATCGCAAGCGTTTTCCAATGTATAATTTTGCCTGTGAGCAAAATCGTTGTGAGAATAAAATGACATCTCGTCATGTTTTCAAATTAATCCACGTTGAAGATTATGTCGCCGAAGTGGACGTCGAGTTAATTTGCGCCGACGACGACTGGTCGCCGTATTTATCCGTTGCGGACGCGCTGAAACTGGACAACGCGCGCGAAGCCCTGCAACGCGGAGATATTGAAGCTGCCGCGCGACTTGGCAAGGTCTATAAACTACTGCCCATTGCCGCATAAAACGCAAAACACGGAGGTCTCGCAGACTTCCGTGTTTTTTATTCACCCGCGCCCATACGTTTCCATCCGTGAATCCGCGATAAAGTCCGTTGTTCTTGGCTTATTTCTGCTCGTCCCACTTGCCGCGTATGCCGTCAAACAGAATACGGAGATTGTTCAGAATATTTCTGCCCAAGTAGCCGTTGGGTTGGTCTACCAGCAAAAATTGCCCCTTGAACTTTCGTCCTAAAAATTCCAGTTCCAATTCCGCCATGTTGACTATTCTCGATTGCCCGTCAAAGCCCACCGCTTCGTAGACTTTATCTTTATTTGGCTCGACGCCCAACTTTTCGACATAGGCTTGCGGCAAGGCTGTGGCGTCCGCGCCCGTGTCAATTAACATGGGGACGTTGCTCAAAGAAACGCCCGTTGCGGGATTACGAAGAATCACATAAGCGACGGGCGCGGGCGGGTCAAAATTTTCAGCGTCGTATTCTGGCATTAGGCTTTACTTCCGTTACAGTCATCTTGAAATCGGCGGCTTGTTTGCGATTCGCCAGACGCGGCGTCAACATCTTGATTGTTTTCTTTTCATCCAGATTCAAATCAACGACAATCACATACACCGTCGCGTTCTCAGGCAATTTGACTCCCGCCTTCAAACGGATTTTCCCTTTCTCAACAACGCCTTCATAAGTTACAACGCTCATTATGTCACCTCTCGAAAAAATTATAGCACGGAGCAACAGACCTAACAGGTTTCATCGCAACCCGCCCTCATTCTGCATTCTTCATTCCGCATTCTGCATTTCCCTCTTCCCCACAATCTCCGCAAACCGCGCGTCGCCCCGCAACCACTGCAAATCGGGATCATCCCACGCCCATTGAGAATTAAACCCTTCCGCTTGCGCCGCTTTGCCCAGATACTCAAACGCCAAATCGAAGTTATCGCAAACGCTTTCCAAACAGGCGCGATTATAAAAATCGTCTTCGGGCATATACTGGCGGGCTTTTTCGATGTAAGCGCGAGAGACTTCTTTTCCCAACTGCTTGCTTACGGAAACGCTTGCAAGATAAGCGTCAAAATCTTCCGCGTTGATTTCAATGATTTTTTCCAACAAAGGCAAGGTTTCTTCTAGCCTGTCTTTTAAATTAAATTTCAGCAATCGCACAAGGTTGTTATAGGCTCGCGTATAAGACGGATTGATTTCGATGGCTTTGCGATAGGCGGCTTCGGCTTCGTCGTAGCGTTTTAGGTTTTGTAACAAATAACCCAAGTTAGAGTAAGCAGTGGTGTCCAATGGATTGATTTTGATAACTTTGCGATAACTAGATTCCGCCTCATCATATCGCTTTAGTTTTTCATGCAAAAGCAAACCTAAGTTTTTGTAGGCATTGACGTGTAACGGATTGAGTTCGATGGATTTACGATAACAGACTTCTGCTTCTTCGTACCATTTTAGGTCTCTCAACACCAGTCCTAAGTTGTTATAGGCGCTAGCATACGACGGATTAAGTTCGATGGATTTACGATAACTGGTTACCGCTTCTTCGTGCCGTTTTTGGTTTTTTAACAAAATGCCCAAATTGTAGTAAGCGCCAGCGTATGATGGATTGAGTTCGATGGCTTTGCGATAGGCGGCTTCGGCTTCGTCGTAGCGTTGTAGGTCGTTTAAAAAAGATCCTAAGTTGTTGTAGGTTTTGGCTTCCGACGGATTGAGTTCGATGACTTTGCGATAGACGATTTCGGCTTCGTCGTAGCGTTGTAGGTCGTTTAAAAAAGATCCTAAGCGAAAATAGGCATTGGCTCGTGACGGATCAATTTCGATAGATTTACGATAATAGGCTTCGGCTTCCTCATCTCGTTTCTGGTTGCTCAACAAAACGCCTAAGTTTTCGTAGGTTTCCGTTAGCGCAGAATCTAATTCGATGGCTTTGAGATAACTATCTTCCGCTTCTGCGTACCGTTTCATATTTTCTAACAAGATACCCAAGTTGTAATGGGTATTAGCATCCAACGGATTCAGTTCGATAGCTTTGCGATAACTGGTTTCCGCTTCCGTGTACTGTTTCATATCGCTCAACACGATACCTAGCATATTGCGGGAGGTTGCATCCGACGAATCGGATTTTACAATTTGCTTGTACAGATGGTGTGATTTTTCAATTTTTCCTTGTTCGTAGTAATTAAAAGCAAAGTCACGCAATGCGCTATTGATTTTTTTCCCCAACATTAAGTTTGTCAAAAAATGTGTAAGCGATTCGAAAGGCACGGAATATTTTTTTGCTTCAATTTGTCCGTCGCTAGGCGATAATACGCTGTCGGTAATTCGCAAGATTTTTGTCTCAACTGTTAAGTAACGAATAGCGTCTTGAATTTTTTTCTTATTCAAGATGTTTTGGAACCAATTACCGCCCCACACCTTTACAGCGGTTGGTTCAACCAAAAACGGGAATAATTCAATCCCCGCCTGTCGCAAGACGTCTATCGCGTCGTAAACGTATTTCACGGCGGGCTGTTTCTTGAGCGCCCGTTCGTAAATATCCCGCCAAGAGCCGTCCAACGTATCCACAAAATCATCCTTGCTAATTGTTTTATTTTGCGCGCGCCAGCGGCGTAAGTTCAAAAGGATGTTGCGGTATGTGCCGTCGCTTTTATGGGCAATCGCGGCAAACTCGCTTTCGTCCGCTTGTTGCGTCGCGGCTTCCAGCATACGGACAATCGCCGAATCAACGGGCGCGGGGATTTCAACGCGCTCAAAGCGTTTCCACAGTTTGTCTTTCGCGTTGAATTCCAAAAGTTTCCATTGCTCGGCTTCGCTGCGCGCCGTCGCAATCACGCGGATTTCGCTCTCGGTGCAAGCGCCTTCAAAAAAATCCAGCATTTGGGCGAGGCGGTCATGGAAGGACAATTGACTGAGCGCCAAAGCCTTCTCATCTTCCATGCGCGGCGATTGCGTCCGTTCGCCCGCGCTGAACAAGCCGTTGAGGTCGTCCAAAAAAATCAACACGCGCGAACGGTTGCCGTTTAATTCTTCGGGCAGAGTCTTCGGCGTATCCAGCCACCCCGAGCGGATTCGCAAAACGCGCCAGCCTTCGTGAATCATCGTCTGCGCCAACATGCCCGCCTCGCGCGTTTTGCCCACGCCCGTCGGCGCGGTCACGAGCAAATAGCGCGAACGATTGAGCGCCGCTTTCAGTTCCGCTTGCATGTCGCGTTGTGGGTCGCGGGGTTGATATTTAATGTTGTGGTCGGCTAAGGGGCTGTCGTCGTTTTCAGTCGCGTACAGTTTGGGCAACAAAGCGTTGGCGTCGGAAATCACGTCAAAAACTTTCACGTCCACGCGGACTTTGTTTTTCCACCAGCGTTCGATAAAAAACTTCCACACGCCAAACATCCCGCCGCCAATGGTCAGCAGAATCGCGACGACGTCTTTATTTTGAGCAAGGAAGTCGAAGAGGTTTTTTATCACGGGTGGATTTTAGAAGAGAATCAGATTCCGCGCAATGGGGAAAACAAAGCCTTTGCAAACCGCCCATCCCCGAATACAATCACGCTATGAACAACGCTCCCTCATTTGACGAAACTGGAAGAACATATCAACAAACCCGCATGGCGCATTGGGATTCTGTCGCCAAAAAACGCGACCACTGGAACGGCATGGGCAGGTGGTATCATCGCCGAATTACTGAAATCTATCGCTATCTGGTCAGCCCCAACCAGCGCGTGCTAGAAATTGGCTGCGGCATGGGCAGTTTAATCGCGCGCCTGCAATCCTCGCGCGGAGTCGGCGTGGATTTCTCCGCCGAGATGATTGCGCGCGCCAAACAAAAACATCCCAATATTGAATATCTCCAAATAGACGCGCACGACCTCTCCGCGATTGAAGGCGAGTTCGACGTCATTATCCTCTCCGACACGATCAACGACCTGTGGGACGTGCAACGCGCGTTGGAGCAAACCAAAAGATTATGCGCGCCGCACACGCGGTTGATACTTAATTTTTACAGTCACCTTTGGCAGATTCCGTTAGCTCTGGCGCAAAGCCTGAATCTCGCCGCGCCCATGCTTGACCAAAACTGGCTGACTCCCGAAGACATTGACAACATGCTTCACCTCGCGGGATTTGAGAGCATCCGCTTCATGCAAGAAGTTTTGTTTCCATTTCCGCTGGGCGGGTTGGCGAATCGCTATCTTGTCAAGTTGTGGCCCTTTCGCGCTTTTGCCCTCTCCAATTTTGTGATTGCGCGCCCGGCGCCGCAACCCGCCGACCAACCCAGCGTGTCCGTTGTGGTTGCGGCGCGCAACGAAGCGGGCAATATCAAATCTATTTTTGAGCGCGTCCCTAAAATGGGGAGCAAAACCGAAATCGTTTTTGTGGAAGGTCACTCGCGCGACGCCACCTACGCGACGATTGAAAAAGAAATCGCGCTTCATCCTAAAACTCCGAGCGCGCTCTTTCAACAAACTGGAATCGGCAAAGCCGACGCGATTCGACTCGGCTTCGAGAAAGCGACCGGCGATATTTTGATGATTCTCGACGCAGATTTAACCGTCCCGCCCGAAGATTTGCCGCGCTTTTACGACGCGATTGTTTCGGGCAAAGGCGAATTTATCAACGGCGTGCGACTAGTTTATCCAATGGAAAAAGAAGCCATGCGGACGTTAAATTTCATCGGCAACAAAATGTTTAGCCTGGCGTTCTCGTGGCTGTTGGGACAGCCCATCAAAGATACGCTCTGCGGAACAAAAGTGATGCGGCGCGAAGATTACGAACAGATCGCCGCCAACCGTTCCTATTTCGGCGACTTCGACCCCTTCGGCGATTTTGATTTAATCTTCGGCGCGGCAAAACTGAATCGCAAAATTGTTGACCTCCCCATCCGCTACCGCGAACGCACCTACGGCGCCACCAACATCTCGCGTTGGAAACACGGCGTTTTGCTGTTGCGCATGGTCGCTTTTGCGGCGCAACGAATTAAATTTGTGTAACGCGTTTTATTTACAAGCAGAAGCAAACAAATCGGAAGCGTAAAACTTTTCCACATTTCCCTGCGCGACAAACGCAAACCAGATTTTATCGTTCGGGTCAACGCCCAGCGCTACGTCGGAGGCGTTTGGGAAAAAATCAGGCGGCTGGGACATGGGAAAAATGATTCTGTCGCTTCTTTGTCCAACCATTTCAAAGACCAACCTGCCTTCATGCGTAACTTTATAACCGGCGGCGTCGGTGAAGCGTTCGCCGTCGTCCGCCCAATAATAACGCGGATAGAGCGCCATGCCCGGCCAAATGTGTAGTTTGTTTTTCGCGATGATTTTTTGAAAGCACGTCGCGCTCAACTTTGATTGTTGAAAAGACGGGGAAGAAATTATCGTCTGCGCGATTTTATCTTGACCCATCAGCGGATATCTTTGAGGGAAGACCGTCTCAACCAACCAAAGCGACGCGCCGACGCCAAAGAAGAAAATCCCCGTAAAGAAATATTTTCGCCAGTTTGAATTATCCGCAAAATCAACCAAAGAAAATTGATTCTCGACGTACCAAGCGCCAATTACTAATCGCCCGCGTTCCAGCGTAAAAAGAAAAGCGCTCAACAGCGCAAAAAGACCGAGCATGTAATACAAATAAATTGACCAATCCATCGTCAGCATAAAGCGTTGCCCTGAAAGCAACGCGATGGACGTCCATAAATTGTAGGCGAGATTCACGCCCAAAGGCAGGAAGCCCAACCATCCATTCCTTTGCCATGCGACGGTCACCCCCAACCCGAAGAGAAAAATATAAAAAGCCAGCAAGAGCGTCTGCGCTAGATTTAACGCGCCATGCCATTTTTGCCAAAAGGCGTTGGTCGGCGTAAAAAGTTCGCTGAAACTTTTCAAGTCGTATCTGAGCGGGAACAGCAAAATATTATTAATGCCGTGATTGATAAAAAAGCTGGAGACGCCTTTCAACGCGCCCCAGGGGTTTGACGAAATTTCGCGCGTCGCAATCGCGATCATGCGGTCGTTGTAAACGGCGTTAGTTTCTCCCGATAAGGGCATGACGTTGATTTCGTTATGTCCGTTCAAGCGGCTGTAACGCAAGGCAAGATTAATAGTTTGCGAGGCGGGATTGTCAAACATTAACTTGCCCGTCATTTGCCAATTTCGCGCAAGCCATGGACTAACGACGAGCGCGACGGCGACCAATCCGAGCAAGGAACTTTTTAACAGGGACGCGCTCCGCTTCGGTCGCGTCAGAAATGCAAAGAGAATCAAAATCGGGAAGGCGACGATTACCTGAGTGCGAATCAACATTCCGACGCCGAGAATTCCTCCCATCCAAAATCCTAAAAACATGGGAAAGCCTGATTTAATCCAACGCCAGCCAATCCACAAAAATAAAATCAACGCGATTGCGGTGGGAATTTCGGAAAGATAAAGTTTGGAGTAGCTCAAGTTGCCCGTAAACGGCGCGGCGACGTTTGAAACGTAGTCGCGCAAGATTGCTAGCAAAGCGATTGCGACGCCGACCGGTCTGCCGAAAAATTCTTTGCCGAATAAATAAAGCAGAACGGGAAAGAACGCCAACAATAACGACTGCAAGATAATCACGGCGTCGTAATTTTGCCCAACCAACGCGTGCGCCAAAATTAGGAATACAATATAAAGCGGACGTTGCGGGATTTCATGGTCGCCGTAACCGTTCCCAATTAACACGGATTGGGCGAATTGGTCGTAAACCTGCGCGTCAATAAATGGATAGATTTCAAAATTCGGCTCGCGCGGCGCGAGCGCAGACGGGCTTGGAATTACGGGTTGACTCAGCCAGAGCGTCGCCGCGACCAACCAGATCGCGAGGCAAAGGCGCAAATCCAAATGAAGCGCTTCCGATTTTTTTTGCCGCGCTTCGAGAAACAACGTTCCAACGCAAACGGCGCAAGCGAGAATAATTTGCCATTCCAGCAAAGCGACGGCGGGAATGCCGCGCGACCAATCGCCTTTATAACTGGGGACAATGCCCCAACCTGTGGAATAAACAAAAAAGCTAATCAGCGTCAATGGCAGAAGAACTAGCGCCATTCTTGCGACAAAAGTTTGGACTTCTTTTTTACGTTCTTTCCAGTTGCGAAACGTAAAATATAAGATGAGCGCGATGATTTCCAAAGAAACGAAAGTTGTTAAATTCAGAAGCGGAGCAAGACGATCCGCGTAAGCGCTGTGACTAAAATTTCCCGCCGCTTCAAACAGCCCGCGCAGCAGCGCCAATCCGATTCGCGCGAGAACCGCGAAAAGCGCAGTTGTCAAAACGACGTCCCTTGCGTTCGGCTTTTGAATAAAAAATAAAAGGTTTTCGTAGCGTTTAGACTTTTGAAACGCTGAAACAACCCAGAGCGCGGAAAAAATAATCCACGCCAGCAACACGCCGCCCATCAATGCGCGTTGAAAGGAAAGAGCAAAGAGAAATCCGCGACTATCGGCGGGCAGGGAGAGTAATTCCCACAAAGCGATCGCTCCGTGCAAAATCCACACGCCAAAAAGAGCCGCCCATTTTTTATTTGAGGGAACGGTCATAAAACTCCGAGCGAGCGCGGCAACATGCAAATTATGAATCCGCTGAATGCGCGCGCGACGTCCACCCAACGAAAGCGGGGTTTATCAATTGAATGGTTTGTTTGCATGGATATTCCTGTGCGCGCGGTTTCTTGAATTATAAACGCCGCGCCTATTTTTTATTTGAGCAAACGAGAGACGCGCCGCGCTCACGGCGATATTTTGAGCGTTATCGCATGGATATATTTTAACCTTTTGTGTATAATCCTAGCGTTCGCCTCGATAGTTCAATGGATAGAACAAAGCACTCCTAAGGCTTAGATGTAGGTCCGATTCCTACTCGGGGCACAAAATATTTTGCGTTGCGGCAAAACTTTAATGAAATTCTAAGATAAAAGTCTTGCGTTGATTTAGGTGTTGTAGTAACATTGGCATTGATGACCGCTAGGGTGCCCCCCTCACCCTGGCGGTCATCATTTAATCTACAAACGAAAAAGCGAGGGCTGTCCAAATGACAGCCCTCGCTTTTGTTCTCATTCAGGACTTTCGCTCAACTTCATGTCGCCCTGAGCGACAGCGAAGGGTCTCTGAGACAAGCGTAGAGATTCTTCGCTTCGCTCAGAATGACAAGCGAAAGTCCTGAAACAAAAACCACATTCAAAGCATATAATTTGGAACAGCCAAGTCTGTTGCCGCAAGCGCCCGCCGCATAGTAAAATAATCCCATGAGCGTTTCAGACGTTACCCCCAACGAGTCGCTCGCCCGCGTTGCCGCACAGGGTTACGACGCATGAAATACTTTCGCGGACTGGCGCTTGCGTTTCTCCTTGCCGCATGTCAACCGCGCTCTGCGCCTATTATCATTGTGGACGGCGAGCAAACTTACGCCGTTGAATCGGCGGAGCGGACGCCGCTGATTTTGCTGATGCAATTTGGCGTCGCCCCGCAACCGCATGACCGCGTTTTGCTCAACGGGCTGGTCGTCCCCATTGAGCGCCATTTGCCTCAAACCGATTTCATCCAGTTGCAACTGCGGCGCGCTGTGACGCTTACCCTCAACGCGCCACAGGGAAGGCAAACCTTTCAAACGTCCGCGCTGACGGTGGGGCAAGCGTTAAGCGAGGCGGGATTGACGCTGACAAAAAATGATTTCCTCGACCCGCCCGCCGAGACGCCCATCACGCAACCCTTGACCGTGACCTTCGCTCCCGCGCGCGACTTAACTATTTTTGTCGGAGAAAACACATTGACCGTTCGCTCTGCCGCGCGGACGGTTGGCGAGGCGCTCGCCGAGTCGGGGTTGCCCCTCGTCGGTTTGGATGCCAGCGTTCCGCGAGGCAATGAAGCGCCGCCTCCCGAAGGTCAAATCCGCGTGACGCGAATCGCTGAAACGGTCAGCGTTTCCTTAGAACCGATTCCATTCACAACGCAAAGAACCGAAGACGCCAATCTTCCGCTTGGGCAAGAAAATACAATTCAACCCGGCGTGAACGGGCTGGCGATGATTCGCGCGCGCGTTCGTTACGAGGACGGAAAAGAAGCGAGCCGCGCGATAGAAAGCAAAACAATCTTGCGCGAACCGCAAACGCGAATCGTGGCGGGCGGCTCAAAAATTACAACGGCGTCTTTGAACGGCGTGGATTACTGGCTGGCGACGGAAATGTACGCGACGGTTTATTCGCCGTGCGCCTCCGGCACAGGCAAATGCTCTTATGGAACCGCCAGCGGCGCGCGCGCAGGCAAAGGGATTGTGGCTGTGGATTATTCGATTTATAGCTATCTCGCGGGGATGCAAGTGTATATCCCCGGTTACGGCGTCGCCACGATTGGCGATACGGGCGGCGGACCAATCATCGAAACTGCGCTCGGCGTGGCGCGCACAAAATGGATTGACCTTGGATTTAACGACGGCGAAATTGTCGACATGACGGGCTGGGTGAAGGTTTATTTTCTCGCGCCCGCGCCAGCTGAGATTCCGTATTTCTTAAAATAACGCGCTCCCTCACCCTAGCCGCTTCGCGTCCCGCAGGGAGAGGGGATTAACTCCCTTCCCCCTGCGGGGGAAGGGTTGGGGATGAGGGCGAGTTCTGCAAAAACCGCTTTGGATAACAGATGACGCGAAAACAAAAAAACTCCCTTTTTATTCTTTCGTTCATTACCTGCGCGCTTTCCGTTGCGTTGGGCGATTATGCGTACCAAAGTTATCGGGCGTTTATGACGCAACCGCTTGGTCCCCAAATCCCATATACGCCGCTTGTTTTACCGCCGACATGGACAGCCGCGCCCAATTCGCAGGCGGGCATGGTGACGCTCGCGCCAACGATTGTCATTCCGCCAACCCATACGCCCGAACCCGTTTGCGTCGGACCGAGTTTTATTATGAACGTTCTCGCCGTCGGCGCGGACTCGCGCTTAGACGCTTATCAATACGGCTTGGGAGACGCAATCCGCCTTGCGCGCATTGACTTTAACACGCCAAAGATCACCATACTCGAATTCCCGCGCGACTTGTGGGTGGAGATTCCATACATCTCGGACAATCTCAAGGGAATTGATCACGGGAAACTAAATCAAGCTTATTTATTCGGTCAGCCCGGCGACGGCTTTCATTATTGGGACGACCCCAGCGGCGGCTCTGGGCTACTTGCGCTGACCCTCGATATTAATTTCGGCGCGAAAGCGGAGCATTATGTGACGGTAAACATGCGCACCTTTGAAAAAATCGTCAACGCGCTGGATGGAATCGATATTTATGTACCCGACGAAAACGCGTCCCAAAAAACGGGGTTGCCCATCGGGGCGAATCACCTTGACGGGGCGGAAGCGCTCAAGGTCGCGCGCAACCGCGAAGAGGGAGTCTTTGAACGCGCCAACAATCAGAATCGCGTTTTGTGCGCGTTGCGTAAAAAATTCCTCAACCCTGAAACAGCGCAGAAAATCCCGGCGTTAATCGAATCGTTTCGAGACAATATTCTCACGGATTTCACACCCGAGCAGATTGGTCAGCTGGCGTGCTTGGGCGCAAAAATGCCGCTGGAAAATATCGTCTTCGCCAGCTTTCCGCAGGAACTTTTTACGCCATCGCGCCAAATCCCCGATTTGCTGACCCACAACCCCAAGGGAACTTTCATCTGGAAGGTAGACTTCAAAATATTGCGCGATTATGTGGCGCGCTTTCAAGATGGGACATGGCCCGAGCCGAAGAAACTTGGCGCGCCCAAGAAACAAGCCGAGATCGTTTGCCAATGAGCGCCGACAACTCCATCCCCCCGCTGAACGCCGAAGCCGTCCTCAAGCGTTTTAATTTGCGCGCCGATAAAAGTCTGGGGCAAAATTTTTTGCAAGACCACGCCGTTCTTGAAAACATCGTCCGCGTGGCGGAGATTCACGCGGACGATTCGATTTTGGAAATCGGTCCCGGTCTCGGCAGTTTGACGCGCTATTTGGCGGTTTCTGCCCGCGAGGTGGTTGCGGTGGAACTGGACGCCGATTTACTCCCCCCGCTGAAAGCGACGCTCGCGCCCTATAAAAACGTCCGCGTGACGCATGGCGATATTTTGAAAATCGCCATTTCCGAAATTATCCATACGCCGGATTATCTGGTGGTCGCCAACATTCCCTACAACATCACCTCCGCGATTTTGCGACGTTTGCTGGAAAGCGAAATTAAACCGCGCCGCATGGTCTTGACGATTCAAAAAGAAGTCGCGGAACGCATCTGCGCCGAAGCGGGCGATTTGAGCTTGTTGGCTTTGAGCGTACAGGTTTATGGCAAGCCCGTCATCGCCGGGCGCATTCCCGCCGGCGCGTTTCACCCCGTCCCCAAAGTGGACTCTGCGATTTTGCGAATTGACATTTACAAAGAACCGCTCATTCCGCGCGAATTACTGAACGCCTTTTTCAAATTCATCAAGGCGGGTTTCAGCCAAAAGCGCAAAACGCTTCGCAACGCGCTTGCGGCGGGTTTGCATATCCCCACCGCAAAGGCGGAGGCGGCGCTCGCGGCGGCGGGAATTAACTATATGCGGCGGGCGGAGACGTTGAGCATCGAGGAGTGGAAGGGATTATGCAAAGAGCGAGTCGGTTAACGAGCGGCGGCGGTACGTTATTGCGCGGGGTATAATCGCGCTGACGATTACGGCGATTTTTTAACGCGAAATTCAAGACGCAAACGGACGCCGACCAACAAGGACTCCATCCATGAAAGTATTCATCTCCTCTACATACAAAGACTTAATTGACTACCGCGCCGCAGCCATCCGTGCGGTGGAAGGGACAAATTATCAAGCCTCCAAAATGGAAGTCTTTGGCGCGCGACCTGACGAGCCATTAGATGCCTGTTTGAAAGAAGTCGAAGAAAGCGAATTATTCATTGGAATTTACGCATTGCGTTATGGATTCGTTCCCGAAGGCGCGGATATTTCAATTACTGAAATGGAATATGTCCATGCGAAAAAACTTGGCAAAGAAATTTATTGCTTTTTACTCGATGAAGAGAATCAGCCTTGGTTGAAAAAATGGATCGAGGGCGAATCAGGAAAATCCAAACTTGAAGATTTCAAGAAACGAATTCAAAAACTTCACGTTTGCGATTACTTCACCACCCCTGATGATTTGAGAGCCAAAGTATCCAATGCGTTAAGTCTTTATGTTTCAACACAAAAAACAATTTCCGATTCCCAATCTCCAACTTACCAATCTCCCAAACCAACAGGCAATACGCTTCCGAATCAAGAATTTTTCGTGGGTCGCGACAAAGAACGTGACATTATTCTCTCCGCCCTTTCTCCAGAGTCGCGCACATGGGGCGCATTAATAGATGGGCCTGGCGGTATCGGAAAATCTGCGCTTGCAATTCACGCCGCGCATAAAGCCGAAGGCTTCGAGCGAAAAATTTTCATCACTGCCAAAGTGCGCGAACTGAATGCGGACGGCGAAGCCAAACTGACCGACTTCACCCGCCCGACCTACCTCGCCATGCTGGACGAACTGGGCAAGGAATTGGGCGCGGACGGACTCGAAAAACTCGCGCCCGATGAGCGTCCCAACGAACTGCGCCTCGCGCTGGCGGGCAAGAAGGCGCTGATCATCTTCGACAATCTGGAGACCCTGCCCGAAGAAGAACGCACGCGCCTGTTCCAATTCCTCTCGCGCCTGCCCGAAGGGAACAAAGCCATCGTCACCTCCCGCCGCCGCACCGACGTGGACGCCCGCATCGTGCGCCTCGACCGCCTCGCCCGCGACGAAGCCCTGCAACTCATCGCCGAACTCGCCGCCAAATATCCGCGCCTCTCGCGCACTGCGCAAAAAGAGCGCGAAGACCTGTACGAGATCACGCAGGGCAACCCGCTCTTCATCCGCTGGATCGCGGGACAGTTGGGGCGCGAAGGCTCGCAGTGCCGCACCATCGCCGAAGCCTGCGCCTTCATTGACAAAGCGCCCAAAGGCAACGACCCGCTCGAATACATCTTCGGCGACCTGCTGAAGACCGCCACCCCCGACCAGACGAAAGTCCTCGCCGCGCTGACGTATTTCAGCCTGCCCGCCAAACTCAAGTGGATCGCGGACATGACGACCCTTCGCGAACGCGCCGCCGAGACCGCGCTGGAAGACCTGACCGACCGCTCCATCCTGACCTCCGACCTGTCCGCCCAAACCTATTTTTTACCCCCGCTGACAGCGAAATTCATCCGTACCCGCCGCCCCGAAGCCGTGACCCAGACAGGCGACGCGCTTGGTAATAAAGCATTAGCATTAGCGCTTCAACATGGCTACCGCAACTACGAAGATTTCAAAATACTTGAACACGAATGGCACTTTATAGAAGCCTCTTGGTCTCGACTTTCTCTAACAAAACCTCATCAACTACGGTTGTTGCGTGATTTGCTACATCAATTTTTAAATTTTTCTGGCAGGTGGGATGAAGAAATATTGTTAAACCAAATGGTAGAACAAAATGCAATTAAAGAAAACGATAATCACGGTGCGGGTTTAAGCGCGTTTTATATAGGCTATATCCATTTTGTTCGGAAACAATCGGATGAAGTTTTATCATGTGCTTTACGTGCTGAAACTTACTGGAAAGAAGCGCGTCCAAGAGAAAAAGCCACTGCCATGCGCTTACTTGGGCTTGGGTATCAGTTAAAGGGCGAACATTCAAAATCCATAGAATTATTCAAAGAATCACTTGCAACATATCAATCAATAGACCCTGAAATGCAGGAAGTTATAGTCTTGCTGAATGATTTGGCTGTTATACACCGCGAAATCGGGAGTCATAGTCTTGCAGAAAAATATTACCAAGACGCTCTAATTATCGCAAAGAAAAACAATGATACTGAACAAATCGCTGGACTAACAGGAAATCTGGCTCAACTTTACATCGAAGATGATAGATGGGAAGATAGTTGGGAACTTTCCCTTGAAGCACTTGAACTTGATGAAAAAATTGGAAGGTCGGATTTCATTGGCATAGAAAGTAATCGCCTTGCTCAAATACTTATCCATCAAAATCATCTCGAAGAAGCACTGCCCCTTGCTCGCCGTGCTATTGAGATTTTAACGCGCCTGAAATTATCTGAAGCGCAATGGGCAAAAGCAACCCTGATGAAAATAGAAAAAGCATTGAGCAGTAACCAGTGAACAGTGGGCAGAAGCCGAGTCCCTCGCCCGTGAAGCCCTCGCATTAGCAGAAAAAGTTGGGCGGCATGAGGTGATTGCCCTCAATTGCCACAACTTCGCCATAGCCCTACTCAAACAAAACCGTAATCTTGAAGAAGCCTTATCCATGTCCCGCCACGCCGTCGAGATTTTCACGCGCCTGCGTTCGAGGAATTTGGATGAGGCGCAGAAAACGCTGGCGGAGATCGAAAGGGCAATGAACAGTTAATCATGATTCCCTCCCGAAGGACATCGGGACGATGTGAGCGACAGCGAAGGGTCTCTGAGACAATCGTAGAGATTCTTCGCTACGCTTAGAACGACACTGCGCAAGGTGAGTTCTATAAAGTCTTTCTGAAAACATTTTGTATTGGTCAAGGATTGGCTACGCATTTTTTGAACCGCGGAGACGCTGAGAAAAACAAGGGTAAAACTCCGTGCCTCAGCGTCTCAGCGGTAAAAGGGTTTGTTCAGCCTTTATCTGACCAAGGTAACTGGAAACAATAAATCATCCAAAAAACAGGTTATCCTTCTGAGTATTTGGAGAAGGAATACAATGGAACTAACAGCTGATTTAAAAACAATTTTGATAGAAACAGTTCAGGTATTGACAGGC
>Ga0315281_10002592_pt1 | contig 26776 bp, 19 predicted proteins | sample YL17G07_0_MG_FD_204540 | JGI IMG/M metagenome (GOLD analysis project Ga0315281, IMG submission 204540) | Sediment microbial communities from Yellowstone Lake, YNP, Wyoming, USA - YL17G07_0 | ecosystem: Environmental > Aquatic > Freshwater > Lake > Sediment | place: USA: Wyoming | collected... | reverse complement strand
GCGAAAAAGAGCGTTACAAGATGATATACGGCGCGAAGCTCAAGGTAAGGGACGGCATACGCGTAGGCGAGGGGGACACCCTGGCCGAATGGGATCCATATACGGTCTCGATACTCACCGAAACCCAGGGAACCGTGGCGTTCGGCGACATCATCGAAAACGTCACCATGCGCGAGGAGGTGGACGAGGTCACCGGCCACTCGATAAAGATTATTCTCGACCACAGGGAAGAAAAGAAACACCCGCGCCTTTCCATCAAGGATTTGAGCGGCAAGACGCTGGCCAGGTACGTGCTTCCCGCCGGAGCCCACATCAACGTCAAGGAAGGCGTTGTGCTGGAAGTCGGCGACGTCATAGCAAAAATTCCGCGAGAAACCACGAAGACCAAGGACATCACCGGCGGTCTGCCCAGGGTCGCGGAGCTGTTCGAGGCGCGCAAGCCGCACGACCAGGCAACCATATCCGAGGTCAGCGGCAGAGTTACTTACGGCCCGTTCGTCAAGCGAAGCCGGGAGATAGTCGTGACCACCGAGGACGGCATCGAGCATAAGTACATCATCCCTCGCGGAAAGCACGTAAACGTGCACGAGGGAGACTACGTCCACGCCGGAGAGCCGCTTGTCGATGGCGCGCCGAACCCGCACGACATACTGAACGTTATGGGTGAGAAGGAGCTTCAAAAATACCTCGTCAACGAGGTTCAGGAAGTTTACCGTCTGCAGGGCGTCCAGATAAACGACCAGCACATAGAGGTCATCGTAAAGCAGATGTTGAAGCATCTCGTGATAGAGGATCCGGGCGACACCGACTTCCTCGTAGGGGAGCAGGTCACGAAAAAGCTCTTCCAGGTGAAGAACATGGATTTGATAAAGCACGGGAAAAGGCCGGCCAAAGGAAAGCCGATTCTCATGGGAATCACCAAGTCCTCGCTGGCCACGGAAAGCTTTATATCCGCCGCGTCGTTCCAAGAGACCACAAGGGTGCTTACGGAAGTTGCGATATCCGGCAAAGTGGATCTGCTTAAGGGTCTCAAGGAGAACGTCATCATGGGAAGGCTCATCCCCGCCGGCACCGGCGCGAGGAAGTACCAGAACATGACGGTTGTTCCGACCAAACTTCCGGGCTTTGATTTCAAGGAAAAGAAGTCAAAGGTTACCGAGGAGGCCACGGTCGAGTAGTCCGCCAACGACAAGCTCTTTTAAGGGCCGTCCCCAAAAAGGGCGGCCTTTTTTTATTTTGGGTGGGTGATAATTCCGGCCGCCCTGGCTGTTGCTATCGCCTCATGCCTGCCGCTTGCGTGAAGCTTGTCATATATGCTTCTCACGTGTGAATTAACGGTGTGGTAGCTTATTTTGCGCTCGAAGGCTATTTCCTTGTAGGTCATCCCTTCGCAGAGTCGACCGAGTATTTCAAGCTCGCATTTGGTCAAGGGGTTGTCCGTCGTCGGCTTGCGCCCGTGGAGTTCGCTTACTATCGCCCGTGCGATTTTTGGGCTCATCGGGGCGCCTCCGCTATGGAGTTCTATTACGGCTTCCGCGATGTTCTCAAGGTTGTCTTCCTTTACCAAATAGCCGTCCGCCCCGGCCCTCAGGGCCGAAAAGGCCGTTTCGTGGTCGTTTGAGGCGGTCAAAACCATTATTCTCATGCCGTCAATTTTCCATTTAATTTTGGCGATAAGCTCGACACCGGAAATTCCAGGAAGTCCCAAGTCAGCCAAAAGAACGTCGGGCTTTAACTTTTCCAGCATCGGAGCCCCCTCTTCCGCCGAAGAAAAAACTCCGACAACCGTGATTCTTTTGTCGCTTGTCAGTCTTGAATGAAGGGCTTCCGACAAAGCCTCGTCGTCCTCTATCAAGGCGACCTTAACCGGATTGTTTTTGACCAACCGAACCCCCTCCAAAGTAACGAAAAAATTCATGTCTGACGCTCTTTGAGTATTATCAAAGATAATCTTTCTGATAGCAAGTGTTCGCGTACAGCATTGATTTTCCAAGAAATCCCTAACATTAGGGATGTTTTCGGGTAGCTCAATATTGCTAAAGTACCCGCATGCGGGGAATTTTTCCGGGTGCATTGCCCGGAAAAGTTGGCATCTTCCCCAAAACGTAGTTTTTTTTAGCTTTGGAGATTGTTGTCTAATGACTAGACACAACCGGATGATTCAAATAATCTTTTCTCTATTATTTCCGCTCGCCCGCGGTGGTCTGACTCGGAAACTTAATCCAATTTTATGAAATGCGTTTTGATATGAGTGTGGGTACCTTGTTCCGGGAGAAAAAGATTTCCCTGCCGGAATATTTCCAAGACGGGTATGTCCTCGTGGCCGACGATATCGCCAACATGAGGAGAACCGTCAAGAACATGCTCCGCCAGCTTGGGATAATTAATGTGGAGGTGGTGGAAGACGGCAACGCCGTGATTCGAAGACTGAAAGTCGACGGCGACTCCTGCCTGTTCGTTCTGCTGGATTGGAATATGCCGGTGATGCCCGGCATATATGTAACGCGTGAGATAAGGGCTGACTCGGCAATGTACGACCTGCCGATAATGATGGTGACCGCGGAGGCGGACAAGAACCAGATAGCCCAGGCGGTGGAGGTGGGGGTAAGCGGTTATATTTTAAAACCGTTCGTCACCCAAGTCCTGCAGGACAAGATATTAAACGTCATAATGGCGAGGGAGCAACCCCCAGAATTCGTAAGGCTTTTAAACGCCGGGAATGTTCTCGTCAAAAAAGGGGAGTATGGCAAGGCGCTCTCAATCTACAACCATGCCCTTGCCCTGCGGAACACCGCGAGAGTGATGGTCCAAATCGGGGAGCTATACGAGCTTATGGGGGAAGGCGAGAAGGCGTTGGCGATGTACAACAATGCGGTGGAAAACAACCCCATGTATCTGAAGGCGTATGTAAAGGCGGCGGAAGCGCACCTTAAAAATGACGAACAGGAGGAGGCTCTGGTTTTTCTACAAAAGGCCCGTGAAATAAGCCCGATCAACCACGATAGAAGCATGACTATGGGCAATATACACCTGAAAAAAGGGGAGGATGAGAAGGCTGCCAAGCATTATAACGACGCGATTAAAATCGCGCCAGAAAAGGCCATGTCGGCCGCCGAGGAGTTGCTAAGCCATGGGAAGGCGGCAAAAGCCGAGGAATTGCTTCGCAGGGCGCTGGAAAAGGACCGCAAGAACATCTCCGTCGTCAACAGGCTTGGCATATCGTTAAGGCGGCAGGGGAAATGGCGCGAGGCTATACGCGAGTACGAAAGGGGAATCATGATGGAACCGGCCGACGAGGCGTTGCATTTCAATATGGGCAAGGCTTACGCCGAGGGGCGCGATTTCAAAATGGCTATAAAACTTTTCGAAAGGGTTTTGCAAATTAATCCCGAGTTGGAGGAGGCCGAAAGAGAAATCGAGGCTATTAATATCTCTTTGGGAAGCGGCGAAACCGGGCGTGATGCGGTGGCGGGTCAGAATTAATGGGGCGCAAAGTGATATGAAAAGCTCAAGGAGAGAGCCGAGATATGACGTGAGTCAATTCGGACTCAAGGGGAGCCTTATTTTGTTCCCCGATCCGAGGGTGATTTCCGTTCAGTTCGACGACATCTCAAGCGTCGGGATGAGCGTCAACATTCTTTCCGAGCTGACACCGGAGCAGGACGGGGAACTGTTCACGTTCATTGCGGCCTCGAAGAGGGGAAATTACGTTCCGGTTCAACTTCTTTTCAATAACGTGAAGATTCCGGTCAACGTGGTGAACCACAGCAGGGGGAACAAATATGGCCTGTGCCTTAGCAAGCACCAGAAGCTTTTGGAGCTTGCCGAAAAGGGGCGGCAGTTTTTGAAAATGCTCGTTGACGCGGCCGTTAAAAAAGGGGCGTCGGAGGCGGATTTTGTCGAGCACAAACAGGTTGTAGCCCTCGATTCGCCACCCGCCGCGGGCGCGGTTCCGGCAAAGCCGGAGTCCAAGGCTGTTTTGCCCGAAGAGTTCAAGAATCTGCCGCCAAAGCATCCGATGGCGGAGGTCATCAAGATGCGGTTTGACGCGTTTAACCGCAAAGTCTTTTTCTTCCGTTCCCTGGGACAGCACGTTGCCCCGTATTACTTCAACCATTATGTAAAGCGCGATTCGGAAATTGTGAAGGTGTTTGGCGACGACCTTCCGTTGCAGAAGAAGACGGTTTATCGCTGGGTGCCAAACGAGTTGAATCTGAAAATTGACGGTGGCAAAGGTGTGACGGGAATTATTGAATGTAGTTTCAAGCAGGCCATGTATTCGTATATGAGACAGAAGAAACGGAGCGATATAAGTTTTGACGACATCATGGGCTTGTTCGAGGGGAAGTTGCCCGACCAGTACCGGCTTATTCGGGACGTTTTTCTTGCCTCGGTATGCCAGATTGTGGAAGTGGAAGTGCAGAAACGATTCTACGAGTACCACGCCGACACCAATGAAGATTATTTGAAGGCCCAAGAGCTTAAGGAGGAGGAGCAACTAATCGCAAGCATGTCGCCCGAGGAGCTTATGAAAAGCTTCCTGTGGCCAAAGGTCGTCGCTCTGGGGGAGCTGGCCCAATACCAAAAAGAGACGGCCAAATCATGGGTTCCCAAGGATAAAAGTCTTAAAATATCCGAATTGGGGTGCGTGGTCGTGTTATCCAAATCCGCGTTCGACACCTTTCTTGGAATCTCCAGGGGTTCAACGGCTGGCGGTGAAGACCCGCGCGATTTTTTTGACGAGATAGACTTGGAAAGACTTTATGCAAAAACTGTCGATTCAAGAAACGGGAGGATCAGGGGCACTTTCGGTGTTTATGTCGACAGCATCCCTTCCGACGTCAAAAAGGACGCATTATTGGGCAAAGTCATCAATTCCCAGGATTGGGCCAAATACTACATTCTAAAAAAATCGAGAGCTTACTTTGCCAGGGTTTTCGGGGTGAGGGATCCGGCCATGTGCAATTTTATCGAGAACAATATGCTGACGTCCTCTGCCGTCGGCGAGTATGTTTGAAATCGGGGAAACGTTTTTCTTCCTGCGCTAATCGTTGGCCGGTTTGATATAATTCGCGTATATGTATAGTATTCCCCTTATGAAGTGGGACAATCAGTTGTGAATTCCGACTTTTTCAGCAAAAAAGTTTCGCCCGTGTTTATAGCTCTCGTCCTTGCCATTTTTTTCTTCTCTCGTCAGGACGCCTTTTCAGCCCCAATCGTAATAACCAACGGGGGGCCGAATAATATTCTTCTCGGCCCTTACTTGGATTATTTTGAAGACCGGACAGGTCAACTCGGCATCTTGGATGTCGCAGGTGGGGGCGCGGTTTCCTTCAAGGCAAGCGAGCGTGAGGTGCCAAACTTTTTTTGGACGAAATCCACGTACTGGCTCAGGTTTTCGTTGCAGAATGTCACGGATTCCGCAAACACGTTTATTTTGGAGGATGGGGCGCCGTGGACGGAATATGTGGAGCTTTTTGTGCCGCGACCGGACGGGACGTTTTCAAGCGAGGTGTCCGGCTCTGCCGTACCTTTTGGCCGCTGGGCCGTCCAACACCCGCACATCTTGTTTACTTTCGAGTTGCCCCCTCGCGAGTCAAAGACGTTTTTTATTCGCACCCGCGGTGACTCAGAACTCCAGCTTCCGTTGACGATTTGGCAGGCTCCGGCTTTCGCGGAACATGACCGCAATCTGTTCCTACTCAACGGTCTGCTGTTTGGCGCATTGGGTGCGGTTCTCATTTATAACCTGTTCATCTATCTTTCACTTAAGGACGAAAATTATCTTTATTACGCGCTCTACATGGTGGCGACTATATTCCTTTTGATGGCTTTGCACGGCCTTAGTTTCATGTATTTTCCGTTCTGGGGGCCGTGGCTATCGCGCCGTCATATCGGCGTTGGCGTGTGGCTGTTCCAGCTTACGGCCGCCCTTTTTGCGCGGAAGTTTCTTAGGGCAAAGCAGACGGCGCCGGCGTTGGATAAGGTTTTGGTGCTGTATGCCGCGATAAGTGCCGGGATAGCGCTGTCATCATTCTTCTTGGACGACCTTCTGGTGTTAAGCCAGATTACGGTGGTAAGTTCTCAGGCGTATCCAATTCTGATGCTGGTCAGCGGGGCGGTTGCTTTGCGAAACGGCGTGAGGGAGGCGCGCTTTTTTCTTCTGGCATGGATCTGTAGTTTAGGCTCCATGATATTAGGACTTGAGCTTCTCGGGGTGCTCCCCTATCATCCGGTCGTTTATCACAACGCTATGGAATTTGGCCTTGTTGCCGAGGCAATGTTGCTTTCCTTGGCGCTTGCGGACAGGATAAAAATTTTGCGCGAGGAAAAGGATGCGGCGCAATTCATGGTGGTGGAGCATGAGCGGGAAGCGCTAAGAATTGCCGAGGAGGCTCGCGCAAGGCTTGAGGTGGAAGTGCGCTCCCGTACGGAGGAACTGGGGCAGAGCGAGGCACGTTTCCGAAAATTTTCCAACGCCACTTTCGAGGGGCTTTTAATCCACGACAACGGCATCGCCCTCGACTTCAACGAGATGTTCGAAAAAATGACCGGCTATGGGCGGGAGGATTTAATCGGGAAAAATATAGTGGACTCGTTCATTCCGGAGGAATACAAGAAACTCGCATGGGAAATGGCCGCCTCCAGCTCGGAAGAGCCGTATGAAATAGTCGGTGTGCGAAGAGACGGAACCTTAATTAACCTTGAGTTGCAGGGAAAACTTGCGACTTTTGCTGGCAAATCCGTTCGGATAACCGCCATTCGGGACATATCGGAGCGGAAAAACAGGGAGAAGGAGTTACGCGAGTCCGAGGAGCGATACCGGTTTTTGTTTGAGATGGCACCGGAGGCAATTGCGATACACTCGGGTGGCAAGATTCTAATGGTGAATGCGGCGGCGGTGCGCCTTGTCGGGGCGCAAAGCACCGAGGATTTGATTGGCAGGAGCATCATGGATTTTGTTCACCCGGATTTTTGGCAGGTTGCCATTGATCGCATAAAAGGGATGTTTGAGAGCGGAGACGTAGCTCCGATGATGGATCAAAAATACTTTAGGATGACCGGAGAAATAATAGACCTTGAGGTTATGGCCGGGCCGATAATCTACCACGGCAAACCGGCCGTCCAGACGTTCATGCGCGACGTCACCGCGCGCAAGGAGCTCGAGAGAAAACTGCAGGAGGCCAAGGAAAAGGCGGAAAACGCAACCAAGCTCAAGGATAAATTTGTGACCCTTGTCTCGCACGACCTGAAGTCGCCGCTGTTGGGGGTGATGGAGCTGGTAAAAGTCATGCTTTCCGACGAAAAGAAACCGCTGGATAAGGAGCACGCGGGCAGGTTGAACAAAATTCTTAATTCCTCCCGAGGCTTGGTTGAAATGATTAATAAGTTGTTGAACATCAACCTTCTGCAAACCGGGACTATAACCCCCTTAAAGCGTAAGATAAACTGTCATAAGATTACGGAGCAACGGATCGAGCCGCTCAGGCATCTATCGGAAAAAAAGGGGATATCCATTCGGAACAACGTTCCACGTCAACTGCGGATGATGGCGGATCCGGATTTGTTCGGCGAATGCGTCTCCAACCTGTTGTCAAACGCCATAAAGTTCTGCGGTCAAGGATGCGAAATAACCGTCTTCAGCCCGGAGGGCCGCCCGACAACACTGGCTGTGCGGGACAACGGAGCGGGTGTCAACGAACAATTCTTGCCCCACATATTCAGCCACGAAACAAGGACTTCGTCCGCCGGAACCAGCGGGGAGCGGGGGTATGGTTTGGGATTGCCTTACTGTAACGACATTATTGCGGCACACAACGGCTCTTTAACTGTCGAGACCGAGGCCGGCAAGGGGAGCACATTTTATCTGACGCTACCCGATGAGAAGCCGACTGTGCTGGTCGTTGACGACCAGGCCGTCGCCAGGGAGATGGCTCGGGATTACCTGAAGGATTTGGGCGTGGAGGTCATCGAGGCGGAGGACGGATTTTCCGCCCTTGAAATTCTTAAGGAGTTGATCCCGCTGGCGATTATCACCGATATCCACATGCCGGGGATGGGCGGCGTTGAATTGCTAACGAAATTAAAAGGCTCGCCCGAAACCCGCGACCTGCCGGTTATTGTCACCACGGCGGTTTCCGAGTTTATGGTGGAGGGGACGGACGTGCGCACCCATGTGATGAAACTCGGCGCGGCGGATTTTGTGGGCAAGCCCTTCATGCGGGACGATTTAGTCTCTAGTGTGCGAAAAATTATCGCTCTTTAGCTCTTGGAGAAGCTTTTGATTCCTTAATTTCCCCTAAGTTGTCCCCTTGTGTTTTAAACTCGTTCCCTCCCTAACATTAGTGATTGTCAATGTTTTAGGGAGTCAATAAAGTTATGAGGTAGAGGGTGCCGTGGAGGCGAAAACTTTATCGCCAAAACGCCAAAAAGCGAATATTCAAAATGAAAAATGGATCCGAGGAAAAGTGAAGACGAAAGTCCTTGTCGCCGATGATGATAGTTTGGTCTTGGATATAATCTCTTTCGCGCTTGAAGAAACCGGAAAGTACGAGGTTCTCCATGCCCCAGACGGCGAGGAGGCTTTGGCGACTTTTGTCTCCGACCCCCAAATTTGCATTGTCATATCTGACGTCAACATGCCAAAGATGGGCGGATTGGAGCTTTTGAAAGCAATCCGCGCTCAAGACTCAAAAATCCCTTTCCTCGTTATGAGCGGCAATGTTGACAAGGCGGTCGCCGTTTCCGCCTTGGCTTTGGGCGCGACCAGCTTTATGTCGAAAGACAAGGGATTTTTTGAATCCATAGCAATCTGGGTAAATCGATGGGCTCCGGAAAACGGGGAGATGGCTTCGCCACACTAACTGGCCGTGACGCTCGCTCTATCGCAAGAGACGAAGGTTTGAATCAAGTTTGGAAACGCCCCGCTTTTTTTAAGGGACAAGGGGGGCTAGAATAAACGAATGGAGGAATACGGCCCGGCTTTCTACAGGGGAGTGGACTACGTATCCTCCATGCTCATCGGCGCTCTCTCCCTGGGCCTTCCATATCTTTTAATCCCTCATGGCTGGGGTATGGTGGCGATGCCGGCCGGAATGGCGCTTGCTATGGCGTCGGCCTTTTTTGTCTCCATGGCGTTCTCTAGGTTGGCGGCGTTCGAAACGGCCGTTCCTGGAACGGTGATAAGCATGACGGTCGGCATGTTTCCCGCGCACTATATCTCCGACTCGATATCCCATCTGATTCTAATCGGTTTTGCGGTGGGCGCCTTCGTTCAGCTATTTTTCCATTTCTACGACAATCATCTCCACGGCGAGGCGGGGAAATGACGCTTAAATGGCATATAGCAAAATGGGACAAGGCCGCAAAAACTCTGGATAAAACCGCCGTCGGCGTGGAGAGACGGTACGGTAAATACAAACGGGAGCTTTTCGGAAAGGCAACCGGAAGGGTTTTGCTTGTGGCCGCCGGAACCGGGGGGGACTTCTCCTCATTCCCGGACGGCCTGAACGTAACGGCGGTTGACTTCTCACAAGCCATGCTGGATAAGGCCAAGGAAAAGGCGGCTAAATATAACGGCGTCGCGAGCCTTGTTCGGGGTGACGTGCAACAGCTTGGTTTTCGCGACGGCACCTTCGACACGATAGTGACTTCATGCACTTTTTGTTCGGTGCCCAATCCGGCCGGAGGTCTTGCGGAGCTACGTCGAGTGTTGAAATGGGACGGCAGATTGCTAATGTTCGAGCATGTGAGGGCGGGGAACCCAGCTCTGGGGTTGATGATGGATATAATGACCCCGGTTTCCCGTATTTTCGGGCCTGATTTAAACCGAAAAACTGGGGAAACCGTAAAAAAAGCCGGTTTCGAAATCACGCGTGAATTCAACGTGTATCTGGATATTGTTAAGATTTTTGAGGCGCGAAAGCTATAAGCAACGCATTGTTTTCTAACATTTAAAGACCCAACCATTAGCCCGACGACCAACCACCCAAATACTACCCTTTTCCGTTTGTATTGTGATGGACACCGGAAACTGCTTGTGGTATAAAAGTGAGCTTAAGAGACGTAATAGGGGTAAGTTTAGGTTTGGGGTAAATGTTGAGGATTGTTCGCATTCTGACCCGGAAACCCGAGAAGAGGATTTTGAAAAATTAGGAGGGATTTTGATGAAGAGGTTTTTCAGCGTAACGGCGATAATCTTGGCGGCTTCTTTTGCCTTGGGGACGGGAATAAGCTCAGCCTATCAGGGTGGAGAAGTGAAGGACGGCGGCCAAATCGTGGGTCACGTGAAGTTTGTCGGTGCGCCGCCGAAACTCGCCCCGATCCCTGTTGACAAAAGAAGCATGGAGTTTTGCGGCAAAGAAGTTCCTAACGAGTCTCTCATTGTCGGTAAGGACGGCGGGGTAAAATACTCCGTTGGCTATCTTGAAAAAATCGAAAAGGGCAAGGCCGTTGACCTGAAAAAGCAGACGCCTCTGGATCAAGTTAAATGCCTCATGATTCCCCATGTCCTCACCACGGTGAAGGGGTCGGAACTCGCAATATCGAGCAAAGACAACATAACCCACAACACCAACATTTTTATCGACGGAACCCAGAGGGTCAACAAATGGCAACCCAAGCCGGGCGTCATCGTTCCGGCCAAACTGAGCCATGCGGGAACGGGCGAGATTATTTGCGACTCCCACCCCTTCATGAAGTCCTATGTGATGATATTCGAACATCCATATTCCGCCGTCTCGGACGACACGGGCACGTTTACGCTGGACAACGTTCCCCCGGGCAAATACGTGCTGAAGGTTTGGCATGAAAGCTGGAAGATAACCGGCCAGGACAAGGACGGAAGGCCCATGTATGACAAGCCAGTCCTCCTTTCCAAAGAAATTGAAGTGAAGGCAAAAGGCACGTCAACCGTGAATTTTGACCTTAAATAAACAAGTTTTTTACTGTTTTGGTATGCCGGGAAGAAGGCGAAAAATCGCTTCTTCCCCGGCAAATCTTTGGAGAGAGTCCGGCGCAAGATGGGGGCGACGAACTAACGTTTTTTTTCGTCCCCCCCGAATCAAATAGGCGTGTGCTAATGTGGAGGGTGGGGGATGTTCATTCACGATTGGAACCGTCATATTTGCCTTGAATGCCTTGAGTGCGTCAAGGTCTGCCCAAACGACAATCTAACATCCTACGAAAACAGACCCACCACCGCCGAGTTGAATTCGTGTGTCGGGTGCGGGTTGTGTCGGACGATCTGTCCCACAAAAGCTGTATCCTATTATTGGGTTGACGAAAACGGATACAGCAAGGACACCCCGGAGCTAAGATCGTATGTTATGTGGCTTGCGAGGAACGGCAAGCACCGCGTTACCGGTATGGGAGCGCGCAGAAAACTGCCCGGCTTGGACGACCTCGTTTTTCTTCCGGCCCAGCTTTTTAGAAAGCCGTTGCTGGAGCACGACCCGGTGGACACCTCCGTGGTGTTGGGAAAAAAGGCTAAAAAACCGGTCAAGCTTAAAATCCCCGTATTAATCGGGGGGATGTCGTTCGGCGCGCTCTCGAAAAAAGCGAAGATAGCCCTCGCCATGGCGACGGCCGCGACCGGCTCCATGGCCAACAGCGGCGAGGGGGGGATGTTGGAGGAGGAAAGAAAAGCCGCGACAGCATACGGATTGCAATACTCCACCGGAAGGTTTGGCATCACGGAGGAGACGCTTAAGAAGGCCGATTTTATAGAGATAAAAGTCGGGCAGGGAGCAAAGCCTGGAATGGGCGGGCATCTGTTGAAGGCCAAAATAACGGACGAGATTGCCAGGGTGCGAAACATCGGAAAGGATAAGGACGCCATTTCCCCGGCCAGGCATCTTGACATAAACTCGAAAGAGGATTTAAGGGACAGGGTGACGTACCTTCGGGAGATAACCGACGGGGCTCCGATAGGTATAAAGCTTGCCGGGGGTCACGTCGAGAAAGACCTTGAGATAGCCCTTTTCGCCGGCGTTGACGTTATAACGCTTGACGGGATGGAAGGGGGAACCGGCGCCGCACCTGTGGCCGCTAAGGAGCACGCCGCCATTCCCCTTCTGAACCTTATAACGCGTGGCGCGAAGTTTATTAAGGATGCCGGTAAACGGGACGACGTCACCCTGGTCGCCGCCGGCGGATTGCGAACCCCGGCGGATTTCGCCAAGGTTATCGCCCTGGGGGCGGATGCCGTTTACATAGCGTCTTCGGCGCAAATCGCGATGGGTTGCATCAGGTGCAGGGCGTGCCACACCGGCCGCTGTCCAGTGGGGATATGCTCGCAAAGCGACAAGCTGGATGTCAATAAGGCGTCGGAGGCGGTTTCAAGCTTCCTAAAGGGAAGCGTCGACGAGATGGAATTGCTTTGCAGAATTGTCGGTAGAAACAGAATACACGATCTGTGCAAGGACGATTTGGCGGCCCTTGATTCCGAGGTGGCTAGAATCACCGGCGTCCAACTCGCGTAGCAGATGCAACAAATTCTTGAGCAGTACCTGGCAAAAGTGCCGCTGTTCCACGGAACCGACCACTACGAAATATTCAAACTGCTCAAGGAATACAGGGTGCAAGAGTACAACCCCGGCGACTACGTTTGTCGGCAAGGGGAGTACAACGAGGATTGCGGAATTGTTCTTGAGGGCGTCATCCACGTTCTCGTTCCGGTTCCAGGCACGAAAGTTCCCAAAAGGATTCCGCTTCCGCCCGGCGAGATATTTGGGGAGATAGCGGCCATGACAGGCACACCGCGCACCGCCGACGTGGTGGCGGACAGCAAGGCGGCCCTGTTAAAAATCTCGCGCGACAGGTTGTTCAAAATAATGGACACCTTCCCGATAGTAAAACAAAGGCTGGACGCCAAATACATCGAACGCGCTTTGGCGACCCACCTCGCCAGCATAGGCATCTTTTCGGGCCTCTCGAAGTCGTTTCTTGACGAGCTTAAGGACAAGGTTGTCCTTAAGACCTACCAGAAGGACGACCTGATTTTTAAGCAGGGGGACGATGCCGACGCTTTCTACCTTATACGGTACGGGTTCGTAAAGGTGGCCGTGTCGGATGGAAGAGGCGGGGAGAAAGTTGTCTCCTACCTTAACGAGGGGAGCTATTTCGGCGAGATAGCGTTGCTCACTAACGAAAAAAGGAGTGCCACCATATCCGCGCTGAACCGCGCGGAAATTATTAAAATCGCAAAAGTAGATTTTGACGATATTCTCGCGCGCCAGCCTTCGGTAAAGACGGCGTTGGAAAAGATAGCGCAACAAAGGTTGGACAGGACCGTGCAAGTGACCTCAAACGCGGCGCTTTCACAGGCCATCACCGCGGCGGTCAACCAGGGGGTTATCCAGTCCAAGGCGGTATTGATTATGGATATTTCCAAATGCGTCCATTGCGACAACTGCGTAAAAGCCTGCGCCGCTTTGCACGACGGCCAGACGAGGCTGATAAGAAGAGGCTTGAAATATAGCGACTTCATCTTTCTGCCGACCTCGTGCAGGAACTGTCAGGACCCGGTTTGCATGACCAAATGCCCCACAGGCGCCATAAAAAGGGATCTCTCCGGCGAAATATATCACATGGATCACTGCATAGGATGTGGCAGTTGCGCGCGCCTTTGTCCTTACGGGAATATAAGCATAGTCACCGTCGTGGAGAAGGCGGAAAAAGGACGCTACATAGATCGGTTTTTTTTCAGCGTTATGAGCAAGCTCAAGTTTTGGGGCAAGGGCGGGGCAGAAGGGGAAGTCCCAGATGGCAAGACCGCCGAGCGGATGAAGTTTCCGGGGGAGAGGACTCTTGTCGAAAGGCCGGAGTCCGAGAAACTCCCGGGCGAGAGGGATATGTTTTCAACCTCGGCTCCAGCGATGCAAGCGGAGCCAAAGAAAAAGGTCGCCAAGCTGAGGAAAAGGGCGGTTAAATGCGACCTGTGCAGGGATTACGATTTCATGGGTTGCATTTACAATTGTCCGACGGGGGCGACGAGACGGGTGGACCCGACGGACTACTTCTTCGATTTAAAATCTGCTGGATGAAAAAAAGATGACGGGTCTAGAAAATGTCGGTTAATGGTATTCTCGGCAGGGACGTGCCGTTTTTTAGGGGCAAGTGGCCCCTGACGTTCTCTCTGCTGGCCGCAATCTTTTTGGTCTGGTACTTTTTCGGCCTCAAGGACGAGTATCCCCGCGCGGGTTCGTGGACCGGAATGGCATTCGGCTTTATCGCGCTATTACTTATGATTTTCCTAATCAGCTACAAGATAAGAAAACATGTTTACACCATCAAGTTGGGAACAACCAACACATGGCTTTCGGCCCACATCTATTTGGGGGTTTTGGCGGCGATGATAGCCATTATGCATTCCGGCATAAGCCCCGCTTCCGGCTTCAACACGTTTCTTCTCGCCACCTTCCTTCTTACCATCGTAAGCGGGGTTGTCGGAGGGCTCATATACAAACTTAACCCCATAGTGTTGGCAAAAAGCGGCAGGGAGGTAGTTTTGAAGGCGCAGATATTAGAGGCGATATTGAAGCGCTGGGAAGAAAGCGACAAGGAGGTCGAGGGCATGTCGGACAGCTGTAAAGAGCTTTACAAAAGCCGCGTTAAGACAGTGATTGCGTCTGGCATTAGGTGGGGTTATCTTTTCTCCACCGAAACCGAGCTGATAGGCAAAAGGAAACATTTCTTCGATAAACTAAAGGACGAGGTGCCGAATGACGAAAAATACCATTTTTCAACGGTATGCGCACAGCTTCTTGAAAACGAACGGCTCGCGGTCAAGCTCGTCAAACTTGAAGTCATGGACGTTTGGCTTGCCTTCCATATGCCGCTTTCCGGCGTGGCGCTGTCGGCGGTAATATTTCACGTCTTTACGGTTTATTACTACTGACCATGGGCACAACAGCTTTCAGGCTTATGGTTACAGGGGTCGCCTCTGCGGTCATGGTTATAACCTTTATTGCGTTGGGGTACGGGGGCAGGTCGGACCTATTTATGCGCGGCGACCTTTCTATGAAACATTCCGGCCTCGGGCGGAAATGCGACGCGTGTCACAGCAAATGGAAAGGGGTGGACGACGAAAAATGTTCCGGCTGTCACAAAAAATTGTTCGACCACCTGCCGCAGACGGCCGAGCAGTCGAAGTTGGATCTGCTCAAAACGACAAAATGTTCCCGTTGCCACGCGGAGCACGGCGGGGTCAACCATAACATTAAATCGGCGAGTAGCAAGTCTTGTCGGCAATGCCATAAATTTGGAACCCATCCCGAAATTAAGCCGCCGACTGCCAAGTCCGTTTATCCGCACGGGGTTCATATATCCAAGCCGATAGGAATGGAGAAGTGCTACCTCTGCCACGTTAACGACGACGAGACCGGGAAACTAACCTTTGACCCCAACGTAAAAGACGGATCCATCTGTGTCGGGTGCCACCCGGGCAAATACGACAAGGCGCCGGAGATTAACGAGCATTCGTTCATTAGGAACACCGGGTTTAAGCATGAGATTCATGCGGAGGCGAAGGTTGATTGCGTGGAATGTCACGGCAACCTGTTTAATGTGTCGCCGGGCGGGATTGAACCCCTGCCGTCCGTTTCCGCCTGTATGGCATGTCACGGAAAGACGTCGGGAACTTTTGATTGCGTGAAATGCCACGGGTTCCACGTCGGGGGAGCCTAACCAGAAAGGGGACGGGAAGTAGCTGGGTGGCGCGGCCCTCCATACGCTCCTTCGGTATGCGGTTCTCCCCGCCTTCTACGAACCGGGGATTATTTTAAATTGTTCAATTCCATAAGGATTAGTTCGGGGATGAAGGATATTTGATATTCGTCGGCGGGGATCCTGTGCGTCTTTGAGCCGGATACCACGCACGCGCCGTTTCCATCCTTGTCCACGCATACCGCTATCAGTTTGTTTTCCGCCGCGATGGCGACTATATCCTTTTCGTTCCCGATGTCACCTAGGTAAATTAAAACGCCGAAATTTTTAAGCTTCTCGGCTTCGGCGGGGGAGAAATCATCCGCGTACGACACTTCCAAGAAACCTTTGGCCGAGGATGTAAGTGCTGTGATTTTATCGGTGACCGCCCCAAGGTGTTCCTTTTTTCCGAGGACGAGCGCACGCGCTTTTCTTGCCGCGTCCGGAAGATATATCGCCACGCTTATTCCGAGGCCGTCCCGTCCCGGAGATTCCGCGTGCGCACTCCCGCCAAAATGTCGGACGATATTTCTAACATAGCTCAGTCCTATGCCGCTTCCTTTTATTCCGCCGTCCCTTGCGCTTTCGGTTCGATATCCGGGTTCGAAAATCTTTTCAAGTTCTTCGGCGGAGAGACCGGAGAAGGAGTTGCTTATGCAAACCTCGACTCCGCCGGGAACGCGTCGGGACGAGACGGTTATTTCGCCCCCCGGTTCGGCGTATCTGAGGGAGTTTGAAACGCAGTTGTGCAACACACGGGCAAAGTGTTTGGGGTCGAACATGACCGTCCCGTTGGAGCCAACCCTCCAAAGCACGGTAAGCCTCTTTGATTCGGCCTGGGCGTCAATCACCTTCTCGTTCAACGACCGGTATTCGTTAATGGCGTTGTCAACCGTCACGGGCCTGGTCTCAAGATTACCCAGCGAGTTTAGCTCGCCTATTATCGCCTGGACATGGCTTAACATTTCGGTGAGTCGGCGCAGGTTGGAGCCAAGGCCTTTGTGGACGGAGTTGACCAGCTTTTGGTAGTCAACGTGGTCGGAGTCTATGGCGGAGCCGCTTCCCAAACCCCTAACCAAGTCGAACGCCTCCCCCTCCAACATGGCGAGGGCCTCGGGATGTTCCCGGATGAATTTATCAACGAAGCCCAGCTTGGAGGCGAGCAGTTCTCCCTCCCTGGCTATCTTTTCTTCGGTCTCGGCGAGTTCCTTAAGGGACATTTCCGCAAGGAGCCTTATGTGGCCGTCAAGGAAATTGATGAGGTCGTGTTTTACCGTGCTGGAATGAAACTCCTGTAGCCGCTGTCGCTCCATCAGGCGGTTGTTCGACGTAGAAAGTTTTTGTTCGATATGCATAAGGGCTATGGTCTGGGCCATTTGCAGGGTTATGAACTCCACTTTGTGACAAAACAAAACCTCGTCGCTGACGCCGCGTCCGAACGAAGTCATGCAAAGCACCCCTATGATTTGATTCCGGTAAACCATGGGGGCCGTGATAAACACGGAGTCGGAATACCCGGTGTTCGTCGGCTTCTCGTCGTTGCCGAAAACAATTTTACGGTCGTTGACGGCTATTGAGGATACCGTTTGTCCGGTTGCGCTCGCGGTTCCCGCAAGTTCGTCAATCTGCCGATAGCTTCCGGCGTTTTTGGTTTTCTCAATAGCCACGACGACCTCGTACCTTTCCCCGTGCGACAAAATAAGGGACAGGCGTTTGGAGTGGAAAAAATTTCCGATATGACCCAGGGTCGTCGCAAGGGTTTTCTGCAAATCTTCGGAGGTGGGGCACTCCGCAAGCGTGGAATTAATTTCGAGGAAAAGGTTCTGTATTTCATTTTGTTGGGCTCTCAATCCGGCCTCGAAGGTCGCGAGTAGAAAGGTTTCCAAATGGACGCGGCGGTTTGTGGCGAAACTAGGCAGGTCAAAAATCACGGTTTCTCCCGCCGTCTCGGGCGAGAGGGGCCGGAGGTCTCTCGCTTTCTCCGCATCGGGATGCGCGTTGTCTATGAACACAAAGTCAGGCCCCCCGTTTTTTTTGCCAAGGTAGTTCTCAAGCTCCGACAAATTCTCCGCGAAATGGACGTTAAATCGGGAGGACGCGAATATGGACGATAACTCCTTGTCTGTCGAGAAAACGGCGCAGGAGGGTTTCAAGGCCGACGGCCTGAAACGCCTCCTGTTAATCGGAAATAATCCGACCATGACTTATTGTATCATCTGTATTTTCGATGAATCCACGCCGAGTGCCTCCAAGACTTTTGCCGTCGCCACGTTTGGGTGCAGGGCAAACGCCTCCTTAAAGTCCGCCACGGCCTTGTCCTTGTCTCCGGCCTTTTCATACGCCATTCCACGGTTATGGAAGTAGGCGTACCTTTCGCCGGTGATGTCGTTTTTAAGGGCGTTGGTGTAGGCGTTGACGGCGGCAGTAAAGTCTTCCTTGGTCTTTCCGCAACGGACGATGGCCAGCCCTAGGGAGTTGTATAAATCCGGTCGACTACCGGCTATCGCGTTGATGACCGGCATCGCGTCGCGGGCTAGGTTTTTTGATAGAAGAGCCTTGACCACATCCTCGTAAAGCTCCACGTCCTCCTTCGAGGCATTTTCGTGCTTTAGCCCCTCCTTGAAATAATCGACCGCTTTTTTGGGGTCGTCCTTTTCAAGCCAGACCTTTCCAAGCGCGATGAATTCGTGCGGGAGTCTGGGGGTTGTCTCCCCGGCCTTTTTCAGCGCCGCCGTCGCCTCGTCGGTGCGTCCGGCCTTTTTCAGCGCCACGGCCAGATTCATCATGGCCGACACTTCGCCTTTATCCAACTCAAGGGACGCCTTGAATGATTGGGCGGCATTTTCGTGGTCGTCTTTTCCGGCAAACGCCTGACCGAGTTTCTTTAGGCAGTTGGCCCGGCCGGAATCCTCGCCGTGTAGCTTTACCGCCGCCCGTAGGCATTCTATGGCCGTGTCGTAAAGTTCGGCGTCGCCGGTTTCGTCGGCGTATTTCAGCCTGGCCTCCCCAAGAAGCTCCAGCGCCTCGGGGTTGTTCGGTAGCAACTCAAGCGCCGCCTCGAAGCTTTTTACCGCCCCGGCATAATTGGTCTCCTTCATCTGCATCCGCCCCAGCCCGATTCGTGCCGCCGGATTTTCCGAGTCAAGGTTCGCGGCCTCGGTAAAGTTACCGGCGGCCTTGCGGTACAGCCCGCCGTCAGAAAGCTTGGCTCCCTCGACGACGTTCTTGCCTGAGGTCTCCTGCAGGTATTTTTCGTTTCTTTTTACAAAATCCTCGCGAAAGTCCTGGGCGGGCTTGTTCATGATATCCAAGGCGATGGCACTGTTGGCCTTGGCAATCACGTTGATTATTCCTTTCTTCTTGTCCTTGTCGGAAAGAAGCCCCTTTTGTACCTTTTCAAGCATCTCCTTTTCCAGCTTTTTTGCGAGGCCCAGCTGGACCGCGGACATGTCGGAAAGTTTCTTCTCCACCTGTTCCGCGTTAAGCGGTTTGACGATGTAAGAGTTCACGCCGCTTTGGATGGCGGACACAATCTTGTCCTTTTCCGCCTCGGCGGTTACCATTACCACCAACATGGAACCTATTCGCGGATCGCGGGGGGCGAGGGCGCGAAGCTTGCGCAGTATGTCGATGCCGGTTACGTCCATGTTCCAGTCAAGAAAAACTATGTCGGGTATTTGATAACTTAACGCGTCGTCGATTCCCAGCATGGATTCCAGATAGCCGATAGTGTCCTGCCCCGCGTTTTTTCCGCTTATCATCTTGAGCCGGTCTTTGTTGAAGCCTATCTTCCCCAAAAGATTTCTTAGTATAAGAGTCATTGTGGACGCGTCGTCCACGAAGACAACCGACACGTTTTTTCTGAGTTTTTCCGGTGAATCTTGTCTAGCTGTTGCCATTCTTTCCCCCTGTGACAATCGAGACACTTGCGATTTTTACCAGTGGGGATTATATCATGAAAAATTCTAGCCTGTAAATATAGGCTGAAAATGGCGCGGGGGAGTTGTTTTTCGGGGGGCGGGCGGAAATATACGTTTAATTCGGCGGGAAAAGCGGGATAAAATAACGGCGGAAAATGGGAAAACATGTAGGTGACGGGCGGCTTTCGAGCACGCGCAAAAAAATCGCCCTGTTAAAAAAATCCGTCGATCCCGGCAGGCCGTTGTGGATATTGATGCAAAACGACCCGGATCCTGACGCGATAGCAAGCGCGATGGCGCTAAGGGAGGTTCTGGGCCTGAAGGCCGCCGCCGCCCCCATGGTCACTTTGAAGCAGGTCTCCAGAAACGAGAACATCAGCATGATAAACCTTCTGAGGGTGAAGGTCGCCCAAGTTGAGATAAGGGACGTTTTCCGCGCCCCCCAAATCGCGATTTTGGACGCGCAACCAAACCTGTTCCCGAATTTGCCCGACATAGTCCGCGTCATCATCGACCACCATCCGATAAGGGGCGGGTACAGGGGAGCCTTCGTCGACATCAGGCCGGATTACGGCGCGACCTCGGCGATACTTACGGAATATCTGGAGGCGGAGGTGGCAAAAATTAGCCCGCGTCTCGCCACGGCACTTTACTATGCGATAAAAACGGACACGCTGATGCACGGACGGGACGTCACGGAAGCCGGGTTCAGGGCGTTCTCAAAACTCTGGCCCCTTGCCAACCACCAGATGATCTCCCAAATGGAGAGGCCCCGTATGGCCTCGCACGAGGTGGACGTTTTCATCCGGGCGCTTAAGGCGCATTTTATCGAGCGCAAATGCCTTTTCGCCGAGTTGGGACGCGTGCAAAAGGAGGATCTGGTGCCGAGGATAGCTGATTTCGTCCTGCAAATCGGCGACCCGGAATTCGCGGTGGCATGGGGGATATTTGGCTCAAACGTCACTTTTGCCGCGAGATCCCTTGATCCGGCCATTGATTCCGGCGCGGTTCTGCGCGGCGCGTTCGGCCGCCTCGGCGCTGCTGGCGGGCACAAGGTTATGGCGCGCGCCACAATCTCACTTTCCGTTTTTAGGAAAGAGTTCGGCCTCGGGTCGTCCGGAAAGTCGGCGATGAAAAAATTGATTCTTAAAGAAATATCAGCCCAAAAAAAGGGCGGAAGGGTGAGGGCGTATGTCGCGTGAGGAAAATCCTATCGGGGCGGAGATACAGCCAGAAGCCGACCTCTTGGTTCCGAAAACAAGAATAGCATCTTTGTTCGTCGGTATGAACCTGGTCGCGGCGTTTATGGTGGCGGTCACGGCCGCGCTTGGCCCGCTTATTCAGTACAACGATACTCTTTTCTGGTTTCATCTTACTTCCGGGTTGGGCGCGGCTGTGCTGGGGCTGTTCGGCCTGGTTTCGGCCATGTTTTACCTCGTGGTGTCCGGCATGGGAATCCGCGAGGCGGTTGCGGCCAATAAACTTCCGTTCGAGCTTTTCGCCAGAACCCGCCAGTTCAAGAAGGAGCTGTTCCCCTGGTGCGTGGGGGCGATAGTGCTTCTTATAACTATGACGGTTCTTGGCGGCGGGGTCCACGTCAAGAAAATCCACAAGTATTACCACCTGGCGTTTTCCATATTGACCATCGCTGTTTACATCGGCGCGATTGTGAAGATGAAGAGTTGTTACGCCCGCAACGCCGGGCTTATCGCAGAAACTTTGGGAGCCATGGACAAGAAAAACGCGGGTTAATTTTTTTTGGCCCCGAGTCCGCGTAGCTTCATGTGAATCTCCTTTGTGGCGGAAACGACGTCCCCGTGTTCGTAGAAGAACGATTTTTCCACGCATTCGGGCATGGAGTAGATTGCCTTTGCCAGGCAGTTGGCCATTTGCCGCTGGTCGGCCGTTGCCATCAGCACGCTTAGTGCCTCGTCGCTGTACTTTTGGAACAAGAGATATTTTTCGCGCGCGGAAACGAATTTTGAAAGAAGCGCCGTCGTCGCGGTTATTTTTGGGTCGTTTCCAGGCGGCGGATTTTTGACCGTCCTTTGCGCGAAATCGCAAATAGCGGCGCTTCCATAAACCTCGGGCAGTTCGAAGAAGCCCGGTTCCGACTCGAAAAGTTGGGTCGCGAAATCCAGGGCGGCGCCCCTGTCGTCACTCGCCAGCGCCTCCAGTTTTGGCAACGCCGGGTTTGTCGCGGCCGACTTCAGCGAGCGCAGGTGTTCGGCCCTTCTCCTCACGACGTCCAAAAACGCCAAGAAATTTTTCAGCCTCGGGTTGGCCGCCTGTCTCAGCTTTTCGTTTATCTTTTCGATGAGATCAGTAAGTTGTGTGTTTTCAAGAACCGGCGGGTACGCAAAAGAAACCCGTGCGCCGGAATAAATGCCGAACAACTCCTTGGCGGCGGCGTTGAAATCCCCCTCCGGCAGACGCTCGCATCTTTCATGAACTTTTTCAAACTCGGCGTCCGGGGCGAGCAGAAACGTCCTCTCTCCCTCCAGCGCGTCGGAGAGGAACTCGATGAACTCCTTTAGCGCGGCCTTGTCCTTGAACCTTTCGTGCGCGTCGGTCATCAGCTCCATAAGCGGCGTGCTGGAGTACGCGTTGGCGCTTTTAAAAAACATCGGCAGTTTTTTCGACAGGTCGTACAGAACCTTGAACCCCTTTTCCCTGTCCTGCCGGATAATCTCCTCGAATTTCGCGCAGTACCCGGCATACTTGGGGTCGGACGGGGGATGATAGGTTATTTCGACAGCGGTCGTTTTTGGCGCCGGCTTGACGTTGCCATTCGACGCTTTGGCGAAAAGATCGACAAGATAAGCCATGAGGTTTACGATGTCCGGGTTCCTGTTGAACACCTCGTCGTGGGGAAGCGAGGGGTCTGTGTAGACCGCTTGGACGATGGAACCCGCCGCCTCCAGCTTGTCCCCCTCGGCGTATGAAGCGACCGCTATGTTGTAGTGAATGGCGGCCTTGTTCGGCGGGTCGGCCTTGAGCAGTTTTTTGTATAGTGCGATCGCTTTCTCCGCGCCCAGCCTCGTCCTCATTTGGGTGCCCATGTAGTTCAGTTCCCTGTACGCCTCTAGGAAATATTTCTTGTCCTCCGCCGCGCGCATGAGAAGTTTTTCGGCATCGTCAAAATCCCCCTTGTCCACGTCAGCCAGTGCCAGGCATATCATCTGCGAGGCGGGCATGCTGTCGGAGTCCCCTTTCACAGCCTTTTGTAGCGAGTCCCTCGCCATGGCGCTAATCTCTTTGACAAACGGATTGCGCGCGCCAAGCGATTCGGAAAGCTCCATCTTGAACATTTCGCCCGCTATTTTGGACGTGGCCTCGGCGGCGCGATCCACCGTGTCGTCTTGATGCAGGGGTTTGAGCTCGGAGGCCTTTCTTAGGGAGGTTTTAAAATGGACGGACGCCTCGTCCAGAAGTTTTTTAACCTCCGGGCTTTCCGGGTCCTTTCCCTGCGCCACCATTTCCTTCGCCTGGGTTATTCTTACGGCGGCTATTTCCTGATTCGGCGCCGGAAGCTGGTTGGAAACCTCCTCGGCCTCCACGAACCGCTGTATGGCGCGGGGATATTTTTTTAGCTTGGTGTAAATCCTTCCGCTTCCAACATACGCCTCCGCATTGGAGGGCATCAGCTCGATGGCCTTGTTGAAGCACTGGACCGCCTCCTCCCAGTTTCCGGTTTTTTTGTAGTCCTCCCCTTGCTTCATGAATTTTTCGGCCTGATCCTTCTTGTCGGTTAACGCGGCCTCTTCCACGTTGGCTTTTATCTCCTCCAGCCTCTTCTCTTTTCCGGTGAAGTGGTCCGTCAGGTATTCGGTAAGGATTGGAAGGCGTTCCTTGATTTGCTCCTGAACCTGCGTGGAGGCGGGGTAGGAGAGTATGAACGCGCTCGTAATGCGGAACTCCGCCATTTTGGCGATGTACTTCATCCTCATCTGGTAGTTTTCGGCCTCCTCCAGTATGGGGATGAGTTTTGTCATGCTCTTGTCAATTCGTTCCTTGTCCTTGCCTGCCTGTTTAATGCGCGCCTGGATGTTGAGCAAGAACTCGCTGAGTAACTCCAGTCTTGTGTCGGCGCGGGAATCCTTGCCGGCGGCCGGCGGGCTTAGAAGTACGTGAACGTCCTCGGTGAGGATGACCTTGCAAATCCTCTCTATGTTTTCCGTCTGGTTTTGGCCGATTGTTATAGTGGAAACGCTTTTGAAGCCGAGATGCTTTTCCAATATCGTTTGAGTTTGTTGGCGCAGGTTGGCGTCGCGGATGAATAAGCGGATGGCGTACCCCTTGTAAGGGTCAAGTGCTCCCGCGGTTGCCGACACCGCCTCTGTCGCGCCCAATGCCATAACGTCTCATTTTACTCCGCTTTGGATGTCGGCGCCAAAAAAACAGGCCGCCGCGTTGAAAGGGGCGGCTACGGGCGGGAATTTTTCTCGGAGGCTTTGGCCCTTTGCCAGACGACCTCCATCTCCTCCAGCGTGGCGTGGGTGATGTCCTTGCCGCTGGTCGAGAACTCCTTTTCTATCTCGCCGAATCTATAGATGAACTTGTCTATCGATTTTCGCAAAGCCTCGTCCGCGTCCACATCCAGAAAGCGGCCCAGGTTTACGAGGGATATCATCACGTCTCCCATCTCCTCCTCGACCCCCGTCCGGTCGTCGTTTCGTCTGGCCTCCATCAGCTCCGCCCATTCCTCCTCGACCTTTTCCCAGACCTCCTCGGTGTGCGGCCAGTCGAACCCCACTCGCGCGGCTCTCTCCTGCAACCTTTTGGCGCGGATTAGGGATGGGAGCGATTTTGGGATTCCGCCCAGTATGGACTCCCGTTTTTTCTCGCCGGACTTTATCTTCTCCCACTGGCCCAGCGCGTCGGCGGCATCCTTTGCCGGATGGTCGCCGAAAACGTGGGGATGGCGCCGGATCATTTTTTCCGACACGTTCTCAATGACGTCGTCCAGCGAAAACTCCCCGCGCTCTTTTGCCAGTCGGGAGTGAAAAACAATCTGGAATAATAGGTCGCCCAGTTCCTCCTTGAGCGCGGCGGGGTCGCCCGATTCTATCGCCTCGGTGACCTCGAACGCCTCCTCGATGAGGAACGGCTTGAGACTTTTGTGGGTTTGTTCCTTGTCCCACGGGCATCCGTTTTCGCCCCGCAGGCGGTCCATTATCTCGGCAAGGCTGTTTAGTTTTTTATCCACTGGCACATAATATACCCCGCTTTTTGAGGATGTGCCAATGGCGTAGAATCCCCGTATGAACCAAATAAGCAATTCGTGCTTTTTGGTCGGGAAGTAAGGAGGGTTATTTGCCTTTCGGCTTTTTTCCCTTGTGTGCTTTCGGCATTTTCGGCGCTCTTTGCGCCTGTCCGGCTCCACCAATTTTCATTTATTTATCACCGCCCTTCGGTATGATTATAATCGTTATACCGTAATGTTTAGCAACGAATTTATGCCGTTGTTTCCGCCGCCTATGCTTCCGCCGATAAGCGACGTGGTGGCTTGGTATTGCATGATGCTCAACTGCATCGAGAACTGCATGGACGCGGCGGAGATTGTATTTTTGCCCGTTGAATTCGCTGTTCCAGCTGTCGGTGTCGAAGCGCTGGCGGCGGTATTGGGGTTAAGCATGGCATTTACCGCAGAGTCGAATTGGGTTTTGGAAACCAAACCGGTCTGGTTCGGATCCAAAGCGCTGAACAAGTTCGCCGCTTTAACCTTTCCTGTTCCACCCGGATCCATCTGGTTCACGAGGTTGCCGAACTGCGCCACGTTCAACTGGAATATGCCATTAGTGTCGGCAGTATTGAACATCGCGTCCATTAGATTGCCCGCCGAAGTTTTGATTGCCGTTGCGTCAGCTTTTGTGGCTCCAGCCGTGCCACTAAAAGCGGCGTCGAACTGGGCCTGGGTTACGACTCCGGTTTTGTTCGGATCCAATTGGGCGAACAACTTTGCCACGTCCACCCCGCTTGTGCCGTTTGGATCCATCTGTTTTATAAGGTTTGTGAACTGGGTTTGATCCATCTTTCCCGTTCCGTTTGACGCCTTGTTGAACATGGCGTCCAAAAGACTCTGAAGGGAACTGGTCGCTTGATTCTGAGGAGTTGCGTTGGTTTGGGCTTGTGCCGGGCTGGATGTCCCTGAAAGCGCTCCGACTTGGGCCATCATGGCGCTATACAGCGCCGAGTTGCCAGTGTTTAATCCGGAGAGCAGGTTTGACACGCCGCTAACGCCACCTTCGTCTCCGTCGTTGTCGCCGCCTCCCATAAGTGCGGCCAGCGGGTTGCCCCCGGCTCCGGTCGCGCTAGGAATCTTGAAACCGCCACCTTCGTCGCCGTCGTTGTCTCCGCCACCGGCACCGGAGAGTTGCTGGAAAAGCTGAGCCAGTGAATTTAATCCGGTTCCGTTTATCGTATTCATAAATACTCCTGCTACCTAAACACCCTAATTATATCCTTAAAAATGCGAAACCCCGTCACTGTGAATATACGCACAATGGCTAGTTGCCTTATCGGAATTGCCACGTAAAACTTTAGCACTAAAAAAAAGCAATAAATGCCGCGCCGTTAACCGTTCATTTATCAGCCGCTTGAAATTTATGGGGGTATTTTTTCTTTGGATTGGCGGTACAATGACGGCTGGGGAAAAATGAATAAAATACTCATTATTGACGACGACATAGAGTTCTGCGAACTGCTGGCCGAGTATTTGTCCCCCGAGGGGTTCCAAACCGATTTTTCCACAGACTGGGAAGAGGGTTTGAAAAAGGTGTCGGGCGGCGGATATTCGCTGGTGATATTGGATGTCATGTTGCCGAAATCAAGCGGGTTCCAAGTTTTGGACTCCATCCACAATCTTTCCGAGGTGCCCGTCCTTATGCTCACCGCGCGAAACGACGCGACGGATCGCATCGTAGGACTTGAGAAGGGCGCGGACGACTATCTGTTCAAGCCAGTCAATCCTCGCGAGCTAATCGCCCGCATTCGTTCGATAATCCGTCGCGTCTCGGACGGGCCCGGCCTAAAGTCGTCCATTTCCGCGCCTCCCACCGCCGTGAAAGTTGACGACGTGGAGTTGGACTCCGCTTCGCGCCGGGTTGTTCGCGGCGGCGACAACGTGGAGCTAACTTCGGTGGAATTTT
>Ga0315281_10002591_pt1 | contig 26781 bp, 32 predicted proteins | sample YL17G07_0_MG_FD_204540 | JGI IMG/M metagenome (GOLD analysis project Ga0315281, IMG submission 204540) | Sediment microbial communities from Yellowstone Lake, YNP, Wyoming, USA - YL17G07_0 | ecosystem: Environmental > Aquatic > Freshwater > Lake > Sediment | place: USA: Wyoming | collected... | reverse complement strand
TCTCATCCGTCTGATCGTTCTCGCCGTCGACACCCTGACCTTCGGCCTATGGCTTATGATTTCTTGAGATGAAGGATACGAGTTCAAAACAATTCCAGCGCTTGACGCAAAGGCTTCGAGAACCGCTGCAGGGGTGAAGCTGCGTAGAGCTTCCTCAACGCCTGCGCTCATCTTTCTCGTCGTCCCGTAAGCTTGTTCCACGAACCTCCTGAACTCGCTCCAAATCTTCTCGTCCAAGACAAGTGTCGTTTTAACAGTCGCCAAGAGCGCCCGCCATCTAGAAGGTATACCGTACAACCTTATTATGCATTGTCTCGCTGCGGTAAGACGCCGTGAATGAATCAGTCCTCAGCCGCATCACAGCTTGGCGACGTTCCTATGGCTGACCATCCCAAGGGCACGGGTCTCTTTGAGCTCGCTTACTCCACGACTAGGGTCGGGAGGCTTGCGCTCGCCCAGTTATGGTCAACGCTCAACCTCCCGCTTTCCGCGGCTCCGCCCTCAATCGGGCGCCCCTTTCTCATCCGAGGGAATGGCGCTTGCCTGTCTGTTAGGCGACTAGTCGACGCCACCACCATTGATTAGTAGTGTACCAGTCGATTGTCTTCTGGAGCCCCTTCCCGAAGTCCACGTGAGGCTTCCAGCCCAAACGATGGGCCTTGTCACAATTCAAGGAGTATCTGAAGTCGTGGCCAGGACGGTCGCCGACGAACTTTATCATCGCCTCCGGAAGCGATAGACAACGAAGAATCTCCTTGGCGATCTCGACGTTCTTCCTCTCGTTTCCTCCACCGATGTTGTAGGTCTCACCTTTTTCCCCCTTCTCCAGAACTGTGAGAATGGCTCCACAGTTGTCCTCTACGAAGATCCAGTCACGAATATTCTCGCCCGAGCCATAGATCGGGAGAGGCTTTCCACGTAGTGCGTTGGTAATCAGTCTAGGGATGAGTTTCTCTGGATGTTGATTGGGACCGTAGTTATTGGTACTCCGCGTTACGGTGACCTCGAGCCCGTACGTGATGTGGTATGCGTTCACTAATAGGTCAGCCGCTGCCTTGCTCGCTGAGTACGGACTGGAAGGGTTGAGCACGTCGGTCTCCACGAAGGATCCTTCGACACGGCTACCGTACACTTCGTCCGTGCTGATCTGCTCAAACCTAACACCAAACCTCCGGCACGCCTCAAGCAACACCTGCACCCCGAGAACGTTCGACTCAACGAAGACGCTTGGCGTCTTGATACTTCGATCCACATGAGACTCGGCTGCGAAGTTCACCACGGCATCCGCTTTCTTCACGAGCGACCCTACAAGCTTGCGATTTCTGATATCGCCTCTGACGAATTTGTGGCGTTTCTCGCTGCGGAGGTCTTTGATGTTGCTCAGGGTCCCCGCATACGTGAGTTTATCCAGATTGATTACCGCGCAGTCGGTGTTGTTGAGTAGGTGACGAACGAAGCTGCTTCCGATGAAGCCTGCTCCACCGGTGACCAGAATCTTATCCATGCTTCAAACCAGGTGCAAGGCCCCAGTCGTATGGGATCTGTTTCGTGTCGGGCGGAAGCCTGAACTCATCAGGCTCCTTGTAGTTGTACAATTCGGTTGGTACGTTTATCGCGTAAGCCGTTTCTCCTCCGACCGCCTTGAACCCGTGATATACGAGGGGTGGAATCTTCACGAGGAGGGGTTTCCGATCTCCGAAACAGATCTCCTCTACTCGCTTGTACGTACCCGATGACTTCCGAGAATCATAGAGCGCCAGCTTGAGCATACCTTTGACGCAGATCATGTGGTCTGTCTGTTTCTTATGATAGTGCCAGGCCTTCACGACACCAGGATATACTGTCGTTAGGTAGACCTGGCCAAACTTCTCGAAGACATCCCAGTCAGACCTCATCAACTCCATGAGCCACCCACGTTCGTCCGGAATCGGCTTCAGTTCCCGGAGAACCACTCCCTCGATCATGCAGCTCGCGACTCCAGCCTGACATATTCGCTCAGCCCAACTTAATCATTCCTTAATCCCTCGTGCTGATCGATGCAAAAAGATGGCCAACCCCAGACCCGTCGGTGAAGGTAGAAAGAAACAAGTCGGCTGAACTGGGGAGCCCGAAAAGGAGGAGAAGGATGCAGACAAGTGGGGGTTCAAATCCCAGCGGGCCCGCCAATTCACTTGCTTGACCTCGGAGTCGACAGCATCCTTTACTTGCCGCTGGCGCAACCTAAATCGGAATCGTTTCTGGCAACCCTTCGAAGTGCTCGTCCCCGGTCAGGACCTTGGAGTCATACACACGCGCAGTAGCTAGGACGATTGCGTCGAACAGACTTGGAGCTCTGTGTCTTTGCTTGGCAGCCCTTTCTGCGAGTTCAAGGGAAGCTTCTCCGGCTTTCATGGCCACCTCGACTCCCACTGGAGTCACGAGCGAAGCTGACGTGATCGTTTCTAGCCTAGACTTGATTGTGTCTTTCTCAGCTTTCTCCCTCAGATATTTCCTCGAGATTTCTGCTAGGACAATATCCGGTGTCCTCACCTCGTCTGCGTCTGCTATCATTCGTCTGACCTTCTGTCCCTCTTGACTGCCTAGGAATAGCTCTACCCAAGCGTAGGAATCGACGACGAGGTTCAGTGGTCCTCGCCTCTGTCTTCCTCGGTGAATGCCCTAATCTTCCCTTTGTCAGCCCCGAGCGCTACCTGCAACAGCTGCAACCTGTGCCTCTTGATGAGCGATCTTATTGCCTCATCCAAGCTGCGAGCGTTGAGCTGCTCACGCAGCTTCTCCAGTTCGGACAGGGTTGCCTTCGAGACTTTCACTGTAGTCGTCGAGCTCATGTTGTGATCGAGGGCCAGTATACAAGTAGCGTGGTATAAACTATACCACATGCTCCCCCACCCAAGGATTTCAGGTTCTGGTAAGTTGAGAGGGGGTCGAACCGAACTTTTCCGAGTGGTAACTAGAGGGGGGGGTCGGAGTTCTTAGGCCCGTGCCTGCCGATGCATTCGGGCGTACTTGCGAAGTTCCTCTGGTGTAAGCGGGGTTGTCGGCGCTGACCGCTTACCGGTAATGATCTCCCGAATAGTGCCTTCCAGCGGTTCCTCTCCTACCGCCTTGAGGTAGGCGTTCACTATCGGCAACCCCCCGCGTATGCATTCCTCGGATAGAACGGCACATATGACATCTCGACCCTCAGACTTGAAAATCGAGACATAGTCATGAGTGTGTAAGGTTCTCGCTTCCGATAGAATTGTGCCCTTGTATCTCTTGTCGTAGTTTGTGGGCAAATCATCTTCCAAATCTATGTGTTTGTGATGCCGCCCTTTGCTGATCCAACAATGACTCAGCCAAAGTTTGTAGAGAATGAATCCTCGGACATGTGTGGGGTCGCCCTTCTTTGCTATTGGAATGCAATCCACTCTCCGTGTAATGGACTACAACCTTTATATTGCATGAGGGTGCATGTCACTGCATGCTGGTGCAAAGTCAATGGCAGAGATAGGCCCTCTAACCAACCTCTTCGGAAACCCGCACGGCAGAGCGATAGCAAGGGTACTCGACCAATCCATTCTAGTCGGGAATATGGAGCAGACAGCCCGCATGCTCGCTGACTCGACAGAACTAGACTATAAGACTGTTCAGTCATCATTGGAGAGACTTGAAAGGTTAGGACTTGTCAAGAAAGGTCGAAAGGTTGGCAACGCCCAAACCTACAGATTCAATGTCGAGAACCATCTACATGACCTAGTGAACTTCGCCCGAAAGATGCAGCTGATGCCGAGGAGCAAATAGGAACCCTCATATTTTCACGACTCTGGTGCTCTTTCTTCTGAAGCGTTCCGTATCAGTACTATCCACCTGTTCCGTTCCGACCCTAACTCAAGTCCTGCTGCTTGCGCCGGTGTTTTGCCGTTCAAGCCTTGATGTGGTCGAATATGGTTATAGTAGATGCGCTGACCGTCCAAGATCGCGGTATCGGTGTTCTTCAGGGCTCGCATGACTTTCGTTCGTTCCTTGAGTGTTCCATGATAGCGTTCCATACGATTGTTGTTCAAGCGACCCTGCAAGCCAATTCCTGCAACATGAACCGCATCAGGGAACTCAAATCTGAGGCACCCCCCTCAAGTTAACACCCCGAAAAATCCGTTCCGACCACCCCTCAAGTTACCAGAACCGAGCAATGAACGCCCTAGTGTCTTGGGTACGAGTTCCACCGGGCCCGCCAAAGCTCTCAGCGAGTCCTCATCTGAATCATCCAAGGGGCCTTTCCTCGTTCCGTGGGCAAGACCTTGATGAGAACGACGCGACGATCCTGTCTAGAGGAGTCGCAGGAATCCCTCTTTCGTGAGGCCGGCCTCCATTGATGATCTCCATCAAGAGTCCTCGTTTGATCTCAGCATGTCTCGGCACAGGCACGATGCGCTCATCTTTGACGAGGATGATGTGGCTTCCTTTCTGCCTGGCGATCTTGAAGCCGGCCTTGCCGAGAGTTTTGACAACTTCACGCCACGAGAGGAGAGGGAGCTTCGACAATCACTTCGACCTTTTCTCCTCTGGTTCGCTGCTTGAGTTGCTCCGCCTTGACTTCTAGGTAGCCTTCAATTGCTTCCTTGACGTTAGCGAGAACTTCGTCCCTTGTATCTCCTTGGCTGGCGACGGGAAGCTCCACACATCTCGCGATGAAGCCTCCTTCTTCAGCCGGTTCCAAGATTACTGTGAATCGTAGAGCAGCCACAAGTACACCAGCACGAGAAGGACATGTCCTCATTCACATAAGAACGCATGCCGTTGCCATCCCTGAGAACACCATTATCGTTCACTTTGCTTCCTGCAGAGCACTTCCAAGACTCTCGCATAAGCAAGGTTCGAACGCTGCAGAATCTGAGCCTTAGAGATTTCGGAACCAATCCCAGCAACAGAATCCTTGCGGGCCCCGCCGACCCGACCACAGCCTTAGTCCGCAATCAATTGTGAAGAGGCCGTCATCGAAGTGCGACTGTTCTGAGCAAACTATTCGTATGCAGTCTCCCGTCGAGCAACTTTGAAGACTACAACTTCGTCTTTGGAGACTATTGCGTACAAGATTCTGTAATCACCGACCCTGAGTCTATAGGCATTTGATGCCCCTCTAAGTTTCCTGCAACCAGTCGGATAGGGTGTCCGAAGTAGTTCAGATATTTTCTCTTCTAGCCGTCGTCTGGTTTCCGGAGGTGTCTCGTCGAGAGCTCTTGCGGCCTTGCGTGACAGGAAGACCTTCAACGCTTCCGTGTCCTAGATCTTGTGGCCTTGAAGGGGATACTCCTACCTTCCCTGTGCTCCTTCAGCGCCTCGTCCAACGCTTCTTTGTCATTCACGCTCATCTCTTCCCCCAAGGCCTCTTCTATGGCCTTGAGTCTTTGTCTGATCAGGCTGAGCTCCTTCTCGAGGACGAGTTTGGACATGGTGAAGGGGAAACCAGTCTGCGACTATAAACTGTTATGGCCTTGGCGCAAATTCACATCTGGTTTTGTGACAACAGAAGGGAAGAAATCGCTGGGGAAGATTCTTGGCGATGTAAACGTCGTTGTTTAAAGGGGTTATCATTCATGGTGCAGGTCCAAGTCAGGATGCCGGAGAAGAGCGTTCAGCAGATCGACAAGTGGATAGCTGAAGGAAGGTTCGCGAGGAGGAGCGAGGCGATAAAGACCATTGTCGCCATGCATCAAGAAAGGGAGCGTACAAGAGAATTCTACAAGCGCCTCTTAGAACGAAGCAGAGAAGCCAAAGCGAAACCGGAGAGTCTCCTGTCTTTAGAGGAAGTCAGTTGACCTTCGGGGTTTTCCTGCACCGTGAGGGCACGATGTTTTCTTCTTGGAGCTGACTCTTCACTGAGCTAGCTACCCACATGTGCGCCTCCGGTTGAAAGAGATGAATAGCCACGGAATTATTATCCCCCGAATAAAGTTCGGAGGTTTGCGCTCGCCTTATTTCTATCAGACGCGTACCTCGAACCGAACATGGTACGTCAACCCAACTTTATTATCCGTTTAGCATACTCAACCAGATTGGTGCAACAGGGGCGCCTACGCTGAGAATCGTGGTGACAGGAAGCAACGGCCTGCTTGGTCGAATCCTTGTGAACCTCCTCAAGAATGACTATGAAGTCATCGGGATAGACAAGTACGCACCGACGAACGAGCCGGACGCGCTCGCGCTAGACATCACTCAGACACCGGGCGCACTTGAATCAATGGTGAAACTACGCCCCTCCGTGGTAGTTCACACGGCCGCGGAAACCAATGTAGATCTGTGCGAAACTGATCATGAGCATGCTCGAATGATTAACGTGGAAGGTACCGCCAACGTCGCTGAAGCTTGCGCCAAATCCGGGGCCAAAATGATATTCATCTCAACCGACTACGTTTTTGACGGTACCAAAGGAAACTACTCAGAGATCGACCAACCAAACCCAATCAGTTTCTACGGCCTCTCCAAGCTTGAAGCGGAACGAATCGTGATATTCAAGTTGCCTAATGCCCTTGTAATGAGGGCGAGTGTGCTTTACGGATGGCATCCGAGCAAGCTCAATTTCGGCACTTGGGTAATCAACGGCTTGCGTAAACGCCAGACCCTTAGAGTGGTGAAGGATCACATCAACTCACCCACCCTCGCCAACAACCTGGCGATGGCAATCCGTGTCGCAATAGAGCGGGGCAGTGAAGGACTGCTCCATGTGGCGGGAAGTGAGAGGATCAGTCGGTTCGATTTTGCTCGCAAAATCGCCAAGAGCTTTGATCTGGACGAGAGTCTTCTGGTTCCTGTGGAGATGCGTGATCTGAACTGGGTTGCCAAGAGACCCAGAGATTCCTCCCTAGACGTGGCAAAGGCTGAAAAGGAATTAGGTATTCAACTCCTCGGAGTGAACCGCGGGCTAGCGGAGATGCTGAGGACCGAGCCATGAAAGGCGTAATCCTACACGGCGGCGCCGGAACCCGACTAAGACCACTCACCCACACGGGGCCAAAACAGCTCATACCCATCGCGAACAAGCCCATGTCCCTCTATGCTCTGGACGCACTGAGGGAAGCGGGCATAACCGAGATTGCGATCATCCTCGGCACGATAGCGCCCGAGAAGGTCCAAGAGTACTACGGCGACGGCTCGAAGTTTGGAGTCAAGATAACGTATATCAACCAAGGTGAACCGAAAGGCATCGCCCACGCTGTGAAGCTAACCGAATTCTTTGTTGAAGACGAGCCGTTCGTCGTCTTCTTGGCGGACAATATCCTGAAGGGCGGAATCCGCGAAATGGTCGACGAATTCAGAGACTCTCACGCAGCCGCCGAGATCGAGCTATGCCATGTGCCGAACCCTCAGAGTTTCGGCGTAGCCGACGTGAAAGATGGCAAGATCATGCGTCTAATCGAGAAACCGAAGGATCCCCCCAGCGACCTCGCGCTCGTGGGCATCTACCTCTTCAGAAAACAGATCTTCGACGCGATCCGCCGGCTCAAGCCCTCTTGGAGAAACGAGCTTGAGATCACCGACGCGATCCAGACCCTGCTGGACGATGGGCTTGAGGTTCGGCACCATCTTGTCAAGGGCTGGTGGAAAGACACCGGCAAGCCAGAGGATATCCTCGAGGCGAACCAACTTGTCCTCTCGGAACTGTCATCCTACAACAAGGGCACCTTCGAGGAAGACGTGAAAACATCAGGGATAGTCTGTATTGGCGAAGGCACTGCGGTTCTTTCAGGATCAACCCTGCGTGGACCGCTCATAATCGGAAAGAACTGCCAGATAGGCCCCGGAAGCTACATCGGCCCCTACACTTCCATAGGCGACAACACAGTGGTCCGCGGCGCGGAAGTCGAGAACACCATCATAATGGGAGACTGCAGAATCGAATCCGAGAATCGGATAGTGGACAGCCTCATCGGACGCAACACGCAAATCAGCGACTCCGGGCACAGCAAACCCCGCGGATCACGCTTCATCATCGGCGAGAATACGTACATCTGCTTCTAGCCAGCTCCAATCCTAGAGCAGCAACGAGCAAGCAGTATGACCGGCAAACCACCGTGCGATCTCATCAATGGAATAGTATGGGATCCCGTAGGCCAACCATCAAGGACGGAATCACAAACGCTGCGAACACAAGCATTAGAAGCATTCTCATGATCGGGCTGTGAACTCTTTTTCCCAAACCGTCTAAGCCATATACGATGAATGTCGTGGCTGGGAAGATAGCGAATTCGAAGAATCGTTCGTCAAGGTTGCGGAGGCCCGGAGAGCCTTGGTACGGAAGAAAAAGCGCGAGAAGAAGCACGAGCCCCATGACAGATAGCAGCCACGCCAAGGCCATGTTTGACCCGTCGCTTCGACGCTTGGCCGATATTACGAGAATGATCCCGTAGATTGTGAGCGCGACGATTGGGATCTTCCAGCCGTGAAGAGCAAGGAATTGTGAAAGACTGCCATAGGTCATCAGAATGTATTCGGTGTATTTCGCCCAGATTACGTAGGCAAATATTCCTGCAAGGCCGAGTAGGCTCAGAGAGAGCACGTGGAGCCAGTGGCGGGCGGGAAGAGAATGTTGGCTCTTGGGCATCAGACATGAAAGATACCTCTTCCTGAGAGAATCGAAGGCCAGTAAGCACACTGGCGGAATGAGTAGCCATATCGGCAAGAGCTGGTGTCTTGCGACCTCGCTCAATACTGCCAGAGGGGTTTTGCCCATCAATTCTGTTGTTAAGACCCCGGAAGAGCCCCGGAGGAGAAACATGAGCGCAAAGCCGTAGATTTCAAAGAGCAGCACCGAGCTCACCTTCTCCGTTCGAGTCTTGAACCCAGAGACCAGCCAAACACCGGATATGATGACCAGAAAAGCCACCCATCCAATAGGATGACTGAACATCAGAATCACGGACAAGAGAAAGAAAGCCGGCCACACGCGTGCGCTGTTCCTTTTCCGGCACTCAGCGAACAAGTAGACGAGTATCGGCAGCAGTGTCATCGCAATGATAGTGGGACGTGCGATCATTGTTGAATACGCAATCACGTCAAAGCCAGCGCTTATCGTCGCCGCAAAGAGTGCGAGACGTCTAGAATCGGTCATAGCATACTGTGCTGCAATGACAGGAACCACGTAGATTGACCCTAGAAGAACAGCCATGCCAGTCAGCGTTTCGTTGTAGTTGCCGCTGAAGAAGGGCGATAGCAGCTGCACAAAGAAGTAGATCCCCGGACCCTGCGGGAGAATGTAGGGGGTCCAGAACTCGGGAACGCTGCCTGACTTCTGGAAGTCCTGCATCGCAGCGACCCAGAACAGCTCATCCCCGGCACGCTGTGGAAATCCTGGGATGAACAGTCGGTAGATGATTTTGACAAGCAGTTGATTCAGGACAAGGAGGCCCGTTAGGCAAGCTGGTATCTTCCATCCTCTGATGTCTCCGCTTAGAGCAAGATAGCCAACCAGCAAGGTCAGCAGATAGCTGGAGCCTAAAGCGAGCGCACGCCACGCCTGCGTCGGATCCACGAAGAAGAGAATACCGACCAGGGATGACCAGCCGATCCCGAGACAAGCAAATATCCGGACAGGCCGGGTCGGGCCCAGATGCGTACACTTCAACCTGCTGACGAAAGCAATCGGCCAGTTCAAGGGCCCCACATGCCCTGAAGGCTCGATTCACACATGACAATGGCTAAAAGACAAGCGGTTCCTGACGGTTTATCGGTTCACAAGAAGCAAAAGACAGAGCACGACGCCGATCTTCTGAGCTTGTGTGCACCAGCGAGAGCAAGATACGTTGCAAGAGAAGAGTAGCGGATAGCCTCACCAGAGAGGACACCTAGATCGCGGAGTCCGAGAGCAGCCCACCGCGCGGGTCACGTTTCATCAAAGCTCAGAACTCGTTCATCTCTGTGTGGCCAGGTGACGAAGACATGCAAGCCCCGAAGATGCCTCCAGAAGATTCTCTGATGCCTAGCCGATGGTGGGTGTCATCGTTTGGTTTACCAAACGTACGTTTGGTTTTCCAAACGTATTTAAGCTCCGGAAGCGGCCTAATGGAATATGTCTGAACCGCTCACCCCCAAAGTCATAACGATTCTCAGAGCGATGCATCCGAACTTCGAGAAGTGGTTCTACACAAGAGAGCTTGCAGCGCTCGCACAAGTCAGCACATGGGTTGTCTCACGTGAGTTCAGCCGACTAGTCGAGCGAGGAGTGATAAGGCAAAAGCAGGAAGGGCGGGAAAGGTACTATGCACTCAACATAGCGAACCCGAAGACTAGAGCACTGTGCCAGCTTTTCGAGTCCGAAAGGAGAGAGGCGCTCTATAGAAGGAACAGAAGGCTGTCGTGGGCGATGGAGGAATTCTCGAAACGAATCTTCGACTTTCTTCCTCAGGTTCAGTCGCTTGTCCTGTTCGGCAGCGCGGCAAGGGGAGAAATGACCAAGACAAGCGACGTTGATATCCTTGTCATTGTCCCGAACCTGACCCAACAATCTTTTGATCAGTTGACGAATGATGTGGACAAGCTAGCTAGAGATGTCACCGCAACATACCCTCTCGCCCTAGCGCCCATAACCATGAGTGTCAAGGACTTTGAGAACGCCGCACGAGAGAAGAAGCGAATAGTCCAAGACGTTCTAAGAGATGGATTGATCTTGTTTGGAGAGGACAGATACTTGATGCTGCTTTCCAAGGTGATATGATGGCTAAGAGACGTTTTGTTCCCACATGGCGTGACTGGATAAGGAATGCAAGTATCTGCTTCAGGTCAGTCAGCTACTTCGAGAACCAAGGCGCAATCAAGAGGCTGCAGGCAAACGTTGCCAAGGACAACGTGCTAGGACACTTGCGGAAGGCGAACCATAATCTAAGGTTGGCCAACAAGCTATTCGACCTGCAGGAGAACAGACAGTTTGATTTCAGTTACGATGGGGAAACGAACTTTGACTGGGTGGTCACTATCAGCTACTATGCGATGTACCAGTCTTGCCTCGCCGCTCTGGCAGCTGTTCAGAAAGTTGGGGAGAATCACGCCGCTACGGTGTGCGCTCTAATCTACTACTATTTCCACAAGAAGAAACGGTTGAACGAACAGTACTTGATATCTCTAGACCAGATAGGAGCGCTGGCCAGCCAAGATGTCCAGAAACTTGTCGCCAGCAAAGAGCAACGCGAGAAGGTCTCTTATGATTCTTCATTTGTGACTCAGCGGGCGATAGCTCAGGTCGCTCTTACAGATGCGAGGGAATTCGTTGCGAAGGTTCGCGAGATACTCGAAGAAGGACTTAGCTCTGGGTTCTTGAAAGAAGTCTAGCGTGTCTCAGGTTTGGGCCGGTGCACCGAGATTGTTTGAAGAAGACTTCTAGAAGGATTGTCGTAGAATCAAGGGGAGAGTAACTCTCGGACCTCTTCGGCGTCTCGAGAGAGAACGTAAGCTTTCTTATGGTATTGCTTCTCGCCCAACTTGGTTCTCTGTATTGTCTTCTTGTCCAGGAGAACTTCCATAGTCTCGATGATCTGCTCGAACCTTACGGATGCTTCGTACAAACCAGCCACAACTGATTTCGGAAGCCTGACCGTTTGGCTACTTGCACGCAACGAGACTCACGAGAGAACCCGTGCGGTTCACCATATGTCTTAGGATCGATAATACGTGCTGCTGGCCTCACGATCTACCGAACGCTGTAGTGCCCGTCTTTGAAGTCTTTTAGCATTCTTCTGTAGTTGGGGCCGAGGCGCGCGGGCAAGTCGTTGAGTCGTCGCCACGTGTATCTGACCAGTTCCTTCGTCGGTCGCGGTTCCTGCGGTGGGACTAGGCGCGTGGAGAGACAGATGCTTACGTCTGACCTGCGCTTGAAGTTGACAGGGTATACCCCGACGAGCCTGTAATCGCCGGTGGGGCGTAAGCCTATCTCCCTCATTTGACGATCGACGGTATCGCGTAATGATTCGCCCTTGACGATTCGTCCGCCAGGCAGCGCCCAATAGTCCTTGTACGGGTAGATCTTCCGATAGCCCAGCAGGACACGAGTGCGATGCTTGAATGTCGTGTGGACGATTATGTCGACGCATGGGATCGACATATTTGCCAGTACGCGCTTCCACAATCTCTCTGGAATATCCTTTCTTTCCTTCACACGAGCCCTCTTGTTGATCTTCACCGAGCCGGCGCCCCTGTTCACTTGCGTCGTTGCGTGGTCAGCCCCCCGTGGACTATTACTGTTGATTGCGCATTGAGGACTAGAGAATGGTAGATGTCAGACTACTGTGCATCTCAAGAAACTGATCGATGAAGTTAAGCTTGACTTCTCTCCTTCACGAAACAGGTCTCTGACCTCTGTCCGCTCAGGAGCAGTTCAATTCCGTCCAGAACTCGCAGACCGATCAGGGATTTTCCCACACCATATTTTGGAGTATCCACCAGGATTTCCATCTCATCGACGAGCGGCATGCTCAGGAGGGCACGCGCGGTACGCATGGGAACGGGACCTATCAGGGTTCGGTAGATGCGCGATTCAGATTCCGGAAGCTCGGCTCTCTCGAAATAGCTGAAGGTTTCTCGAGATAGTAGCATTGCTCCCGCAAACCCCGTGTCGATCGGCATCGGTTGTTTGTGGACTACGCGTTGTCCGTCTAGTGTGCTGAGGGTTATGGGGAACGTTGGACGATTTCCGTCCAGATTCGACCAGCATTCTAGAGATTCAAAGAGCCGCCTAGCCACTCCAATTCCTCCCTCTTGTCCCTGCCTATTGCGGTGACAATGGCATGTCGGGCTTCGGGGGCTTTCAGCCGGAGGTCCATGGCCGCCGAACGCGGATTCTCGTAGGTACCGAGAAGTCTTCCTCCAGCGATGAGGACCGTCTTGCCGGCGTACTTCTCAAGTTCTTGCTGGAGTGCGTTGTAGGCGGCGTTGTTTATGTCTCTCTCCGAGAGAGTTTGGGCGTCCTGGTCGTAGGATCGCCAGAGTTGGAAAGCTTCCTTGACCGCTTGGGCCAACCTTAGGCCGCGCCTAATTGCTTCGGCACGGAGGGAGCGTTTCGTCTTCTCGTCCAGGCCCCGTATAACCAATGTCACCAAGATCACCTTGATGACAAGGCACACCCTCTGCCTAGCATAAACCTTTCCTCCAAGTCAAACAATGCGGCGCCCACCGAAAGCTCCGAAAAAATTCGGCGGAAAACCCCAAGATACGCCCACAGACCCAAGCAAGGCTCAAAACATGCGGAACGCCAGACACAACTTCCAGTTTTCCACGCTCAAGAAGCCAGACAAGATCTATGGTGGGGTCGGTGGGATTTGAACCCACGACCTCGCGGGCTCCTGGATTAGCTGGAATCTCCCAAGCCGCGAAGCGTAGACCAGGTAAGCCCGCTGCTTCGCACGTTGCTAGGCAGCGTCTAGCCCACGACCCCATCGCGCGATGAGAACGTAATATCTCAATAAAAAGGGTCCGAATCGGCTCCAATCGGCGCTTGTTTAGGATTTCAGAGCGGCTTCTTTCCGGTATTCTTTGCCGGGTGCTGGTGTTGACTCTAGCTTCTTGAGGCAAGGGATGCGGCCAGTACTATGACCGCACCGAGCAGAAGCATGATCATTCCCACCAACAGCCAAGCTAGCCAACTAGGCATTATCATAGCAAGCCACTTCACAACTCCTATTGCCCAGAAGATTAAACCAATGATGGCGATGAGGACGCCTGCGGCGTACAAGCTGGCTAGGCGAAGGGCACGTTTGACCATGCGCTCGACATATCTTGTGACAGCGCCCAGGGTCCGCTGAGCTACTGCCCGAAATATGGTTTCAATTAGCGATGACTTGTTGCTCTCTGACATCGGCGACGCCTAATCTCTGGATCCGGATAGAGCAATCCCGAAGGCCATTCCCACTACAAAGGCGACTCCCAGCGCCAAGAGCGGACGCTCTGTGACGGTCTTCGCGGCCTTCTGCTGCAGATCTTTGACCTGACCTCGGAGTTCCACATAGCGTGCATCCAGATCCCTCTTCAGAGCCTTAAAGTCCTCTTCCATGGCTCTGATTTCTTCGGCCTCTTTGTCTTTTGCCAAGCGCATCACCGATGACTGCACGTGCCCTGCGCGGATAAGAACCTAGCGAAAAGTCGTGGGGATGCTAGGACCTTTTGTGAGCGCGACTGAGGCTCGCTCCGACTAGGACGCCGAATGCGAAAATGAGGGCTGCAACAAGGAGGGGGTTCTCTCTCATGGTTTCGCGAATCGCCTTCAGAGCAACTTTGGTCTCGGGGCCTCCCATCCCAAGTATTTGCTCGATTTCATCGTCAGAATAGTCGCGTTCTTTCGCTTCACGTGCCATGGCTGCTGTCACAGTCACTCATGGGATCTTCATTCATTTACATTGCGGTCAGAAATTCGGCAGATCCATCGTTCCATCTTGTCAATGGATCGTTGAGTCTCATCACTCATATATGCCTACAACCGGTCAATACTCTCGATGATTTCTGTCAATGAAAAAGATCAGAGTAGGCGTGATCGGTTGTGGTTTCATCCACAACGTCTACCATATGCCAGCACTCCGAAGCATCGCTGAGGCAGAGGTTGTTGCAGCTTGCGCAGCGACGAAGCAAGAGGTTCAACCATTCGCCGATCGTTGGGGCATAAGGAAGCAGTACCACGGAGACAAGGGAATCGAGCAACTCTGTGCAGACCCCGAGGTCGATGTCGTAGATATCGGGCTCCCCAACTTCTTGCACCTTCCCGCCACTAGTGCGGCAGCTGAGAATCACAAACATGTGATTTGCGAGAAACCACTCGCTCGAGATGTCAAGGAGGGCGAGGAGATGCTGGCGACTGTGAGACGGTATGGCGTGATTCATTGCTATGCCGAGAATCAGGTCTTCATGCCTCAGGTTGTGAAGGCGAAAGAGTTGATCACCAAAGGCGCGCTCGGGAGAGTCTTCTGGGTACGGTCTAGAGAGGCGCACTTCGGGCCCCACTCGAAATGGTTCTGGGATCCGAAACTGGCTGGGGGAGGTGTGTTAATGGACATGGGCTGTCATTCCATCGAAGTTTCCAGATACTTGATTGGAAGGAAACCGATCTCAGCATGCGCTTGGATTTCCACGTTCGTTCACGACACAAAAGCCGAAGAGAATAGCGTCGTGATGGTCAACCATGAGGGCTCAGAACTCACCCAGGCAGAGAACAGCTGGGCCGCACATGGCGGATTTGATTTGCGTATCGAAATGTACGGAAGCGACGGCGCCATCTTTCTTGACGCAACAAAGGGAACCGGACTCCAAATGTTCACAGTAGCTCCCGAGGAAAGAGTCGGCGAGATCGTAGAGAAAGCTGAAACAAAGAAGGGGTGGATCTTTCCAGCGTGGAATGAGGTCGAGGCATATGGCTTCTCAAATGAGCTGAGACACTTTGTCTCCTGTGTGGTCGAAGGAAAACAACCTTGTGAGTCATACGAAGATGGTTTACTGGTCAACAAGGTCGTTGACGCGGCATATCGCTCAGCCAAATCGAAAAGATGGGAAGACATCTAGGCCCTGCATTGCGAGCGAAAACGGAAAAGGCAACTTCCGCGTAGTAAGAGATGCAAAAAACAGACACATAATGGGGGGATCATGCGATGGAAGAGAAACGTACTGTTCCCAACGTCGTCTACTGCAACAAGTGCGGCATAGGTAACCCAAGCACCAACAAGTTCTGTTATGACTGTGGAAACTCGCTACTGTCTGCGACGTGCTCATACTGCAGCCAAGTCAACCCGCACTATGCGAGGTTCTGCGGCTCGTGCGGGCGAAAACTCAGAGCTAAGGAATAGGGATCACTGGGGTCTCTCTCATCCTACAGCGAGATGAGGGAATGGAGCCTCGGGCGGGTTTCGAACCCGCGACCTTCCGCTCGCTTGAGACGCCCCTACAAGGCGGATGCTCTCCAGCTCAGCAAGCTGAGACTACCAGGCTGAGCCACCGAGGCTTCTACACACCTAGCGACAGTGCCTTAAAGTGACTTCTGTCGAAGACAGATCAGCAAAGCGCCAGAAGGAAAGCAGAGCCGGCATGAAGAACGTTGACCTCGTAGTTCTGGGAGAAGTTGCACTGGACGTGATACTTGCAGGAGTTGATAGAGTCCCACATCGTTGGTCTGAGATTGGAAAGGTAAAAGCTGCGGGGGTTTTCGCGGCCGGATCCGCCGGGTATATGGCACAGTGCTTCTCGAAACTGGGAGGACGAGCCGCGATCGTGGGTAGAATCGGTGATGACTCGCCGGGCGGAATCGTGATTGAAGGATTTCACGAATGCGGTGTCTCTACAAGCCTTCTTGTCACTGATGAAGCAGTCAACACCGAAGTGTCCACGGTCATAGTGTACAATGACGACAACAAGTCTTCGGTTGTTACTGAAGTCCCCCCATTAAGCCTCAACAGACTGGACCTCCATTGCTTGCGTGGAGCAAAGGCGCTTCACATCGGAGGATATCTGTTGCTTCCTGACCTCTGGGGAAGACCCTTGGTTCGCTGGATCAGGTATGCCAAGCATGAGGGAGCCCTAGTCTCTCTCGATCCACAAATGAGCGCCACCGGCGAGTGGAGGAAAGCGTTCGAAGGCGTTCTTGAACATCTTGACCTGCTTCTTCTGGATGAGGTTGAAGCAAGAAAGATCTCTCACAAGGAACAGACGCTGGACGCTGTGGAACATCTACTCGCTGAGGGCGTTTCGACAGTGGCAGTCAAGGCTGGCAAGAGAGGATGTATCATCGGAGAACATGGGCGAATTCATTCCACAAGACCATTCAAGACGAAACCCGTCTCTGCTATAGGTGCGGGAGATGCTTTCGACGCCGCCTTCATCTACGGAACCCTTCACGAGTGGCCAATAGAGAAGACTGCGAGATTCTCAAACGTAGTCGCCGCACTGAGTATGACCAAGCTCGGATGCATGACCGCTATTCCAAGAGCCAAAGACGCCGAAAAGATCATGAGAACATACTATGCGCATCGTTGAGAGTCACGAAGGCTTATACAGCAACAAGTTCTGAAAGCATGAATCGTGTAGATTCATGTGGATTGACATTCACGTTCATCCCCTTCTCGTCAAAGAATTGACCGACAAACGACCAGAACTGTTACAGGCCGCAGACAAGGTGTTCGACCTACGAACGTCACCTCAGCCTCTCTCGACTTTGCAGCAGGAGATGGACCTTTGCGAGATCGGGCGAGCAGTGCTGCTTCCGGTGAACTGCAAGAAGACGCACGGCTGCGAGATGCCGTCAAACCGGGAGGTCGCGGAAATCGTCAAGAAAGACGTCCGGAGATTCGTCGGCTTCGCTAGTGTCGATCCCAACGCAAAGGAAGATGCCTTACAAGAGCTGCGACGAGCACACGATCAACTTGGGTTGACAGGGCTGAAGTTGAATCCTGCGATGCAGAACTTCGATCCATCAGGTTCGTCGGCACTGGAGGTTTACAGGGAAGCGGAACGTTTGCAGATGCCAGTTCTGGTTCACACAGGCATCACGCTTTCCAACCGGTTCTCGATAGGACACAATCAACCGCTGTTGCTGGATGATGTTGCTAGGAAATATCCGAAGCTCAAGATCTGTCTGGCTCACCTTGGTTGGCCATGGGTTCTGGATGCCGTGACCGTGGCAATTAGGAACCCAAATGTTTACCTTGATACTGCAGGCACCTTCGCAGGGACACCGCTCGAGAGTATTCGCCAGATTACGACGCTCTTACCGGTCCGTCTTATTGAGAACACGCTCGCAGAGAAGCTAATGTTTGGATCCGACTATCCCCGAATAGAGATTAACAAAATGTTCGCCGCAATCTCTTCGCTTCCCTTGCGCAAGGATACTCTCCAAGCCATCCTGCAAAGAAATGCTCTTGCGTTCCTGGGAGAAGTCTAGGAGGCGATCGTTCTTTGAGATTTGTTGTAGAGAAGATCTCTGTCAAGTCTCATCAGTCCACGGAACTGATTCGAATAACTGACCAAGTACGGCGAGCTGTTGAGATGAGCGGGTTGAAGAACGGCATTATCAATGTCTTCACGTTGCACACCACAACTGGCATCACGATCAACGAAAACGACCCTAAACTAGAAGAGGACATAGCGAGATTCATGGAAAAGGCCGTGCCCGAAGACGACTCATACGGGCATCATCGCTTCTACAGAAGAGACGGCAGAATGGCCGTGAACGCTTACTCGCACATTCGCGCGAGCTTGCTAGGAGCAAACGTGACAATCCCACTACATGCAGGAGAGATGGTGCTCGGTGCACGCCAGAACATCTACCTCGTTGAACTTGATGGCCCACAGCTTAGAGGATTGGCAGTTCAAATAATGGGCGAATGATCGCACGCTCTATATGCTGACGCCCAACGGTCGGAAATAACTACCTGAAGGCATAATCCAAGAGGCAAGTGATCAGCGTTGGGCGCGGACAGACTCGCTCTACTCGGAGGCAAGCCTGTGAAGGCTAGGCCGTTTCCTCCTTGGCCGCAATACGATGAGAAGGAACGCCGAGCGCTCATGCAGGTGTTGAAGAGCCGCGTTTGGTGGCGTACACCGGGAACGCGGACATTGGAGTTCGAGCGCGGGTTCGCTACATATCATGAAGGAAAGCATGGAATCGCAGTAACTAACGGCACGGCAGCGTTGGAAGTCGCGCTGGCCGCACTTGCGGTCGGCCCGGGAAACGAGGTGATAGTGCCGGATTTCACGTTCATAGCGACGGCAAGCGCAGTCCTTGCTGCTGGAGCGCTACCTATTCTTGTGGATGTGACTTCAGATACCTATTGTCTCGACCCGAATCTGGTTGAGGAGAGAATCACTGACCGCACAAAGGCGATTATCGCAGTCCACATGGGAGGTCATCCGGCAGACCTTGATCGTCTGCCAGAAATCGCTCGTCGACATGGCATCCGCCTAGTAGAGGATAGTGCCCACGCTCACGGCACTGAATGGAAAGGCCGGAAGATAGGCGCGATCGGAGACATGGGAACGTTCAGCTTCCAAGCGAGCAAACTCATCACAGCGGGAGAAGGGGGAATGATAATCACCAACGACGACGAGTTGGAGCGGCGAGCACGATCGATACATGATTGTGGCCGCATGCCAGGGGAATGGTTCTACTCTCACTTCATCTATGGCTCGAACTATCGTCTGAGCGAGTGGCAAGGAGCGATTCTCACCCAGCAGCTCTCTCGCCTCGATAGGCAGGCGACAATCCGCACGAAGAACGCTGCTTACCTAGATCGTGTGTTGCCTGAGATTGAAGGGATCACGCCTCAAAAGCAAGACCCACGTTGCACCCGCAATGGGCACTATGCGTACATCCTTCACTACGAGAGCTCGGCCTTTGCAGATCTGCCCATCAAGAAATTCATCGAGGCACTGGAAGCCGAAGGCATTCCAACCCAAGCAAGCTATCCGCCAATCCATGAACTGGACCTCTTCAAGACCGGCGAGTACCTCAAGCGCCTTCCCCAGGAACGACGCGACAATGGAAAGGAGATGCTCAAGGAGACGTTCCCAAACACCAGACGCGCTGCCTGGGAAACCGTCTGGCTACCACATCCAGTACTTCTCGGCAGACGAGAGGAAACGACCGAAGTCGGAGAAGCGATACGGAAGATCCAGAAACACGCCAAAGAGCTACTGTGAATCAGGACAGCATGGCACGACTTGACGTATGCATCAGAGCTGACCTTTCAGGACCTGAGGCACATGAGGATTTGCGCCTGAGGTGAACCTCACTCCACGCTGCCTGTCAGGGAGCAATTTCTGTCGTTACGTACTTGACCAGATTTCGGGGGCGGTCGGGGTTCAACCCCTTCCTGATCGTGTAGTAGTATGCAAAGAACTGCATCGGAATCATGAACAGAAGAGGAGCGAATTCAGGGGAGATCGAATTCGGCATGCGGATCGCCTCTGCATGCGAATTTGTGATTTCGGGCACGTTCGAGATTGGGACCACACTTGCACCTGTTGAAGCAATTTCTTTCAGCAATGTAGCCTCCTGGCGAGCCGTCTTGCCCTCGGGAACGAGGACGAAAACCTGAATGCCCTTTTCCAGCTCCGCAAATGGGCCGTGCCTAAATTCCATCGCGTGGTAGGCTTCGGAGGCGGAGTAGGAAGTCTCCCGAAGCTTCAACGCGCCTTCAAGGCAAGCCGCATAGTTCGCGCCGGATCCCAGATAGATGAAACGAGCGATAGTCTGGCTCTCTTCAGCGATCTTTTTGGCTTGGTCTTCTGTAGCGTGAATAACGGCCTCGGCATCCTTGGACAGTCGATTCAATTCGGCCTCGAAGTCCTTGGGAACAGCTGCACCATCGAGTCTGGCGAACTCAAGGCCGGCAATGATCGTGGCGAGAGTGCCTCCGGTGAACGTCTTCGTCATTATCGTGCTTTCCTCGTTCGGAACACCCGTGTCAAGGCAATAGTCGCACTCTTGGCCCATCGTACTCTGCGAATCAGAGGTGACGGCGATCGTTGGAACCTCCATCTTCATTGCTTTGCGTGTTGCCGCGACTGTCTCCGAGGTTCTGCCTGAGCGTGATAGAGCCATCAGAATCGGCGATCGCACGTTGAGCCTCGGGGCAAACCAAACGAACTCTGATGCAGGAAGAGCATGACTGTCAAGGCCTAGCTCGTACTGATGGTAGAATGTTGCTAGCATGGACGCGTAATAGGACGATCCGCACCCAACTGAGTAGTATGTCTCGGGACGCTTTCGGCTCCAAGCTTTGGAAGCTAGTTCTCGGATTAGTGGGCGAATTTCGCGCACGATCTTCTCGAGGGCCTGGGGCTGTTCGTGAATTTCATGAATCATGTGATGGTCGTTCATGCTGGGATCTAAAGCCTTAGAGCTTGATGCAGAAGTTAAGCCTAGTCCTCGACGGCATCGCTGATGCGACTCTACTGCAGAGCGATACTCCTTTCAAGCGCGGGCCAGCGGTCGATACGGTAATGGGCGCCTTCAGACTTCAAAGTGAAGGTCCGTGTGCAATTCTTTTAGGCATAATCAGCTAGACACGACAGACGGACTTGGAATGAGAACCACCCTCTCATCTAAAGAGCGCTTGCTCAAGACAATCAACCATCAAGAACCAGACCACATTCCAATGTTCCTAAAATGGTGGGAACGCCCCTACTTGGCAGACAAAGACCAGCCTTGGGCAGATCAATTTGAAAGGGCAGACAGGCTACTCGGCCTTGGATTAGAGGATACCGTAGGATTCGACGTTCCTCGCCGACTCTCCCGCGATGTGGAGGTGAGAGTCTGGAAGACGAACGCAGAGGACGAGCAATACCATCTGCTTCATAAAGAATACGACACGCCGAAAGGTACGCTCCGACAGGTCGTCCGTCAGACAACGGATTGGCCCCACGAAGACGATATTCCGATCTTCAGCGATTTCCTTGTGCCCTCATCACGTTCAGTAAAGTATCTTGTCCAGGAAGCCAGAGACCTTGATGCACTGTCCTGTCTCTTCCGTGACCTCGACGAACGCGAGCTGGCCGAGTTACGCTTGGAAGCGGAAAAGGTGAGGGAGTTTGCTGAGAAGCGACAGATCCTCGTCGAATGCGGGATGTGGTCTGTAGCTGGCAGGGAAGGGGGCATCGTCGGAGCTGATGCTCTCCACTGGCTCTGCGGAGTCGAGAATACCATGCGCAGAGCATTCAGAGATCCAGACTTCATTGATCGCCTGCTTGACATTGTCCTGGGATGGGATATGAGATATCTCGATGCACTGTTGGACCTTGGTTTTGTGGACATCATCGTCCACAGAGGCTGGTATGAGAACGCTGACTTCTGGTCGCCAAAGCTATACAAGAGATTTCTAGAGCCACGTATCCGCAAACTAATAGAGAAAACCCATCGAGCAGGCGCAAAGTTCTGCTACATCATGACCATGAAGCAGATACCGCTTCTCGAAACAATGAAGGAGATGGGCGTAGACATACTGTATGGACTTGACCCCGTACAAGGCGGAACTGACCTCACACTAGCGAAGAAGCTGGCAGGAGACAGAATCTGTCTCTGGGGAGGCATGAATTCAGCTATCACATTGAATCATGGGGGCCCTGAAGAAATTAGGCGCTCAGTCAAATTGGCCATTGAGACGCTGGCTCCCGGAGGAGGGTTCATCCTATCCTCAATAGACCAAGTATTCGAGGATACACCTTGGAGAAACATCGAGATCATGATAGACACATGGAAGTCCATGAGCGATTACCCGGTCCACTGACCGAACTACAAGCAAGTTCTTCTCGGACTCCAAGTCGCAAACGCATCACAGTCTATTCGTCGAGACGATACATACTCATATTATGAGTCTCATTGTAGTTCCGACATCGGGCATACCTGAATGAACTCAAGAGAAAGGGTTCTGCGAGCACTCGAGCGTAAGCAAGTTGACATGATTCCACACTGGATCGACTTCACATCAATAGAGTCACAGTCCAAGTTCTTTGGTGAGAAATTCTTCAGTGCTGACCCTCTGACTCAGCTCGCGTTTCAGGCACGATTCTTTAACTCTGATATCGTCAATTTGCCGATCGCGGGTTTTCCAGGGTGTTCTGACATCTTCTGTGAAAAGCTACACGAAGGGGAGGACTACATCATAGCAAGGAATCCCTTCGGTGGACTCCAGTACTGGCGCAAGAAACCCTACTTTGCAAAGACCCTGTACAGCCCAGTGCAAACCAAGGAGGATTTGGACAAGATAGCTCCTCCGGACCTCAGCCAGTTTGATGAGAAGATACACACTCTGGCTCAGCATGCAAGAGCAATGCATGAGCGAGGATACTACACGCTTGCCGAGATCAAGGGGCCCTTCGAGACACCCTGGATGTTCCTTCGTGGCCTCGTACCTTATCTGAAAGACCTCGCCACAGATCCGGGCTTCATAACAAAGATGATCGAGGTCTCCTTCAAACCCATGATGGAACTTGCCGAAATGGTCATTGACCAAGCACCATTCGATGGAGTGTGGATTACTGACGACCTAGGGGAACGATCATACCCGTTTCTGAGCGTCGACAAGTACAGACGGATTTACAAGCCTTGGCACCAGCAAGTCGTCAACCGCTTGCACAAGAAGGGAGTCAAGGTTTCTCTTCATTCAGACGGAAACGTCATGAGCCTTGTCGGAGAATTCGTGGACAGCAAGTTCGATTCCATAGACCCTCTGGAACCGGCAGACAACATGAATCTGTCCGAACTCAAAGCAAAGTATGGCGATAGGATAACATTGATGGGAGGAATAACAAGAAACATCGGAACGATGACCCCCGAACAGATCGAGAATCACATTCAACGGGTCATAAGAGACGGCGGCCCCCACGGATTGATATTGAATTGCGGAGGGGGAATCCCTCCCGAAATGTACCTAGAGAACTTGATGGGATACTGCACTGCAGTGCAAAAGCACAGAATGGTCTAGATCTGAGTCTCAACAGAGAGCATTGCGACCCTAGCTGACGCAGTGGCTCATGTCATAGCTGGGTTGGTCTCACGCCGTGCGTTCCGATAGGGAAGCTAGGCTTCTAGGATCGGCTCCCATGAGCCGATGCTCGCAGATCGATATGCTGCATCAATAGTCTTGTTCACGAAGTAGCCTTCTTCGAATGTTTCCATTGCTTTCTCTCCCGTCGAAACAGCCAGGAGAAAATGCCGCATTTCATCAACGAAACCAAGCGTTCGATGCTCACCTAGCGCCGGAAAGATACGGCCTCTCTTCGTTTCAGTGGTCTCCGTAACACTTTCATTGAGCCCAGACAGTTTCGTAGCACCCTCGGCTGTGAAGAGGCTGATTCCAGCTTCTCGTGAAATGTTCGCGTATAGGGATCCGTTTCCTCCGTGGACTTCAAAGCGAAGATCGAGCCCTCCCCGGGTCACCCATGTGCACTCTGCCTGTGACAGTTCAGAGTCTTTGTACTTCACAAGAATGAGGCTGTTGTCTTCAGACATCGTGGAGTGTGCTAGCTTTGCGGTCCAACCCAGGACGGACAGGCGCTTCTTGCCCATCAGAAAGCGAGCGACTTCGATAGCATGCGCGCCGAGCTGAAGTAGTGCACCCCCTCCTGACGATGCAGGTTCATAGAACCAAGCAGAATGTTGGCCCATCTGTGCTTCTCTGCATCTTATCCAAAATACCTGACCAAGGATTCCGCGGTCAATGAGATCTTTTGCCTTGGATATCTGCGGGATGAATACTTGGTTCTCAGCGTAGAAGTGTAATACACCCTGTTTTCTGACAGTCTGAAGAATCTCCTTTGCTTCTTGCTCATTTCGAGCAAGTGGCGTCTCACATATGATGTTCCTATGGTTCTCCGCTGCCGTTGACACCGCGGCCAAGTGCATGTTGTTCGGAAGAGCGATATCAACAAGGTCGACCTCGGGATCTGCACAAAGTTTCGCGATGCCGTCCTCTCCATAGAATACCTTGGGAATGTTCCATCTTTTTGTGAAGGCTTCTGCAACCTCTCTCCGTTGCGAGAAGCCTGCCACAACCTGGGCGCCCTCGATTTCCTGAAATGAAGGCATATGGAATGTGTTCGAGACGAAGCCCGCACCCAAGATGCCTATCTTGACTGTCTTCATCCCTGTCGCGCCACGGAAGTCAGCGAGCTAGATATGAATCATTTTTGGCTATCGCGATCTGAGGGAGCACGCCCCGGACCCTGCGAGGAGGAGACTGGGGATCGCGCCGATCAGGTACATGAGCCACATTGAGAAAGCCCCCCAGCGATACGCAACATACACATCGAGCAGCAACAGCCCGACGGCAGGCAACAGGAATACGCCCAGTCTCAAGGCTCTCCTGAGGCCAACGACCACGCCAGCTGACACTGCAAGTACGGCGAACGCCTGCAATCCGACCAAAGCCCACCAAAGCCGGCCAATGGGGTGAAAGGAGAAGGTCTGGACGAGAGTATACTGTCCGTACAGGATCCTCGACCGGCCACTAAGCCCGTAGAACGAGAATGGGAGAGTAACCCATTCGAGATTTGCAAGAATCGACAGAACGGAAAGAATGAATGCAATACCCGTATGTGTTCTCGTATCAATCATCGTCTTTGCTGACTTGCCGACTGCTTAGTCAATCTCTAAAATCCTATGCTTGGTGACCTCTTATCACGGTGCACTTCTTCAAAGACAAGACGATCTCTTTGTCCTTCACATTGAGGTAGGAATACCTCTCCGGACCTCTCAGGTCAACCTTGAGGACGGTTCCTCCTGCATCGACATGGAGTCTGGTAGTATTTCCTAGGAAGATGCTCTCGGCTACTCGCGCCCTTGTTGCCTCCCCTGATTTCCATTTTCCTTCGGAGAGGATCTCAATGTCTTCAGGTCTAATGCACGCGGTCACTTTCTCGCCGCTCTTGAACCCGTCCGGCACATGAGCTCGAATCTCTATTCCACCTGCGACTACTGTTCCAGTGCCTGAAGTCGGGTCGAGATTCTCAACGTTGCCTACGAGGAAATTGTTCTGGCCGATAAAGCTTGCAACGAAGGGTGTTGAGGGATCCATGTAGAGTTCTGTCGGAGTACCTACCTGCTCAACGATGCCTTGGCTCATCACATAGATCCTGTCGGATATCGCGAACGCTTCTCCTTGATCATGAGTCACATACACCATTGTCTTTCCAGTTTCTCTCTGTATCTTGCGAATCTCGAACTTCAGTTCGTCGCGGAGTTTTGCGTCAATGTTACTCAGTGGCTCGTCGAACAGCAGCACGTCGGGATCCGTGGCCAACACGCGGGCAATCTCAATCCTTTGCGCTTGACCTCCACTGAGCTGAGAAGGCGCGCGATTCTCATAGCCCTCCATTTGCACAATCGCAAGCACGTGCTTGATCTTCTTCTCAATCTCCTTCTCAGGGACGTGACGTGCCTTTAGGCCAAAGGCGATGTTCTTACGGACATTCATATGTGGAAAGAGCGCAACGCGTTGGAACACAAAACCAATGTTCCTTCTGTTCGGTGAAAGGTCGGTCACGTCCTTATCGTCAAAAAAGATCCTGCCTTCGTCTACCCGGATCAGCCCAGCGATCATCCTAAGCGTTGTGGACTTGCCACATCCGCTAGGCCCCAAAATGGTGACGAACTCAGAATCTCTCGCTTCGAGGCTTACCCGGTAAACGGCTTTCGTATGTCCGTAGATCTTGCTCACGTCTTTCGCGAGGACTTTCGTCATATGTTCTTCAACCCTAGACTAGTATTACCCCACGTAGGTATTTTGTCCCAACAACCCTCAGGTAGACTATAACGACAGCGAGCGATATCAACTGCAACACAGCGGCTTCAGCAGCGATATAGGGAGTTGCTCGGGCCCGAGTTATCTCCGCGAAGACCCTCACCGGAGCCGTCATCAGTTTGGTCGGCAGGTTGAGGAGAAGAGCGGTGATAAATTCGTTGAACGACAGAACAAAAATCAGGAGAATGCCTGCGCTGACTCCAGGACCGATTAACGGCATTGTCACCTTGAAGAATGTGGTCAACCTGCCTGCGCCCAAGCACGATGCGGACTCTTCGTAGCACGGATCAACGTACTTGAAGGCCACTATGCAGGTCATCAGCATCAGAAGCAGGAAGCCCGCTGAGTATGCTGCGATGAAACCCCAGTATCCCAATGCCCACTTGTACAGGAAGTAGTATGCAAGAATCAGCGACAAGGCGTAGCATATCCCCGGAACATACCATACTCCGTTCAGCAGCGTATAGAGTGCTCTCTTGCCAGGGAAGACATAACGAACCAATGCGTAGGCAGCTGGAATCCCTACCACAGTATCGATAAGTAT
>Ga0315281_10002590_pt1 | contig 26786 bp, 21 predicted proteins | sample YL17G07_0_MG_FD_204540 | JGI IMG/M metagenome (GOLD analysis project Ga0315281, IMG submission 204540) | Sediment microbial communities from Yellowstone Lake, YNP, Wyoming, USA - YL17G07_0 | ecosystem: Environmental > Aquatic > Freshwater > Lake > Sediment | place: USA: Wyoming | collected... | reverse complement strand
GCCTACGAGCTGTTTCCGCTCGACATCTACTTCAAGAACTCCTGCATCCTGCTCTCCGAGGAAGCCATGACGGCCAAGCGGCGGCTGGACATCAACATGTCCTACGGCTGCTCGCTCATCTGCCGCTTCTGTTTCCATCTGGGCCTCACCGGCGACATGAAATATACGGACCAGGACCAGGCGGACGGCGGCGACGTCGTCTTCAACAACGACCGGAACATCCGCTGGCACAGCCCCGCGTATGTCGTGAAGCAGGTCAAGTACATGAAGGAACGGTTCAACGTCGATTTCGTCTCCTTCCTCGACGAGAACCTCATGACGATGCACGTCTCCACGAAAAAGAAATGGCTGTTCGAGATCTGCGACCTCTGGATCAAGGAGGGTTTGCAGCCGACTTGTGTCCGGGACGGCGTCCCGCACGATCCGAAGACCTGCGACGGCGTGCATTGGGGCGGGACCAGCCATGCGACGTTGGCCTATCCGGAGGTTCTCCAGGCCATGCACAAGGCCGGCTGCACATACCTCGACTATGGCCTGGAGTCCTTTTCGGACCGCGTGCTGAAGACGATCGGCAAGGGCGCCACGGTCAAGACCAACGAGCGCTGCCTGAAGATCACGATGGAGGCGGGCATCCGGCCCATCCCGAATCAGATCATCGGGTTCCCTGACGAATTCTTCGACAGTCTCTACGACAACATCGCGTTCTGGGACCGCATCGGCATAATGGTCAAGCCGTTCTTCGCGACGCCCTATCCGGGATCGGAATGGTACTACACCTATAAGGACCGGATCATCGAGCAGTACGGCGGCGACCTCGAGGCGTTCATCCTGGACCTGGGCGATGCGACCAAAATCACGGCGGTCATCGCGCACAATTTCAACGCCGTGGAGCTGCTCGGCCTGCGGGAGCTGATGCTTCTGCACGACGTGAAGCGGATCCGGGAGTACGAGCAGGTGTGGCGCGCCGTTCACGGCGAGCCCAGGTTCTCGAAGGATGTGCTGGCGGCGAAGGAAGCCGAGGCGCGTCAAATGGATCTGGTGATGCCGGAGAAACCGGACAAGACGTTGGTGGCGGTGGGGTGATGCGTAGGGGCGGTTCGTGAACCGCCCCTGCATTTTCCATGGAGGTGTTTCATGGCGACAGCATGTGACAGACGGCAGACCAGCATTCAAATCGGGACGCATAGGGTCGGCGACGGACACCCGCCGTTCGTCATGGCGGAGGTCGGCATCAACCACAACGGCAACGCCGATGTCGCCGAGATGATGGTATGGGCGGCGAAGGCCGCCGGCGCTCACTGCATCAAGTTCCAGACGCACATCACCGCCAAGGAGATGATCCGCACCGACATGACGCCCGGCGCGATCAGCGCGGAGCCGCTGTGGGACATCATCCAGCGGTGCGAGCTCACGGCCGACGAGGAGCGGGCGATCAAGCAGCTCTGCGACGACGCCGGCATCCTGTTCCTCTCGACGCCGTTCTCGCGCGAAGCGGCCGACCGGCTCGACGCGTTGGGCGTGCCGGCGTACAAGATTGGGTCCGGCGAGATCACCAACCTGCCGCTGATCGAGCACATCGCCCGGAAGGGCAAGCCGATGATCGTGTCCACCGGCATGACGGAGTTGGACGAGGTGGAGGAGACGGTGAACCTGATCGACAGCTACGGCGTGCCGCTGATCCTGATGCAGTGCACCTCGACCTATCCAACCGCCTATTGCGACGTGAAGCTGGGCGCGATCGCGGTGCTCCGGGAGCGGTTCGGCTGTCCGGTCGGCCTGTCCGACCACTCGCTCGGCATCTACACCGCGCTGGGGGCCGTCGCCAAGGGCGCCTGCGTGCTGGAAAAACATTTCACGCTCAACCACCTGTGGCCGGGTCCGGACCAGGCCCTCTCGATCGAGCCCCATGAGCTGCGCGACCTGGTCAGGGGCGCGGAGGCGATCCATCAGGCGCTGGGGGCGGACAAGGCCATCATCGAGAAGGAACGGCCGATCGTCGGGTTCGCGCGGGCGTCGGTCGTGGCGGTCAGGCCGGTGGCGGCCGGGGAGCGGCTGACTGAGGACAACCTCTGGGTCAAGCGGCCGGCCGACGGCGAGATTCCGGCCAAGGACTACCGTTCGCTCCTGGGGAAGGTGGCCAAAGTGGACATGGCGCCGGACCACCAGGTGCGGTGGGACGAGGTCGCATGAAACGCACGATTGCCATCGTCACCGAGCGGCGCGCCGACTACAGCCGCTTCAAGCCGATCCTGGAGCTGATCCGGGAGGAGCCCGAGCTGGACTACAAGCTGCTCGTCACCGGCATCTCGGTCCTGAAAGAACACGGGAGCGACATCGACGTGATCAGGCGGGACGGCTTTGCGATTGAGGCCGTTCTGCCCATGTTCCGGGAGTACGCGCCCGACACCGGCGCCGAGATGGTGCGGTCGCTGGGGCGGGTCCTGCCGGCCCTGACGGAGGCGTTCGAGCGCATCAAGCCGGACCTCATCCTCTCCGGCTTCGACATCGGCGCGAACTTTGCGGCGGCGGTGGCCGGCGCGCATATGAACATCCCCGTGGCGCACATTCAGGGCGGCGAGGTCACCGGCAGCATCGACGAGTCACTCCGCCATGCGATGTCCAAGTTTGCGCACCTGCATTTCCCCGCCACCGAGCTGTCCGGCCAGCGGCTGGTCCGGATGGGAGAGGATCCCCGGCATGTGTTCGTCGTGGGCTGTCCCTCGCTCGACGTCGTCCTCAGCACGCCCGTCGAGCCGAAGGATGAGGTTGCGAAGGCGTACCGTCTGGACCCGGATCGCGCCTACGTGGTGATCCTCCAGCATCCGGTCACGACCGAAGCGAACCAGGCCGGCGCGCAGATGGCCGAAACCCTGGCGGCGGTGCGCGACCTGGACCTCCAGGGCGTGCTGATCTACCCGAACAACGACGCCGGCGCCCGGCAGATCATCCGGCAGATTGAGCGGAGCGCGATCAAAATCGTCCGCAGCCTCCCCCCGGAAGGATTCGTCAATCTGATGCGGTATGCCGCGGCGCTGGTCGGCAATTCCAGCAGCGGCATCCATGAAACCGCATCGCTGGGAGTCCCGACGGTGAACGTCGGCACTCGCCAACAAGGGCGCGAGCGTCCGCGGAATGTGCTGGATGCGGGCAACGATCGCGCGGAGATCCAAGAGGCCGTGCTCAAAGCGCTCCACGATGAAGAGTTCAAGGCGCTCGTGGCACGGCGGGTCAATCCCTACGGGGACGGCAAATCGGCCGAGCGCATCGTCCAGATACTCAAAACCGTGAGTTTCGACAACCTGATTCAAAAGAGGTTCCACGATGGCACCAGCGACGATCGCCCTTATCGGCGGGACGGGGTTCATCGGCCGGCATTTGCTTGAACGGCTGACAATCGATCCGGCAACCGCCGGGGAGCGAGTCCGCGTTCTAGTCCATGCGTCCGTGCCGGGGTGGCTGGCCGCGCTGCCGCAGATCGAGCCGGTGGCGGGCGATCTCACCCAGGCCGAGTCATTGTCGCCGCTTCTGAGCGGAGTCCGGACAGTGATCAATCTGGCCGGCCAGGTCAGTTCCGCGCCGGAGGACTACCAACGGGTAAACCTCGCGGGCAGCCTGGTTCTGGCGAAGGCCTGTCTCCGGCACCGGGTGCGGCGGGTGCTCCATGCCTCCTCAGCCCTGGTCTATGGCAACGTCCTGGACGCGACGGAGGACATGCCCTGCCGGCCGATCAGCCCCTACGCCGCGCTGAAGCTGGCCGCCGAGGAGATTTTGTGCGGCCTGCTGTCTCCGAAAACCTCGCTGCTGCGTCTGCGGCTGTCCAATGTCTATGGCCCGTTGCAGGTCAAGGGGCTGATGCCCTACCTCATCAGCCGGATCATGAGCGGGCAGCGCATCTCGATTGATGCGGACGGGGCGCAGGTCCGTGATTTCGTCCATGTCTGGGACGTGGCGGGGGCGATCATCAATGGGGTCTCGTCGGAGTACGCCGGTGTCGTGAACATCGGGTCCGGCCATGCCACCAGCGTCATCAGCCTGGTGCGGCTCCTGGAGGACCTGCTCGATCGGCCGGCAACCGGCCACTATTGTCCCGAGCAGACGGGCGGGGAGCGGCGGAACACGGTCTGCGTGGCGCGGGCCGGCGAGGTCCTGGGCTGGCGGGCGAGTATCGAGCCGGCCGAGGGCGTGCAGTCGGTGCTCGAGCCGCACCAGATGGCGCGCGAACGAGGGGCGTGCGTATGAGACAGTTCATCGAGGGCAAAACGGTGCTGGTTACCGGCGGCACCGGCTCCATCGGGTCCGAGATCGTCCGGCAGGTGCTGGCGTTCGACCCGAAGATGGTGCGGGTGCTGTCCCGGACCGAGCACATGCAGTACCAGCTGATGCAGGAGATGGGGCGCCTGCCGAACCTGGTGTGCTTCATCGGCGACGTGCGGAACGCCGAACGGCTGAACCGCGCGGCGGTCGAGGCGGACGTCATCTTCCATGTCGCGGCCATGAAGCACGTGCCGCTGTGCGAGTTCAACGCTTTTGAGGCGGTGGAGACGAATGTGCTCGGCGCGCAGAACGTCGTCAATGCGGCCATCGCGAATCGCGTGAAGCAGGTGGTGGCCATCAGCACGGACAAGGCCGTCAATCCCATGAACGTCATGGGCGGGACGAAGCTGCTGGCCGAGAAGCTGTTCACGAGCGCGCACCACTACGCCGGCGTCAGCCAGACCAAGTTCGCCTGCGTGCGGTTCGGCAACGTGCTCGGCTCGCGCGGGTCGGTCATTCCCGCCTGGCGCGAGCAGCTCGCCCAGGGCCGGCCGGTCACGCTCACCGATCCGGAGATGACCCGCTTCTTTCTCTCGATCCCCCAGGCCGTGAGCCTGGTCTTCAAGGCCATGCGGCGGATGGTCGGTGGGGAGATCTTCATCCTCAAGATGCCGGTGCTGCGCATGGGCGATCTGGCCGAGGCCGTCATCGAACGGTTCGCACCCGAGCACGGCCGCGAGCCGGTCGCGGTCGAGCGGAAGATCATCGGCGTCCGGCCCGGCGAGAAGACGTACGAACTCCTGATGTCGGAGGACGAGGCCTCGATCGCGCTGGAGGTGGACGACATGTTCATCATTCCCCCACACATCGAGATCCCGCACCGGGGTCTCATGCGGCGCACGTACGATGGCGCGCAGCCCGCGCCGCCCATGGGGTACGACTCCCGGCGCGATCTGCCGCTGGGCCGGCGCGCCATCCAGGCCATGCTCCGCGAGACGTTCCCCGCGCAGGACCGGCCGGCTGACCGACAGCCGGCGTCGGCCCTGATCTAAAAAACGGGGGCACGGCGCGCCGTGCCCCTGCGGCAGAGAAAGGACGCCCCATGAGCTTCTTCGAGCAGAACATGGCCATCATGCTGACGCGGGCTCCCGAGCTCGCCGCGCTGATGACCACCGACATTGACTGCAGTCACATCGAGGTGATTCCTTCGAACCTGCCGGGGGTCCCCACAGCGCGGGTCACGCTGCCGTCGGGCGAGAAGGTGCTGCTCCACAACATGGAGGACCCCATCGGCAGCGCGAAACGGTCGGCGGACAAGCAGGAGATGAAGGCCGAGAACGCGTCCCTCCTGCTCGGGTTCGGGCTGGGCTATCTGGCGGTCGAACTCGCCAGAAAGCTGGAAAAGAAACATCCGATCATCATCTGCGAAGCGGACCCGGCCGTGTTGAAAACGGCGCTCACGCATGTGGATCTGACCACCGTGCTGGAGTCGGACTATATCCGAATCCTGGTCGGCGCCGAGATTGACCTGCAAAGCTGGATCCACAAGCTTGCGGTCAAGTTCATGACCGCCAAGGTGGACGTGATTTCTTACGGCCCCTCCGTTTGCCTCCATCCGGAAGCCTACGAAAGGTTGACGCAGGTTGCGCAGAAGGAGTCCCGGGCGATTATTTTGAACCGGAACACCACCATCAAGGCCGGCCGCCGGATGATGGAAAACATCCTGTGCAACTTTCCGGACGTGCTGCGGTCGGCGGGGGTGAAGAACCTGGAAAATCTCTTTCCAGGGCGGCCCGCCATTCTCGTGGCCGCCGGCCCCTCGCTCGAAAAGAACATCCACCTGCTGCGCGAAGTGAGCGGCCGCGCCGTCATCATCGCGGCGGACACCGCACTGCGGCTGCTGTTGCCCCTGGGCATCAAGCCGGACATCGTCACCACAATTGACTTCAACCAGAAAAACTTTGAGAAATTTGCGAATGTGCCGATCGATCCCGACATTTCGCTGGTCTATCACCCGGGCGGGTATTACGAAAGCATCCGCGCGTTCCATGGCCCGATGTTCACGCAAGCCAACACGGGCAATCGGATCCCGGCCTGGCTCTCCCAGTACGTGGAGGATAAGGGACGCCTGAACTCGGGAACCACGGTCGCCCACCTGTCGTTCCACCTGGCGCGGCATCTTGGCTGCGATCCCATCGTCTTCACGGGGCAGGACCTGGCCTTCACCCAGAATCGGCACCATGCGTCGGATTTGTCGCTGTGGCACGTCGATGCCGAAGACGTGGAAGTCATCGAGGATATCTTCGGGGAGCGAGTCGGCACCATGCCCTCCTTCAAGCATGCGATTCACCACTTTGAAAAAGCGTTCACGGAGACCAAGGCCACGATCATTGACGCCACGGAGGCGGGGGCGAAAAAGCAGGGCGCCCGGCCGATGCGCTTGAGGGACGTGATTGACGAGTACTGCGATGTGTCTCTCCTCGACATTAAGGGCACGCTTCGCGCGGCGAGCGAACATGTGGAGGCGGTGCGGTGGGACGACCTGTTGCGTGATTTGGAATGCGTCAGCGGCGAACTGGGGGTGATGAAAAAAGACTGTCGGGAAATAGTGGGGGTGGCCCGGAAGTTGGAAAAATTGATCGGCGCCGGCAGGACAGACGGCGACGACTTCATGCGACTGACCTGTTTGGCCGAGAAATTGACCCAGGACATGGACGGCCACGGGCGGGTGTTGCACCTCATGGGCGAACAGAACTACGCGCTGGAATTGTACATGATGCAGCATGCCGTGGCGGCGATCGATGAAATCGAAAGCATCGACGAGAAGATCGCCCAACAGGTGGAGCGGGCGAAGGTCTTTTACCCCAGCGTCAGCAAGGCGGCGGAGTTCTTTAAACCTCGCCTGGATCACCTGATTCATCGGCTGAAACAAGCGCGTGAGCTGGACGCCCGGCCGCCCGGGCTTGAGGCCACGCCCGAGGACTGGTACGGCCGCGCACTGGCGTACAGCAAAATCGAAGACAGACGGGAAGCCTTGGAAGCGCTCCAGGAAGCGTTGGCTCTCGATCCCGACCATGGCCCGTCGTTGAAGTTGCTGGGCCGGCTGTGTCTGGATGGCAACCGGGTCGGGAAGGCCCTTCGGGTTGTGGAGCGCCTCCGGCGTCTGAAAAGAGTCGATCGGGCAGGGGACACGCTCGCCCAGGAGGCCCAGGCCAAACATCAGGCCTGGACGGAGCGCTGCGTGCGGCTGAAGGAGGAATTCGACGGCAAGGCACGAGAGGAATCTCTTGAAGAGGCGGGGTGGTTCTACTACCGGACGAAGGATTACCCGAAGGCCGTGGTCCGATTGGAGCAGGCGGTCTCGGAATGTCCCACAGCCGAGGCCTATGCGCGGCTGGGGCATGCCCGGCTGAAAACCGGCGATGCCGAGGGGGCGATCCAGGCGTGGGAACAGGGGCTCGCCCTCGATCCGACCAGGCCGGACCTGTACAAAGAGTTGGGGTTCCTTGCGCTGGAACAGGGGATGAAGGAGGACGCGGAACAGTTCTTGAAAGAGGCGTGCGTGTTGGAGCCGGATGACGCCGATGTCTGCGAGCGACTGGCCCGGGTCTATTACGAGCGGGGCGCCTACGTTGAAGCCGGGGCGTGCCTGGAGAATCTGTTGCGCCTGCGTCCCGGCAGTCAGGACCTGGTTCCGCAAATCATGGCGCTGTACCAGCGCCAGATCGCCCTCTCGGCGACGACGCAATAGGGGCACGGGTGTCCCGTGCCCGGCAATGACCCATTCCGATCCCATGTAGGGGCGTATAGCGATACGCCCTTCCGAATTCGGCGCCATTCCTGGGCCGAGGTCCGGGCGCACCGCTGTGCGCCCCTACGAAGGCACATGACCGTCCAATGAAGATTCGCGAGAAGTTCGTCGTCCACCAGGGCCCCGAACCCGCGCTGTTTCCCGGGCTTGCCCGGGCGGCCAACGGCGACCTGCTGGTCAGCTTCTGCACGGAGTTCGATTGCCAACCGGGGGGGCGGGCGTATTTGCTGCGTTCGACCGATGACGGCCGTACGTGGAGCGCGCCTGTTCCGATCATGCGCTCCGGCAAGCCGGATGGCTGCATCAACCTTTCGGTGGGGCTGACCACGCTGCGGGACGGCACCATCCTCTATCCCTGTTGCGATGCCAGGCTGACCCGGAAGTGGGATCAGCATGACGCCGATCTCATCATTCTCCGCTCGGCGGATCACGGCGCAATCTGGTCGGCCCCGACGCCCTGCTTCACGGGCGTGAAGGAGCCGTTTGCCTACGGCAACATCATTGAACTCGCGAATGGGGACGTGCTCTGTCCGATCTGGGGCAAGCGCGTGGCTGAGGAGCAGTGGGCCAGCGGGCTCGTCCGCTCCCACGACGGCGGGCGGACGTGGGGCGAGCATGTCACCATCGCGTATGACCCGGACGCGGCCTTTGTCGCAGGCGAGACCGATCCGACGGTGTTCCATTGCGCCGGGTACAACGAGACGACGTTGCTGGAATTGCAGGACGGGCGTCTCCTGGCGGTGCTTCGCCAGCAAGGGGTCCAGGGTGGGCGTCGTGAGTTGGACCGTGCGATGTCCGAGGATGGGGGCCGAACGTGGTCGGCGCCGACGCGCATGGAGCTGTGGGGAACCTCACCGTCACTCCATCTCCTGCCGTCCGGTCTCATTGTGCTGGGCTATCGGAACCATCTCGGCAATCCGCAAGGACTGGGCGAACCCGGTGTGGGCGTGAGCCTGAGCCATGACCATGGCCTGACCTGGTCCGGGCACATGCTCCTTGAAGACCCCCAGGGACATCGGTACGCCCATGAGTTCGAGGCCGGCTACCCGGCGTTTCTTCTGATGGGCGACGGTTCTACCCTGACGGTGTTCTACAGCTACGATCCCACGCTGCCCTCCGAACGCTACCTCGCCGCGAATATCCTGTCGGTGTAGCGGGGCCTGGCCCCCTTCTGTCGGGGCCTGTCCCCGTTCTTTTCCAGGCAGAAGACTGAACAAGCGTCAGTAACGAGCAAGAACCTTCAAGCCGCTGCGCTTCCGACGATCATTCCTTAAAGTCCCCTCCACCCACTGCCGATACATCTCGTGAAAGGAGCCCTTCAAGGAGGGCTCGGGGCAGACACTCGCGGACTCGAGGAAAGGAGGAGGCGGTGCTACAGGCGAACGAAGCCGCGAAGGGCGCGTAGAGTAGACAGGTAAGAAGAGAAAGCCGCGGCAAGGAAGTCGCGGCGCACACAACCGGCAGTTCATTCATCAAGGAGGATTTCACATGAGTCTCGTAATTAATACCAACCTTGCCAGCTTAAACGCGCAACGCAACTTGGGTCTCAACAATTCCCAGCTGGCCAAATCACTGGAACGCCTCTCATCCGGTCTTCGGGTGAACCGTGCGGCCGACGACGCGGCCGGTTTGTCGATCGCCAGCAAGTTAAGCTTCCAGGCCCGCGGCCTCAATCAAGCCATTCGGAACGCAGGGGACGCGGCCTCGCTGGTGCAGACGGCTGAAGGCGCGTTCGGCGTGGCCACTAACATTCTCGGCCGTCTCCGTGAATTGGCCGTCCAGTCGGCCAGTGACACGAACACCTCGGCGGACCGGCAAACCCTGAAGGGGGAGGCCGATCTTCTCGTATCCGAGCTGACCCGCTTGGCGAAGACGACGGAGTTCAACGGTTCGACCTTGCTGGACGGGTCCTTCACATCCGGGAAAATCCAGGCCGGCGCCAATGCCGATCAAACGATCTCGTTCTCTTTGGGCGACGTCCGGGCGGCCCAGCTCGGGAAGTTCGCGGCGTTTTCCGTGAACATCGCCGACGGCATCGGGAACGACTCCGGCACCGGCAGCACTTTCAGCGGGTACGGCAATCTCACGACCGGCGAGTTCAAGGTCAACGGCCAGTTGGTCGGGGCCACGACGACGACCGACGATCAGGTGTCGGTGCTGGAGCTGTTCTACAAGAACAACCTCGGCACTTCCCTGGCGATAGGCGACGGGACCACGGGCTTGTCCGGCATTCTCGCGTCCGCCAGCATTGCGAACGGCACCGGGTCGGCGGCCAGCACCGTCAGCACCAACGTGGCTCTCCAGCTCGCCAGAGGGACGGGTGGGTTGTACATCAATGGGACGGCCATCACGAGTCTGGCCAACAAAGACGGCGCCTCGATCCAATCCGGCGACAGCGCTGCGTACCTGACGAACAGCTCGTTCGTGTCGGCCTTCGTGGCGAAAATCAACGCCGCTGGTATCACCAACGTGACGGCCAGACAGAACAACGATGGGTCCACCTATGCCATCGTGGCGACGAAGGGGGCCGATGTCAAACTGGCCTACAGCGGGGTCGCAGCCGCCGGGGGCTTTTTTAGCACGATCGGGCTCGCGAGCACGGTCGTCGGGTCCGGCAACGCCACCAGCGAGGTCAGCAACTATAACGGACAGGCGGGCGCCATCGCCAAGGCGGCGGCCATCAACAGTGTCAAGACCAAGAGCGGCGTCACCGCAACGGCCCTGGGGAACGATATCTCTCAGGCCACCGCGGTTGCCGCGGGCGGGCTGTCGTCCAATGACCTGTTCATCAACGGCGTGGCCATTGACGCGACGTCGGGGGTCACGGCCAGCGACGGGACCGGGGCGTTGCGCTCGGCGATCAATGCGAAGACCGCCAGCACGGGCGTGACCGCCACCGTGAACACCAGCGGGAGCCTGGTGCTAACGGCAGCGGATGGGCGGAACATCACGGCCTTCGCGACCGGCAATGCCAGTAGCATCACGGCGCTGACTTCAGGGGTGACCGTGGCGCGCTCGTCCCTCAAGTTCACGTCCCAAACGGATGTGTCGTTCTCCGGGACGACCACCGATATCGGGGCGGCCAACACGGGGACGCCGTATACGGCGGATCTCGAAAATTCGGTGAGTTTGCTCGACATCACCACGCAGGCGGGCGCCAATGCGGCCATCACGACCCTGGACGCGGCCTTGACGCAGGTCAACAAGCTGCGGTCCGACATCGGCGCCTTGCAGAACCGGCTTGAACTGACGGTTCAAGCCCTGCAGACGTCTGCTGAGAATCAGACGGCGGCGGAATCGCGGATCCGGGATGCGGACTTCGCGTACGAGACCGCGCAGTTCACGCGGAATCAGGTTCTGGTGCAGGCGGGCACGGCCATTCTGGCCCAGGCCAACACGTCACAGCAGATCGCGCTGCAGCTCCTGAAGTAAACAAGGGAGGAATACGGGGGTCCGGCATATTTTCGCGGAAGAAAATGAGCCGGACCCCCACCCTTCCGTAGTCTGAGCGAGGTGGTCCCATGGTCAATAACATAAACGGCAACATCGTGGCAGTTGAAGAGGCCTCGTCCGCGCGGTCACCCCGACCGGCAGCCCCGGCAAAATCTGCCGCCCCGGAACTTTCGACCGAGTCGGTGGGGGGATCCTCAGGCTACGAGTTCCGGCTGCAAGTGAATGATCAGACCAAGGAAGTCGTGGCGGTGATTTTGGATCCGGTGACCAAGGCGGTGGTCCGGGAAATTCCGGCCAAGGAGATGCACGCGGCGTCCGATGTGATCCGGAGCCTGGTCGGGCCTCTTGTCGATCGGAAGGCCTGACGCCTGCCTTGAGCCCTGTCGAAGGGCCTGTCCTGAGGCCCGTCGAAGGGCTCAAGTGTTGCCCGGCACGTGCCGACAATACCCCTAGAATTAGGAGGGCAGGCAGGCATCATGGCGATCACTTCTTCAGGCCTTGTTTCCGGCATCAATATCGACTCGATCCTCTCGCAGATCCAGGACGCCCAACGTAAACCGATTCTCCAGTTGCAGGCCCGCCAGGCCACGCTCCAAAAACAGTCCGGCGCCATTCTCTCCGTCAGCGCCAAGCTCTCCACGCTGTTGGCCGTCGCCACCTCTGTCAACAACCCCGCGAATTTCAACACGCGCGCGGCCGACGTGACCAAGACCACCAACGGACTCTCGCTGCTGACGGCCACCGCCGACAGTTCCGCGACGCCCGGCTCTTACTCGATCACGGTGAAGCAGCTTGCCCAGGCGGACAAAAAGGCCTCGCAAGGTACTGTGGACCTGAACACCACCGCTGTGGCGAGCGGCGCCGGGACGTTCAAGTTCAAGGTGGGAAGCTCGGGCACCGAGTACAGCGTGACCGTGTCCACGTCCACGACTCTGCAAGGGCTGCGTGACGCGATCAATTCAACCGGCGGGAGCGCCACCGCCTCGATCATCAATGACGGGACCGGCGCGAACCCGTATCGCCTCGTCCTGGCGGCGGGCACGTCAGGCGCTGCCAACACCGTCACGATCACCAACAACGACACCACACTCGATTTCACGAACAAGAAGGTCGAGGCGGCCTTCGCCGCGACGACCAACAGCTTCGCCGGGACGGTCTCCTCGAACGCGGGCAACAACTATACCGGCACGACCAACAAGACGTTCCTCGCGAAAATCGTGTCCGGAGGCGCGGCGGGGGTCGCCACGTACAAGTACTCCACGGACGGGGGGATCACCTATCTGGGCGCGAACGGCGCCGCCTACACCGGGTCCAATGCGATTACGACCCAGGGGACGCTCACCACCTATATCGACAGTGCCGTGGCCTCCAATTCGACGAACGAGGGCGCCCAGCTCGCGTTCGGCGCCGGGACGCTGGCCGCGGACGACACCTTCACGGTGGACGTGTTCACCCCAACGCTCCAGGCCGCGCAGGACGCCGTGGTGCAGATCGACAACTCCACCGTCACCAAGATCTCCAATTCCATCACGGACGCGATCCAGGGCGTGACGCTGAGCCTGACCCGGGCGGACACTGCCAATCCGGTGACCCTCAGCGTGTCCACGGACACCTCGGGCCTGGCCGAGAAGATCAAGAATTTCACGAACGCCTATAACGACGTGAATGCGTTCCTGGCAGAGCAGTTCACCTTCGATCCGAAAGTCAAGAAGGCCGGCGTGTTGCTTGCGGACTCCACGGTCCGAACGTTGCAGGTGCTCCTCAGGAACACCGTCAGCGGCACCGTGCCGGGCCTGGCAGCCGGCAAAACCAATCTGTCGCAAATCGGGATCACCTCGGACAGCAAGACCGGCGCGCTGAAGGTGAACGACGGCGCCTTGTCCGCGGCGATCAGCGCGGACCCTGACGGAGTCAAGCGCCTCTTCCTCGGCGTCGGCACGCCGACCAATTCGGCGATCAACTTCAACAGCCTGACCGCCAAGACCTCGGCCGGGGCCTATGGCATCGCGATTACGGTCGCGCCGCAGAAGGCGACGCTCGGCGGCGCCTCGGACGTTGCGTTTCAAGATCTTTCCAGCACCGGGTTGACCAGCGCCGAGGTGTTGTCCTTCACCTTCAGCGGCAACTATGCCGAGGCATCCCCGACCACCACCGCCTTCGCGGTGACGCTGACGGCCGGATCGAAAATCAACACCATCGTGAGCGCGTTGAACACTGTGTTTGCCACCCAAAAGGCCGGTCTTTCGGCCTCGAACGACAGCGGGCGCGTGAAGCTCACGTCGTCAGGCTACGGCAAGGATATCCGCTTCACGGTCGTGTCGGATCAGGCGGGGACGACGCAGACCGGGATCGGGTCGGTCGGCCTGGCCGCGCAAGGGGCGGACATTGCGGGGACGATCAACGACCACTCGGCACTTGGGCATGGCAACGTGCTGACCAGCAACTCCGGCTTCGCGGAGGACGGGCTCAGCATCAGTTCGGAAACCACGACCACCGGCCTGTTCGGTTCCATTGCCGTCTCCCGTGGAGTCGGGGACCGCTTGTCCGCCACGCTCGATTCCTATTCGAATCCGACCAGCGGGATCTTTACGACGAAGGCCAACGGCCTGCAAAGCTCGATCACCAGGGCCGCCGTCGACATCACGAAGATCAACGACCGTATCATCAAGGAAGGGGACCGGTTGCGTGGGCAGTTGGTCCGCCTTGAAGGCGTTCTGCAAAAGTTCCAGGCGACCAGTAACTTTTTGAGCAATGCGTTAAGCAAACTTCCGACCGTCGGGTCATCAAAATAAGAGGCGATATGAAAACCACAGGATATTCCGTCGCAACCGCGTATCAGCACACTCACATCGTCCACGCCGATCCGGTGCAGTTGGTCGTGCTCTTGTATGACGGCGCGCTCTCGCGCATCGCAGAGGCCAGGCAGCGGTTTCAAGAGGGCAATCGCTTGCAGGCGGAACTGGCCGTCACCAAGGCCCAGGCGATCATCCACGAACTGCGGAACACCCTGAATCGCGAGGAGGGGGGGGAGATCGCCGAAAACCTGCACCGCCTTTATTTGTACATCCACGACCGGCTGGTCGTGTGCCTGCTTGACGGCCGGCCCGAACCGCTGAACGAGGCGTCGGCCCTGTTGGAGGAACTCCGCGGCGCCTGGGCCGAGATCGCCAGGCAATACAAAGAACAAACAGACCGGGACCGCCCGCTTGACGGCGTTGCGGTCAGAGCCTAAGAAAGGAGACACCGATGGGAACCCAATCGCTTACCGCATGTTATGACAGTTTGCTGGCCCTGATCGATCTGTCCGAGCAGGCCATCGAGCGGAAGGACCTGGACGCGGTCTGCTCCCTGAACGAGCATCTCGCTCTGTTGACCATTCAGATCGAGTCCCTCGGCGCGACCGCTGAGCCGCATCCTGCGGCGCAGCAGGTCGCGCGCACGATCCGCCGGATTCTCGAGCGGCTGGAACAGAACCAGAACCGGATCGCCCGCTGGCTGAATGAGACCGGCTGTCAGCTCGGCAGCCTGGCGAAAGGCGCCATGGCGGTTCACGGGTATGCCCCACAGGCCCAGCCGGGCGCCCTGTTTGCCTCGAGGGAGGCCTGAGCGGCCATGAGCCCGATCGGGATTCCGCCGAGCAGTCCTTTCCAGGACAAAGGAGTGGACGGGGTTTCTCCCGCCCAGGCCCGTGACGTGCTCCGCACTTTCCGAAAGGCCTTGGCGGCCAGGGGGCTGGTGGGGGGGCCGGATATCGTGACGCTCTCGAACGAAGCCCTGAAGAAAGCGGCCCACTACGACCCGGCAAAACCAGAAGGGGTCTGAGAGGCAAATAGTTCCCGTTGCCATTCGGGCAGACTTAAGCGGGGCCTTGCGGTGGCCGATACTGGCTGTGCAGGGATAAAGGCACAGAGGTTGCTAGTTAAGTGAGTAGGGACGACCGAACCGATCTGGGGAGAGACGCCATGAAGCTGGCCCTGAGTTCGAATCCGCATATCCTCATCGTGACGGCTTCTGAGCCGGACGCCGCCTTCCTCGCCGCGCTCGCGGACCGAGGGTACAGGGCGAGTTCCACGGAGTGGACGGAGAGCGCCCTGCAGCAGGCCTGCGAGGAGACGGTCGATCTGGTTTTGCTGGACCGTGACGGGAGCGCGGACGAAACCATGCGGTGGCTCAACCGGATCCAGGAACCGCGGCACCCCGCCGGCGTCATCGTCACCGGCACCCGACCGTCTCCCGAGGAGGCGATCCGCCTTCTGCGCGCGGGCGCATTCGATTTGTTGATCAAGCCGGTGCCGGTCGAGCGGCTCCTTGAGGTCGTCGAGCAGGCGATCGTGAACCGCCATTCGTTCATGCGGATCATGGGCCTGTCGGAGCGACTGCAATCCGCCAACGAGTCCTTGCACGCGCAGAAAAAGTGTCTCGAACGCGAGCGCGATCGGCTGATAAAACGGAATCACGACCTCGGCCTGCTCAACCGGATCGGAGAAGGGCTGGTCGGCAGTCTGCAGGCCGATGAGGTGGTCCAGGGCGCCCTGGAGCGGACGGCCGAGCTGATCCCCTACGATCTGGCGGCGCTCGCCTGGCTGAGCGGGAACCACGCGTGGAGCCGTTCGTCCGACACCAATCATGAGGGGCAGGCGCTCGCCTTTCGGCAGAACACGCTCGATCACGCGCGCAGGCATGCGGACTATCTCGGCGGCCACGGGCCGCTGGCGCACTCTTCCGAGAATCGTTGCGAAGTCGAAATCGTGTTGCAGGTGGCCGGACGACGGATGGGGTTGCTGCGCCTGCTGCGGCGCTCCCCGCGTCCCGGCTTTAACGCCTATGAGCTCGAAGTGCTCGGCATGCTGGCCAACTCGCTCGCGCTTGCGTTGCGGGGCGCGGACGCCCATCAGGAAGTGCAAAGCCTGGCTGCGACCGACGGCCTGACCAATCTGCTGAACCGCCGCGCCTTCAACAGCGCGTTGCATCGAGAATTCCAGAAGGCGGATCGGTACGGCCAGTCCCTGGGCCTGCTGATGATCGACATCGACCATTTCAAGGCGGTCAACGACCGCTTCGGGCATCCGGCCGGCGATAGCGTGTTGCGACAGGTGTCGGTATACCTGGGGCAGACCATCAGGACGGTGGATGTCGCGGCCCGCATCGGCGGCGAAGAATTCGCCGTCCTCATGCCCGGCACGGGACCGGGACAGGCGGTCACGGCAGCCGAGCGGATCCGAACCGCGATCCTGGGTCATACGTTTCTGCCGGAATGCCGGGATTACCGCGTCACGGTGAGTATCGGCGTCGCGCACTATGAGGGCGCGGGCGGGTGCGCCCCCGATGACCTGATCCGCGACGCGGACATTGCGCTGTATCGGGCGAAATCAAACGGCCGGAATCGGGTCGAGGTGGCCGGGCTCGCGGGCATGGCGCTGACTCCCATCGCGCAGGCCCTGCAACCGACAATGCAGTAAAAGGAGAACCGCGTGGCCGCCGCTCCCAAACCGTCTCCAGGGGCGCCCCATGGCGCCGACAGGCAAACTGCCGTCGAGGACCGTCGAGACAGTGTGCGGGTGGACGACCGGGTGCTGCTCGAGTATTGGCCGGTGGCACGCGCGGCCGACGCCGCCGAAGGCGCCGATCACCTTCGCCGGTTCGGGCAGATTCCGCTGGCCGGCTCACTGGAGACGCCCGAAGGACCTCCCCTGAACCCGCTCGTCATTCAGTGGATGAGCAAGATCGAATGGACTCTGGACGCAATTCTCCGGACGCTTGAACACCAATGCCCGACCCGGCTGACGGCCCCGCGCCTCATGGACGTGAATGTCTGCGGCGACGGCATTCGATTCCTGCCGTACCGGCCGCTGTCGCTCGGAGACCGCATCGACCTGCGCATGGTTCTGCCGCCCTTCATTGTGGTGGAAACCAGGGGGGAAGTCATTCAGGCTCGGCCCGATTCGATGGGGCTCGATCCCGCCCACACCGTGGTGGTCCGATTCGTGGACATTGCGGAGAGCGAGCGGGAAAAGATCGTGCGCTATGTGTTCCAACGGCAGACGGACATGCAACGACGCCGGCACCGCACGCCGGCGTAAGGTGAGGCTGCCCCCCAACTCCACAGCGCTCACCTTACGACAGGCTCCGGGCGAACGGAGTTGACTCAAAGACCCGGTCACGCTACCGTTCGTGCCGAGCTTGTCTCAGCACGGAATCCTGCTCCCTGTCTACGCAAGGCTTTCACGCGATGACGCCCTCAAGGTTCCTCACGTTGTTTATCCTGTTGGGGCTCGTCGCGTGTGCGCAGCCCGCTCCTCCAGGCTCGCCGCCCGACGCCGCGGCAACGGCGACCGTCTCCCTGTCCGCTCCGCCGGCCTTGCCGCCCCGGCTGGTCGTCTCGGTGCTGTACTTCGAGGACCGGACGCGTGCGCCCGACCTGGCGTGGTTGCGCAAGGGCCTGGCCGACATGCTCATCACGGACCTCAGCCAGGCCGGCGGACTCCACGTCGTCCAACGCGAGCGTCTGGAACATGTCTTTCGGGAGCAGGCGCTTCACGCGGGCGGGCGGGTCGAGGATCGGACCGCCGTCGCCATCGGACGCCTCACCGGCGCGACGGTGCTTCTTCAGGGCAGCGCGACACGAGTCGGCGACGTCCTCCGGATAGACGCCCACCTTCTGGATGTCGAACGCGGGACGGTGCTCGGCGCGGCCTCTGTCGAGGGCGGGCTGAACGAGGCCCTGGCGTTGGAAAAGCGGCTGGCGTTGCGCATCCTCGAGATCCTTCGTCCCGGAGCCGAGGGCCGCCGGCATCCGGTCTTCGACGGCTCCCTTGCTCCTTCCCAGGAGGCCGCCGGCGCGATGTACGAAGGGTTGGACGCGACCGATCGGGGCAATGTGCCGGAAGCGCTCCTCAAGTTCGAATCGGCTCTGAAGCGGGATCCTCGCTATGGAGAAGCCCAGCGTCGCTATCAACGCACGCTCAGCGGGGTGGATACCGGCCAGTTGCGCGACCGCGCGCTGGCTCGAGACGCGGCGCTCGCGGACAGACGCCGGCTGGCGACCCGCCTGGCCGACGACCTGTTCCGGGATGGGCTGCACGTCACCGTCCGACGCGGATCCCCTGCGGGTGGCGCGAAGGACGGGGCCGGCACGGCATTTCAGATAGAGATCCGCTTCGACGATCAGGCGCTCAGAAAGCTGCGCGAGGACGTGGGGCGACTGGGTGGATCGGTGGAGCAACAGGGCAGCCGCCTCCTGGTCCGCGCGTCCAACCAGGCCGAAATCCACGACGCGTTCACGCGCGCGGCCGTTCTTCCGCGACGGCTCTTTCTGCACCTGATGGCTCCGGACGGACGCCGCCTGGCGGCCTACTCGCGGCTCCGGCGATGGCAGGGACTCGACTGGGTATCGTTGGGGGCGGCGAACGAGGTGGTGATCGAAGCGGGGCGGAGCATGAGGGACGTCCTCGTTGTGCCGGGCCTGCCGGACGAGAGCCTGTTCGCCGCTGCGCAGGTTCGTGTGCGCTTCGACGCCGTCCCACGGGAACAGGCTCAGATCGACGTGGAACTGCTGGGCATCAACGACGCCAACCGCGAAGTGCTCCTCAGTCCCCGTCCGCCGGCGCGCAAAGGGCAGGCGGAGGCTCCGCCGGAACCGCGGCAGAAAAGGGCGGATCGTATCCGTGCGGCGCTCCAGGACGAATTGACGAGAGTCTGGAACCCCCTTCTTGGGGATCGGCAGCCGGGCTCCGGCTACTTGCCGAGTGCCCGACGCTCTGCGATCGTGGTGGCGCCTCTCCGGCCGGAGGGGCAGGACCTGCCGATCCTGGCCGATGGGTCGGGGGACCCGGCGTTCGACACGGCTTGCCTGAGCGCCTGGACGGGGATGGACCGCGCCCGTGTCGTCGAGGCGCTCTCGTCTCCCAAGGCCGATGTCGTCCCGCTCTGGCCGCTCCGCGCGAGAGTCTACTGCGATCTTCTGAAAGACATTCCGTCTCCGGACTGATGGGTCCCGCAGGCGCCACGAAGCCGACCGTTCAAGTTTGCCGACGATTCGTCCGATATCGATGATGCAGGTTCTCAAAAGGCTTGAGCAACCGGAGGAGGTCCATCCGTGCAAGCCGTGATCGTTGAAAATGGCCCCACAATGCGCTGCTGATGAGCAAGCTTCTGAAAGAACATGGGGGCATGGCTGTGGACCTCGAAGAGTTGGTTCGCCTCCGCACACGAGAATTGGAGGCGCGGAATCGCGAGCTCGAGGAGGCGCGGAAGGCGGCGGACAGCGCCAACCGCCTGAAAAGCGAGTTTCTGGCCAACACGTCGCATGAGCTGCGGACTCCGCTGAACGCGATCATGGGACTCCTCCGACTGGTCCAGGATGGGCTGTGCGCTGACCGTAAGGAAGAGCTGGAGGTCATCTGCCAGGCCCACGGCAGCGCGCAGAAGCTGCTGACGCTCATTAACGATCTCCTCGACTTGAGCAACCTGGAAGCCGGGAAACTCCGAGTCGATCTCGATCCGGTGAACATCCGTGGCCTGTTCGACTCTCTTCGGGAGCAGACCGTCCCTCTGGCCGAACAGAAAGGTTTGGCGCTGACGTTCGAGATCGCGAGCGAGCGGGGAGACGTCCGGGTGGGCGCCGACTCCATTCCTGATGTGGTCGTTCGGGCCGACGAGGCCCGTTTGCGGCAGGTCCTCCTCAACTTGATCGGAAACGCCATCAAATTCACGCACAAGGGCGAGGTGGTGATACGCGCCCTGCCGTGGCCGGACAAGGGTTGCGTGGTGATCGAGGTGCGCGACACGGGCATTGGCGTGGCTTCCGAGCGTCAGGCCAAACTGTTCATCCCCTTCGTGCAAGCCGACGGCAGCGCCACCCGCAAATTCAACGGGACCGGTCTGGGCCTGGCCGTTTCACGGAAACTGGTGGAGCTGATGGGAGGCACCCTGCGGTTGTTCAGCGAAGGGGAAACCAAGGGCGCTACACTGACGCTCACGGTGCCGTTCCACTTCTCCGATCAAGCGGGGCTGGCCGGTCGGGACGCCGTGACGAGGAGCAAGGCGGCGCCGGACCACCAAAGCCCACTGGCGCTGGTGGTGGATGACGACATGGCCGTTCGCTCCGTGCTGGAGAGAATGCTGCGCTTGCAGGGCTACCGGACCGTGGGTAAGGAGACGGCCGATGCCGCGCTGGCAGTCCTGGCACTGGAAGCCCCGGCGGTTATCACGGTGGACATCGGTCTTCCATCAAATCCCGGCGCCCAGCTCAAGACGGGATGGGATTTGCTGCGCGTCATTGACGAATGGGCGACGAGCCACCCCGAGGCGCATTGGCCGGTCGTGGTGATCGCGTCGGGCCATGATGGCGAGGTCGCCCGGCGACTGGCCGAGGAGCGGTTCCCTTGCGAGCCGCGCATTCTGCCCAAGCCATTCACCGCTCAGCAATTTGCCGCGATCATCCCGCCTGCCACGCTGTCGGAGGGTGTGTGTTCCGGGAAGCGTACGACATGAACCCCGCATCGCCCTACGGCGCTGATTTTCCGCAAGGTACGGCCTTGAAAGTTCTGGTGGCGGAAGACGATCCGTCGTTGCGGATGATCCTTGGTAAGTTGTTGGGCGAAGTCGTCACTCTGCGTCTTGCCGAAGACGGCCTGGACGCCTGGCAACAGTTCGAAGCCAGCCCTCCCGATCTGCTGGTGACGGACTGGATGATGCCGGGCATGGACGGGTTGGACTTGTGCCGGCGCGTGAAGATGGCGTCGAATTTTTGCTATGTGATCCTGATGACGGCCAAGGACGCGTTGGACGACAAGGTGGACGCTCTCGAAGGCGGAGCCGACGAGTATCTTGTGAAGCCGGTGGATCCGAGGGAGCTCTTTGCGCGGATCAGGGCCGGGGCCCGCATCGTTGCGGCGCATCGGAAACTGACGGACGAGAGTCGCAGTGATAAATTGACGGGGTTGGGAAATCGGCGCGCGTTCGACGAGGCTCTGGCCTCCGAGGCGGCGCGATCTGAACGGAGCGGACGGCCGTTCTGCCTGCTGATTGGGGACGTCAACGACTTCAAATGCGTCAACGATACATACGGGCACGCCGTCGGTGATGAGGTGCTCGCCGCGATCGGCCAGGCGCTTGCGCAGACGGTCCGTAAAGGCGACACCGCCTATCGGTTGGGCGGAGACGAATTCGCCGTGATTCTTCCGGACTGCCCTGAACAGGGAGGGCGGGAATGTCTGGGGCGCCTGACAAAGGCGGTGGAGAGCTTCAGGGCGTCCGCGATTTGCGCGCCGGTGGGAATGAGCCTGGGAGTCGCCGTCTTCGAGCCGGGCCTGGCCACCACGCTGGATTCTCTGATCAAGCTGGCCGACGAGCGCATGTACCAGGCGAAACGATGCGCGCGGAAACCGGCGTGACCGATCCCCCCTTCCCCTGCGAAACGCGCGGGGTTCGTGCGTCTCTTTAGCCTGCGGCGGCGGTCTGTTCGATGCACTGAATCAGTGTATGGCGCCCGGCCTCCGACTGATCGGTTTCCTCGAGGGCAAAACAGGTTCGGTCCAGGTCCACGGTCGCTCCGAGCTCGACAGCCTTGTGGAACGCCTCCGTCAGGATGGCTTCGGCTCGGACAGCGGGTAATGCCAGGGCGCTGGTGATTTGCGACATGAGTGCGGTGAATTGCAGGAGGATTCTGGCCGTCTCCGGTGCGAACAGGTTGGCGGCGCAGGCATTGGCGAGATGGACGGCCGCGGACCGCCGATTGGCGGGGGTCCACTTGGCCAGTGTCTCCCACGTCGGCGGAGGCAGGATGAGTTCGTCCGGAAACTCGTACAGGCCGGCCACGATCTTGGTGACCGCATGGGGCGTCAGGCCCGTGACCTGTGTATGCGCGTCGCTGTAAGGGAGCTCCCCGGTCCGGCACGCGTCCTCGATCTGTTTGGCGACGTCCGGCATGGCGGAGGCCAGGGCGAACTCGCCGAGGCTTTCCATCAGGGCGCTGGTGAACAGGGCTTCCGCGTCCGGCAGCTGGACGGCCCGGCCCAATGCCGTCGCCTGGTTGGCCGCGACGAACGCCTTTGCCAGCACCCGTCGGAGGTTGATGGTGGTGGGAAGTTTCTTCTGCGCGAACTCCGCGAATTCGGCCGCCAGCGCGATGTCCCGCAGGGTGGTGAAGCCGATCAGGGCGATCGCCGATGTGATCGTCGTGATCTTGTCGTCCCGGCGACGGTAGAACGCGCTGTTGGCCACCTTGAGAACGCGCGCGGTAAACGCCTGGTCGCGGAGAATCAGATCCGCGATGGCTTGGGTTCTCGTGGACGGGTTGGACAGCAGGGAAATGATTTGGGCCGATGTCTGGCGGATGACCGGAAGGGAATGGCCTTTGAGTTTGGCGACCAGCGTGGCGGCATCAAACATGGATCATGCATCCGGCCATATCGTCTCCCTATCGGCAGGTCTGGCGAGAAAGTTGAACGGCGGTCGTGCCAGCCTTGTGGCGGATTGTGTTTTAGAGCGGAAGGCATTCTGCCGAAAGGGAAAGGAGAATGATGCCGCAGAAACCTGACTATCCGCCGTGTCCTCAGTGCCGGAAGCCGTTTACGCGGCGGTCCCAGCGGGAGGGCCTGTTCGAGCGCTGCCTCAGCCTCGTCCACGTCTATCCCTTTCGCTGCCAGCTCTGCGCCCATCGCTTTCGGGCCTTGAATTGGGGGGCCAACTTTGTGAAGTATCGCCCCGATCGGCGGGCATACGTGCGACTTCCCGTTCGGTATCCGGTGACGTTCACGGGCGACATGACGGGTGCCGGCATGATCGCGAATCTGTCGATACAGGGCTGCGGCATTGAAACCGACGCCGTGCCTCCACAAGGGGCAATCCTGCAGCTGACTCTGCATGAGACCAACGGACAGCCGGCCATTGAGGTGGAAGCCGCCGTCGTGCGCTCGGTGGTATCACGGACCCGGCAGGTGGGCGTGGAGTTTCTACGGCTACAGGCCGGCGAGTCGGAACGGCTGCGCCGGGTGATCGAAACTCATTGGCACGACCTATCTATTGAGAAAGGCACAACAATCGGGGGCCGGTCATTTCCCGCTTAAGTTTCCCGCGAGCCTGCCGATAAAGGTAGTGACAGTGACAAAGGCAAACCACTCGAGAGGGTGGGACGCAAAGCCAAGGGACCTTGATCGGGAACCGAATTCCCGGGGTATGCCTGGCTGCCACGCAGCAACAGTCAGACGCTGATCGTGACGCGCCCATCCTCCACCCAGGATGGGCGCTTTTGTTTGGGCCACGGTTCCAGAGAGCGCGCGGCGCTCGGATCAGCGAGGTGACAGATGATGTCCGGCCTATCCAGTTCCCTGACCGCCCTGAACGCGTACGGCAAGAAGCTGGGCGTTGCGGCCAACAATATTGCGAACGCGGACAGCAAGGGGTTTAAAAAATCCCGGGTCGAATTTCAGGATTCCTCCCCGGGCGGGCAGGGGGTGGAAGCCCGGGTGGAACCCGTCAGTGCGCCCGGCGCGCAGTTCTCCGAGAACACCCCTCAGGGGCCGCGACTCGTCGAGCAGTCCAACGTGGATTACGGCGATGAAATGTTGAGCCTGATCATGGCGCAACGAGGGATCGAGGCGAACGCGCACGCCGTCAGGACGCAGGATCAAGCGTTGGGGAATCTGGTCAATCTCATCTCGTGAAGGTCCGGGAACGCCTGGCCTTGGATCCGGGGCGCGGAGCACTTGACGTCACTGTCCAGAAAGTAAGCGGGGCAGCACGCCTATTTATTCGAGAACGGCGCCCTAATGCTTTCAGGGCCATGATCCGAAAAGAGGCCTAGGGCGTGATTCTGCGCTCGCATCTCTCGGAGGGTTATGATCCTCTTTGCCTCTCGCCCCGAGCGAGCCTCTCGCCCGCTCGGCGCCATCAGCCTGCTTCTCGCCGCCCTGCTCGCTTTCACTTCATGTGCCGGCACGCCCCACGCTCCCCTGCAACAAGGGCACCCTGACCACCGCGCCCGGTACCTGACGTTTCCTGCAGGCACTGTCGTGCTGACGACCAATACGCGCGTGATTCAGCTGGTGTGCGCTCATCCGGATGCCCGCGGTTGCTATGAACCCGCAACTCTGACCCTGTACTGTATCTATACCGAATGGGAGACCTGCTGGCACGAGTTTCTGCATCATGCAGGCATTCTGGACAGAGGGCACCAACTCCGTTATGAGCGCATGCAACTCCTGTCTACCGCATCCACCTCGTCTACCAGCGCCTCCGACCTGCCAACATCTTTCCCTCCGTCTTTCTCCCTCATCCCGCTTTCACTTCCGTAAACTGTTGTGCGTCAATCTGGTCGGGTCCTCAGCGGTGCGGCTATCTTACTGGCGATGCTCCTCGGGAGTGTTCCTGGCGGGGCTCAAGAATCGCCATCGCCGTGGCGCCCTGTGATCGCGGCGGTTCATGTCCACAGTGACCAGAGTACAGGGAAGGACTCCCTGGACGCCCTGGCTGCCCGAGCTCGAGCCGCAGGGATTGACGCGATCTTCCTCACCGATAACTTTCTGCTCCGCTATGAGTATGGGCTGTTTCCCCTCCGAGGACTGATTCAGCGGACGATCGAACTGCCGTCAATGATGCAGGTCGGCGTGGGGCGTTATCTCCGGCAAGTCCAGGAGGCGGGCGCCCGCCATCCTGAGGTCATGCTGATTCCAGGCGTGGAAGTGGTCCCCCATTATTACTGGATCGGGTCGGTCTTCAAGAAGGATCTCACCATGCACGATTCGCAGAAGAATCTCTTGGTGATGGGACTCTCGACAGAGGACGATTACACGCGGCTTCCTGTTTCCGGCAATCGAGCGGCCTACGAATATGGATGGATGACCGCCGTCTGGCTCTCACCGATTTTACTGGTCATACCGGCCTTCTGGTTATTCAACCGCCCTGTTTGTAAAACGGTAGGGGCCGGTTGGACACGCATGACAGTGCGATCACACCGAGTGGTTCCAATCGTCGTCTTGCTGGCGCTGGCCGGCCTGCTGCTGGTCAATAACTACCCCTTCGGGACTCCCTCGTATGATCTCTACCAAGAGGGGAACGGGCTACGCCCCCATCAGGACTTGATCAGTTATGTCCGTGAACGGGGCGGGCTCACAATCTGGTCCATGCCGGAGGCCAAGGACTTCACTCGATATGCCTTCGGTCGCCTGGGAACGGTGACGGTCAAAACCGATCCCTATCCCGAGGTACTCGTGCAAACGTCTGGATTCACCGGATTTGGCGCGGTCTACCAGGATACGATCACGGTCACCAACCCCGGCGAACTGTGGGATGCTGCTCTTCATGAATATACGGAGGGGCGGCGCGCTCACCCACCCTGGGGGCTGGGCGAAGTGGCCTACCACGAAGCCGGCTCGGCCGGGACACACTTGTATTCCGTCGAGACGGTGTTGTGGGTCAGAGAGCGGACCCCGGCGGCTTTACTGGATGCGATGGTCAAGGGGCGGATGTACGCGTTGGTGCGGACAAAGGAGTATAGCCTCGTACTGAACGACTTTTCGCTTCTCTCCTCAGCCGCCCGTGCGCGGGTTATTTCGGGCGAGACGTTGCGGACGACCGCTTCTGGAGATGTCCGAATTCATGTGGCGGTGACCACAACCGATGGGCTGTCGCGGTCTGTGCCGGTCCAGGTCATCCGGTCCGGTCGCGTGCTGGCGTCGCTGACCGAGAAGACGCCGTTCGACGTGGAATACCAGGATGCCGCTCCGACAGCTGGCGAAACAGTCTACTATCGTCTTTTGATTGGTTCGCCCGGCAACCGGATTGTGACCAACCCCATTTTTGTACGCGGGTGACCTGCCCACAGTAAGCCGGTCCCGGATCAATGTTGGAAAGTGGCTCGGTTTGGCGGGAGACGGCATTCCGCGCAGCTTGATTTTTGTAAGCCTGTCATCTAGAGTCCAACCTGGGCTTGGACATTCCCTGTTATTTCCCTGCTCCTGGAATAGGTGGACTGCTCAGAAGAGACTTGAACGCCGCGCCAGATGGCGCTGAGAGTGGAAAACGCGTAGCAATGGCGGTTCAGCAAGCGCGGTTTTCCCTGTATATTTCGCTGTTACAGGGAAATGCCAGCCAGAGCTAGGTTAGCAGCAGACTGGGCACACCGCCAAACCGAGATTGCCGTCAGCTTTCAGCGGTCAGCAAAAACTCCGTGGCTGAGAACTGAAGGCTGACCGCTCAAGAAAAGGGGCCGGGCCCTGTGCAAAAGAAACCTTTGAACCCCGCCAGGTCCGGAAGGAAGCAACGGTAA
>Ga0315281_10002589_pt1 | contig 26788 bp, 25 predicted proteins | sample YL17G07_0_MG_FD_204540 | JGI IMG/M metagenome (GOLD analysis project Ga0315281, IMG submission 204540) | Sediment microbial communities from Yellowstone Lake, YNP, Wyoming, USA - YL17G07_0 | ecosystem: Environmental > Aquatic > Freshwater > Lake > Sediment | place: USA: Wyoming | collected... | reverse complement strand
CTCCGGGCAACCTCCTGCTGGTTGCCGGGGGTGTGGGTGTAGCGCCGATGGTGGACTTTGCCGAGCGCGCGGTTGCGGCCGGGCATCACGTGGCGGCGCTCATGGGGGCGCGGACGTCGGCCCATCTGCTCGGGCCGGAGCACTGGCCGCGCGAGGTGGAGTACGTGGTCGTGACCGAGGACGGGTCAGCCGGACCAAAGGGGTTCGTAACCCAGCACCTGGGCAAGTACCAGGAGTGGGCGTCCCGAATCTACGCCTGCGGGCCGAACGCCATGTTCGCAAGCCTGGCGGAGACGCTGCGCTTCAACGGGCGCCGCCAGCAGCCCGAGATCCTGATGGAGGAGAACATGCCCTGCGGTTGGGGGATGTGCTACGGCTGCGCAATCTTCACGAAGCACGGCGTGCGGCTCTGCTGCAAGGACGGCCCGCGCTTCAACCTGTTCGACGTGTACTGAGAAGCGCCCTCATCGCGTGCAGTGGGGCGACAGAGCGAACTCAGGCGCGGAGCGCTTCGCCAAGCAATTCGAGGGCCTTCTGCGCGATCTGCTCCATGACCTGCACACGCGTGCCGGGGAAGAGGAACTCCTCCGCACGCGTCACGCCCGGGCCGACCACGGCAATGGCGACGGAACCTACGGGCTTTGGCGAGCGGCGGCTGCCCTGCGGCCCGGCGATGCCACTCTCCGCGACCGCCCAGGCGGCACCAAGAGCGAGGCGCATGCCCTCGGCCGTGGCGGTGACCCACTGGGTGCTCACGGCGCCATGCTCGCGCGCGATTTCGCGGTCCAGGGCAAGTTGTTCCCAGCGGTGGGCGCCGGCGTACGGGACGAGTCCGCCGTCGAACCAGCGCGAGGCGCCGGGCACGCTCAGCATGCGGGCGCAGATCAGCCCGCCGGCCGTGGTTTCGGACACAGCGACCTTTTCGCCGCGAGCGAACAGGGCTTCGCCGACGGCGGTCGCGAGGGCGTCGTTTTCGAGGAGCATCGCCGCGCATCGTAGCGGGAGCGGGACCTGAGCGCACTGGCGCAGCGAGCGAGAGAATGGGAACCATGGGCGCTGAACCCTCCGATTTGACCAGTTACGACGAAGTCCCGTACGAGGGCGCGTCGCTGGCGCACACCCACCCTGCGCGGCTCGAGGCGATCGGCCGGCTCTTCGGGGCGGCTCCTGCGCCTGCTGCGGCCTGCCGTTACCTGGAACTCGCCTGCGGGCTTGGGTCCAACGTGAATGCGCTCGCGTACGGGCTTCCCGGAAGCCAGTTCTTCGGTGTTGATCTCGCGCGGACGCAGGTCGACGTCGCTCGGACCCGTGCGGCGGAGCTCGGGCTGGGGAACGTTGAGTTTCGCCACATGGACATCACGGATGCCGGCCTGGATCTCGGGACCTTCGACTACATCGTTGCGTATGGGGTCTATTCGTGGGTGAGCCCGGAGGTGCAGCGGCAGATCCTTCGGGTGTGCCGGGAGTTGCTCAGCCCACAGGGGCTGGCGTTCGTGAGCTACAACACCTATCCGGGCTGGCACATGCGCGGCGCGGCGCGGGACATGCTGTTGCACCACGCAAAGCGCTTCGAGACCCCTGCAGAACAGGCGGCCCAGGCGAGGGCACTGCTGGAGTTTATAGCGCAAGGCACGGCCGCCATGGCCAGGACCAACCCGTCCCTCCAGTCCTGGGCGGAAGCGATGGAGAACGAACGGCAGGTCATTGCCAGCCGCCCCGATTTCTACCTGCTGCACGAGCACCTGGAGCACCACAACGAGCCGGTGTATTTCCACACGTTTGCCGAGCGCGTTCAGGAGGCCGGTCTGCAGTACCTGGCAGACGCGCAGGTCTCCTCGATGCTCAGCACCAACCTTCCCGACACGGTGACGGAAGCAATGGGCACGGCCATACCGATGGACATCGAGTTCGAGCAGTATCGCGACTTTCTCGTCAACCGGACGTTCCGGCAGTCCATTCTCTGCAGGCCCGAGATCGAGGTGAAGCGAACGCTCGAGCCCGCCCGGCTCCGTGGCCTCTACGCCCGAACTTCGGCTCGCTGGCTCGCCGAAGGTGAGGAGCGGTTCGACCCGGCGACGCCCAAGTTGAGGACGGCCGAGGGCGCTGTCCTCTCGCTGTCGACGCCCGAGGGCAGGGCGGCGATGGCAGACTTGATCGCCTCTGCCCCGCACGGGGCGGCGTTCGACCTGTTGGTCGCCGCAGCTGCCGAGCGGTGCGCCAGCACGCCGGAGGCGGCCCGCGCGGCGGTCGGCGAGACGGTGCTGTTGTGTTACGCGATGGACGTCGTCGACCTGTGGTCGATCGAGCCAACCTTCGTGGACGTAGCAGGGGAACGCCCGGTCGTTCGCGCCACAGCGCGTCGCGAGGCGCTGCGGACGCCGTCTGTCACGAATGCCTGGCATGAGCGGGTGGAGCTCGACCCGGTCACGGCGAAACTGCTGCCGTACGTCGACGGCTCGCGAGATCGGGAGAACCTGGCGACGCTGATTGCAGGATTCATGGCAGAACTGTCGCCGGGACTTCCCGCCAACGAGGCGAGCGGTAAGGGAGCCCTCGAAGCGACCTTGCAGGCGATTGCGGCGACGGCCCTCCTGGAGGGATGAGCACCAGCGGCGCGGTCAGGCCCCGGGCGATTGGCGGCGGGCGCGCTGCTCGGCCATTTCGCGTTCGAGGCGGTCGCGCTGGGCCCGCGTCTCGTCGGCCTTGAAGAAGGTGTCACCGGCGTCCTCGCTGCCGGGCGCGGGAAGTTTATGAGACCCGAGCTCAGAGGCGGCCAGGCTGAGCGTCACCGACTCCGCCGTGGAAGTCACGATGTGGTGACGGCTGAGCCAGTAGTCGAACTGCTGGGGTGCGTCCACCTTGAAGAACGAGCCGTGCTTGCTGACATCGCGGAGCGTGCCGAGTTCTTCGCCGCCACTGGCGAAGACGGCGGCCCCGGGTGAGAGGCCGTACTCGGCGCCCGGGTGCAGCAACTGGTGGGTTTCGAGCCCGGAACTGGCCACGCTGAGACGAACGCCGTCAGCCGAGCTCGCCGTCACGAGCTCGGCACTGAGCCAGTAGTCCCGCTGCATCGGTGCGTCGACCTTGAAGAAGTTGCCGCTCCCGCTGATTTCCGTGACATCGCCGATGCGGGAACCGTCGGAGGTGACGACTGGCCAGCCGAGGCCGAGTGCGGAGCCGGGCGTGGACGACATGGATGGAGCCTCCTGCCGGACCGGGGCACTTCAGCCGTGAGTGCCTCGATTCCGATCGCGAACTATACCCACGGTGTTCGTGCCGGCGCGGTATCCCCGGGCACAGAACGTCGCGAATGTCGCGTGCGCAACTTGCCAGTGTGGGGGTTGGGTGGCATCGTGGCGCGCGAAGGGGACTTACTCATGCCGACGCTCGAATCACTCACCACAGAGGACCAACGGACGCTGCGTTGCGCGCCATTGTGGATGCTGCACCTGGTCGGCGGCGCCGACGGCAAGGTCGACAAGAAGGAGTGGGAAGCCCTCCGCTTCGCCCTGCGCCGCGAAGGCCCGCTGGATATCGGCCTGGTGGGCCAGGTGTTCGGTGCCGTGAGCGAGAACTACGAGAAGATGGACGAGGAGACGCTCAACGCCGGCATACCGGCGATTGACGGCCTTTCGAGCACCGGGCAACTCCTCGACCGCGCGTGCAGCCCGGGGGAGTCGCAGCACTTCAAGGAGGCGCTCCTGGCGCTCGGCTCGGCGGTCGCGGAAGCCTCCGGGGGCGTCCTTGGCGTGGGCAGCAAGATATGTGGCGCTGAGCGGCAGGCCATCCGGGCGGCAGCGAAGGCCCTGGGCATTGCCTCGAAGCGTGCGCTCGCTGCCGGACAGCCCACGTTCTCGCACCTGCTGGTGCCGCTGGACGGCTCCCCGCAGTCCGAAGCCGCCCTCAAGCCGGCCTGCGACATCGCCGACAAGTTCGGCGCGAAGGTCACGCTGGTCGAGGTGACGACCGGTTTCAACTCGATGATGCGCATCGCCTCGGTCGACGGGTTCGTAAGTCCGGGCGCAGTAAACGCGATGGTCGAAGCTGGCGAGGCTGAGGCCAACACGGCGGTCTCCTACCTTGATGCCATACGCACGGCCGTGGGAAAGCCTGAGTGGACGACGATCGTGGTCGAGGGCGACCCTGCCACAGTAATCCTCGACCAGGTTCAAGCCTGCGGGGCCGACGCGATCGTGATGGCCACGGCCGGCAGCACCGGTCTCAAGCGCATCTTCGAGAGCAAGGTGACCGAAGACGTCATCCGCAAGGCGAACGTGCCCGTACTGGTGGTCCACGTCGCAGATGAGGACGACTTCTAAGAACGCTTGCGGTCAGGCGAGCGGAGCGGGGAAGGCAACGCCGGTCTCGACGCCGAGCGCCACGAGTTGGTCGATCGTCTCGCTGTCGAGCGGGATGCCGTCGCGGGTGCGCAGCTCACGCGCCCGTGCCTCGGGGTCGCCGGGGATGAGCACTTCTTCGACGCCCGGGGCTGGGCGGGTGGCGCGAATGTGTGCGACCAGGCGGCGCATTTCTTCCTTGAACTCGGCCGGGTCGCGGAAGGCGTCAATCCGCCAGGCGGCGAACCAGTAGCCCTGCACGAGTGTTGTGCGGTCGAGGAAGAGACCCGAGCCTGCCCCGGAGAGCACACCGGTGAGGATGTCGACCATCAGGCCGAGGCCGTAGCCTTTGTGCGAACTCGTTTCTACGCGTGAGCCGAGCGGGAGGAGTGCGCCGCCCTTCCTGAGGATGCCCGGGTCGGTGGAATCGCTGCCTTCGGCGTCGATGGCCCAGCCGGCAGGAATGGGTTTGCCCTGCCTGAGGGCAATTTCGAGCTTGCCGCCGGCGACTGCTGTCGTGGCGATGTCGAGCAGGAACGGATGCCCACCGGCCACGGGCGCGCCCATGGCGATCGGGTTGGTGCCGTAAACCCGGTCCAGTCCCCCGGAGGGGACGGCGATAGGCGGCACGTTGCACATGGCCATGCCGATGAGGTCGCGCTTCGCGGCCATGTGGGCGTAGTAGCCCGCCGCGCCGAAGTGACGTCCGCTGCGCACGACGATCATGCCGATTCCCGTCGCCTCTGCCTTCTCGATGCACGCCTGCATCGCTTTGGCTGCAACGATGACACCGACGCCGCCGTCTGCGTCCCAGGTCGCCGTTGCAGGCGATTCGCGTACGACGGTGACGTTCGGCTTCGCGTTGACGATGCCCCGCTGCAGGCCGGGCGCGTACCCCGGGTGCCACGAGAGGTGCGCGATGCCGTGCGACTCGATCCCGGCGAGGTTCGCGTCGCCAGCCGGGACGCCATAGTGGCGAAACACCGCAGCGGTGAAGGTACGCAGCGCCTCCGCGGTGTATCGGGGCCGAGTGTCGTGGGTGGGCATGAAAGCGCTCCGGGGGATTGTTTCGCGGGGCGAGTATATGCGTAGCGGTGGCGCGCGGCAGAGGCCACAATGCGCCCAAACCCCGCCGGAGGCAGCAGCATGAGGGTGGCAATCAGCCTCGGAATCGCGAACGAAGACTTCGAGCAGGCGGCGACCTATGTCGTAGAGGCGGAACGGCTCGGCGCGGACATCGTCTGGTCGGCCGAGTCGTGGGGTCACGACGCGGCGACGCCCCTGGCGTTCATGGCCGCGCGCACATCACGCATCCGGCTCGGCTCCGGGATCATGCAGGTGAGCGCGCGGACTCCGGCCATGACCGGGATGACCGCGCTGACGCTCGCGGCGATGTCGGGCGACCGCTTCGTCCTCGGGCTCGGCGCAAGCGGGCCGCAGGTCGTGGAGGGGTGGCATGGCCAGCCCTTCGGGAAGACGCCGCAGCGGCTGCGCGAGGTTATCGAGATTGTCCGGCTGGTGGTGAGTGGCGAGCGGTTGCAGTACGACGGCCAGCTCTACCATCTGCCGCTCCCGGGCGGTGAAGGCAAGGCCATCCGTTCGGGGGCGAAGCCGCACCCGGGCATCCCGATCTATCTCGCAACGCTCAGCCCGAAGAGCCTGGAGCTGACCGGCGAGTTCGCGAACGGCTGGGTGGGCACCTCGTTCATGCCCGAGCACGCGGACGTCTTCTTCGACCACATCCGCCGGGGAGCCGAGCGCGCGGCGCGTCCATTCAAGGAGATCGACCTGCAGGCGGGCGGCGTGGTGGCCTTCGGGGACGACCTCGAGAAGCTGATCCCGGCGCGGAAGCCTGGGCTGGCCTTCACCCTCGGCGCCATGGGCTCACGGGCGCACAACTTCTACAACGCCGCGTTTCAGCGGGCCGGCTACCAGGAGGTCGCCCGGGAGGCCCAGGGACTCTGGCTGGACGGGCGTCGTGAGGACGCGGCGAAGCTCATCCCGGACGAATTGGTGGTCCAAACGAACCTGCTTGGCACCGAGCAGATGGTGAAGGACCGTATGCGGAAGTACCGCGACGCCGGGGTCACGACGCTTCGCCTCGACCCGGAGGGCAAGGACCTGAAGCAGCGCCTCGAAACCCTCGGACGGGCGATCGACCTGGTGAAGCAAGTGTCCGCCGAGTAAGGCCGCCGGCGGGAGTCACGCTTGCAGCGTTGCGACGATGCCCTGGAGTTGGCGCGCGTGGTCGAGGTCGTGAATCCGGAGGAACAGGAGCCATTCGCGCCAGTTGAGGTCCCCAAACATCGGGTGCTTCCAGGCGACGTCCAGGTGCTCGCTGCCGGTGGCACGCTCGAGGCGCCGGAAGAGCCCGTCGCGCTCATCGCGCAACTGCTCGAACCACTGACGGGGCGCCTTCGCGATGGCCGTGGCGGTGATGGCGTCACCGAGGGGCGCAGGCTTCGTGCCGTCCTCCACGGCCGAACGGATGGCGGAGTTCACGCGCCCGGAGGAGTCGACGATGTGCGCGAGGACTTCGTTGACGCTCCAATCACTCTCGCCGGGGCGGCGCGTGGAATCGACACGGCCGGCGGCCGTGACTGCGTCCTCGAGTTGGGCCATGTCCGCCCGGACCTTTGCCATGAGCTCCGCCGGGGTGAGCTTCGCGGCCTGCGACTGGAGGTAGCCGCGGATGCGGGCCTGCTCTTCGTTCATCTCGGTCATGGGGAATCCTCCTGCCACCTTGATCGCGTGTGGCTATGACAGCTTCGAGGAGTAGCTCCCGAAGTTCTGGGTGGTGGCGCGGGCGTAGGGGTCGACGACGACGTTGACGACCGTCGGGCGGCCGCTCGCGAGGGCGCGGTCGATCGCCGGCCGGATCTCCTCGGGGCGCTCGACGTACTCGCCGTTCGCGCCGAAGGCCTTCGCCACCTCGTCGTAGCGAGTCATGAGCAGGTCGCGGCCGGGGACCTTGCGGCCCTCGATCGCGCCAGTCCAGCCGCCGTTGTGTGAGATGACGCAGACGACGGGCAGCTTATGGCGCACGGCCGTGTCTATCTCCTGGATGTTCATGCCGAAGGAGCCGTCGCCGCCGACGAGCACGACCTGGCGGCCGGGATGCGCAGCCTGCGCGCCGACGGCCGCGGGCAGCCCCACACCCATGCAGCCGTTCGGGCCCGCGTTGACACGGGAGCGAGGGACGTACGACGGAATCGACTGCCGGGCGAAGTTCATGATCTCGTGTCCGTCTTCGACCACGATGGCGTCGCGCTTGATGGCGTCGCGCACCTCCCCGCAGAGGCGAAGCGGATGGATAGGAGAGCGGTTGCTGGCGATCTCGGCCTCGGAGCGGTCGCGGCGGGCGGCGTCGACCTGGCGAAGGTGGTCGACCCAGGCACCGTAACGTGCAGTCGGGAACGTGCCTCCGCGTTCGAGCAGCTGGCGCATGACCAGGCCGGCGTCGCCGACAACCCCGGCGTCGACGGCGCGGTTGTGGCCGATCTCGGCAGCGTCGGAATTGACCATGGCGAACTTGGCTGTCGACGCGAACCGGGGCGCGGCGCCGTAACCGATGATGAAGTTCATGCGCGTGCCGAGGAGGAGGACCGCGTCGGCTTCGGCGAAGGCCGCAGAGCGCGCCCCCAGCAGAGAAAGTTCATGGTCTTCGGGCACGAGGCCGCGAGCCTGCGGCGTGGTGTAGAAGGGGATGCCAGTCCGGTCGACGAGGTCCCGGAGTTCCGCTTCGGAGCGTCCCCAGGCGACCCCGCTGCCGGCGACGATCACCGGGCGTTCAGCCTTCCGGAGCATGTCGAGCACGGCGTCGACGCGGGCCGGGTCGCCCGGCGCGGGCATGCGCTCGGCGGCGGCCGGGAGCGGGAAGTCGTCAGATTCGACGCGCTTGTAGAGGACGTCGCCGGGAAGGTCGAGGTAGACAGGGCCGGGCTTGACCCCGGTCGCGTGGCGGAAGGCGGTGTTCACGAGTTCCGGGAGACGGCCGGCGTGGAGGGCGCGCTCGGCCCAGCGCGTCACGGGCTTGAAGCAGCCGACCTGGTCGAATTCCTGGAAGGCGTCCATCCCGAACTGGGTCGTGGGGGCCGCGCCGCCGAGGGCAATGACAGGTGCGCAGTCGGTGTAGGCGTTGGTGATGCCCGTGAGGAGATTGGTGGCCGCCGGGCCGCTGGCAGCGAGGCACACGCCAGGGCGGCCGGTGGCGCGGGCGTAGGCGTGCGCGGCCATCGCCGCCGCCTGCTCATGGCGGACGTCAATCGTGCGGATGCCGACTTCCTGGGCAGCGCCAGCGAGGTCGATGATGGGCCCACCCATGATGTAAAAGAGCGTGTCCACGCCTTCGCGGCGGAGCTGCTCGGCCACGAGCCGGAACCCGGGAGTGATTGCCATGAGGGCCACCTGCCCGGCAGATTGCGGCACAGCGCGACCCGGGCGCCGTATCTTACCGCGGGACGCCGTCCGCCGGTGAAGCGTGCTCCACGGAGATGCCGAACGCGCCCGCAAGGAGTTCGTAGGAGCGCAGACGGGCTTCGTGGCTGTGGGTGATGGTGACCGTGACGAACTCGTCGACGCCCAGCGACCGGCCCAGTTCGGTCAAGCGGTCCTGGACGCGGCCGGGGCTGCCGTGGATCGAGCGCGTCCGGACGTAGGCCAGGTAGTCGAGCTCGGCCTCGGTGTACTTGATGGCCATCGCCTCCTCTGGCGTGGGGACGCCAGGACGCGCGAACTGGCCGGGCGCAAGCCGCCATCCCCAGCGGCTCCACGAAAGGTACTCGGCCTCCTCGTCGGTGGGCGCACAGGTGACGGAGACGCCGATCGACGCGATTGGCCGTTCGAGGAAGGGCGACGGCTCGAAGTGTTCCCGGTAGAGGCGGAGTGCGGCCTCGGCTGTGTCGGGATTGATGAAGTGGGCGTGGCAGTAGCGCCAGCCGAGCGAGGAGGCGTACTTCGCCCCTTCGAGGGAAGAGCCGAGGAGCCACAGCTCGGGCAGGCCCTCGCCGCAGGGCATGGCGCGGACGCTGGCGAACGGGTGTCCGGGCGGGAGCGAGCCGGAGAGGTAGCCGTAGAGGTCCAGGAGTTGCTCGTCGTACTGGTCGAGCCCTGGGCGCGTGGCGTTGCCGGCGAGGGCTCTGGCGGTGTGGGTGTCGCTGCCGGGTGCGCGGCCGACGCCGAGGTCGATGCGGCCGGGGAAGAGCGCTTCGAGCATGCGGAACTGCTCGGCGACCTTGAGCGGGGCGTAGTGCGTGAGCATGACGCCGCCAGAGCCGACGCGGATGCGGCTGGTGCGGGCCGCAGCCTGGCCGATCATGAGCTCCGGGCTGGCGCAGGCGAGGGCAGTCGAGCCGTGGTGCTCCGCGAACCAGTAGCGGTGGTAGCCGAGGCGGTCCGCAGTCTCGGCCAGTTCGAGGGAGCGCGCCAGGGCCTCCGCGGGGGTGGAGCCGGCGCTGACGGGAGACTGGTCGAGGACGGAGAGGATGGTCATGACGCTAGCTTCTAGCTTCTAGCTTCTAGCTTCTAGCTTCTAGCTTCTAGCTTCTAGCTTCTGGCTGCCAGCAGGCGTGCTGTGCGTCAACGGCAGTCATCGGGCGGCAGGTAGGCCGGCATCCCCAGGAGTTGGTCGAGCGTCACCGGCTTCAGGCCCTTCGCTACGAGGCCGTCGAGGATGAGCGGAAGTGCATCGACCACGACGGAGCGGTCCGCACCGGGGATGCCGTCGATGCCGTCGTGCAAGAGGATGATTGAGCCCGGTCGCACTTTCTCGAGGACGTTCCGGGCGAGGCGCGCGGCGTCGTCTTCGACCCAGTCGCGGGCGGAGACGTCCCACGTGATGAGTCGCATGCCGTGGTCTTCGACAACGGCGGACATCAAGGGAGTGTGCGTGCCGTGCGGGGGCCGGAAGAGGGCAGGACACACGCCTGCGTTCGAAGCAATGGCCGTCTGCGTGCGGTCGAGCTCGGGGTAGCGTGGGTCCAGGTAGCGCCACGCGTCGTGGTAATAGGAGTGGTTGCCAACCACGTGGCCGGCGGCGAGGAGGGTGCGAGAGACCTCGGGCTGCTTCACCACCGCTTTGCCGACTTCGAAAAAGGTGCCGCGAGCGCCATGGTCTTCGAGGATGCGGGCTATCGCTAGCGTCGTTTCGCCGTTCGGGCCGTCGTCGAAGGTGATGGCGACCTCGTTGCCCGAGCGTGGCCCGTGGAAGGTGAGCTGGCCGAACCATTCGACGGAGGGCGAGGTCGAACCGACCCAGAAGAGCGTGAGCACCGACAGCAGCAGCCCCCCGCCGCCCGCAGAGAGAAGGCGAGGCCATGCGACGCGGCGCGGGGTCCGGTTTTCGAAGAGCAGAACGGCGAACGCCAGAGCGCCGTAGGCGAACGCGAGCCCCGCGGCCCACTCGACTCCGACGAAGATGCGGAGCAAGACGATGGGCTCGCCCCCGCCGAAGATCCCGCTGAGTGCCCTCCAACGGAGAAGTGAGCGCAGGTCGAGGAGTGGGCCTACGCCCAGTCCCATGAGGGCACCCGCAGCGATGCCGGACCAGGGGAACGAGGCCCACGGCAGCAGAAGGCAGCCAACGCCGAAGACGCCAAGGCCAATCCCGGCGGTGGCGGTCGATCGCCCGGCGAGAACACGGGAGGCCGCGGCACACGCGCCAGGGAGCAAGACCGCGAGGACGACGGTCAGAGCCGAACCGTGCATCGGTTCCCCGGACACGGCGAGACCGGGCAGGATGAGAGCGGCCGGGAGCATGGCGGCGGGCAGGCCCATGGCCCAGCGGCCGACCGCTGCGTGCGTTAACCGGCCGGCCCCGGGGATATCCATGGAGCCCTCCTGCTCCTCCAGTGTCCCGAAGGGGCAGACAACGCGAAAGGCAAGCCTGTCTTCACTGGTGCGCCACGGCCCGCGGCGTACACTTCAAGAGTGCCGACGAATTCGCGGACCGCTTCAGAGGGCGGCGCACCGTCCGGTGGTGGCGCGCGCGGAGCGGTCGTCATGGTGGTGGAGGACAGCCCGGACATTCTCTCGGTCTTGCGGCGGGGGCTGCAGCGCCGCGGGTATACGGTCATCGCCTGCCCGGATGGCGAGTCCGCGTTACGGGCGTTCTCGCGCGAGCGGCCAGACCTGGTGGTGCTCGACCTTCTGCTCCCGGACGCGGACGGGATAGACCTGTGCTATCGCATCCAGGAGATGAGCGAGACCCCAGTCATTATGTTGACTTCGCTCGATTCAGTGAGCGACCGCGTCGAGGGGCTGCGAGCCGGGGCGGACGACTACATGGTAAAGCCCTTCGCGATGGAGGAATTGATCGCGCGCATTGAGGCGGTGCTGCGCCGCCGGCCGGCGACACGGACGGACATCGAGTACGAGGACCTCGTGGTCGACATCGAAGGTCACCGTGTGCTCCGGGGCGGACAGGAGATCGGGGTGACCCCGAAAGAGTTCACACTGCTGGAAGCACTCGCGCGGAGGCCGAACCGGGTGTTTACGCGGGAAGTGATCGCTTCCTTGCTCTGGCCGGGGAGCGATGAGGTAGACGACAACCTCCTCGACGCGCACGTGGCAAACCTGCGCCAGAAGCTGGAAGTGGGCGGTGGGCGGCGGCTGATCCAGACGGTGCGCGGTGTGGGGCTCGTGTTGCGGTGAGGGTGCCGCAACGCCTTTCGACGCGGCTGACGGTCTGGTTCCTGGCGTTGTTCGTGGCGACGATCGGTGTCGTGGTGGGGCTCACGCTGTTCTTCGCTAACCGGGCGTTCCAGACCTCGGTAGACGATCAATTGCTCGGGCTGGCGCACACGGCCGAGGAGCGGATCAACTCCTCGGATGACGACCAGCACATCCTCGAGGAGCTCTCGACAGCTGCTCAGTTCCTCGAGCTCGTGGATGCCCATGGCAACGTCACGCTGCTCTCGGGGAACCTCGACGGAAAGCCGCTCCCGACCTTCATCCGGCGGGGGCAACCCCTTAACGACGGGTTGCACACCATCGGCTTTCGCAAGGCTGAGCTTCGTATCGTGCGCCACGCGTTGCTGGACGAGAACGGGGCAGTCACCGGGTACGTCGTTGTTGGCGGGGTCGTGCCGGACGTAAACAAGAATCTGCGGGACCTGGCGTTCATCATCGCCGGCGCGTCGGTCATCGGCCTGGTTGGGGGAGTGGGAGGCACCATCCTGGTGGCCCGCCGGGAATCGGGACCCCTGAAGGAACTCACCGACCTTGCGCTGGCGACTGCAGCCTCCGGGTTCGACCAGCCGGTGCCGCCTTCGACGAGGGGGAGCAAGGAAGCCCGTGAGTTGCGGCGGGCGTTCAGCGTGCTGGTCGACCGGCAGCGGCAGGTGCTCGAAAGGGAGCGTGCGTTCTTCGCCGACTCGTCGCACGTGCTGCGCACGCCCCTTGCCGTGCTCCAGGGAGACATCGAGATGCTGGAGCAGGGGATCTACGGGAAGGAGCGGCAGGAGGTGGTGGTGCAGGCGCGGACGGCGATCGACGCGATGTCGCGGACGTTGAGCGGCCTGCTGCTGCTGGCGCGCGAGCAGGATGGCGCCGGCACGTCGTGGGAGGTCGTGGAACTCCGGGCGTTGCTTCGCGTGCTGACCGACGAGGCGAAGACGGCGTTCCCGGAGCTTTCCGTGGCCCTGGAGGAGGGTGAGGAGGTCGAGGTTGCCGGAGACCCGCACCAGTTGCGGGACCTGTTCGCGAGCCTCGTCGAGAACGCCTGTCATTACACCCCGGCCAGCGGCTCCGTCCGTGTTGGCCTGGCCCGGGACGACGACACGGATGCGGTGGTGGAGGTGCGGGACACGGGCATCGGCCTCACAGAGCAGGAGTCGTCACAGGCGACGGAGCGGTTCTTCCGCGGACAACAGGCGAAGCGCATGTTCCCGGGCGGTTCGGGGCTGGGGTTGGCGATCGCGGCCCGCATAGCCTCGGTGCACAACGGTTCGCTGGTGATCGAGAAGGGCGAGCCGCAGGGCGCGGTCGCCCGGGTCCGCCTGCCGCTGCTGGGTTGAAGCTGCTTCAGGAATTCTTCATGCAGTCTTGGGTTCTGCTTGTGCGGGGTGGCCGAGTATCGCGATGAGGCTGGCCGGGACTTCGCGGTTCGTCTGCGGTCGTTCGCGCCGGTTCAATCCCAACCCCAAGGGGCAGTCATGCGCGTACCCGCCGCTTCGATTGTTTTCAGTGACGAAGACATCGCCGAAGCTCTTTCGCTGATCGAATCCAGTCTCCGGAGCGGACAACTGACGCTGGGCAAGCACGGCCAGGCGTTCGAGGAAGCCTTCGCGGCGCGTTGCGGGCGCAAGCACGCTGTCGCCGTCAGCAGTGGCACCAGCGCGATCGAAATCGTGCTGCGCTCGCTGAATGTCGAAGGCAAGGAAGTCATCGTCCCGGACAACACGTTTTTTGCGACGGCCGCGGCGGTCGCCCATGCGGGCGCGACGCCGGTGTTCGCAGACGCGGACCGCGAGACGCTCGCGATCAGCGTGGACGACGTGCTCGCGCGCGTGACGGAGAAGACGGCTGGCGTTGTCATCGTGCACATTGGCGGGATCGTGTCGCCGGAGCTTCCGCGCCTGGAGGCTGAGTGCAAGAAGCGCGGCCTGTTCCTGATGTGCGACGCGGCCCATGCCCACGGCGCGACCCTCAACGGGGCCGACTCTTCGAACTGGGGGGTCGCCTCGACCTATTCGTTCTACCCCACAAAGGTGATGACGTCGGGCGAGGGCGGGATGATCGTGACCGACGACGAGGGGCTCGCGGCCGAGGCAAAGGTCTACCGTGACCAGGGCAAGGCGGGCTTCACCAGCAACTTCCATACCCGGCTCGGTGCGAACTGGCGCCTGAGCGAGCCGCACGCGGCCATCGGGCTGGTACAGCTGAAGAAGCTGGACACCTTCATCGCTCGCCGTCGAGAAGTGGCCGCGCGTTACGAAGAAGCCATCCGCCGCACCGGCGGGCTGACGCTCCCGAAGGCGCAGGTGCTGACGGAGAGCAATTTCTACAAGTTTGTGGCGTACCTGCCGGACGGAGTCGAGCGCGCTCCGCTCAAGCAGTCCATGCGCGAGCGGTACGACGTGGGGTTGAGCGGCGAAGTCTACGAGCTGCCGCTCCACGCGCAGCCAGTGTTCCAGCAGTTCACGCGCGGGTCGTACCCGGGCGCGGATTGGGCGTGCTCGCGGCAGGTTTGCCTGCCCGTCTCGGCGCGCATGGCCCCTGAGGACGCCACCTACGTGGTGGAGAGCCTCGCCAGCCTGCTTCCCGTGGGAGTGAAATAATGGACATCGCAGTAACCGGCGGATCCGGCTTCATCGGCAGCCATGTGGTCGACAAGCTCGTGGAAGCGGGCCACTCGGTACGGGTGCTGGATGGGGTGCAGCCTCACCGCCCGGACGTGTACTGGACTCCGTGCGACATCACGCGCCTTTCGGAAGTGACGGGAGCGCTGCGCGGGTGTGGGGCGGTCTTCCACCTCGCGGCGATGGCAAATGTCAACGAGATCGCGAAGGCGCCGGCCGAGTCGGTCGACATCAACATTATGGGGACGGCAACGATCCTCGAGGCAGCGCGGCAACTCGGGAACATGCACTTCGTGCTCGCTTCGACAGTGTGGGTGTACGAGTCGACCCAGGAGATGCACGTCGATGAGTCGACGCCGCTGAGCCCGGAGGGTGTGAGCCACCTGTACATGGCCGAGAAGATCTCGAGCGAGATGCTCGCGCACTCCTACGGGGCGCTCTACAACTTCCCGGTGACGGTCCTCCGCTACGGCATTCCCTACGGCCCTCGCATGCGGGAAGAGCTTGTCATGCCTATTTTCATCAAGAAGGCGCTCAAGGGTGAGCCGCTGACGGTGGCGGGCGACGGGCTCCAGTACCGCAACTTCGTGTACGTCGAAGACCTGGCAGACGCGCACGTGCGCGTCATCCAGCGTGGTGCGACGGGAACGTTCAACCTCGAAGGGCCGCGCGAGGTGGCTATCATCGAACTCGCCGAGGCCGTGTGCGAGCGCGTGCCAGGCAATGCGGGCATCGTGAAGACCGAGGCGCGCGGCGGCGACTACAAAGGACGCGTGGTTTCGCGCCAGCGCGCGAAGGACATCCTCGACTGGGAGCCGGGCACGAGTTTCGAGCAGGGTTTCGAGACGACCCTCAACTGGTTCCTCGGGAAGTGGTCGGAACAGCTGACAGCAGCTTGACCGCCGCCGGCCAGGAGCCGGGCGGGATTCCCCGGCCGGCGCGCATCGCCGTGATGCCCGCTTTCAACGAGGCGGCGACGATCGAGGACGTCCTCGATGACCTGTACCCGCGGGTCGACCGCCTCGTGATCGTGAACGATGGCTCGGTGGACGACACCGGCCGCATCGTTGATGCGTGGGCAGCCGGGCGTGAGCGCGTCACCGTGATCCACTTCCCCGCGAACCGTGGGCTTTCGGCTGCGTTGCGGGCAGGCTGGGACGAGGTGCGCGCGATGCTGGCGCGCGGCGAGGTGAGCGCGGACGACGTCGCGTTCTCGATTGACGCTGACGGCCAGCACGAGCCCTCGGCGCTCGACGGGATGATCGAGCACCTAGTCCGAAACAGCTACGACTGCGTCATCGGCAAACGCAACATGTCGTACCACACGCCATACAAGGTCGTCGGCAACGGGGTGATGACGCTTATCGGCCGGGTCTCGGGCTGGACGAAGTTTCACGACATCGAGAGCGGGTACCGGGTGTTCCGCATCGGGCCGCTGCTCGAGGCGCAGGAATACTACCGTGGCTACAAGTACAGCGAGACGGTGGAAGTGGCGGTCATCCTTGCGCGCCTCGGTTACCGCGTAGACAACAGCTACGGGATTGAGATCCCGGTGGCACGCACCCGGACGCGGCTCTACGACGCTGCGGTCGACGCGGTCTGCATGCCGCTTTCGTGGTACCGGCTTGCTTGCTGGCGTGACCTGCCGAAGGGGGCTCGCGGACGGTACGCGCTAATCGTTCCCGCTGTCGTCGCAGGGCTGGCGGCCGTCGTGCTCGTGATGATGCTGACGCACGCATTCTACCTCGGCGACGACAGCGCACATTCGTACGCGCACGTGTGGTACCTGTCGGAGTCGCTGTTCGAGCACGGCGAATGGCCGATGCACGTGTCGCAACTCGAGAACGGCGACGCGGTGATGTTCCCCTATGGCTTCATCCCGTGGGTGCCCGACGCGATCCTGCGCCCCGTGCTGGGCGACTGGGTGGTCACGCTCTCGATGGTCGCCGGCGTCGTCTTCCTGCTGGTGGCGATGTGCCGCTTTCGCCCGGCCCTGCGGAACCCGCTGCTGTTCGCCCTCGTCCTGCTGAATCCACTGCTCTGGAACGGCGTGACCCAGTTTCAGCTCGCGACTGTGTGGGCGTTTGCGTTCTTCTTCCTGGCGGGGGCCGCCTTTGAACGCGGCCGGATGGTTGCAGCGGGCGGGTTGCTCGTGGCCTCCTTCGCCTCACATCCGATGATGGGGCTGGCGGCGTGCGGACTATACGGGGTGTGGGAACTGGTGCGCGCGAGGACGGTGCCGTGGCGATTCGTAGCCGTCACCTGCGCGGCGGGCGCAGTTGCGTCCCCGGCGTTCTATCTGATGTTCGAGACGCCGCTGATACGCGAGGCTGGCACCTGGCGGCTCCTGACGAGCGGCGTCGACAATCTGCGACGGCTGACGCTTGTCGGGGCCCCACTCGCGATCGCCCAGTTCGCACCATGGGTGCTCGCGCGCCACCGCTGGTTCGCAGGCGCGGCGGCTGGCGCTACCGCGGCGATCCTCGTCGTGCTGCCACCGTCGGGGTTGTGGGAGCAATCGCAACCGCGGTTCGAGGCGTACCTCGCGGAGCACCCGATCGACCCCGCCGGGCACTATCGTGTCATGCTGAAGAACAACCACGAGGATGGCATGGTGGAGTTTCTGAAGAAGGGCGCGGTTCTGGCGAACGAGTTCTTTACGGAGAGCGAGCGACGGCAGAAGTTTCCGTCGATCGAGAGCTACACATGCTTCCTCGCGACGAAGGAGATCGACCACGTCGTCATCCACCATGAGTACCTCGCCAGATACCGCCGGAGCGAGTTGGGGATGCTGGACCAGATGGTAGCTGCGAACCAGGCGCAGCTCGAGTTCGAGGGTGCAGACGGCACGCGCGCGTATCTCGTGCACCCGCCCGCGGCGGCGAAGAAGGCGTCCATCAGTGACTGCCATCTCTAACCAGCGGCAGACCGGCGGCGGCGTGCTGCTCCTGCGGCGTCCCTTCCTCCTGACGCTGGCAGCGGTGTTCGCCCTCGACGCAATGACCGGGCTCGTGATCATCGGATACGGGAACAGCTACCTCATCGACGTTCTCAAGGCACCACCTTCGTACCCGGCGTATGCCATCGGCCTCTACGGGCTCGTGAAACTGCTGGCTGCGCCCCCGGGCGGATGGCTGCTCGAGCGGCTGCGCACGAGCAGCGTGGTCGCCATTGCAGGCACGGCTACCATCGCCGGGCTGCTGACGATCCTCGCCCACAAATCCGCAGGGACGTACTTCCTGGGTGTGGGGCTTGTTTCGTTTGGATCGGCGTTCGCCTGGCTCAACGTCTTCCACGTACTGGGCTACCGCCACGAGGCCTCAGAGCGGGGGGCGGCAACGGCCTCAATGGGGGCCGTCTCGGCGGGCGCGACAGCGATCGGCCTGGGGATCGCGGCGCTCGTTGCTGAGACGCCGCACTGGCGTGTTGCGTTCTTCATCGGCGTCGCGTTCTCGGTACTGGCGATGCTCCTCCTGTTTCCCGTGCAGGCAGAGCCGGCACCGTTCGATGTGAAGACGAAGGGCGAAGAAGCGCCTGTACCGATCCCCGAACCAGCCCGCGGCCCGGTCGGCCGCCGCCGCTTCGCCGCGACCTTCGTCGTGTTCGCGCACTTTGCGACGATCTCCGCGCTCCTGGCCGGGATGGTGCCGCTGATGTTGCGCACACTCGACCTGAGTCTGCTCCAGGCTGGTTTCGCGCTCACGCCTGCCGGGGCGGGCGCCGCGGTCGGCATGCTCGTCATCGGCTGGCGCTCAAAGGCGGGCCGGCGCTTGCGGACGGCGGCGCTGTTGTATTTCGTGGTGGGCGCATCGGTTGCGGTCCTCGCCGGGGCGACGGGACCGGTCATGTTCGCAATTGCGTCGTTCCCGCTCGGCTTGAGCCTGGGCGCCGTGCAGCCGATCGTGAACGCGAGCCTGATTGACGCGGCGCGCGCGGAGCAGCGCAGCGGCGTGGCCCTGGGCTACCTGTTCTTCGTCGAGGGCGCCGGGAGCATCGCGGGGCCGCTGGGCGTCGGGCTGGTGATCTCGCTGGCCGACGTGAGGCCCGGAGTCGCGGCGATTGCGGCGATGGCGGTCGCGCTGGCGAGTGTGGCGTGGTGGACGTCGCGGGACCTGGACCTGTAGCGCCGGAGCCTAACGGGCCCCCTGCTATGCTTTTTCCCACATGTTTGAGTCGCTGACCGACAAACTGCAATCGGCGTTCAAGAAGTTCGGGGCTCGTGGCGTCGTCACCGAGGAGGACCTCGACCAGGCCCTTCGCGAAGTGCGCATGGCCATGCTGGAAGCGGACGTGAACTTCAAGGTCGTGCGCGAGTTCACGACCCGTGTGAAAGAGAAGGCACTGGGCGCCCAGGTCTTGCGGAGCCTGACGCCTGCCCAGCAGGTCGTCGACATCGTCCACGCGGAGTTGGTGGAGATCCTCGGCGGCGCCGCTCCGCGCCTGGAAACGGCAAGCCGACCGCCGACGGTGGTGATGGTCGTGGGACTCCAGGGATCGGGCAAGACCACGAGCATCGCCAAGCTGGCCAATCTCCTGAAGAAGCAAGGGCAGCGGCCGCTGCTGGTGGCCTGCGACGTCTATCGCCCGGCGGCGGTCGACCAGCTCGTGACGCTGGCGAAGCAGCTCGACGTGCCCATTCACGAAGAGGGCACCAGTGCCACTCCGGGCACGATCGCCGCGAACGGGGTCGAGAAGGCGAAGCGCACCGGCGCCACACACGTGCTCATCGACACAGCGGGCCGCCTGCATGTCGACGAGGCGATGATGCGGGAAGTGACTGAGCTGCGGCAGCAACTCCAGCCGCAGGAGGTCCTGTTCGTCGCGGACGCGATGGCAGGCCAGGACGCGGTGACGGCAGCGAAGGAGTTCCACGACAAGGTCGGAATCACGGGGTTGATCCTCACGAAAATGGACGGCGACGCGCGCGGCGGCGCGGCGCTCAGCATCCGTACCGTGACGGGGGTGCCGGTGAAGTTCATCGGCGTGGGCGAGAAGTCGGACGCGCTGGAGGCGTTTTACCCCGACCGCCTGGCGGGCCGGATCCTGGGCATGGGCGACATGCTCAGCCTCATCGAACGAGCCAAGGAGACGATGGGGGAAGAAGACACCGACAAGTTCGGCGAAAAGCTGAAACGCGGGACGTTCGACCTGCAGGACTTCGTCGAGCAGTTGCGCCGCGTGCGGAAGATGGGGCCGCTGGGCCAGCTCGTGGGGATGCTTCCGGGGTTCAACAAGATCAAGGCACAGTTGAAGGTCGACGAGATCGACGACAGCTTCTTCAACCAGGCTGAGGCCATCGTCATGTCGATGACGCGGTGGGAACGCAGGCACCCCGAGAAGATCGACGGGAAGCGGCGCAAGCGGATAGCGCGCGGGAGCGGGACAGACGCGCAGAAGGTGAACCAGCTGCTCAAGCAGTTCTTCGAGGCGCGGAAGATCGCAAAGACGCTGAGTTCGGGCAAGTTCCCGGTGCTCCGGTAGCCGCGCGTCTACGACCCGCGTCTTCGTGTCTAACGGGATGATGCGATATCATCACTCTACGCATGACTCGAGCGCTCGCCGAGGCGGGCTGAGGAGCAAGGGATGATCCGGATTCGACTTCGCCGCACAGGCAAGAAGCATCACCCGTATTACCGCCTGGTGGTGGCGGACAAGCCGGACAAGCGCGACGGCGACTTCCTGGAGACGCTGGGCTCGTACGACCCGCACTCGGATCCGCCCGTCGCGAACATTGACGAGGCGAAGACGCGCGCGTGGCTGGCCAAGGGAGCACAACCTTCCGAAGCGGCAGAGAAGATCCTGAGGCGTGCGGGCATCGTCGCGGGCGTTGCGGCCGCGCCGAAGGCGGAGTAGCCATGGCGAGCATGATGGCGGACGTGGTCGAGTACCTCGCCAAGGCACTCGTGGACAACCCGGACGAGGTGCGCGTCTCAGAGTCGAATGAGGGCGACCGCGTTGTCGTGCGGCTCGACGTGGCCGAAGGCGACTGGGGCAAGGTCATCGGCAAGGGCGGACGGATAGCGTCCGCGATGCGCTCGATGGTGAAGGTGGCCGCGGTCAAGGAAGACGTGCGGGTCGGGCTGGAGATTGGCGACTAGTCCTGTAATGCGTGTCGCACCTTGAGCGTTGAAGAACCCGGCGAGGCCATGGTTTCCGGCCCGCCATCGCCACCTGGCCCAACCTCCCGCCGGGGCAGGCGCGGGGGCCGTCCAGAGGTCCCGCCCGAGCAACGCGAACCACGTGAGGGTTTCACCGCGGTAGGGCGCGTCATCCGGCCACATGGAATCCGCGGCGAAATACGCGTCAAGGCGTTCGCGCCCGAGGCGCCAAACCTTCAACCGGACCGCACCGTGTACGTGAACGGCGAGCGCCGCAAGGTGCTGCGTGCCCGCGACGACCGGGGGGCGTGGGTCCTCCAGGTCGAGGGTCTCAACAGCCGGAATGCAGCCGAAGCGTTGCGCGGAAGCCTGATCGAAGCGCTTGACGCTGACGTGCGGCGTAACGACGAAGAGTCGTTCTTCGTACATGAGCTCATCGGCCTGGACGTCGTGACGAGCGCCGGCGAGCGGCTTGGGAAGCTGGTGGACGTGCTCCAGCCGGGCTCGAACGACGTCTACGTCGTGAGCGGGGAGCCAGGAGAGTTGCTGGTGCCGGCGATCGGCACGGTCGTGCTGGCGATCGATCTGCCAGCCGGTGTTATGACTATTACACCTCTGACCCGATGGTTAGACGAAGCGAAATAACCCATTGAAAGCCTCTATAGGCGGGACTACACTGGCGCGGGCTTCCGGGCGGTGGTGGGGTATCGCGCCCGTCAGCACCTTCAGGTCGTGTCGAGGGGGTTTTCACATGTCCAAGGCCGAAGCGCTTCAGCTCGTCGGAGACTGTGTTCATCACTGGGTCCTGGAACCTCCGAGGGGTGAGCTGACGCCCGGGCGGTGCAAGAAGTGTGGCAAGGAGAAAGAGTTCACGGGCGAGACGAGCTACCGCATCGGGCGGGGGTCTTCGCACCGGGCCTGAGCGCCACGGCTGGTTTGACTCGAATTCGGGCCGCTCTCATCGTAGAGAGCGGCCCGTGTGTTTGTGGGGACGTAGCTCATCTGGGAGAGCGCAGCGTTCGCATCGCTGAGGTAAGGGGTTCGAGTCCCCTCGTCTCCACCACCCCAACATCCGATGGCCTTCGACGTCCGCCCGGGACACTTCGCGGACAGGACGCCCCCGTGGTTCGTAGCATGCAGGGGTGCCTGATGCTAGGATCTCGCGGACGCTGCGCGCACCATTTCATCCCGGCGCCGACACGGCAGCCGGGTTTTCTACGCCGTGGCGGATTGCAGAACACGAGGCCCAGCCATGCCTGAATCGTTGACCGCCGAGCAGAAGCTCAAGCAGTTAGAGGAGCTGAAGGCTGCGATCCTCCAGGGGGGCGGGCCGAAGCGCGTCGAGGCCCAGCATGCGCGGGGCAAGCTCACGGCTCGCGAGCGCATCGACCTGCTGGTGGACCCGGGGAGTTTCGAGGAGATCGACCCGCTCGTGCGTCCGAAAGGCGGCGACCTGCCGGGAGAGGCAGTCGTAACAGGCTGGGGGAAGGTCGACGGGCGGCCGATCTACGTGTTCTCGTTCGACTTCACCGTCATCGGAGGCTCCCTGAGCGAAGCGGTGGGCGAGAAGATTGTGAAGGTGATGGACCTGGCGATGATGACCGGGGCTCCGGTGGTCGGAATCCAGGACTCCGGCGGTGCGCGCATCCAGGACGGCTCGGAGAGCTTGAAGGGCTTCGGAGACATCTTCTGTCTGAACGTGCTGGCGAGCGGCGTCGTGCCGCAAATCACGGTGACGATGGGCCCATCCGCGGGCGGAGGAGCCTACAGCCCTGCGCTCACCGACTTCATCTTCGCGACGGAAGGCTCGGGCCAGATGTACATCACTGGCCCGGACGTCATCCGGGCGGTGACGGGCGAGGAAGTTACGCACGAGGAGCTCGGGGGCGCGCACTCGCTCGCAAGCCGGTCGGGCGTGGCGCACTTCGCCATCGCCGGCGAGGAAGAGACGCTCGCGGAAGTGCGGCGCCTGCTCTCCTTCCTGCCTTCGAACAATGCCGAAGACCCACCGCTTATGTCCAGTGGCGACGACCCGGAGCGGGCTGAAGAGGACCTCCTGACGCTCGTGCCGGCCGAGTCGACTCGGGCCTACGACGTGCGGGAAGTCATCTACCGGATCGCGGACGACGGGGACTTCATGGAGGTTCACGAGTTGTTCGCGCCCAACATGGTGGTCGGCTTCGCCCGGATGGGCGGGCGCCCGGTGGGGTTCGTGGCAAACCAGCCGATGAACCTGGCCGGGTCGATCGACATCAACGCGAGCCGCAAGGCGGCGCGCTTCGTGCGTTTCTGCGACTGCTTCAACATCCCGGTGATCACGCTCGTAGACACCTCGGGGTTCCTGCCGGGGACGACGCAGGAGTACGGCGGCATCATCACGCACGGGGCGAAGCTGCTCTTCGCCTATAGCGAGGCGACGGTGCCAAAGGTGACGATCATCATCCGCAAGGCGGTAGGTGGTGCGTACATCGCAATGGGCTCGAAGAGTCTGCGGGGTGACGTGAACCTCGCGTGGCCCACCGCAGAGGTGGCCGTGATGGGCCCGGAAGGCGCGGTCAACATCGTCTACCGCGAGGAGCTCGCGAAGGCGGAGAACCCCGATGCGCGCCGCAAGGAACTGATCGCGGAGTATTCGGCGAAGTTCGCGAACCCGTACATCGTGGCGGGCCGGGGGTTCGTGGACGACGTGATCGACCCGCGGCAGACGAGATGGAAGGTCATTCGCTCACTGGAGATGCTGCAGAACAAGGCGGACCGCAACCCGCCGAAGAAGCACGGAAACATTCCGCTGTGAGGGGCCATTAGCGCACCTGCGGCCGGAGCGAGGTGGGACAGATGTCCGGGAACGGCAGCGACGTGATCGAAGCAGTGGCGGGGCTGATACGGGCCGCGCGCGACGTCATGGCGCTGACGGGAGCCGGGATTTCGACGGAATCGGGGATCCCCGACTTCCGCGGGCCACAGGGCGTGTGGACGAAGAACCCGGCTGCCGAGAAGCAGGCGACGCTCCAGCACTACATGGGCAGCCGCGAGGCGCGCGTGGGCTCGTGGCAGCACCGCCTGGCCAGCCCGATGTGGCAGGCCGGGCCCAACGCCGGGCATGCCGCCCTGGCGGAGCTCGAACGGAAGGACAAGCTCGCGATGCTGGTCACGCAGAACGTTGACGGGCTGCACCAGCGGGCGGGCTCTTCGCCGAGCCGGGTGATCGAGATCCATGGAACAGTCCACGAGTACATGTGTATGCGCTGCGGCGACCGCGGCCCGATGGACCGCGTGCTCGCACGCGTAGCGGCGGGGGAAGACGATCCGCCGTGCCGGCTCTGCGGCGGCATTCTCAAATCAGCGACCATTTCCTTTGGACAGAACCTGGTGCCCGAGGACCTCGAGCGGGCGGGGGCGGCCGCCCGGGAGTGCGACCTCTTCCTCGCGATCGGGACGTCGCTGGGCGTCTACCCGGCGGCGGAGTTGCCCGCGACGGCGCTGCGGGCGGGGGCGAAGCTGGTCATCTTGAACGCGCAGGAGACGCCCTACGACCAGTACGCGACGGTACTGGTCCGGGAGCCCCTCGGCACGGTGCTGCCGGCCATCGTCGCGCTCGTCTAACCCCACGGAGCCACCGTATGAATTTCCAAATTCGACCAATCGCCGACGCCGAGTTGGAGGCGTTCTCGAAGTGCCAGGCGGTCAGCTTCGGGCTTGACTTCCGCCCCGAAGAGGTGGAGCCGCGGCGGAAGGTCATGGAGCTGGAGCGCAGCCTGGCAGTGTTCGACGGCGAGCAAATCGTCGGGACGGCGGGGGTCTTCAGCTACCGCATGTCCGTTCCGGGCGGAGAGTTGCCGACGGCCGGCGTGACGATGGTGTCGGTGCGCCCCACCCACCGGCGCCGCGGAATCCTGACGGAGATGATGCGGCGCCAACTCGACGACGTGCGCGACCGCGGGGAACCGCTGGCCGCACTTTGGGCTTCAGAGAGCCAGATCTACGGACGCTTCGGGTACGGCCTCGCGGCCGAGGGGGTCGACCTGCGCATCGAGCGAGCGCGTGCTGGCTTCGCTTCGCCCACCGCACTGCGAGGCCGCACCCGCCAGGTCGACGCCGACGAGGCGCGGGAATCCTGGCCCTCCATCTGGGAAGCGGTCCGCCAGGGCCAGCCAGGGATGATGCCCCGCTCGGACAACTGGTGGTCGGGGCGCATCTTCCGGGACCCCGAGTCCAGGCGGGGCGGGTTCACCGCCAATGTCTACGTCAACTATGAGGTCGACGGAGAGTTGCACGGTTACGTGCGCTATCGCACGAAGGCAGGGTACGAGCTGGGCTTGCCCGCCGGCACGCTGAGCGTCGAAGAACTGCTGGCGACGACGGACGACGCCTACGCGGCGCTCTGGCAGTACGTGTTCGGGGTGGACCTGGTCGCCACCATCGAGGCTCCGTGGCGGAAGGTGGACGAGCCCCTCTACTGGATGCTCAGCGACCCCCGCAGGCTGGTGCGGCACCCGCACGACTCGTTGTGGGTGCGTGTCGTCGACGTTCCGGGAGCACTGGAGGGGCGGGCCTACCGGGCCGAGGGGGCCGTCACGTTCCGCGTGCGGGACCCCTTCTGCGCATGGGTCGCCGGGGTGTACCGGCTGGAGTGCGGCCACGGGGGCGCATCCTGCAGACGCGTCGAGGCGACACCCGATTTCGAGCTTGGCGCGGCGGACCTGGGCGCGTGCTACCTGGGTGGCACGCGCTTCGCCGCGCTGGCACGCGCCGGGCGAGTCAATGGCGATGCCTCGGCAATTGCGCGTGCGGATGCGATGTTCGCCTGGGACCCGCTTCCGTGGTGCCCCGAGATCTTCTGAGCCGGGACACGGCGTCGGGGCTCCCGGGACAGATGTTGGGGCAATGCCCGATAACCGCGACCGAGATGGGAGCGCGACACTGGCGAAAGAGCCGGTATCGGAGGTCGGGCGATGGCCACAGGACACAACGCGGGATCGGGACCCCGCACGAAGGACGAGGTGGTGCGCGCCGTCCAGGCGCTGCCGCCGCTGCCAGCGATCGCGCTGCGAGTCATGCAGGTTGCCCAGGACCCGAAGTCTTCGGCAGCTGACCTGGCGGTCGTGGTCTCGGCCGACCCGGGGTTGAGCGCAACGATGCTCCGGGTCATCAACTCGGCGGCGTACAGACGCCAGCGCGAGGTGACCTCGGTGCAGGATGCTCTGGTGATGCTCGGCTTCGTGCAGGCCCGCAACATCGCCATCAGCGGCGCCATCGCGGGCAGCTATGCTCCCGACGCTCTCAACGCGCTCTTCCGGATCGACGTCTTCTGGCGCCACTCACTTTCGGTGGCGTTCAGGGCCTCGCAACTGGCAACCGAATCGCGGAAGGTGGACGGGCCGAGCGCGTTTACGGCGGGCATCGTTCACAACATGGGCCGGCTCGCGATCTTCTTCGCCGACCCGGCGGGGCTCGACCAGGCCGTCGCCGAGGCGATGCGGCGGGAAGCACCCCTGGACGAAGTCGAGCACGAACTGCTCGGCTACGACCATGCCGAAATTGGCGAGCTGCTGGCGGAGAAGTGGCGCCTGCCCGCGGACGTGCGCAGCGCGGTCGCGCACCACCACGATGAAACGGGCGACTTGGGCCCGACGCTCACGAGCGTGGTGGCGGCGGCGGACCGGTACTGCGTCTCACACGGACTGCTACCGGGCTATGTGGTGCCCACGGCCCGGGCCGAGGTGGGCGACGCACAGTTCGTGAAGCTGAAGCAACAGGTCGATTCGTTGATGGAGCTGGTGAACGGGCAGCCTGCCGGGGTGCGGTTCAACTAACTCGACCGGATCTGAGTTCGCCCGCAGACACCGGGACCGTGGGCACGGCGCGACAGGGATTCGCCGTGGCTGCAGCCGGGCGCGTTCGTCCTAACGAGCGACCGTGGTAGCTTAGGTACCCGGCGCAACGAGAGCGCCACTCACTCTCGCTCCACGGACAGCCACATGACGAAAGTCGGGATCATGGAGACGGCCATCCGCGATGGCCACCAGTCGTTGCTCGCGACGCGGATGCGCACGGA
>Ga0315281_10002588_pt1 | contig 26791 bp, 25 predicted proteins | sample YL17G07_0_MG_FD_204540 | JGI IMG/M metagenome (GOLD analysis project Ga0315281, IMG submission 204540) | Sediment microbial communities from Yellowstone Lake, YNP, Wyoming, USA - YL17G07_0 | ecosystem: Environmental > Aquatic > Freshwater > Lake > Sediment | place: USA: Wyoming | collected... | reverse complement strand
CAGGGCCAGGGTGCGCTCGCTGTCGTTGTAGGGCGCGATCACATAGGGAAAGGGCACGTTCAAGGGCGAGCCGCCATGGCCGAACATGAGCAGGCCGCCGTGATAGGCGCCGTCGAAGACCATGACGCGGCTGCGCCCGGTCGTGGTGCGGGCGAGCGAGAGCGCCAGCAGGTTGGCTTCGGTGCCGGAATTGCAGAACCTCACCCGCTCGATGGAGGGAAAGCGCGCGCATAGCGCCGCCGCCAAATCCGCTTCATAGCGATTGGGGCCGCCCAGCACGATGCCGCCCTCGATGGCCTCCTTGAGCGCCGCCTGGATCACGGGGTGCGAATGGCCATAGAGCCCGGCCGTATATTCACCGAGGAAGTCGGTATAGCGGTGGCCGTCCAGATCGGTAAGGCGCGCGCCCTCGCCCTTGGTCCAGACCAAGGGGAAGGGCGAATACCACAGCACGGTGCGGGTATTGCCGCCAGGCATGGAGCGGGCGGCGTCATCCTGGCGTTGCGCGCTCTTAGGGTTGGCGGCCCGATAGCGGGCTTCCGCCTCGGCCGCCGCTGCCGCCAGATCGCTATTTAGCCGGATGTCGTCCGCCATGGGTCGCCCCTCATTCGAGTTCAGCCGGGGTTTGCCTCTACCCCTTGCCAGCAACGAAAACGATAGCACGAGCGCGTTTTGATCGAAAGCATGGCCGTTCAAATTTTTCGGCGGTAGCATCCCTGTTTCGTAGAATTTCCAACGCAATGGAACAGGGAACATGATCAGCGCCGATCTTTCAGGGAAGGTGGCCTTCGTCACTGGGGCGGCATCGGGGATTGGCCTCGCCACGGTCGAGCGCCTGGTGGCCAACAAGGCGGGCGTCGCCATAAACGATCTTCGCGGCAATCCTCGCTTGGCGGCCGAGGTCGAACGTCTGCGGGCGGCCGGCCATGACGTGGCGGCGTTTCCTGGCGATGTCTCGGTGCCCGGCGATGTGCAGGAGATGATCGCGGCCGCCGTTGTGCATTTCGGGCGGCTCGACTATCTCGTCAACAATGCCGCCACACCGGGCACCAAGGTGCCGATCCCGGTCGATGACTTCGCGCGCATGGATGAGGCCTTCTGGGCCAAGCTGGTGGCCGTAAACCAGATCGGCCCTTATCGCTGCCTGAAGGCCGCGGCACCGCATCTGAGGAAGGCGCGGGGCGCGGTTGTCAATGTCGCCTCCACCGCCGGCCTTGGCTTTGGCGGCTCCTCCAGCGTCTATGCCGCGACTAAGGCGGCGCTGATCCTGCTCACCACCGAATGGTCCCATGCCATGGGGCCGGAGGTGCGTGTGAACGCGATCGCACCTAATATCGTGGACGGCTCCGGTTGGGATTGCCATTTCGATCCCGCGGCGTTGGCCGAGGTGGTCGCGAAGCTGCCCCTGCATCGCGCCGGAAAACCGGAGGACTATGCCGAAGTGATATTCTATCTTCTGGCGGGCGCGGGCTACATCACCGGCCAAACCATCGTCGTTGACGGCGGTGGGGCAAGGTAGCGGGTTCGCCGCGGCGCCTTAAGCAGCCGGTCGCGCCCTGCAACCGCCCGAAACAGGACGTAAAAATCATTACTGGCGGTGGGCCGTGCTGCGACGGTGTGTCATCCTCGCCAGGGCTTGCCATCTGCGCTAACGTCAAATGGGGTAAAGCAGGGGAGGTGCGGCGTGAAATCTCAATACAGGGTCGTGGTCATTGGCGGCGGCGTGGTCGGCGCCTCGGTGCTGTATCACTTGGCCAAGTTCGGCTGGAGCGACGTCTGTCTGATCGAACGATCGGTGTTGACGGCGGGATCCTCGTGGCATGCCGCCGGCGGCGTGCACGCGCTCAATGCCGACCCCAACATGGCGGCATTGCAGGCCTACACCATCGACCTACTGTCGGAGATTGAGCGCGAAAGCGGTCAGTCGATCGGGCTGCATATGACCGGCGGCATCACCGTCGCCTCGCGGCCGGCGCGCTGGGAGTGGCTGCAGGCGACCTACCGCGTCTTCCAGACCATCGGCATCGAGGATTGTCACTTGATGACCCCAGCGCAGATCAAGGAGCGCTGCCCGATCATGGATGTTTCGGATGTGATCGGCGGGCTGTGGGCCGACCGCGAGGGCTATGTCGATACGACCGGGACGGTGCAGGCCTACGCCATCGCCGCCAAGAAGCGGGGCGCGACGGTAATCGAACACAACCGGGTTCTGGGCCTGAAACAACGCCCCGACGGCAGCTGGGACGTGGCCACCGAGCAGGGCACGGTCCATGCCGAACATGTGGTCAACGCCGCCGGTCTGTGGGCCAAGCATGTCGGCCGGATGGTCGGCCTTGACCTGCCGCTGTCACCCCTTGAGCACCACTATTTCGTGACGGAGACGATTCCCGAAGTCGCCGCGCTCGATTTCGAAGTGCCGATGACGGTGGACCTCGAGGGCTTCACCTACATGCGCCAGGACCAGAAGGGCATCTTGGTCGGCATCTACGAGGTCGCGCACAAGCACTGGAACATCGATGGCGCGCCCTGGGATTACGGCGTCGAGCTGATCCAGGAGAACACCGACCGCATCGCCGATGAACTGGCCATGGCCTATCGTCGCTATCCGGTGTTGGAGCGGGTCGGGATCAAGAATTGGGTCAACGGACCTTTTACTTTTTCTCCGGACGGCAATCCCCTGGTTGGGCCCGTGCCGGGCCTGCGCAACTACTGGCTGGCCTGCGCCGTCATGGCCGGGTTTCTGCAAGGCGGCGGCGTCGGCAAGACCCTGGCCGAATGGATGATCCACGGCGAGCCGGAGGCCGATGCCTGGCCGATGGACGTGGCGCGCTACGGCGCCTTCGCCAGCAACCGCGAATATATCAGGCAGACGACGGGTCAGTTCTATTCCCGCCGTTTCGTCATGACCTATCCGAACGAGCAACTGCCGGCGGGGCGGCCGTTGAAGAAGGCGCCGGCCCATGACGCGATGAACGCGGCCGGGGCGCTGTGGGGTTGCAGTTGGGGCCTGGAAGTGCCGCTGCTGTTCGCGCCGCCCTGCTTCGCCGAGACGCCGTCCCTCAAGCGCTCCAACGCCTTTCCCCTCGTCGCCGAGGAATGCCGCGCCGTGCGCGAGCAGGTGGGCCTGCTCGATATCACCGGCTTCTCGCGCTACGAGGTGACGGGCAAGGACGCCCAGGCCTGGCTCGACCGCCTCCTGGCGGCGCGCCTGCCGCGACCAGGACGCGTGCGCCTGGCGCCCATGCTCTCGCCCGGCGGGCGGCTCAAGGGCGACCTGACCGTGATCAACTGGGACGACGGCAGCTGGTGGCTGATGGGCTCGTATTACTTACGCCAGTGGCACATGCGCTGGTTCCTCGACCATATCGATCCGGCGCGCGACGGTGATGTCGCGGTACGTGACATTTCCGACGCCACGGTCGGGTTCTCCATCTCCGGACCTAATGCACGCCAAGTGCTGGCCACGCTCACGCACCAGGATGTCGGCGACAAGGCTTTGCCCTTCCTCGGCTGCACCAAGCTCGATGTTGGCCTGATCCGGGCCAAGGTCGCGCGCCTCTCGGTGGTGGGCGAACAGGGCTACGAGATCAACTGCCAGGCCGCCGAGCATGTAACGCTGCGTCAGGCGTTGCTCAAGGCCGGGGCCGCGCACGGCATCCGCGAGTACGGCTACTACGCGTTAAACTCGCTCAGGCTCGAGAAGAGCTTCGGTATCTGGTCGCGCGAATTCACCCAAGGCTATACGCCGGGCATGACCGGCATGGATCGCTGGATCGACTTCGCCAAGGGCGATTTCATCGGCCGCCAGGCGGCATTGCGCGAAAAGGAGGGCAACACCGCCCCCAAGCGCCTGGTCACGCTCTCGGTCGAGGCGGCGGATGCCGAAGCCTCTGGCTACGAGCCGGTCTGGCAAGGTGGCAAGCGGATCGGCTTCATTACCTCCGGCGGCTATGGCCATACCGTTGGAAAAAGCCTGGCCATGGCCCTGGTCGCGCCCGAGGCGGCCGCGCCCGGCACCGCGCTCAGTGTGCACGTCGTCGGCGTCGAGCGGTTGGCGCGTGTCCTGGCGCCGTCACCCTATGATCCGCGCGGCGAGCGGATGCGGGGCTAGCAAGATCAAGCATCGGGCGCTGCCGGCGAGGCTGTCGAAGGGCTGAATGTGGCGGCGCCACCGTCTGCTGCCGGAACGAGGGCACGATTCGGCGTGTAACGTCTTGTCTCTCATCGAATCGCCGTTGCCGGTAGGGACAGCGGGTCACTCCGCCGCGGTATTCTACCCGCCGACGAACTGCGACATCCATATGTTGCGTCGCTTCACCAAGTCGCGATTCATCGCCTCGTACTCGGCCGGCGGAAAGCTATGCGTCGATGGCCGCTCGACCACCGCCTCCGCCCAGGCCTTGACCCGCGGGAACGTCTCGATATGGCCTAGTTTCTTGATCCGTTCTAGGAAAAAATGTCGCTGAAGGAAGGGCGCATAGGCTGCATCCAACAGAGAGTAGCGGGCCCCATTGAAGAAGGGGCCGCCACCTTGGCGTTCCAGCGCCTTCTCGAGTTTCTCGAAGGGGATCGGAACCTGCGCTGCCGCCTTGTTGTAATTGACCTCGCTGTTGGCATAGGCATGTGCGGACGTCAGTTTTGCGAAGGCCGGTAAGTATTCGATCCAGGCGCGATTGATGGCCCGCTCGATCGGATCCTCGGGGTGCAGCCGAGGTGGGGTCGTCTCGTCCAGGTATTCGCTGATCGCGCCCGATTCGAACAGCGATACCCGATCATCGAGGCGCAGCACCGGCACCTTGTCGTGCGGCGAGATGGTGCGAAACCAGTCAGGCCTTTTGTCGGACTCGATATGAAGGAACTCGAAGTCGATCTTTTTCTCGCGCAGCACGATCGCGACGCGCTGCACCCAGGGGCAGGCCTTAAAACTGACCAGCACGCATTTCACCATGGCCGTCTCCATGAATTCTTCCGCGAAGGAGCATCCTCGCATGTTTGGGCACTTCGGCGTCAGAAATCCGGCGACGTTATGCCGTGGGCAGGGTTTTCGGTGGCTACAGACATCGTGGACGCCGGTACCATCCGCCCGGTGCAACGGATGGTGCGCCGCCGGATCGTGCGGTCGTGCTACCTGACCTGAGCGTCTTTATGAGACTGCGCGCCCTGCGCCAAAAGTTTGCGGAAAGCCCGGTCTCGTTTGAGGTGCCATTCACGGCTCATCGCCTCGCCGCGGCTGGAAAACCGTTCGACATGGAGGAGGGTCCAGACCCGGCCTCGTGTCGATCTGGCGCCTGTGCCGGCGTTGTGTTTGGCGAGGCGCTGGTCGATGTCGACGGTCCAGCCGACATAAGTGCGATAGCCGCCTCTGCCGGCGCTGCCGAGGATGTAGACGAAGCATTCCATTTGGTCGTCTGTGTAGCTTCAGTCGATCCATGTGCCTACTGAAAACTCTGCCCGTGGCGAAATCCCCGATGATTTCACACGCCTTTGTGCCGGCGGAAATTGTGCTGAAAACAGTGAGGCCTGCCTGTCCAGGCGGCGGGTAGGCGCTGAAGGGCGTCAGGAATCTTGCAAGTTTCTGAGGCGGGCTGGGTTTCGGTAGAGACAACACCGGTTGGCATCCCCGGACCCAATGCACTAACCTTGTCGATGAAGCGCGCGGCGAAAGGCCGGTGATGCGGCGCCGGCGGCGGGGAGGGATAAGGGCGATGGCGACGATCGGGAACCGTTTCGACGATTGGACCTTGCTGGTGATCGACGTGCAGAACGATTTCTGCCCGGGCGGCGCCTTGGCGGTGAATGCCGGAAACGAAATCGTTCCCCTCTTAAACGAAATGATCGAGGCCTTCGCTCATGTCGTCCTGACTCAGGACTGGCACCCCAGGGGTCATTCGAGCTTTGCCAGTTCACATCCTGGGCACCAGTCTTTCCAGTCGATCACCTTGCCTTACGGGGCGCAGACCCTGTGGCCGGACCATTGCATCCAGGGCACCAAGGGAGCCGAGTTCCATCCTGCCCTGCGCTGGACCAAGGCCGAGCTTGTGATCCGCAAGGGCTTCCGCCCGCTGATCGACAGCTATTCCGCTTTCTTCGAGAACGACCGCCACACCCCGACAGGTCTGGCCGGTTACCTGCGCGAGCGTGGTCTTGCCAAGGTGGCGTTGGCGGGCCTCGCCACCGACTTTTGCGTCGCCTATTCGGCCCTCGACGCAACCAGGCTTGGGTTCGAGACCCGCGTGGTCATGGATGCCTGCCGCGCCATCGACCTTGGCGGAACGCTCGCCGCCCAGAGTGCCGCCATGAAAGCCGAAGGCATCGCGCTCGTCGAAAGTGCAGCCCTCGGCATCTGACGCTCCGGGGAAAACACCAGCACGTCGTTCAGCGTTGGCGCAGGCCGACCCCGACATAATGATGCAGCAGCGAGGGGTTTTGCCGCAGTTCGGCCGGCGCCACAACTTCGCGCGAGCAGCCGTTCTCGACAAAAAGGATTCGGTCGGCGACATGCAGCGCGGCCTCGACCCTTTGTTCCACCAGAATGGTGGCGACCTCATGTTTCCTCAGGGCGGCGATAGTCTCCAGGATCTTGGCGATCATCGTCGGCATCAACCCCTCGGTCGGTTCATCGAGCAGCAGGATCCTGGGTTGCAGACATAGGGCGCGCGCCATGGCCAGCATCTGCTGTTCGCCGCCGCTCAAGGTTCCGGCTCTCTGGCCCAGTCTTTGGGCAAGCACGGGAAAGAGCGCCAAGGTACCATCAAGGACCGCGCGCTTACCCTTCCGCGCCATCAGGCCGATCTCAAGATTCTCGGCCACGCTCAAATCGGCGAATAGCCTGCGTCCTTGCGGCACGTAGCCTATGCCAACCTTGGGGACTTCATGCGCCGGCAGGCCCGTTAAATCGGCGCCGTCGAGACTGATGCTGCCCGAGCGCGGCTTGATAAGGCCCATGATGGATTTGAGCGCCGTCGTCTTACCGGCGCCGTTGCGGCCAAGAAGACACAGGATCTCTCCCGGCGCCAGCGAGAGCGAAAAGTCCTTCAGCGCTTGGGCCGGACCGTAGTAACAGTTGATGCGATCGACTTTCAGCATCAGCTTCCCAAATAGGCCTCTTGGACTGCGGCGTTGGCCGTGATTTCCTCGGGCGATCCTTCCGCCAGAATCCGGCCGTTGTTCATGACCGTGATCCGCTCGGCAAGCTCCATGACCACGTCCATATTGTGTTCGATCAGAAGCACGGTCATGTCCTTGGCAAGGGCGCGGACGATGGCGCAGAAACCGACGATTTCATCCTCGGACAAGCCCTGAGTCGGTTCGTCGAGGATAAGAAGCGTGGGTTCGAGGGCCAGGCCCATGCCCAATTCCAGTAAGCGTTGGTGGCCGTAGGCCAGCGCGCCAGCCCGACCGAACGCCCGATCGCTCAGGCCAACGCGGTCCAGGACGGCAAAGACGGCCTTGTCCAGGCGCGAGCGCTCGACGCCTCCCAACAGCCCTGCCCCCCGCAATAGGCGGCGCTGAACGGCGAGCGCCACATTGTCGAAGCAACTCAAGTTGCGGAAGACGCTGGTGATCTGGAACGTATAGACGATGCCGCGTGCAACGCGATGCCACGGCGGTAGGCGCGTAATATCTTCGCCCGCGAACAGGATTGTCCCGGAGCTGGGACGAATGCGGCCACAAATCATGCCGACGAGCGTGGTCTTGCCTGCGCCGTTGGGGCCGATGACGGCGCGGATTTCGCCGCGTCGGAGGGAAAGATCGACTCCATCCACGGCGATAAGGCCGCCGAAGCTGCGCGACAGCGATCGCGTGCCGAGGAAGTCTACGGCAGCCATGTCAGCCACCGCGCTCGCAACGAACCCACGATGCCCTTGGGAAACCACAAGGTAAGGAGAATAAGGACCGCGCCCACGACAATGAGATAGCCAGGCAGCAGTCCGCTGGCGATATCGATAAGGTAGAACATGAGGAGCGTACCGAGGAACGGCCCAAGGGTCGTGCCGGCGCCGCCCAGAAGAACCCAGAGCAGCGGATATATCGAGTATTGAATCGAGGCGAACGTAGCCCCGACATAGGCGAAAAGTAGGGCGTATGCGCCGCCCGCGGCACCGGACATCGTCCCCGACAGCGCCAAGGCCAGAAGCTTGTAGCGCCAGGTGTCATAGCCCAGCAGCCGCGTGCGCTCCTCGTTCTCGCGGATGGCGACGAAGACTCGGCCGATGGATGAACGCAGCACGGCCCAGGAGACAAACAGGCAAGCGCCAAACAGCGCCAGCGCCAGATTGTAGCGGACGGCGGGCGCGGCCAGATCAATCGTCATGCCGCCGATGGCCAGACGTCGCAGACCCTCGGCCACGACGAACCCTTCGTCGCCCCGCGTGAAATCACCAAAATAGAGGATGAGCAGGAAGCCGGTCTGGGAAAACATGAGCGTAACGATCATGAAGGCAACGCCGCTCGTGCGCAGGGCGACCAAGCCGACGATGACCGCCAACGCACATCCGGCCAGCGGCCCAGCCAGAAATCCCGATAAGGGATCGAGACCGAATTGCGCGACCCCAAGACCGGTCGCATAGAGACCGACGGCAAAGAACATCGCATGGCCCAGACTGAGCAACCCTGTATAGCCCAGGAGCAGGTTGTAGCCGATGGCATAGCAGGCCAGCACCATGATGCGGGCCAGGTTGGTGTGGTGATATTGGGGCAGCACGAACTGTAGCAGGAACATGAGGGCGATCAGGCCGACATGCAGGACGGCAACTCGCCCCGCCGACGACTTCGCCATCGCCTGGACCTTCCCACCCGTCATTGCGCCCGGCCGCCGAATAAACCGGCCGGCTTGAACACGAGTACGAGCGCCACGGCCAGGGTCGCCAGAATCTTCGCCAAAGTCGGCGAGAAGAATACCGAGATCACCCCGTCGCTCAAGCCGATGATGAAGGCAGCCATGAGCGCACCGCGCAAGCTGCCAAGACCGCCAATGATAACGACCGCAAAGGACAGCAGCAGGGGATCAAGGCCCATAAGATAATGCGCTTGTCGGATGGGAACGATGAGGACGCCAGCAACACCCGCCAGCATCGCCCCCAGCGCGAAGACCAGCGCATAGACCCTTTGCACCGGAATGCCGAAAGCCTGCGCCATCTCGCTGTCCAACTGGGTCGCACGCATGACAAGACCCAGTTTGGTTTTCTTCAAGCCGTACCACACGGCCATCAACAGCACCCCCGCCAGCGCCGCGACGATGAGCTTGTAGCCCGAGTAGCCGAACCACGGAAACTGGATGCGGAAATCTATCGGCGCCGCCACCGAGCGCGCATCGGGACCGTAGAGGCTGAGGACGGATTGCTGAAGGATGAAGAGCAACCCGATAGTGGCGACGATCGTCGCCTCCGGCTCATACGCAAGCCGGCGCAGAATCAAGCGGTCGGCGACAAGGGCGATGGCCCCAACCAGAATCGGGCTTAAAAGAAGCGCCAGCGCGAACCCGATTGCCGGCGGCAGATCAAACAGCCCCGCCAGCGCGGCGGCAAGCACGGCGCCCAGCATAAAGAACTCGCCGTGGGCCACGTTGACGATCCGCATGACGCCGAAAACGAGCGCAAGCCCAAGCGCCGTCAGCGCCAGGACAAAGGCGGAAACCGACCCTTCAAGGAGGGCCAGAAGCAGGTGCGGCCCGAAACTCATCTATGTGCTGGTGCCGTGTCCCGGCAAGGCACGGGCGGGAGGCGCTATCGGTCCTCCCGCCCAGCCCCGCAAAAAAACAGGACTAGAGCGATTGCGTGGTGTAATCCGCCTCGGGCTCGTACAGGCCGTCCTCGATCGAGGTCTGATGCACGACGGTGAGACCGCCGTTTTCGACCTTAGAAATGAACTGGTGGCCGAAGGCTTGATGGATCTTGCCCACGAAGGTCTTTTCGCCCTGGGGATGCTCGTTCCCTTCGGCAAAGCCTGTCATGCTTTCGACCGCCTCGATCAGCTTGGCCTTGTCGGCCGGCGATTGATAGCCGCTCGTCTCGATCGCCTGCTTGATGACATAGAGCGTTTCCCAGCAACCGAACATATGTGAATAGGTCGATATGTCCTTGGGGTCCGCCAGGCTGGCACCTTTGTCGTCCACGCCAACCGCGCTGCGGTAGAACTTGTCAAAGGACGTCTGCTTGGCGCCGGCATAGCGCGGAAAGGCCTCCCAGAAATAGGTACCATCCAGGAATTCCAGACCGGGGCTGGCGATGTCAACGGCCTCCAAGGAATCGATGAAACCGAAGATTTGCGGTCGTTTGGAACCGAAGAATTCGCCCAACTCCTTGACGAAGGTCAGCACGCCGGGGCCGACCATGACGTGATAGAGCACTTCCGTGTCGGCGGGGATCTGCGGGAAATACTTGGTGAAGGAGGACTCGGTCGGCGGGATCGGAATGAGCGCGGATATCGAACCGCCCTGCGCGGCCAACGCGGCGCTGAAATAGTCGCGATGGTCATGGCCGAAGGCGAAGTCCGGAAATATCATGGTCACCTTCTTGCCGAGGTTACCGCTGATCCAGGGGGCAAGCGAGATAACCTGCGACTTCACATCGGTGATGCCGGGTTGGAAGACGTAGCGATTGAGACCGCCCGAAGCAACGTGATGGCCTTCGCTGACGACGAAATACGGCATCTTCAATTCGCCGGCACGCGGGGCCGAACCGATGACAACATGCGAGAACAGGGTGCCGAATACGGCGTCAACCTTGTGCTGGCTGGCGAATTTCTCGATCACCTCGCCGCCACGCTTCGGATCGGTGCCATCGTCCTCGGTGATGATTTCGACCGGGCGTCCGGCAATACCACCGGCTTCGTTGATCAATTTCACGGCGGCCTTGGTCGTCTGGTCATACCAGCGGCCATACGAGGCACCGATGCCGGTGCTGTGCACCTGAAAGCCGATGCGGAAGGGTTCGCTTGTCTGCGCCTGGGCATAGCGCATGTAACCAGGCATCAGGGCAGAGCTTGCCGCGACACCGGCAACCGCGCCGAGACCCTTCAGGGCGCTACGCCGCGAAACCTTGGAGCGGCCCTCGCTCTTAACCGGCGATTTCATGTTCGTCATGGTCGTCCTCCCCTAAAATTTTTCTGGCTGGATATTGTGCATGCACGTCGCTGGCGAAGTCCAGCCAATCGCCGGCGTGATGATACCAAGCAGGCTTGGCGGTCAAACTTTCGCACGGTTCCCGCCAAGAACGCTCGCATGCAAACTAATCACAGCGTGCCGCAAAACTCAACCCGACGATCTTACCCGGCGGTTGGCGCCGCCAGCAGCCAGAGGCCAAACAGAGTGTAAAGAATCATCAAAAAGGCTAGGGGAAGCTGGGTTAGGAGCGCCAAGCGCGGCTGCACGTGATCGCCCTGGTCCGGCCCGGATAACCAAAGGAGATGCGCCAGGAACACCGCCAAAACATGGCCGCAAACGATGGCCGTCACCTGAATCAACCAGATCGTTTTGACCGAGCCAAAATTGGTCAGGAAAGAGGTCGTGACGTGGTACGGGCCGAGGCCGAACAGATCCCATCCCCGGCCCAAGGGATCGTTCAAGGCCAGGAGCGCAAATTGCGTGTTCACAAGTAAGACCGTCAGGTAGTGGGCGAAGTGATAGGCAAGCGAGATCGGGATGATGGAAAGGGCAAGATGGCCGACCGGCCTTGGCCTCATCCGCCCACCGAGGCCGAGGCTGAGGAAATAGAGGGCGATCAGCACCAAGGCGGCGCCAATAAGACCGGCCGTATTGGGCCCCATCACTTCCGTTCGGCCCGGAAACTCCAGTGGATTGACGCCGATTTTCGCCAACCAGAAAAAAGTCCGCGACAATCCATCGAAGGAGACGGTGGAAAGGGTCGCCAGCACGAAGATCGTGCCGCTCAAAGGCAGCGGCTCGGACTTGAGCAGGGCCGCGCCCGGCAAGATAAGTCGGAGCACGCCACTGCGGGAGCCGGGTGCGGGTGCGATATCGAGAGGGGACAGCCGAGCAATCAGGCCGAAAAATACGGAAAACGGCTCGGCGCGTCTAAGCCAATCCTCGCCGCCAAACAAGATCATGCCGGCAAAGGTCGCCAGCCAATAGGCGACCAAGACGGCCGACAGCCGCGCTGGATCGTCGGGCGCCGGATAGACCAGTTCGAACCAGGCGAAGACAAGGAATACAAAAACCGCCGGCCAGTAGCCAAGCCAAGCTGGGTAAGCCCTCGGCGTCGGCCGTCGCCACAACAAACGATAAGGACCGACCCACGGATTTAGAAAGGCCCAGACATTGCCGAGAGCGGCCTGCACGAAGGTCAATCCGATCCAGCCCAAGGTCCAAAAGGACAGCGGCAACGGATTGGCCAACGGATTCCGGCTCCCCCACCAGCCGGCCAGGACCAAAGCTACAAAGAGCAGGGCCGAAAGCATACTGGTTGGGGTCGAACTGAAAATCGGGATTTGACCCAGGCGCAAACGAAGCCCGCTCAGCCTGCGCAAGACCTGGGGTCGGATTAGAAAAAGCACAAGCACCGAGGCCGCAACCGCCGCCGTCCCGCCGGCCAGATATTGGGCGGTCGGCAGCAACAGCACGAAAGCGCGTTCGGTCGTATGAGCGTCGGCCGGCCCGAGTGGAAAAAGCGTCGCCACAGCAAGAGCCAACAACGGCATGGTGGGTAGTCGCGTCATCGGTCGATTCCCTCATAGGTGCGGCCCTGACGGGGCCTTTGCTGTTGTCAGACCGAATCAACACTCTTGACCCTTTTCTCTGACAGCGAAAGAATTGTTCGTATACTAACAGATTGACCCGGCCGCCGGCCCGGTGCGGCTGTTGGCAGCAGCACTTTGCCGCTCGACTCCGGGGCGCGGGGCCCATGAGCATGTATCTACAGCCTAGATCACTCTCCGCGGCCATCGACGCGCTGGCCGCGCGAGGCGGCAGGATCCTGGCCGGGGGGACAGATTTCTATCCTGCCCTTGGCGTGCTGCCGGCCAGCGGGCCGATCGTCGACATTTCCCGCCTCGACGAGTTGAATGGCATTGCCGTGACCAAGGAGGTCTTCAGGATCGGCGCTACCACGACCTGGAACGAGATCGCCCAGGCCAACTTGCCGCCTTGTTTCGACGGCCTGAAGGCAGCGGCTAGGGAAGTCGGCGCAATCCAGATCCAGAACCGGGCCACGCTTGGGGGCAATCTGTGCAATGCCTCGCCGGCCGCCGATGGCGTCCCCGCTTTGCTTGTCCTCGATGCCAGGTTGGTTCTGGCCTCGCCAAGCGGCGAACGGCGGCTTGGTCTTGATCAATTCGTGCTCGGCAACCGCCGGACGGTCCTAAGGCCAGACGAAATTCTCGTGGCCATCGAGGTGCCACGGCGCCTGGCGAATTACCGCAGTCGATTTATTAAGCTCGGCGCGCGTTGCTATCTCGTCATCTCCATCGTCATGGTTGCCGTCGCCCTGGAGGTGGATGCGCGGGGCGCCATCGCCGATGCGCGCGTCGCCGTCGGTGCCTGCTCGCCTGTCGCCAGGCGCCTTCCCGATCTCGAAGCGGACTTGTGCGGGCGCGGGGCCGATGCCGGCTCATCCGGCCTTGTCGAAGCGCGGCACCTGGCCGCGTTGTCGCCGATCGACGACCTGCGCGCCAGCGCCGCTTATCGGCACCATGCCGCGATCAAGCTCGTCGAGCGCACCATCGACGCTTGTCTAGGGGTTTAGAGCATGTTCGAGGGCGGCGCACCGATCTCATTCATGCTCAACGGCCGGCCGGTCTCGCTCGACATCGCCCCCGCCAAGCGGCTGTCGAGCGCTTTGCGCGACAATATCGGCCTGATGGGAACGAAGGTCGGCTGCGATGCCGGCGACTGTGGCGCCTGTTCGGTTCTGATCGACGGCAAGGTCGCTTGCGCCTGTCTGGTGGCCATGGGTCAAGTCGCCGACACCCACGTCACCACCGTCGAGGGCCTGCCCGACTACGGACCCGTGGGACGGCGGCTGCAAGACGCGTTCCTGCGCCACGGCGCGGCGCAATGCGGCATTTGCTCGCCCGGCATGCTGATCGTGGCGGCGTCCCTGCTGGCGCACAACCAAAAACCGAGCGAGGCGGAAGTCCTTGACGCCATCGGCGGCGTGCTGTGCCGCTGCACCGGTTATCGCAAGATCGTGGCGGCAGTCCTGGATGCGGGCAACCCAGGCCCACCACGCGACTGGCCGGCGGCCGGCCGGGCGGTCGGGGCGCGCATCGAGCGTCTGGATGGCCGGCGTAAGGTCGAGGGTCTCGATCGCTTTGGCGCCGATTACCTGCCGGCAGGAACGCTCGAACTGCGCGTCGTCCGCTCGCCCCATCACCGGGCGCGCTTTTCCTTCGGCGATCTGGCGGCGTTTCGAAACCGCCATCCAGGGATCAACCGCATCCTGACGGTCGCGGATATCCCAGGCGAGAACCGGTTCGGCGTCATTCCCGCCTTCGCCGACCAACCTGTTTTTGCCGAGCAGGAAACGCGCTTCAGGGGCGAAGCCATCGCCGCCATTGTCGGCGAACCCGGCGCGGTGCAAGCGATCGATCTTGGCGAGTTCCCCGTGACCTGGACCGAGTTGCCGGCGCTCGCCAGCATGGAGGCGGCACTGGACCCGGCCGCACCCCTTATCCACGCCAACCGCCCCGGTAACATCCTGATCAAGGGTTTGGTCCGGCGCGGTGACGTGGAAGCGGCGCTGGCGGCGGCCGATTGCCGTGTCGAGGCGAGCTTTGAAACCGGCTTTGTCGAGCATGCCTATATCGAGCCCGAAGCCGGCATTGCCGTACGGATCGGCGAGCGCATCGAACTGCGTGCCTGCACGCAAGCGCCCTATATGGACCGGGATGACGTCGCGCGCATCCTGGGCATCCCCGCAGAGCAGGTCCGGATTATTCCCACCGCTGTCGGTGGGGGGTTCGGATCGAAGCTCGATCTGTCGGTGCAGCCTTTCATTGCACTGGCCGCTTGGCTTCTCGATCGGCCGGTCAGGCTCGTCTATGGACGCCAGGAATCCATGATGACGACGACCAAGCGGCACGCGGCGCGCATGCACATGCGCGCTGCCGCTAACCGCGACGGAAAATTACTGGCGGTGGATTTCGCCGGTGATTTCAATACCGGGGCCTATGCCTCGTGGGGACCGACGGTGGCTAACCGGGTGCCCGTCCACGCTTCCGGTCCCTATTTCGTCCCTCATTACCGGGCGCGAACGCGCGCCATTCATACGCATGTCGTGCCGGCCGGAGCCTTCCGCGGCTTCGGCGTGCCCCAGGCCGCAATCGCGCAGGAGCAGGTCTATGACCTGCTGGCCGACAAGCTCGGCATCGACCGGCTCGATTTCCGTATCATCAACGCGATTGGCCCCGATCAGCCAACCGTAACGGGCCAAGTGCTCGGGGCCGGCACCGGTATACGCGCTTGTTTCGAGGCGCTGAAGCCGCATTGGCGGCGCGCCTGCGCCCAAGCCGCGACCGCCAATGCGGCCATGGCGGACAAGCGGCCGCGACGCCGGGGTGTGGGCGTTGCCGGCATGTGGTACGGCTGTGGCAATACCTCCCTGCCTAACCCCTCGACGGTGCGGGTCGGGCTCAACGCGGCGGGACGCATTGTCCTGCATCAGGGGGCTGTCGATATCGGCCAGGGCGCCGACACCGTCATTACCCAAATTTGCGCTGACGCCATGGGCGCGCCGATATCGGCCTTCGACCTTGTTTCAGCCGATACGGATTTGACGCCCGATTGCGGTAAGACCTCGGCCTCGCGTCAGACCTTCGTCACCGGCCGTGCCGCGGAACTGGCCGGGCGGGCGCTGAGGGTTGATATCTTGCGCCTGGCCAATGCCGGCGAGGACGCAGGCCTCACCTTCGCCTCCGGGCGGATCACGGTGCGCGATGCCGGCCGCGAGCGCGAACTTCACCTCGGCGACTTGCCCCTCGACCGGCACGGCTATGTTCTGTCGGCCGAGGAGACGTTCGATCCGCCGACAGCACCCCTCGATCAGGATGGCCAGGGCATCCCCTATGCGGTGTATGGCTTCGGCGCGCAAATGGCGGAACTGGAGGTTGACCTGGAACTCGGCCTGGTCAGGCTCTTGAAGGTCACGGCGGCGCACGATGTCGGCCGGGCGATCAACCCGACCCTGGTCGAAGGACAGCTCGAAGGCGGCATTGCCCAGGGCATCGGCATGGCGCTGATGGAGGAATTCCACCCTGGGCGGGGTGAAAACCTGCACGATTACCTGATCCCCAGCGCCGGCGATGTTCCCGAGATCGAGTCGATCCTGGTCGAGGAAGCCTCGCCCATCGGTCCCTTCGGCGCCAAGGGTATCGGCGAGCAAGCGCTGATCCCGACGGCGCCGGCCATTCTCAATGCGATTGCCGCCGCGACCGGTGTGCGCGTCAATCGAATCCCCGCGACCCCGGACCGGATTCGGGCCGCGATCCTTGCCGCCAGGAAAGGCCAAGGCGATGCCTGACAAGGTACCCAAGACAGAGAAGAGCGAGGTCGGCAAGATCCGCTGCGATGCCTGCCCCGTTCTCTGCTACATCCGCGAGGGGCAGGACGGCGCTTGCGACCGCTATGCCAACCACGCGGGTAGCCTGGTGCGCGTGGACCCCCATGTGCTGCTCAGCCGCGCGCTTGAGAAAGATGGGGCCATCGTCCCCTTTGCCGCCCGCGCCGACGACTGGGATGGAAACCTGGTGACGGCAGCCGATACTTTTGTCACCGCGATCGGTGCCGGCACGACCTATCCCGACTACAAGCCCGCCCCTTTCATTATTTCATCGGCGGTCGAGGGCGTCGATATGGTCACGGTGGTGACCGAAGGAATCTTCAGCTATTGCGGCGTGAAGGTGAAAATCGACACCGACCGACATCTGGGCCACGAATGCGCGACCGTGAAAGTCAGGGGCGAGCCCGTCGGCCATGTGACCACGGCTGAGTACGGATCGCAGATGCTTTCCTTGGGTGGCGTCTCGCACCTGACCGGGGGCAGCAAGAAGGAAGGGCGCGTCACCTGTGAGACGTTGCTCGACCTGTGCAACGGCAAGCCAGTTGAACTTACCATCGACGGCGGCGCTAGCATCGGTGTCGAAGCCGGCAAGGCGCCCATCGTCAACAGCGTTAGGGAAGAGCGCATGCGCGTGGGCTGCGGCTCGGCCACCATCGGCATGTTCGCCAAACAGTGGCGAGGCAAGGTTGATGAAGTCGTGGTGGTGGACGATCACATCACCGGCGTTCTGTCCGAACACCAGGCGGGCAAGATGCTGGGAATCCGCGAAACCGGCATCCAGATCAAAGGGCGACGCTCGACGCCTGGCCGCTATTTCCAGGTCGCCAGCCCCGGCACCGGCTGGGGCGGAACGAACATCTCCGATCCCTTGTCCATCCTGACGCCCTTCGATTCCAAGCGGGCCTGGCCTGGCCTGTCGCTGCTCATGATCAGCACGACCGGCGAACACCACGCTTATTTCGAGTTGGACGACCAACTGCGGCCGGTCGAACACCAGCTACCCGAGCGGCTAACGGACTCAGTCGCGCGCATTGCCGAGAATTGCGAACCGGCGCTCTCAACCGTCATGTTCATGGCGGGCGCCGGCGGCTCGCTGCGCGCCGGCGTGACCGAGAACCCCGTGCGCCTGACCCGGGCGGTGAAGGACGCCCTGACCTATGTCACCTGCGGCGGCGCGCCGGCCTATATCTGGCCGGGCGGTGGGATCACCCTCATGGTCGATGTTACCGAAATGCCAGCCAACGCCTTCGGCTCCGTGCCGACACCGGCCCTGGTGGCGCCCATCGAGTTCACCCTGCGGCTTTCGGATTATGCCGCCCTTGGCGGGCATATGGATCATGTCCGGCCATTGTCGGCCCTGCGGAGCGACTCCTTGCCGCGCCGTGCCCTCTGGCACAAAGGCACCCTGCCCTGGCCCTTGGCCGTTCGGGCGCGAGCGAACAAATCGACATGACCATGGTTCTTGAACGGCGCCCGCCGTCGGCAGCGACAAGAATGCACGCGCGCCTCCTGGCGGGGGGGCGGCGTCTCCATCTGCAAGACGGGCCTATCGATCTAATCATCGAGGCCGACGGGCCAGAGGCTGACCGACGCGCGGCCTTCGCAGCGGCCGAGCGGCGTTTCTCGGGCTTGCTCGACGAATTATGCGCGGAGATATCCCTGCTGCGCCAACCGGTCGGGGCGAGCGAACCCAACCCCCGGGGCGCTGTCGCCCGGCGCATGACCGAAGCCTGCCGGAAGTTGGCCGCCGACCGCTTCATCACCCCGATGGCGGCGGTGGCAGGAGCGGTGGCCGAGGAAGTTCTTGCCGCCATGCTGGCCGAGGTAGCTTTGGAACGCGCCTTCGTCAACAATGGCGGCGACATCGCCTTTCACCTGGCGCCGGATGCTGCCTACAAGATCGGCATGATCGACCGGCCCGACCAGCCGGCTCTCTTTGGCCAACTGCGCATCGGATACAACGACCCGGTGCGCGGCGTCGCCACCAGCGGTTGGCGCGGCCGCAGTTTTTCACTTGGCATCGCCGATGCGGTGACAGTCTTGGCCCGGAATGCCGCCGGAGCCGATGCAACCGCCACCCTTATCGCCAACGAGGTTGACCTGCCGGGACATGGGGCCATCGCACGCGTGCCCGCCCGGGAGCTTAATCCCGATAGCGACTTGCAGGGCCGACTGGTAACGCGCGCGGTCGGGCCCTTGTCGCCCGGCGAAATCCGTGTCGCCCTTGGCCACGGCGCCCAATATGCTGAACAGTTATTGCACACGGGGCTCATCGTTGCCGCCGCCCTGCACTTGCAGGGCAAGACGCGGTTAGTGGGCGCCGGCCCGCTTTCGGTTGGAGTAGAGGAGAAACCGGTTCATGTTTCCTGTTGAAATACGCAAGCGCCTGATCGTGGTGGAAGAAATCTTCCACGAAGGTGGCCCCAGGGCCGATAAGCCGCATCGGCGGGCCGCCGCGCTCGCCGTCATCCGTAATCCTTTTGCCGGCCGCTATGTCGAGGATATTGCGGGTTTCATGGGCGATCTCAATCCCCTGGGCCTGGCCATGGCCAGGGACCTTTTGGCTGCGTTGGGCGGCGATGCGAAGGCCATCGAAGGTTACGGCAAGGGCGCCATTGCCGGCACGGCCGGCGAAAGCGAGCATGCCGCCCTATGGCATGTACCGGGCGGATATGCGATGCGGGAAGTTCTCGGCGACACCAAGGCTATCGTGGCCTCGACCAAGAAGGTCGGCGGCCCAGGTACGCGTCTCGATGTGCCGATCACGCATGTCAACGCGTCCTATGTCCGCAGCCATTTTGACGCCATGGAAGTGGGAATTGGCGACGCCCCGCGCGCCGATGAACTGCTGCTCGCCCTGGTCATGACGACGGGGTCGCGCATTCACGCCCGTGTCGGTGGCCTCAAAGCCGGCGACGTCAAGGGAGAGGATGGACTGAGATGAAAGCGCAAATTCGGAAGATCATCATTTTCGTCGAGGAAACCCATCGTGAGATGGATCGTCCCATAACGCCGCCGACAAGGCGCGCCGCCGCCGTCGCCGTCATTGCCAATCCCTTTGCCGGGCACTATGTCGATGACCTGTCGCCCCTCATCGACATCGGCGAGGAGTTGGGTGGACTGTTGGCGGAAAAGGCCGTGGCCGCGCTCGGCATCAAGGGGCTCGAGGCCCACAGCTACGGCAAAGCGGCGGCGGTGGGCGAGAACGGCGAGTTGGAGCACGCGGCCGCTATACTGCACCCGAAGCTGGGCGCACCGGTGCGCAAGGCGTTGGGCAAGGGCGCGGCTCTCATCCCCTCATCCAAGAAACGTGGTGGACCGGGCCTCGTCCTCGACATTCCGCTCGGCCACAAGGATGCCGCTTTCGTGCGCAGCCATTTCGACGGCATGGAGGTTCGCGTCAACGACGCACCCAGGGCCAATGAAATCATGGTCGCCGTCGCGGTCACCGACAGCGGCCGACCTTTGCCGCGCGTCGGCGGCCTTCAGGTTAGCGAAATCAAGGGCGAAGACGGCCTGCGTTAGGGCGCCGACAAGGCGCCTGTGGCTCGCCGCACATATCCACACGGCAACGCCGGTGCGACCCTAGCCTAGCCGACCTGGCCCTTGACCAGGTTCGGAATGCGCGTGGCCGGCGGCGTATTGCGGCTGCGCTGGATGCGCACGACGCCATCGATGACGACCATGCCGACACCCGGCAAATCGCCGAGCTTGATCGATTCCAGCAGATCCTTGCCCGCCGAGTGCTGCGCCTTGTCGAGGAAGACAAAATCGGCGGCGCGCCCCGGCTCGATGATGCCGCAGTCGAGCCCCCGCATCCGGCTGGTGTTGCCGGTGGCAAAACAAAGGGCCGTTTCGGGCTCAACCTCGCCCAAAGCAGAAAGCATGGCGACGAGCCGCAGGATGCCGAGTGGCTGCACACCCGACCCGGCCGGCGCGTCCGTGCCCAAGATGACTCGCTCAAGCTGGCCCATTTCCTTGGCGGTGCGCAGGGTGAACAAGGCCGCGCGCTCGTTGCCGTTGTGGACAATTTCAAGCCCCCGGCGGCAGCCTTCGCAGATACAGCGGATCTGATAATCCGAGAGTGCGGTATGCCCGCCGTTGATGTGCCCGACGATGTCGGGATCGACTTCAAGCACGACATCCTTGTCGATGAGGCCGGAGCCTGGAATCGAGGGGCCGCCGGTATGGATCGTGCTTTGGATTCCGTACTTGCGCGCCCATTCGACCATCTTGCGGCCCGTCGGGCCATCCTTGACCCCGCCGAGCCCGATTTCGCCCAACAACGTCACCCCGGCCTTGGCCAACTCGGAAAAATCCGCCTCGGTCATGCCCGTTTCGATGATCGGCGCACCGGCATGTACTTTCACCCCGCCGGGACGGAAGGCAGAAAATATGCGTTGGGCGGTAATCGCCATCGCTTTCAGGCCGACAATATCCTTGGGCCGGCCGGGCATGTGCACCTCGCCGGCGGAAATCATGGTGGTCACGCCACCGTGCAGACTGCTGTCGATCCAGCCGATCTGATTCTGGCGTGGCGTCCAATCGCCGGCGACCGGATGGACATGCGAGTCGATCAGGCCGGGCGCTAGCGTGGTTCCCTGCGCGTCGATCAAAGTCGCGGCGATGTCCAAATCAAGGTCTTTGGTCCGGCCGACCGCGACGATCTTGCCGTTCTCGCACAAGACGGCGTCGGCGTCGGCGACAGGTCGGCGGATATCGCCGCTCAAGATCATGCCGATATTGCGAATGGCCAACCTTGCGGGCTCCCCGCTTGCGGCCGGTTGATCATGTCCCATGACGACAATTTGTCCTCTTCGGCTCAGGATTCTCGAACCATAGCGCGGATCGCCCGCAAGCGGCGAGGGTGGGCCGCAGAAGCCGCATTTTCCTCCGTTACCCTAGGACGTCCGCAGTGGGCGGGCCGCCCGTTGGGCGGTCTGGGCCAAATGATAGTTGAAGCGGCCGCTGAACCGCAACCGGTGTAGCTTGTCTCCAGCAAAAATGAGAGTCGAGCATAGCCGTGACGAAGGCCGCCGACTGCGGGCTGGGCAATGACCCGGCCAAACGGCTCGAAAATTTAGCGCGGGGCGGAATCCCTCGCGATTTTCCGTGGCTTTACTCGGCCAGAAATCAAACCCACACCAGCCAAACGCCAGCACAGTTGAGAACATAGATCGTTCCCGCCGAGACCGGCCGATAATCCCGTCAGCGCCACCACGGATAATATTTCCGGTAGCTACCGCATCTATTTGGCCTTGGCGCAGTAGGCACAGATCTTGTTGCCGTCCGGATCGCGGGCGTAGGCCGCATAGTTGCTTCCCCCGACGGGGCGGGGGCCCGGCTTACCTTCATCCGTGCCGCCATTGGCGAGCGCGGCCGCGTGGAATTGGTCGATAGCCCGCCGGGATTTTGCCACGAGAGATATCATCGTGCTGTTGCCAAACGTCGCTGGCTTCTTGTTGTAGGGCTTGGTCACATAGAATTTGGAGTTTTTCGGCGCGCCTTTTGGGCCGTAGCCAAGATAGCGGTTGGTGCTTCCGGTCCGCACGAGTCCGAGTGGCGCGAGCGCGGCGTCATAGAACTTGGCGGAGCGCTTAAGGTTATTGGTTCCAACCATGATATACGCGAGCATGTTAGCCCCCTCTGAATAATTCATCCTGGCGAATCGATATCGATGCATCAGATTGGTCTGCCTTTGCTTCGCCTGCAAGGCTGCACTCTGCTGCCGTTGTCCCTATCGACAATTGACTTCCAGCATAGTGGCGCCGGCTAGAGGCGATAGGCTGCGCGCCAATCGGTGCCGGAAATCCGGCAGACTTCTGCGGGGGCAGGGTTTTAGGTAGGCACACGTCACGCCAACCCGCCGCCGTCCTCGAAGAACACCCGGTCGTATTTCAGCGGGTTGTCGGCATCGATTTCCTCGTCCAGTTCGCGGGCGTAGCGATGCCCGGCAAAGACCGCTGCCGCGATGATGGCGGGGGCGTCGCAATCGCCGATACGTTTCAGGGTCTTCGGTGCGCCCACGGTCATGCCGTGCGCGGTAATGATCTCTACCCCCGCTTCCATCAGGCGGCGCTGGGTGCGGACCTGCTCCGCCGTATAGCCGCCCCATGACGCGATGCGGTCGTCTGGTGTAACGAGACCACTTCGCAACCCGTCTGAAGCAGACGCTCGGTAATCACGCTCCCCAGGTAGTAGCTGTCATCATCGAATAGAACCACGCGGCCTGCCGCTATGATCCCGGCCATGAATGTCGTCGGGGGTGAACACGGCGGTCACGGGCGCTGTGATCGCCATGAACTTGAAGTTGAACCACCCGACCCCGTCCCGGCGCCATGAGGAACCCGTCGCCACCACCACATGGTCAGCCGCCACATCGAGAACGTCGCGAACTCCCAGGCGACTTTCTCGGAAAACATCAATATTGGCCATCTTGGCAATCTGGGTCGTGCGATAATCGCTTACCCGGGTCCATTCGTTCAGGCCGGGCAGGATTGTAGTAGTCGGCATAACGTGTCAACGCCGGTTAAAATCCTAAGCTAAGGTTGATATTGGCGAATTTCGCCGCATCGTCCTGGCCCTCGAAATCCTGCGTACGATAGGTGAAGCCAGCGTCGAGTTTGACTGCGCTCGACCAGAACATGGCGATGCCGCCGACGATGTCGCCGACGAACACCTCCTTATCCACATCCCGGCTATCACGGAATGAGTTGCCATCAAGGAAGATGTTACGCGCGACGGCACGGCCTTGCGCGCCAACATAGGTGTAGAAGCCGAACGGACCCTCTAAATAAGTGTCATTGAAATAGTTTGTTCCGGACAAGGCGGGGCGGATTCTATTAGGGCCATAGTCCGCTTCGAGGTTGCACCCAAATCGCAGCAGCAGGCTCACTTGCGCGTAGGTCATGACATTGCCGATAGTGGCGCCCGCTTCAGGAATGGCCTCGATCGCAAAGCCATCCAGCAGCGGTTGGATGAAGCGGTATTTGCGTTCATAGGTCAGCATCACGCCGGGCTCGTTATGGATCTGGTAATCCCAACCATTTGCGCCATCGATGCCGATGAACTGATGCCAGTCGTTCTGCGCCAGTCGACCTTGCGCGCCGGGTCCGACGATTCCGACCAGAAGTTCGATGGTATCAAACCGCCTGCGGCCAGTATCCTGAACGAACCCGATACCTCCATAGGCCCAGCCGGCATAGGGCCGGTCATCCCTATCGGGATTGACGGCGCTGGTGTCATTCGGCGTGAAGATGCTTTGCCCGAGGATGATCCGATAACGGCGCGCGACGTCACCGCCATCTCGGGTAGCGCCGAATAACCCGATTGCGGAAAGCCTACTGAACGGAATCAGCCAGGCGCTATCGGTTACCACGTTGCCACTGAGGTAGCTGAGTTCCAAGCCTTGCGTATAGTACCGGTCGGTCGGGAAGGCGATGGAATCATTCTCTTCGGTGAGTGTAATTCGGCCGGAATCATCGCCCATTGCTGATCCGCCGCAAAAAGATATCGCCATCAGCGCCAACAAAAAAACAGAACGAACATACTGATAATACATGTTTTTTTCAGTCGAATGGTTGCGGGGCGCCTTACCTGTCGTCATCGAAAATACCATCCGCCGCCCCTTGAGGTTGCCGAAAAGATTTCTGGCGGCAAAAACACCAAAGAGTTTCCGCGGCCTCTTGTTACCTCAAATTGTGGTGAAAATTAGATGGGTTATCCGCTTAGGTCGTGCCCCTGGTGGCGGTGTAGGAGGCCACCATCCAGGGCATCTCCACGCGTTTGGTGGAAGGTGAAGCCGAAGACCGCTCGGTTGGGCCGCGAACGTCCCGTGTGTCGAAGGCCCGTCGGTTTTCATTGCGCATCCTGTGGCCGGGGAGCAAAAAATCGCGTCCGATTGACGCGCCACGAGTGCCCCTGTCTCGCACTCGCCCCCGCGCCTCGATCGGGTCGCCATACCTTGTGGCGGCGCTCAAAGGCGCCGGGCCGAGATAGGCGGCGTGCATGGCACATGTCCATGGCGCCGGCCCGTCAATACGGGCGGCACCCCCGGTCAACGCCGCGATTGACGCGTGGGTGGGGCGGTCTCTATTCTCGGCCCCTTCGCTCGCGACGGGAATGGATCGCCGATGACTGCGGAAACCGGCTCAATGGTGCAGGTGGCCAAGGCGCTCGATCGCCTGGACGGGGCCGTGACACGGCTCCAGGAAGCGCTTGGCCGGCACGAGCGTCGTCTTGAAATCCGCCAGACCCGCTTCGACGAGGAATTGCGCGAAATGCGTGACAGTCACACCCTGCTCGAAGGCGAGGCGCGGGCGGTCTATTCGCGCCTCGATTCGGCCATCGGCCATCTGCGTGGGGTGATGGAGGCCTGAGATGCCCAACATCCAGATCGCCGTCAACGGCCGCTCCTATGACGTCACCTGCGATGCCGGCCAGGAAGATCGCCTGCGCCTGCTGGCTCGCGGCATCGACGAGCGCGTGGCGACGCTGGCCCGCTCGCTGGGCCAGGTCGGCGACGCGCGCTTGCTGCTCATGGCCTCGCTCTTCATCGCCGACGATCTGGCCGAGGCGCGCGGCGAGAACGAGCGCCTGCGGGCGGTCGATCTGCCGGCCCGCCGGGCCATGGAAGAACGCCTGGTCAGCGCCATCGAGGGGCTGGCGCGGCGGATCGAGACTATTGCGGCCCAGCTCGAGGCCGCCTAGATATAGTCCACGGGTGGGTGCTGCACGGTTCGACCGGCGTCAAAATCCCTGGGGCCAATTTCCACCTCCCGGGAGCTGTCTCTACCGGGGCCTTGGTCTCGGCATATGGCGCCCACCTGCGTAAGCAGGCCACAGAGGATAGTGCGCCACCGGCCGTTGCGGCACTCATTCGTATCTCGACGCCCATTCGTATCTCGACGCCCATTCGTGCCCGGCTCATTCGTAACTGACGCATTCTTAACCGGCATCGTTCACAGCTGCCATCGCCCCATTCAAATCGGAGACCGCCCTTGTCCGCCGCCGATGCGCTGACGGCCGCAAAAAAAGAGCTGCGCGCCGCCGCCGCCCTGCGCCGGCGGGGCGCCGCCGCCGCCGCCATCGAGGCCGGCGCCTGGCTGCGCGATCGCGCCCTTGGCGCCTTGACGCTGCCTTTGGGCGCCGTCGTTTCCGGCTACTGGCCGCTGCCCGACGAGCTTGATCCGCGCCCGTTGCTGACGGCGCTCCACGACCGGGGCCATGTCATCGGCCTGCCGGTGGTGGTAGGGCGCGGGCTGCCGTTGATCTTTCGACGTTGGCGGCCGGGCCAGGCCCTGGTCAAGGGATCGTTCAAGGTCGAAACGCCGCCCGAAAGCGCCGATGTCGTGACCCCGGCCGTCGTCCTCGCCCCGCTGCTGGCCTTCGACCGCGCCGGTTATCGCCTGGGCTACGGCGGCGGTTTCTACGACCGCACCATCGCCGGGTTCAGGTCGCGCGGGTCGCTGCTGGCGGTGGGCCTTGCCTTCGCGGCTCAGGAAGTGGCGGCGGTGCCGCACGGCCCGAGCGACGAGCCGCTCGACTGGATCGTGACCGAGCGCGAGGCGATCGGCCCCCTTGGCCGCCCCGCCGGCGGGGGGGACTAGCGCCATGCGCCTGCTCTTCGGCGGCGAGATCATGGGGCGCTCCGGCCGCGACGCGGTGGTCGAGCATCTGCCGCGCCTGCGCCGTAAACTGGAACTCGATTTCGTCGCCCTCAATGGCGAGAACGCCGCCGCCGGTTTCGGCATCACCGAAAAGATCTGCGAGGAGCTGTTTGCCGCCGGCGTTGACGCCATCACCGGCGGCAATCACATCTGGGACCAGAAGGAGACGCTCGCCCATATCGGCCGCGAGCCGCGCCTGCTGCGCCCGCTCAACTTTCCGGCCGGCACGCCGGGGCGCGGCGCCGGCATCTATCCGGTCTCGCACGGGCGCAAGGTCATGGTCATGACCGTCATGGGTCGCGTGCATATGGACGCGCTCGACGATCCCTTCGCCGCGGTCGAGCGGGAGTTGACCGCCCAGCGCCTCGGCGCCACCGTTGCCGCCATCGTCGTCGATATTCATGCCGAGGCCACCAGCGAGAAAATGGCCATGGGCCAGGCCCTTGACGGCCGCGTTTCGCTGGTCGTCGGCACCCATACCCATGTGCCGACGGCCGATGCCCAGGTGCTGCCCAAGGGCACCGCTTATCTCACCGATGTCGGCATGAGCGGCGACTACGATTCCGTCATCGGCATGGTCAAGGCCGTGCCGCTGCAACGCTTCACGCG
>Ga0315281_10002587_pt1 | contig 26795 bp, 22 predicted proteins | sample YL17G07_0_MG_FD_204540 | JGI IMG/M metagenome (GOLD analysis project Ga0315281, IMG submission 204540) | Sediment microbial communities from Yellowstone Lake, YNP, Wyoming, USA - YL17G07_0 | ecosystem: Environmental > Aquatic > Freshwater > Lake > Sediment | place: USA: Wyoming | collected... | reverse complement strand
TACGCGGTAACCGCCGGGCTCTTTCTCGCTGTCGCGCCGCAAGTCTTCCGGGCTTTTGTGGTTCTGATCGGCAACCTGGCGGATTGCCCGTTCGAGACGCTCATCGTTGACCGTGAAGCCGAGCTGGTGGGCAGCCTGCTGCTGCAGGCGTTCCATTACCATGCGCTCCATCACCTGGCGGCGCAGAACATCTTCCGGCGGGAGGTTCACCTTTTGTGCCGTGAGGCGGGTACGCACGCTGCTCGCCCGTGCATCCACCTCGCGGGCGGTGATGATCTCGTCATTGACCACAATCAGGATGCGGTCGATCGGGTCGCCCGACACGGATGCCGCGCTTGCCAGGACAATCGGCAAGGAAGCAAACAGCGCGCCGAGCAGGGCGGGAAGGAAACGGTTTGGCAGCGCGTTCAACATGGATTGTTCGGACCATCGTGGGTCGCCGGGGTTCGCTGGTTCCGGCGCTGGCCGGCCATTATAGCGAAGGCCGGGGCATCCCGCTGCAATGTCATTCGAAGATGAATTGCCCCTGTTTCAATGGCGTCTCTTCGTGCTCACCCATCTTGGCGAAGCCGCTGAGCTCAAGTTCGACCAACACCGAGTTATCCACGCTGCCGTCCGGCTGCAGGCGATGCCGGGCGGTGGTGCGGAATGCCCAGCAGCAGCTGGTGTACTGCAGACCGGCGTAGGCTTGAACGGTGCGGGATTCGGGCACGGAGAAGTTCCAGCGCGCCACGCCGGTCCAGCGCGACAACAGCGGCCACTGCGTGGAGACGTCGACCAGTCGTTCGAGACCGTTGGTGTAACGGTAGCCCAGGTTGACGATGCGGTCGGTCGCCGGCCGGTAGTGCAAGTAATAACTGCTCCGGCGCATCTCGCTTTCCTTGTTGTCCCATTGCACGCCAGCGCGCACATACCAGGGCTGGCCAAGGCGCGCAGTGGCCTCGCCGATCAGGTCCGAGCTGGTTTGGGTGACTGTGCCAGGCGGCAGGTTGACCCGCTGGTCAGCAAGGTATTGCACCTGCCCAAGGCTCACGCGCGCCTGCTCGACACCGCTGCCCGGCAGGAGAAAACGGCTGGTGACCGCGGCGATCACCTGGTTGGCGTCACCCACGCGGTCGGCACCGGCAAAGCGGTTCTCACGAAAGAAATTGTAAAAGCTGAAGGCCGGGATCGCGGTATCGAACACCGGCAGGCTGTCCTGGTTCTTGTAGGGGATGTAGACGTAGTAAAGGCGCGGTTCGAGCGTCTGGGCGTAGGCCTGGCCGCCAAGCTGCCCCTCGCGTTCGAAGGCGAGCCCGCTGTCGAGACTGTAGATCGGCAGGCCGCGTTCCGGCGATTCGTCGACGCTGGTGTTGTCCAGGCGCCAGGAGGTATGGCGATACGCGGCCTTGGGGGTGAAATAGAAGTACGAGGTACGCAGCGGCAAGCTCACGCCTGGTTGCAGGTCGAGACGCTGGCCGGTGATGCTGTTCTGGCGGTAAAAATTCACCCACTCGCTCTCGAGTGCGCCGTGCAGGCGGTTCGGGCCGCTCGGTGAATCAGCTGTGAGCACGAGCTGCGGCAGACGCTGGTAGGGCTGCTCGGCAAGCGGAATGCTGGTGTCCAGTGTCTGGTAGGTGAAGGCGCGCGCCGAGAAGCGCCAGATGTTCCCGCCGTAATCCAGGCGCAGGCTGCGTGGCAAGTGGGTTTGGGCGGCGTCCTTGATCGTCGAGCCGAGGTCGATGAAATAGCTGTTGTCCGACACCCACTGGATGTCGGCAGAGGCGCTCCACAGCGGCGACAGGGACTGCGAGTGTCTGAAAACCAGCGCCTCGCGATCCGTGTTGGTGGACCGGTCGCTGGGCAGATATTCGATATCCAGTTTTCCAGAGAAGCTCCGGCCCAGATAGCGGAACTCGTTGACCACCTGGGTGCCGCGCTGCTCAAGGACACGTAGCGTGAGGGTGTCATCGTAGTTTGGCGCCAGATTTAAATAATACGGTACAGTCAGGAAGAAACCGGAATTGCTGGAATGGCCAATATGCGGCGCGAGCAGCCCGGTTGTGCGCGCATCGGTGATCGGGAATGTCAGATACGGCGAGTAAAAAATAGGAACCTGCATGAAGTGGATACTGGCGTTCCAGGCCGTACCGGTCTCGCTGGCTTTGTCGAGCGTGAGTTCGCTGGCGCGCAGGAACCAGTCATCCTGTCCTGGCGGGCAGGTGGTATAGCGCACGGACTCCAGCTTGAGCATATCGCGCCCCTCGAATCCAATGCGTCCGGCCTGACCGCGCGCTGCATTGGCGGCGAACGCGAATTGCGCGTCCTCGGCGGAACCACGTTCCGTATCAAGCTCGTAACGCAGCAACGGTGTGACGATGGTTTCGCCGCTTTCCCTGTTCAGGTGGATATGGCCGCTGGCGTCCAGCGTATTTTCTGTCTGGTTATAAGTCGCTTCGTCGGCAAACAGGTGCAGGCCGCCACGCCGCAGCTCCACATCACCGCTGAATCGTGTGGACTCGTTGAGCTTCGATTCCACCCGGTCGGCATACACATGCACGCGCGCGTCGCCGGCCTCCTCCGTCGTCAAGCTTGAAGCCGGCATTGGCAACGCCGGGGTATCGGGACAGGAAAGTGGCCGCGGCGCTTTCGGTGCGCCCAGCTTGGCGATGACGGCCGGTTGGTAGCCGAAGGTGGCAAGTATCGCTGCGCAAAGCAGGCGCCGCAGGTTCTGGCTTGGCATGGCGCGGGGGATGGTTGTGTCAGACGTAAATTCGCATAGAATCGCCGGAGCATCAAGCTATTACGTTTGCAGACATCCACCTGAACCAGTTCAGGCAAGCTGGATCGACCAATGACCCTGAATCGAAGCCACCGTTTCCCGGCCCTTTTCGCCAACGACATGTCCCCGAGGTTTGCCCGTGGATAACAGACTCGAAACACTCAAGAGCTGGGTTGGCCAGGTGCTCGATCTGCGCGAATACGAAGTGCGTCCAGCGTCCGCGGATGCGAGTTTCCGCCGTTACTTCCGGGTCAGCGGCAATGGTGCGTCCTATGTCGTGATGGATGCGCCGCCCGAAAAGGAGAACGTGCAGCCGTTTATCGAGATTGCGCGCCGCCTGCACCATCTCGGGCTCAATGTGCCGGAGGTGCTGGAGCAGGATCTGGCGCGCGGTTATCTGCTGCTATCCGACCTCGGCCAGCAGATGTACCTGCCGCAGCTCAATGAATCCACGGTCGAGCGTCTGTACGGCGACGCCCTGGGCGCGCTTGTCATCCTGCAAGCCGGTATTTTCACCGATCCCGGGTTCCTGCCCGAGTATGACGAGGCCCTGCTGCGGCGTGAGATGGAACTGTTTCGCGAGTGGTATCTCGGCCGGCACCTGGGCCTGCGGCTCAGCCGTGCGCAAACGGCCACCCTGGACGAGGCCTTCACGACGCTGGTGCGTTCGGCGCTCGTCCAGCCGCGTGTCTGGGTGCACCGCGACTATCATTCGCGCAACCTCATGGTCACGCGCGCGAACAACCCCGGTATTCTCGATTTCCAGGACGCAGTACGCGGTCCGGCGACCTACGACTTGGTGTCACTGTTGCGCGATTGCTACATCGCCTGGCCGCTGGAGCGTATCGAGGAATGGGCGCTTGGCTACCAGGCTCTGGCCCTGCAATCCGGTCTGCCGGTGTGTGAGGACGAAGTGCAGTTCCTGCGTGAGTTCGACCTCATGGGGGCGCAGCGTCATCTCAAGGCCACCGGCATTTTCGCGCGGCTCAACCACCGCGACGGCAAGCCCGCCTACCTCGACGATATCCCGCGTACCCTCGGCTATGTGGTCGGGGTGAGTGGCCGCCATCCCGCGCTGCAGGGCCTGCATCATCTGCTCATGGACCTGCGCATCCCCGGCATTACCGCATGATGGCCATGATTCTCGCCGCCGGTCGGGGCGAGCGCATGCGTCCGCTGACCGACCATTTGCCCAAGCCGCTGCTCAAGGTCGGCGGCAAAGCCCTGATTGAACACCATATCATCTCACTGGCCGCGGCCGGTTTCTGCGATCTGGTGATCAATCACGCGCACCTTGGCACGCAAATCGAAGCTTACCTGGGCAGTGGCGAGCGTTACGGGGTACGTATTACCTGGTCGCGCGAGCCGGACGGGGCGCTTGAAACCGGCGGCGGCATACTTCAGGCCCTGCCGAAGCTCGATGGTGAAGTGTTTCTGGTGGTGAATGCCGATATCTGGACTGATTATCCGTTTGCGCGCCTCGCCAAACCGGTTTCGGTCACATCCTCCTCCTCTCTCGCACACCTGGTGCTGGTGGACAACCCGCCCGAACACCAGCAGGGTGACTTCGTGTTGCGGGACTCGCGGGTGCTGGCGGAAGGCACGCCACGCCTCACCTTTAGCGGTATCGGTGTTTATCACCGCGATCTGTTCCGTAGCTGCCAGCCGGGACGTTTTCCGCTGGCACCTCTGCTGCGCAGCGCCATGGCGCAAGACCGGGTGAGCGGCGAACACTACTCCGGCGCCTGGCGCGACATCGGCACCCCGGAGCGCCTCAACGAGATCGACCGCATGCTTTCCGCGCAGTCCTGAGCGGATTTCCTTCAGTGCTATTGAATTCCGGACGTTCTGAGCCCTTGGTTATAAGGGTTTCTGCTGCGTGCTGGGGATTACTGCGGGGAAAATAGCCGCTCCGCGCGTCCTGCGCTCCCGCGGCATACATTCCTTCCCTGGAAATAAAAAACCGGCAACGCCTGTTTTTAGTTTCTGAGCGGTGCCGGTTTGACCGGAGAACGGCGGTGAAGCTGCTCTCCTGAATACATCTGGGGTACTGGTGGTCGCCGACAATTGCCGGGCGACCACCCGAACCAGTGCTGCCTTACTTCTTCTTCTTAGCGGTTTTCTTCTTAGCAGCTTTCTTTGCTTTTTTCTTCGTAGCCATGGTGAACTCCTTCAGGTTTTGGTTAGGGAAACAGGGCTCAATGCCCTGGGCACTGCTCGCACGGACCGGATTGGCCCATGCGCATCACCGCACGGCCACGAAGACTGCTCGTGGGGCCATGCAGGGTGAAAGAAAGAGGGGGTACAAGGGAGAGAGAAGCAGAATCACCCGGCAACCGCTGGTTGCCAGACTTCGTTGTGCTGCTTGTCGGACTTCGCAATCGATCCAAGTTTCGCTTTGCCCTGTCGTCGTGCGTCTGTGCATCACCTTGTCAGCGGGTTACTGCGTACTGATGCTCGCTGAAACTGCACTTATCTAGAGGTGTAGCACACCTTGAATACACGTCAAGGCTTACTCTAATCAGCGTTTCACAAAATTGCAAACACTTTTTCGCAAATAAATCTCTGCATCACGCGCGCGATCACATCGATCGCATGATGCAGAGCATCGCATGCATCATCCGCACTTCGAGTCGCCGCAGTTGAGACATGTCATGCAGCCATCCATCTTGATGACTGCCTTCGTCGAACACTTCACGCACAGTTGCGCGTCGCTCGGGAAGCTGCCGTGCTCATCCTTGCTCATGGCCTTGTCCAGCGAGCGCGTTTCATGTTGCGCGCGCTTCTCGGCGAGGTACTTCTGCTGGTGCGCATCCGGCTCTTCGGTCTTGATGAGGCCGATCATCTTGAGGTGGCATTCGATGACATCGCCCAGTTCCGCCACGATCGACGGCGTATAACGGCCCTTTTTGAAGTAGCCGCCGCGCGGATCGAACACCGAACGCAGTTCTTCCACCAGGAAGGTGACATCACCACCCTTGCGGAACACCGCCGAGATGACGCGCGTGAGCGCCACCACCCACTGAAAGTGGTCCATGCTCTTGGAATTGATGAAAATCTCGAACGGCCGGCGCTTTTCGTGCGTCGTGCCCTCGTTCAGCACGATGTCGTTGATGGTGACATACAGGGCATGCTCGGTGAGCGGGGTCTTGATCTTGTAGGTGCTGCCGAGCAGCATCTCCGGCCGGCTGATCTGCTCGTGCATGTGCACGACGTTGCTCTCGGCCGTCTTTGACGGCTCCGCGTCCTTCTTCACTACTTCGTAACCGGTGATCTTGCTGTCAATCTTGATGGCCATGGCTGTTATCTCCTGGGGCGATGGGCCGGAGTCCGGCCCGCGCCGTGACGTTCAGAACTTCCCGTAATACCCTTCCTTGAGGGCGTCATACAGGTTGGCGGCGCTGTGCATTTCGCCGTCGTATTCGATTTCCTCGTTGCCCTTCACCTCCACCGTCTCGCCGCTCGCAAGCTGGAAGCGGTACAGGGTGTCCTCCAGGTCCTTGTCCTTCACCAGCACGCCCTGGAAGGCGCTCGGGTTGAAGCGGAACGTGGTGCAGCCCTTGAGGCCCTTCTCGAAGGCATACATGTAGATGTTCTTGAAGTCTTCGTACGGGTAGTCGGTGGGCACGTTCGCGGTCTTGGAAATCGACGAATCGATCCATTTCTGCGCGGCGGCCTGCACATCCACATGCTGGGTCGGGGTGATGGCATCGGCGCTCACGAAGTAGTCCGGCAGCATCGCCTCGGCCTCGGTCGCGTCCGGGTCGGCCTTGGCGTTGATCAGGGTGCGGTAGGCGAGCAGCTCGAAGGAGAAAACATCCACCTTTTCCTTGGATTTCTTGCCTTCGCGGATCACGTTGCGGCTGTATTTGTGCGCAAACGACGGCTCGATGCCGTTCGACGCGTTGTTGGCCAGCGACAACGAGATGGTGCCGGTCGGGGCGATCGAAGTGTGGTGGGTGAAGCGGCAGCCAATCTCGGCGATGCGATCGGTAAGCTCGGCCGGGAACTGTTGCATGTAACGGCTGTACTTGGCGAGCAGCACCTTGCCCGGCACCTGGTCGCCGACCTTGTAGCCGTCGCGGCGCATCTCCGGACGCTTGGCCAGCATTTCGGCGGTGACCGTGAAGTTCTCGATCAGGATCGGGGCCGGGCCCTTCTCCTCGGCCAGCTCGATGCCGGTTTCCCAGCCGGTCTCGGCCATTTCGCGTGAGACCTGCTCGGTGAATGCCAGCGATGCCGGGTCGCCGTATTTCATGCCCAGCATGGTCATGGTCGAACCGAGGCCGAGGAAACCCATACCGTGGCGGCGCTTGCTGGTGATCTCGTGGCGCTGTTTTTCGAGCGGCAGGCCGTTGATCTCGACCACGTTGTCGAGCATGCGGGTGAAAATCGCCACCACCTCGCGGTAACGCTCCCAGTCGAAGCGCGCGCGCTCGGTGAACGGTTCCTCCACGAACTTGGTGAGGTTCACCGAGCCGAGCAGGCAGGAGCCGTACGGCGGCAGCGGCTGCTCGCCGCACGGGTTGGTGGCGCGGATGTTCTCGCACCACCAGTTGTTGTTCATCTCGTTGATCTTGTCGATCAGGATGAAGCCCGGTTCGGCATAGTCATAGGTGGACGCCATGATCAGGTCCCACAGCCGGCGCGCCGGAATGGTCTTGTAGATCTTGCAGGCCACCTGGCCGATGTCGTTGGTGATGTAGCCCTCGGTGCGCGGCCAGTGGCGCCACACGACCTTGGTGTCCGGGTCTTCGTACTCATGGCGGTTGGTCGGGAACACCAGCTCCCACGGCTGGTCCTTCTTGACCGCCTGCATGAACTCGTCGGTGATCAGGCACGACAGATTGAACTGGCGCAGGCGTCCGTCCTCGCGCTTGGCGCGGATGAAGTCGGCCGCATCCGGGTGGGCGATGTCGAAGGTGCCCATCTGCGCGCCGCGCCGGCCGCCGGCCGAGGACACGGTGAAGCACATGGCGTTGAAAATATCCATGAACGACAGCGGGCCGGAGGTATAGGCGCCGGCGCCGCTCACGAAGGCGCCCTTCGGGCGCAGCGTGGAAAATTCATAGCCGATGCCGCAGCCCGCTTTCAGCGTGAGCCCGGCTTCGTGCACGCACTTCAGGATGCCGTCCATCGAGTCCGGTACCGTACCCGACACTGTGCAATTGATGGTCGAGGTCTTGGGCTTGTGCTCCAGCGCGCCGGCATTCGAGGTCACGCGCCCGGCCGGGATCGCGCCGTTCTGCAGCGCCCACAGGAACTGGCCATACCACTCCTCGCGCTTCTCCGCGCTGGTCTCGACTTCGGCCAGGGCCTTGGCGATGCGCGCATAGGTGCCCTGGATGTCCTGGTCGAGGACTTCGCCGGTTTTGGCCTTGAGGCGGTACTTTTTGTCCCAGATGTCGTACGAGGCGGGTTGCAGCGGAATTTCGGTCGTGGCGGACGGCAGAGCGTGCAGTTTGACGGCTTTCATTTCGTGTTCTTCTCCTTTTTATCTTCGGCGCCCGGGGGTGCCTGGCTCTTTATATATGTTCACGGCTGCCTTGGACAGCCTGTGGAATTCAAAATCACAACATCTTGTGTTTCGGCCGGTGATTAAACCCACCTTGTTGTGACCTGTCAAGCATTGCATTATCGGCCCATTACCTGTCCTGATGGGACAACCGAGTTAGTACATATATAGGTAAGGTACCAAGCAACTGGCTTGGGCTTATGTCCGTTCCTGGTCAGGTTCAGGACGGGAAGTGGAGGGGTTTTGTTAACCTGGCGAGCGCCAGTATCCAGTCACGCTGCGCAAGACGGCGCACATCACATCGTCCGCTTAAGCAGTACACGAAACTCTTTCAACGAGCGGGTATTGAGCACATCCTTTTTCTCCAGCCAGCCGCGCCGCGCCTGGCCGATGCCGTAATACAGATCATCGAAATCCTGAATGCTGTGTGCATCGCTGCTGATCGCGACCAGCACGCCTTCTTCTTTTGCCATCTGGCAGTGGATGTCGAGCAGGTCGAGGCGCTCGGGGTGCGCATTGAGTTCGAGGAAACAGCCGCGTGCACGCGCCTTACGAATAATTTTGAGCATGTCCACGTCGTATGCCTCGCGCTGATCGATGAGCCGGCCGCTCGGGTGGGCCAGAAGCGTGAAGTGCGGGTGGTCCATGGCCTTGAGGATGCGCGTGGTCTGCTTGGCGCGCGCCAGCTTGAACTGCGAATGCACCGCGCCGACCACGATATCGAGTTCGCCCAACACGTCGTCGGGCAGGTCAAGGCTGCCGTCTTCGAGAATATCCACCTCGATGCCCTTAAGGATGGTGATGCCCTTGAGCTGTGCGTTGAGTTTGTCGATCTCTTGCATCTGCTGACGCAGGCGCTTCACGTCCAGTCCGTGCGCCACCGTCAGGTGGCGTGAGTGTTCGGTGATTGCGATGTATTCCAGCCCATGTTCGCGCGCGGCTTCAGCCATTTCTCTGAGCGTGTTGTGTCCATCGGTGGCTTTGGTGTGCGCGTGCAGGTCGCCGCGCAAATCCTTGAACTCGACGAGCCTAGGCAGCTTGCCGGCGCGCGCCGCTTCAATTTCGCCGCGATTCTCTCTGAGTTCGGGTGGTATCCACGGCAGGCCGACGCTGCGATAGACCGACTCTTCGGTTTCGCCCGCTACACGCTTTTCGCCCCTGAACACACCGTATTCGCTGATCTTGAGCTTGCGCTCCTGGGCGAGGCGGCGGATTTCGATGTTGTGCGCCTTCGAGCCGGTAAAGTATTGCAGCGCCGCGCCATAACAATCCGGGTCGACCACACGCAGGTCCACCTGCACGTTGCACTTGAGGATCATGGTCGAGCGGGTCTCGCCCTTGGCCAACACCTTGCGCACCTCGTCGTAAGCCGTGAACTTGTCCATTACCTTCGCGGAGTCGGTCGCGGTCACGAGGATGTCGATATCGCCCACAGTCTCCTTGAAGCGCCGGTAGCTGCCGGCCAGCACCACCTGCTGCACACCCGGGACTTTCTCCAGATATTTCTTCAGCGGCTCGGCATACTGGGCAGCGATGGCGAGCTTGAAGCGTTTCTGTCCGAAGACGTGCGCGGCCAAGGCTTCGAGAATGGTCTGCTCGGTTTTCGCACCGAAGCCTTCGAGCTCGCGGAGCTTGCCGGCCTTCGCCGCCTTGGCGAGCAGGTCGATGGATTTTATCTTGAGCCTGTCGTAGAGAGCGCGCACGCGCTTTGGCCCGAGGCCGGGTATTTTCAGCAACTCGGTAATGCTCGGCGGCACCTGTTTGCGCAGTTTCTCCAGCGCCTTGCACTGGCCGGTGGCAACGATTTCCGTGATCTTGGCGGCAAGGTCGTCGCCGATGCCGGGCAGCTCGGTCAGGTCTTCGCCCTTCGCCACCATGTCGGCCACCGGCACGCCCATGCCTTCGACCTGGCGCGCGGCATTGCGATAGGCGCGGATGCGGAACGGATTCTCGTTCTGGATTTCGAGGAGCTCGGCGATCTCCTCGAAGATGGCGGCGATGTCGGCGTTGTGGACGGGCATGACCGTTGCCCCGTATCAGCCTTTGATACAAATTAGTGGCTCGACGCGCGCCACCTTGCGTGCCAGCCCGGCGGCGTGTGCCGCTTCGACAACCGCCGACACATCCTTGTAGGCGCCGGGCGCCTCTTCCGCGACTCCGCGCGAGGTCGGGCTGCGGATCAGGATACCGCGTGCGGCGAGCTCGTCGATGACCTGCCGGCCCTGCCACTGGCGATAGGCCTGGTGGCGGCTCATGGCGCGGCCGGCGCCATGGCAGGCGCTGCCGAACGATTGGCGCATGCCTTGCGTAGTGCCGACCAGGATGTACGAGGCCGTGCCCATGCTGCCGCCGATCAGCACCGGCTGGCCGACGGCGCGCAGGGCTTCGGGAATGGAGGGGTGCCCCGGCCCGAGCGCGCGGGTCGCGCCCTTGCGGTGTACGAACAGGCGACGCGGCACACCGTCCACCACGTGTTCTTCTTCTTTGCAGGTGTTGTGCGACACGTCATACATCAAGCGCAGATCGGCGTGCGGCACGACCTGGGCAAACGCCTGGCGGGTGAGATGGGTGATCACCTGACGGTTGGCGAGCGCGCAGTTGATGGCAGCGCGCATCGCGCCGAGATATTCCTGGCCGATGTCGGACTTGATCGGCGCGCACGCCAGCTCGCGGTCCGGTAGCTCGATGCCGAACTGGCTGGCGGCGATGGCCATGCGCTTCAGGTACTCGGTGCCGATCTGGTGGCCGAGGCCGCGCGAGCCGCAGTGAATGCTGACTACGATGTCGTCCAGCTTCAGCCCGAAGGCCTGGGCAGCCTGCGCGTCAAACAACTCGGTGACGCGCTGCACTTCGAGGTAATGGTTGCCGCTGCCGAGCGTGCCGATCTCGTCGCGCTGGCGTTTCTTGGCATGCTCCGAGACGTTACCGGGTTTGGCGTGCGGCATCTGGCCATGTTCTTCGATGTGTTCCAGATCGTGCACCGTGCCGTAACCGCGCTCCACCGCCCAACGTGCACCGCCGGCGAGCATCGCGTCCATTTCCGCGGCACTGAGGCGAATGGCGCCGGTGCTGCCCAGTCCGGCCGGGATCTTGTAGTACAACATGTCGGCCAGTTCTTTCTGATGCTCTCGCACGTCTTGCGGCGTGAGCCCGGTGTGCAGGGTGCGCACGCCGCAGGAGATGTCGAAGCCCACGCCGCCGGCTGAGATCACGCCGCCCAGCTCGGCATCGAAGGCCGCCACCCCGCCGATCGGGAAACCGTAGCCCCAGTGCGCGTCCGGCATGGCATACGCAGCTTGCACGATACCGGGCAGGGTGGCGACGTTGGTTATCTGCTCATACACTTTGTGGTCCATGGCGCGAATCAGTTCCTCGCTGGCGTAGATCACCGCTGGCACGCGCATCTTGCCGTGCTGCGCGATTTCCCAGCGGGTTTCGTCGTGGCGGCTAAAGAGCGACAGGTCCATGATTCATCCCCGGATGATTCAAACGTCCACGATGCATTCGGCCACCCAGCGGCCGTCCGCAACCTGCGCCACACGCAGGCCGGTGTAGGTCGCGCCTTTCACTTCCACCGCTGGCTGATGATGGGCGATATCCAGCGGTTCGCCCCAAGCTGTGGCCGCGAGCCGCGTGCCGTCGATATGTACCACGTAGCGACTGAACAGCATGTGGCGTGTGGCCATCTCATACACGAGGGCATTGAGCCAGTCCACGAACAGCAGCTCATCGTCCGGCGCCTCGCACTGAATCTCGACCGGCTCGCGCGCGACGACCTTGTCCAGGTCGGCAATCACGGCGGTGAGGGCGAGCGCCGCCTGCTCAAAGGCCTGTTCGCGGCTGGCGCCGTGCCCGCGCACGCCCATGTCGGCCTCGTGCGGGAAATGTTCCCAGTGCGGGCTCGTGATTTCTGTCATGGCCTGTGTGTGCTGCCGTTTCAACAACAATATGCCGCAGTACCCAAGCCATGTGTTGACGCACATCAAGTTAATACCCGTTCGTGCAGGTTTCACGACCGAAACGCCTGAACACCTCATTCGCAACGCAATACATTACTGCCAGTCGATTGGAGAAGATTGTTTCCGGCAACAAATTGATCAGCGGCATAGTATTCAACTCGGCCAGATGGACTGAAGGTGACCAAGGAAGGAGACCGATAAGCTGCCCAAGATTTCATCCTCCTCTTTAACCCTACGGGTTCGCCAGCGCCTTTGGGCCTAAACCTGCCCGCAGCTATACAGCCTTTCCTGATTTGTCCCGCAAACAACGGCGCGACTGCGTCGGGCCCGAGGGTGCATGTCAGGATGACCGGCAAAAGAACAAGGGCATTGGTGGGGTAGCTAATGTGCCCGCTTAGCGGGGTCTACCAGGGCCAGATCAACAAGAAGTACAACACCAAGTTCAAGATTCCGGTGGTGTACTACTCGCAGCTCATGGCTGTGGCCTACGGCGCCAGCGCCAAGGAAGCCGGTCTGGACGGCAACATCGTGCGCGCCACCCGGCTGGAAGAGATCGCCGCCAAGAAGTAAACTGATCTGCTCTTTGACTAAAAATGCCCGCTGACGCGGGCATTTTTTCGACCAGGCGGAATGTAACAGATTTGCGAGTACCTTTACGGGCCAATGCCGGGACTATAATTACAGGGACGTCTACTAAACTCTGGGGGCTGAACGTGGGGCCAGCTAATCCGCATGAGCACAATCAATAGGCATCGGCACGGCGCAGCAGCCATCGTATTGGCTGCGCTCCTGATTGTCTCCGCCTCAGCATTTGGGGACGAATCGCGCAATCTGGCCGTTTCCAGGAATAGCGATTCGGGCGGTCAGGAACCCCGTCTAGCGCTGGTCATCGGCAACTCCACCTATGCGAGTTCACCGTTGCGTAACCCGGTCAACGACGCGCGCGCCGTCGCCAAGAATTTGCAATCGCTTGGCTTCCAGGTGATCCACAGGGAAAACGTCGGTCTCAAGGCTATGGCCAAGGCGGTGCGTGAGTTTGGCGTGCAACTCAGCGAAAAGCGCGGTGTCGGTCTTTTCTACTACGCCGGTCACGGGATGCAGGTGGGTGGGCGCAATTATCTGATCCCCGTGGATGCTGATATCCAGAGCGAGGACGATGTCGCCTACAATGCCCTCGATGCCAACCAGGTGCTGGGTAAAATGGACAGTGCGCGTAACCGCCTCAATATCGTCGTTCTGGATGCCTGCCGCAACAATCCGTTCGCGCGCAGCTTCCGTTCCGCGAGCAGCGGATTGGCCGAGATGAAGGCGCCGAGCGGCACGCTGGTGGCGTTCGCGACTTCACCGGGCTCGGTCGCAAGCGATGGTGAAGGCACTAACGGTATCTATACCAAACATCTGATCTCGTACATGGGTCGAGAGGGTGTATCGATCGAGCAGGTGTTCAAGCAGGTGCGTATCGGTGTCATGCAGGACACCAAGGACCAGCAGACTCCCTGGGAGAGTTCATCGCTGGTCGGTGATTTCTACTTCAAGTCGGCGCCAGCGGCGGCCCAAGTGGCTTCGGTCGTACCGGCATCGCCCGTCGCAGTAGAAATATCTACAGCCTCCATCGAGCTTGCCTTCTGGGAGAGCCTCAAGGCGAGCAAGTATCTTGGCGATTACCTGGCTTACATAGACCAATACCCGAACGGCAAGTTTGCGGCGCTCGCCCGTTCGCGCATCAAACAATTTGCGGAAGAGGAAAAACAGAAACCAGGTGAGTTCGAGATGACGTTCTGGAACAGTATTCAGAACAGCCATTCACCGGCGGATTTTCAGGCCTACCTCAGTCAGTATCCGGGCGGGCGATTCATTTCGCTTGCACGTAATCGTCTTGAACAGCTATCCGAGGAGGGCAAGCGACCTGTCGCCAGCGCCACAGCTATGGCCTCGATTGCGCCGATTGTCCAGAGTGTATCGGTGTCAGTCAAATCGGCGCTGCCAAAAGTCGGTGACAGTTGGTCCTACACTTACAAAGACCTCTGGGGCATTAAGCCAGAGCAAATCCTGAAGTACGAGGTGGTCAGTGTTGCCGACAAGGAAATCCATGACAGGCTGACGGTGAATGGCAAGACCGTGGACGAAAAAATATTTCGTGATACGCCTTCCGTGGTCAGCCGTGATTTTTCAGATAAAGATCCACGCGCGGAGTTGTCGCCGTATCTTCAGGCCTTCGGCGAACTCAAAATCGGTGACAAGTGGGAGAATGTGCCGTTCATACGATCGCCCGGCCACACCGGCGCACCCTGGCTGCTGACCGGAAAGGTCGTTAACCACGAGGTGGTTAAGATAGCGGCCGGGAAATTCGACGCCATCAAGATTGAGATCAGCGGAAATCGTCCCAACCTCTGGGCAGGGAGTTCCGCGGGTTTCGGCGTGCCAGTACGAGTCGAACATGAGGTATGGTACGCGCCATCCGTCAAGCGCGTGGTAAAACAGGTGACGTACACGTACGCAGGGAACATGGGACGAAATGCTTTCGACAAAGACAGTTTCGAGCTGGTGAGTTACAAACTAAACTAGGCTTCAGGCCGTTGGTGCGGTGTGATGTACACCGGCCTATGCATCTCGAACAACGGCGAGAATTTTTTCCGTAGCGCCCTGCAGAGGGGCGTGAACTTTACGACTTCCAAAACCAGATTCTACTTTTTCATCGGCAGCTTCTGCAGCACATAAAAACGGCCCGCTTTCGCGGGCCGTTTTATTTACTCAGGATACGCGCGGCGGCAAACTGTTGGGGCTCTCGAGCCACTCGATCAGCGGTCGCCAGCGCACGAAATCCCAGGTCGAGCGGGGCTCACCCAGTTCGCAGATGCCGAGCCCGCGCGCATCAGCGAGCGCATAGCTGGGCGAGTCGGGCAGGGTGGCGACGAACGGAATCCTGAGGCGCGTAAGAAAGCGTTCCAGCGGCCGGTAGATCTGGCCTGGAACGCTTTGGTAAGGGAAGTCGACGCCATTCAGCAGGATCTCGGCGGCACGCGCCATCGCTGGCGCCTCGGGGACGCGGTTGGCAATGGTGGCCAGCCGTGTTTCCTTGCGCGATACCTTGCCGACCAGCAACAGGTCGCGCACGAATCGCGCGGTAGCGCGCATATCAGTGGCTGATGGCAATACCGGAATCAGGATGGTCTGTGCGCGCCGCACCAGTGCGGTGAGCTCGGCACCGTGTATTCCCGCCGGTGCATCCAGAATTGCATAGTCGACACTGCGCGGAAGCCGGAAGCCAGCATCGAGTCCGGCCATTCCCTCAATGCGCGGACGCTCCGGCGCGCGCGCCTCCAGCCATTGCAGGCTTGAGCCCTGTGGGTCGAAGTCAGCGAGTACCACCGATTTGTTTTCGCGCGCATAGAAGGCAGCAAGGTTAGTAGCAATGGTGCTCTTGCCGCAGCCGCCCTTGCTGTTCAGGACCAGAATCGTACGCATACCGCTTGTGCCCTTTAACGACTTGCCCAAGTGATTGTAGCGGTTTTACCGTGGCCAAGGCACCTGTTTGCGCCGGTGCAGACTTGCGTTACTTCCGGTTGCGGGGCTTGCGGCGTGTTGGCGGCACGGGTTCTTGCGGCTCGTCCTTGTCCATGAGTATGCGGTGCGCCGGTCCTTCCAGATCGTCAAACTGCCCAGATTTTGATGCCCACATAAAACCGGCCACCATGGCTGCCACAAGCAGGATGGCGATGGGAATGAGCAGATAGAGAATTTCCATGTTACGAAGGTCCAGAGGCGACAGGCGATGAGGCGCGTGCTGCACGCTCGTTCAGGCGCAGGGCATTCGCCACCACGATGAGCGAGCTGGCCGACATGCCGAGCGCTGCCATCCACGGCGCGACCAGACCTGAGGCGGCAAACGGCAGGGCGATGAGGTTGTAGCCGACCGCCCAGGCCATGTTCAGGCGGATGATGCGCACAGTCATGCCGGCCACCCGCACAGCCTCGGCCAGATGCGGCAGGTGCTCGGAAAGCAGAATCATGTCGGCCGAGGCGGCGGCGATTTGCGTGCCGCCGCCCATGGCCACGGATACATGCGCGGCGGCCAGCGCCGCGGCGTCGTTCACACCGTCACCGACCATGGCCACGATGGCGCCCTGACTGGCGAGTGCGTGCACGCGCGCAAGTTTGTCTTGCGGGCGCAGATCGGCCTCGACTTCGCGGATGCCGGTCTCGCGCGCCACGCGCTCGGCCGCGCCGGGATGATCACCGGTGAGCAGCAGCACGCGCTTGCCCTGGCGCTGGAGTTCGGCGATAAGCGTCTGGGCGCCGGCACGCACTTCGTCGCCGATCACGAAGGCGGCGAGTAGTTGGCGGGTGTCGCTCAACAGCACTAGGGTATTGCCGCCGGCGCGCAAGGCTGCGAGCGCGTCATCGCGCACCAGAATGCCGGCCGCTTCGTGCAAGAACGCCGCCGTGCCGAGAAAATACCGCTGGCCGTTGATGGCGCCGCTCAGTCCCGCGCCCGATGTGCTGGCCACGTCTGTTGCGAAATGGCGAAGTTCATCCACCGTCGCGCGCAAGGCGCGCGCGATCGGGTGTTCGGAATGCTGTTCCAGCGCCGCGGCCAGGGCCAGACAGTCGCTGGCGCCAAGCTGCGTGTAGGTGTGCGTGTCGAGCAGGTGCAGGCGGCCGTAGGTGAGGGTACCGGTTTTGTCGAAGATGAAGGTGTTGGCGCGCGCCAGTGTTTCGAGTGCGTGCCCGCGCGTCGTGACCAGCCCGCGGCGCATGAGACGGCCAGTGGCGGCGGTGATCGCCGTCGGGGTCGCGAGCGACAGGGCGCACGGACAGGTTACGACCAGCACGGCCAGCGTAATGGGCAGCCAGCGCGTGGGGTCGTAGACATACCAGAACAGCGCGACGCCGGCGGCGAGCAGCAGCACGCGCGCCACGAACCAGGCAGCGGCGCGGTCGGCGGCCGCGGCGATCGCCGGTTTTTCGGTCTGGGCGCGATCCAGCAGGCGCAGGATGGCGGACAGCACCGTGTCTTCACCGGTTTTCTCCACGCGCATGGTCAGCGGGCTTTCTATATTGATGCTGCCGCCGATCAGGGCAGCGCCTGGCGTTTTTGCCAGCGGCAGGCTTTCGCCGGTGAGCAGCGATTCATCCACACTCGAGCGGCCTGCGTGCACGTACCCGTCGGCCGGGATGCTCTCGCCCGGCCGCACCAGCACGAGATCACCGCTGTTCAACTCGCTGGCCGGCACCGCTTCCTGTTCGCCGTTCACCAGGCGTGTGGCCGTCACCGGCAGCATGTGCACCAGCGCTTCGGAGACCTCGGCGGCGCGCTTGCGGCCGGCCAGTTCGAAGTAACGGCCGGTGAGCAGGAAGAACACGAACATCACCACCGAGTCGTAATACACCTCGCCGTGGCCAGTGAGCGTCGCCCACACGCTGCCGGCAAACGCGATGCCGAGGCCGAGCGACACGGGCACATCCATGCCGGCGCGCTTCTGCCGGATGTCCCGGAAGGCGCTGCTAAAAAACGGTTGCGCCGAGTAGCCGAGCACCGGCAGGGTGAGGACCAGGCTGAGCCAGTGAAATAGATTCTCGAATTCGATCTCGATGCCGGTGAAGGCGCCGGCATACAGCGCCACCGCCAGGATCATCACCTGCATGCCGAAGCCCGCCGCCACCGCCAGCCGCCGCAGGTGCAAGCGGCGTTCGCGTTCCAGAATTTCCTGGGCGCGGGCCGGATCGTAGGGGTGGGCGAGGTAGCCGATTTCACTCACCGCCTGCAGGATGCGGCTCAGATGAACCTGCGCATCGTCCCAGCGCACGCGCGCGCGATGCGTGGCATAGTTTATGGATATCGCCAGCACACCCGGCAGCTTGGCAAGATGCTGTTCGTTGAGCCAGACACAGGCGGCGCACACCATGCCTTCGAGAATGAGCGACGCTTCGCGCACGTTCCCGTCCACGTTCTGCACGAATGTTTTTTGCACGGACGGGTTGTCGTAAACCGCGGTCTGGCGCAAGAACGCCGGCACCAGTTCGCGCGCGGTGGGCACGGCGTCGGTGCGGTAACGGTAATAGTCGGTGAGCCCACTGGTGACAATGGCCTGCGCCACGGCCTGGCAGCCGCGGCAGCACATCGGTTGTGCGGTGCTGTCGATTTCCACTTGCAATGCCACGCCGTGTGGCACCGGCTGGCCGCAGTGGTAGCAGATGCAGGCGTCACTGTCCGCATGCGGCTGGACGGGACTGGATGGGGTAATCATCGGGGCAGCAATGCGCATCAGGTCGTACGTGCCGACATCTTAGTCCAATTCAAGGCCGTTCCAGCGGTTGCGCTGGAATCAGTGGCCCGGACCGGCATGTGCATTTTCGCGAAATGGCCCGGTAGCAGCCTTATGGCGTGATATCGAACGTCCTTGTCCGTCCCCCAGTTTCAGGGCGCAGTTGAAATTGACGCTAACGGGTTTTTGCAGGAAACTCCGTTGAAATTAAAAACGCTTATACCCCCTTTACTTCACTTGCAGCGAGGAGAGTCACATGGTTCTGAATCACGTCTGGGGACTGTTCTTCCAACCGAAGAAAGAATGGAAATCCATCAAGGCTGAGCGCTGCACTGTCGGCAAGTGCTTTTGTTCGCATGTCCTGATCCTGGCGGCCATCCCCGCGATCGCCGGTTATGTTGGCACCACCCAGGTCGGTTGGTCGTTCGGCGGTTTCGAGACGCATCGACTGACCACCCAGAGCGCCCTGCAAATCGCGATTCTCACCTACCTCACCATGCTGGTGGCGGTGTTCTCGCTCGGTAAGGCCATTCACTGGATGGGCCAGACCTATGGCTCCAAACAAACTCTGCCTCAAGCCATTGCGTTGGCTGCCTATACCGCCACGCCCCTGTGGCTGATGGGTTTCTTTTTCCTGTATCCGGTTTTGTGGGTCAACATGCTGATCGGACTGCCGGCACTCGCCTACACCGTCTACCTCTTGTACTCCGGGGTGCCGGTGATGATGGGCGTGAGCCAGGAGCGCGGCTTTTTGTTTGCCAGCGCGGTGTTGGGCGTGGGGCTGGTCATGCTGGTCGCAGTGTTGGGGGCCATGGCGATGCTGTGGGGCATGGGTATTGGACCGGAGGTCAGTGGCTGATCGGGCGGTCCATCCCTTTCCGCAATAACTGATTAACTCAGTCGATTATTATGGTGGATGATCTTGACCCAGGTCACCGCCGCCTTTTGGCCATACCGCTAATCTGTTCGCACTCAGCGGACATAAGGCCCGAGGTGTTACTTGGTTCTACTGGTTCCAGTGCGCATCGATATATTATAATTATCTAATATTAAGAACGTTCATCAAGCCAACTCGGGGAGAGCCTGCATGGCCGCTCAAGCAGCAACGTACAACTACAAGGTCGTCCGGCAATTCTCGATCATGACCATTATTTGGGGCATCGTTGGGATGCTCGTGGGCGTGGTCATCGCCGCGCAACTGGCCTGGCCAGTATTGAACTTCGATATCCCGTGGCTCACCTTCGGCCGTCTGCGCCCGCTGCACACCAATGCAGTGGTCTTTGCCTTCGGCGGCTCGGCGCTGTTCGCGACTTCTTACTACATTGTGCAGCGCACCTGCGCCACGCGCCTGTTCAGCGACAAGCTTGCGGCCTTCACTTTTTGGGGCTGGCAGCTGGTGATTGTGCTGGCCGCCATCACCCTGCCGCTCGGCATCACCCAGAGCAAGGAATACGCCGAACTCGAGTGGCCGATCGACATTCTGATTGCCGTGGTGTGGGTGTCGTATGCGATTGTTTTTTTCGGCACGCTCGCCAAGCGCAGGACCCCGCACATTTACGTCGCCAACTGGTTTTTCGCGGCGTTCATTCTGACCGTCGCGGTGCTGCACATCGGCAACGCCATGGTGATACCCGTGAGCCTCACCAAATCGTATTCGGTGTACGCCGGGGTGCAGGACGCCATGGTGCAGTGGTGGTACGGGCACAACGCGGTCGGCTTCTTTCTGACAGCCGGTTTCCTCGGCATGATGTATTACTTTGTGCCCAAGCAGGCCGGGCGACCGGTGTATTCCTACCGCCTTTCGGTAGTGCATTTCTGGGCGCTGATTTTCACCTACGTGTGGGCGGGTCCGCATCATCTGCATTACACCGCGCTGCCCGACTGGACCCAGTCGGTCGGCATGGTGATGTCGCTCATCCTGCTGGCACCGAGTTGGGGCGGCATGATCAACGGCATCATGACCCTGTCCGGCGCCTGGGATAAGCTGCGCACCGATCCCATCCTGAAGTTCCTGATCGTCTCGTTGTCGTTCTACGGCATGTCCACGTTCGAAGGTCCGATGATGTCCATCAAGACCGTGAACGCGCTGTCGCACTACACCGACTGGACCATCGGCCATGTGCACTCCGGCGCGCTCGGCTGGGTGGCGATGATCACGATTGGCGCGATGTACTTCCTGATCCCGCGCCTTTTCGGGCGCGAGATCTACAAGTTGCGCTGGGTCGAACTGCACTTCTGGATCGCGACCATCGGCATCGTGCTGTATATCGCTTCCATGTGGATCTCCGGCATTCTGCAGGGCCTCATGTGGCGCGCGGTGAATGCGGATGGCACGCTCACCTACAGCTTCGTCGAGTCGGTGGCGGCCATGCATCCGTTCTACATCGTGCGTTTACTGGGCGGCGTATTCTTCCTGGGTGGCATGCTGCTGATGGCGTACAACCTGTGGAAGACCATCGCCGGTGCGACACCGGTGGTGCACGCTATCCCGGCCAAGGTCTGAAGAGAATAAGGGGAAACAATCATGGCTGGAACTGTTCACGACAAAGTTGAAAAGAACCTGGGCCTGCTCCTGGTCCTGACCTTTCTGGTGATCTCGGTCGGCGCGCTCGTTGAGATCGTACCGCTGTTCTTCCAGAAGTCCACGACTGAACCGGTGGCGGGCCTCAAGCCCTACACGGCGCTGCAACTGGAAGGCCGCGATGTGTATATCCGTGAAGGCTGCTACCTCTGCCATTCGCAGATGATCCGCCCCTTCCGTGCCGAGACCGAACGCTACGGACATTACTCGGTGGCCGGCGAGTTCGTGTACGACCGGCCGTTCCAGTGGGGCAGCAAGCGCACTGGCCCGGACCTGCACCGCGTCGGCGGCCGCTACTCGGATGACTGGCACCGCGTGCACCTGGTTAACCCGCGCGATGTCGTGCCCGAATCAGTCATGCCGGGCTACCCGTGGCTGGCAAAGAACGAACTGAGCACAGACCTGATTCGCAAGAAGATGACGGTGTTGCGCACTCTCGGTCATCCGTACTCGGATGAGGAAATCAAGGCTGCGCCCGAAGACATCAAGGGCAAGACCGAGATGGATGCGATGATCGCCTATCTGCAGGTGCTCGGCACCGCCGTCAAGACCACGAGGTAACCCATGGACATCGTTTTGTTTCATTCTGTCTGGACGGTGCTGCTGCTCGTCCTGTTCATCGGCATCTGGGCCTGGGCCTGGAGCAGCCGGCGCAAGGGTGACTTCGATGTTGCCGCGCGTCTGCCACTCGATGATGAAGATTTGAGCCTGCCCACCCATCGCGGGGAGAAAAACCATGGCTGATTTCACAAGCAAATTCTGGGAGTGGTACATCCTGATACTGGTGGGGCTGAGTTTCGTTTTCTGTTTCGCGCTCGTCATCTGGATGTCGCGCGGCAAGAAGCCCACCAAGATCGAGTCGCACGGGCATGTGTGGGACGAAGACCTCGAAGAGCTCAACAACCCGCTACCGGCGTGGTGGCTGTACATGTTCTACATCACCCTGGTGTTCGGCATCGCCTACCTGCTGATCTATCCAGGCTCGGGCGTGTTCGCCGGCGCCATCAAGTGGAGTGCGGCCGGCCAGTACGAACAGGAGATGAAGGTCGCCGACAAGAAGTACGGACCGTTGTACGAGAAGTATCGTACCCAGCCGATCAAGACTGTGGCCGCCGATCCTGGGGCGCTGAAAATTGGCCAGCGTTTGTTCATGACCTATTGCACGGCCTGCCACGGTTCGGATGCTGGCGGCGGCCCGGGGTTCCCGAACCTGCGCGACAAGGACTGGCTGTATGGCGGCCAGCCCGAAATGATCAAGGCCAGCATCGCTGGCGGACGCAATGGCGCCATGCCGCCCTGGGGCGCGGTGCTCGGTAATGAAGGCGTGCACAACGTCAGCGAATATGTCATGAGCTTGTCCGGCCGCAAGGTGAATGCGGAGGCTGCCGTTGCGGGCAAGGAAAAGTTCCAGCAGCTCTGCGTTGCCTGTCACGGCGCGGACGGCAGGGGCAATCCGGCGATGGGCGCGCCGAATCTCACCGATAACATCTGGCTGTATGGTGGCAGCCAGGCGGCGATCATGAAGTCCATCAGCGACGGTCGCAGCGGCCGCATGCCGGCACACGGTGAGTTCCTCGGCGAAGCCAAGGTGCACCTGCTGGCGGCGTACATCTACAGTCTGTCCAACAAGGAACTGAAGGCCGCGAAGTGACCCAGGACGGCAGCCCGGCGGACAAACCGGAGAAGGACGAAGAAAAGAAAGAAATTTCCAAAGTTCCTTCTCTGGTCCAGGCGCAGGCCGATGAGCTTGCCGCTCTGCGAGCCGCTCGCAGCGACCGGGAGCCGGGCAGGGGTGCAGACACCGTACGCGTGCGTCCGACAGGTGCGCAGCGCGTGCCGATGCTGGCCGAGGCAGATGCCGCCCTGGAGGCGCTCTACGCCCGGCACAAGAAAGTCTACCCGCGTGAAGTGCATGGCTTGTTCGCCAGGCTGCGCGTCCTGCTGGCGAGCCTCACGCTCGGAATTTTCTACGGACTCCCGTGGATCAATTGGGGGTCAGGGCGCCAGGCTTTCCTGATTGACCTGCCGGAGCGCAAGTTCAACCTGTTCGCCTGGACCTTCTGGCCGCAGGATCTTTTTTATCTTGCGGTCATCCTGATTCTTTCCGCATTTCTGTTGTTCTTCTTTACGGCCATTCTCGGCCGCGTTTGGTGCGGCTTCACGTGCCCGCAGACCGTGTGGACCGAGGTGTTCCTGTGGATCGAGCGCAAGATCGACGGCGACCGCATGAAGCAGATGAAGCTCGCCAAGCTGCCATGGAACCGCGAGAAGCTGTTGAAGCGCACCGGGAAATATGGTGCCTGGATTCTGTTCTCGCTCTGGACCGGCTTCACCTTCGTCGGATTTTTTACGCCGATTCGTGAACTCGCCGTCTCGTCCGTCGCATTTACACTTGGCCCGTGGGAAACCTTCTGGGTGTTCTTTTATGGCTTTGCCACCTTCGGTAACGCCGGATTCCTGCGCGAGCAGGTCTGCACTTACATGTGCCCGTATGCGCGCTTCCAGGGCGCGATGTTCGACCCCAACACGCTGATCATTTCCTACGACAAGGCGCGCGGCGAGCCGCGCGGGGCGCGTGGTCGCATCGTCGACCCGAAATCGCAGAATCTCGGCCACTGCATCGATTGCACGCTGTGCGTGCAGGTCTGCCCGACCGGCATCGATATCCGCAATGGGCTGCAATACCAGTGCATCGCCTGCGCGGCCTGTGTGGATGTGTGCGACACGGTGATGGACAAGATGCAATATCCACGCGGCTTGATTCGCTACACCACCGAGAATGCGCTGGAAGGCAAACCGAGCCGCATTCTGCGACCGCGTGTGTGGGTCTATGGCGGACTGCTGGTCGCGATTGCGGCGGCGCTCGTCATCTCTGTGTTGCTGCGCATTCCCCTGGACGTGGATGTCGTCCGTGACCGTAACACCCTGTACCGCGAGACCAACGAGGGGTTGGTGGAGAATGTTTACACCCTGCGCATCCTGAACATGGATAACAGCGCCCATGCCTATCAGTTATCGGTGGATGGCATCGATGGCCTGCGTATCCAGGGCGACATCGAGCGGGTGACCATTGAGTCCGGTCAGGTGCGCGAACTGGTGGTGCGTCTGCAGGCCGATCCGGTGAACCTCAAGGAACGCAGCAGCCACATTCGTTTCCGCGTGCAGGCGGAGGACAGCACCAGTCTTGTAGCTAGTGAGGAAGCACGTTTCCTCGGCCCCGTCATTCGCTGAGAAAAAATACCCATGAACGTCATTCGTCCCTGGTACCGCGAGCCGCTCGTCTGGCTCATTATCACCTTTCCGCTCACCGCCGTGATTGCCGGATTCTTCACCCTGTATCTGGCCATCATCAGCAAGGACGGCCTGGTGGTGGACGACTACTATCAGAAGGGCAAGGAAATCAACAAGTCGCTGGCGCGCGATCGCGCTGCCGCGCAACACGGCCTGCATGCCGGTGTATTCCTCGATGCCGCCAGACAGGAAGTCGTTGTTCAGCTCGGCGCCGCCAAGGGCCACAACCTGCCGGACAGGCTGGAACTGCGCTGGCTGCATGCCACGCGCGACGGTTTCGACCGGAAGCAGATGCTGATTCGATCGCCCGAAGGAAATTATCGCAGCGCCTTCCCCGAACTCGCGCCCGGTCACTGGTATGTACAGCTCGAGGCGCAGGACTGGCGCCTGCAGGGTTCGCTGCGCATCCCCGGCGAAGTGCGTCTTGAGCTGATTCCGTCGCCTGCCGCCGGACCTCCGGCAGAGTGACTGCAACCGCTCGCGCAACCGCACACGGTAAGCAGCCATGACCGGCGATGCCACGCTGATTTCCGCCTTTCTGATCGGCCTGCTCGGCTCCACGCACTGTCTCGGCATGTGTGGCGGCATTGTCAGCGCGCTGACCTTCGGGCTGCGTGACGATCTGCGCCGCTCGCCGTGGACTCTGGGTTTCTATCTCCTCGCGTACAACATCGGGCGCATCAGCAGTTATGTGGTCGCCGGATTCATCGCCGGTGCCGTCGGTGCCGGTGCCTACGGTGTACTGCCGTCGAGTGCAACGCACTGGGCGGTGAAGCTGGTCACTGGCGGCTTCATGATTGCGCTGGGACTCTATCTCGCCGGCTGGTGGCCGGGCCTGCAGACACTGGAGAAGTGGGGCGGGCCGGTCTGGAAGCGCATTGAGCCACTGGGCCGCCGGCTGCTGCCGGTGAATCATCCGATCAAGGCTTTCGGCTTCGGTCTCGTGTGGGGCTGGCTGCCATGCGGCATGGTGTACGCCATGCTCGCCTGGGCGCTGGCCTCCGGATCGGCCGGGCAGGGTGCTGCATTGATGCTGGCCTTCGGTCTCGGCACCTTATCTATGCTGCTCGCCATCGGTGTGGCCGCGGAGCGGCTCAAGCAATTTGTGCGTCACCCGTGGGTACGCTGCGGCGCCGGCCTCAGTATTATGATCTTCGGCCTCTACACGATTTTCGCGCCCGCCGGACACCACATACACTAAGTTTCGTCTTCCCCGATCACGGGTTAATCGTCATCACGCCGTACCGCGATTTTCGGCGGCCTATCCTCATCGACCGTTACAACCTGGGCATAGCCGCGGCGCGCGGCGGCGGCGGTGAGCAGGCGCGTGGCTTCGGGCGTTTAATACCGGCGTATTACCTATCTATAAGGAGTCTAGCCAATAGCCGGGGCCATTCCGGGCGGCTTCAGCGTCGTCCGGGCACCCGGCTTGGTACCGGGACGAACCCGTGCGGCGGTCATGGCTGCCAGTGTTTGCGCCGTGGCGCCAGGTTGCTGGCGTAGTGGCGTGACGCTCCTCATGCTCTCCAAAATGGGCAGGTGAGTGGCCGATTCAAGCATTCCCTAATAACAGTGCGGTGTTAGCAAAACACCAGTTTCCCGGGATATTCTCCTGAATCTCGGGCTTGAACTGACCGGGTTTTGACCATTAAGTTTTGCCGATACCGAACAGTGATTTACCTAATACCCGACGTCAGGGGTCACGAATAGGTCTGTACAGTGACCATACCGTCGTAAGCCTCTTTATCTACTTGGTTAATCGGGGGAATAGAACTTTTAATCGGGGAAGTGTGGTCACCAGTAATCCTTTCGCCGCACTTTCTGCTATCCTTCCGCCGCTGTTCATGCAGCGCTACTTCGTGCTGATGATCGTGGCGGTGGCGCCTGGAACGCTCGTCGGCAGACCTGCATCAGGTCAGTACAAAAATTTAATCTTAGAAAGCTAGAGGATATTCTAATGTTCATGAGCAATCCCTTTTCCGAGCTTTCGGCACAGATCCCTGTTGCCGTTATGCAAGGTTATATCGTTTTGATGGTCCTGCTGGTGATCGGCGGAACCATCCTCGACATGATGCACAAGAAGAGCGCGAAATACTTTTTCCTGAATGCGCAAAAAGCCAAGAAAAATGCCAAGCGTGAAGTTGGTGCGGGAGAAAAAATAGCCATTGCCACCAAGGTGCTGGTCGTCGAAGTGGCGACCTCCGGCGAATTCAAAAATGTAAAACGCAGACTTTCCCACCTGCTGACTATGTGGGGCACCGTTATTTTTATTGCGACAACCGCAATCCTCATCTTCGGTTATCCGACAGCAGCGACGCCGGCTCCCACCATCCTGCCGCAACTCTGGCACATCGGTGCCGCCATGCTCGCCGTAGGTGGCTACTGGTTCTGGTTCTTTATCCGGGTTGATGTCTCGGCTGAA
>Ga0315281_10002586_pt1 | contig 26798 bp, 35 predicted proteins | sample YL17G07_0_MG_FD_204540 | JGI IMG/M metagenome (GOLD analysis project Ga0315281, IMG submission 204540) | Sediment microbial communities from Yellowstone Lake, YNP, Wyoming, USA - YL17G07_0 | ecosystem: Environmental > Aquatic > Freshwater > Lake > Sediment | place: USA: Wyoming | collected... | reverse complement strand
GATGAGCTCCACAACTTCTTCTTCCATCTGGTCAGCGATGATGATTTTCATATGCACTGGATTAAAGAAAAGAATATAAAAAAAGGATAGTCGTTAACAGCCGCCGTGTAATGCGTTGTACATGACAATCCCTGCAGCTTCCAGGCGCTCCATCTGCATCGGATATTCCGTAGGCTTCTTTTCTTTTATTTCAGCCATGCCCTTTTCACTCAACAGCCGCTGCGCCTGCAATTTGTTGAGGATAATATATTCCGCCACAGTCGTGCCATTGGGCTCATAGCCAGCGTATTTTTCTTCGGTTTCAGCCCGAACGACATGGCATCCGCCGTTAATGTTTTCCCTCACATATATTATTTTTGTTCCCTGTTCTGCGAGAATATCCTTCTCGCAAAGCTGCAGCTTTTCCTTTGCCCGCACGAGTACCCCGCCTTCATGCCCGCTTAGGTCCTCAAGAGGCAGGATACGGCCGTCTTTCTTCTTGTATAAGCCTGTCTTCGAGCCCCGTCTGTCTAGGACCGCGACATCAGGAAGACAGAGAAGGATCCTTTCCGGTTCCATCGGCTTATTCTCCAATAGTGCCCTAGGCTGCGTAGTTCGCGCCCGTGTATCTTGTTTCAATTCTGCCAATGCTGTTTGTTTCATAGTTTTCACCTCTAGTTTGTAATATTCATCATATACGCATCCTTCACTGCCCTCCAGACCGTCATGCCGCGATCGTCGCAACGATCACGGGCATCTCGCGGTCGAATCGTCGACCGCGATATCCTCGATACGCCGAGAATGTCAGCGATCCGCCGCAGCGAGTAGGATGTCGTATAATACAGATTGAGCAGCTGGTCGATTTTTTCTTCGCTCAAAGAATACGGTCTTCCTCTTTTGGGCCTTTGTTCCAAATGATTAGATATCTTTATCTCTGGCCCTTCCTGTTTCTCTTCTAAACTAGCCTGTTCCGCACCGGAAAAGACAATCCCTTCCATTTTTATTCATATTCTACACCTCCTAATTGTGGTATAATATGTTTAAGAGCCAAAAAGCTTTTAAACAGTTGTCCCAGAATGCGTTTTTTCTCCGTAGACGTTATTCTTCAGTACGCTCATTCCGTTCGCTTCGCTCACTTCATTCGCTATAGTCTATTCAATTATTCTTAAGTTGGTCTTTCTCCTGCGGGAGTCGGGACCCACCGCTCCTTTCAGTCGCGGCCCTCATGTTCGACGCATCGAACATGGGGCGCATTGTTCTGAGTACAGAACAATCGCGTTCACCCGACTCAGTAACTACGGTTTTTCTCGAAGGGGTTCTTCTTCCATAGAGATATCCCAGAAATCAATCTAAAACCCGTTTGAAACTTGTAGCATTCCACCAGTCTATTTGACTGTTTGGTCGAAGAAAAACCTATGGTGGAATGCTCCAGATGTCAAAATGCTCTCTAGACTCAAGACACATAACCCAAAACCGTCAAAAGCGAGCCCACCCGAGCGAAGGGAGCATGCCACTGGTCTATTGACCAGTGGTGGTGGGCGAGCATTTTGACACACCGCACACCCTCCTTTCTATATGCCTTGCGAACATAACATTTAAATTGCACTGTGCGTTTGCACATAAATAATCGCGAAACATATATATAGAACCTGAAATACTAATATATTTGGTGGGGATGGTTATGTTCGGTCACATAAAAAGTTTGCTAGGAATGAGTGAAGAAGGAGCGGATATGAAAGTCGACGTCGTCGGCGCGCTCGAGAGCGCTGCCTCTGGAAATGACGTGGTGGATACGGCAGGCAGGCTGCGCATGCTGCTCAGGCAAAGGAGCTGTAGCCTAAGCAACGAGGAAAAAGTCCGCGTGGTCAGAGCGCTGAACAAGGCCAAGGTCAGGGCGCTTATGGGCGGGACTTCTGAGAGCTACTCGCTCTTCAGCAGCCTGGATTCCATAAGCTCTGATGTGGTTTCGCTCCTATAATCATTTTTTTTATATTTTTTAGATAAGCGACCAGAAAAATAAAAACTCCCGCCAGGGAGATAAAAGGTGATGAAGAATGAAGTCGGTGACTGTGATTGCAGAGGACCGTGTGTCCCTGTTGTCGGATATATCGTATATTCTGGGCAAGTCCAGTATCAATATCGAAAGCCTGAACATGGATATCGTGGGCGGAAAGGCGATAATCTCGCTCATGGTGAAAGATCCAAAGAAGGCCAGGACAGTGCTTGAGGGCAATGGTTTTAACACAGCACAGATGGACGCCATAGTCATAAAAGTGAAGAACCATCTAAGCGAGATGGCGAAAGTCACGGAATGGCTATCCAAGGAGAAGGTTAGCGTTGAGGATTGTTCGATGATATCGTGCTCGCCATCCGAAGGCATCTTCGCGATACGCGTGGACAAGCCAAGGAAGGCGGCAAAGCTGCTTGGCAGCATGGTGCTGATAAACTCAGGCGGGGATTACATATAGCTGATCAATGACCGTTTTGGGTTTTGCTGACCAGCTGAGCGTTTCGCTGACCGAGGATCGTTCCGGGTTTCCAGTTTCGGGTTTCCGGTTTTGAGGGCTGAGTTTAGGTAGTCACTTCCCATATTTTTCCTTTTTTCTCAGCATCCTGAGCGAAAGTAATATATACTCATTTGCCCAATATATATCCATAGGTGATACATTGGATATCCACGCAAAATTCAGCGGCGACGTGGCTGAGACAATAGAAATGATGATTTCCCGCGGTCGCGCTGCGAGCAAAACCGAAGCGATTCGTCTTGCTGTGATTGATTACAGGGAGCATCACCTTAGCCAGGAAATTGAAGATGAACTTGCAGTCAGGAAGATGCAGAAAATAGACGAAGAGATCGCGAAAGGGAAGCGGAAAGTCCTCAGCGCGAAAGAAGCGCTCGGCGAAAAATACGCCAAAATGCTCGAGTAGGTCTCATGTACTCTCCTGAATTCGATCCGGCGTGGAAGGGCCGCTTCGAGCGGCTGTCCGAAGATGTCAGAGTGCGGGTAGTGAAAAAACTGAAGCAGGTCCTTGATGGGCTTCCCGGCAGGCATTTGAAGTACGGGCTCGATTATTTCGTCGAAGAGGTTGGGCAGTATCGGATCTGCTATAAATCATTCGAAGAACAAAAAGTCCGCCGCTTTTATTTTGTCGGCGACCATAAGGAATATGAGAAATGGATAAGAAATCCTGAGTGAATACCAAAGAATATTATTACGTGGTCACTTCCTCAATCATTTTCTCTTTCTCAGCGTCTTTGATTTCCATCGCGATCCTTCTTCCGAACGAGACCGGCTCGCGGAATAAATATTCGCTGTATGGCGTAAATCTCGTTCCAGGTGATCCGGGTATCCTAAGCGAAACATCAAAACAAACGAACTCCTCTTTCCCTTCCTCTCGGATGGCGCCCTGAAGAGCAAAAGGCCCGATTATTCCCGGAGGATATTCTTTTTCGACGCTATGAACGAACCGCTCACCCAATTCAAAAACCTGCTCAAGAAGCGATTCGCGGAGCGTACACGCTATATGCCCTACCTCAATTGTGCTCGGCTGCATGACTTTCAGTGTTTCCAGCTGCTGGTCAGCCGGCATCCTCAGGAAACCATCAAGATTCGTTTGCCTCCTTGTATCCACGCCGAGCAGTTCGAGTTCCTCATGTACCGGCGAATAAAAAAAGTTGAGGTTGAATTGCGCTCCTATTATGTATTCCTCGATTTTCGCCTTCTTGAGCCCTTCTGCGGTTATTTTGCCAGCTTTCAGAAGCTCTTCGCTTTTCTTCTTATACTCTTCCGGGTTTTGCGCGAGGAAAAATGCCCGCTCATAGCTCCGTTTCGCTTCAGACACCTTCACTATCGAGAGCCGGTCAATTTTATCTGGAGCCTTTATCTCCTTCGGGAATCGCACGCCTGCCTTTTCCATTAAGTAATACTGATCTTTCTCCTCCCCCCTTTCTTCAGCCCTAAGCAATCTCCTGTTCCCAAATATCGGGATCGGGAAGCGGTTCTCGATATCGTCATATTCCACATACACTGCAAACGAGCGGTTCGGCACGAAAATGGATTTCCGCTTTTGAAGGAACTCGACACTCTGCTTATTCGTGATGTCACTGAATTTCTCGAGAAGAAGGAGTTCATCAACAACTCCTATTTCCAGTTTCCTGCCTCCAGTTTCCCGTTTCCTGCTCTTGTATGCCCCAAGATACGTTTTCTCCCTTCCCTTCTGCGCTACAACGACATTCGAAAAGCCCTCTTTTTTCGCTCCTTCGCAGACATCGAGCGCCGAATGGCTCCCAAGGGTCGCGATTGTGTGTTCCATATATCCCACCATATTCCCTTTTTGTTCAGAAATACATTAATAATAAATAGCTTCCCAGGCTAATTCATCTCTATGAGAAAACTGTTCGTATCCCTCATCCTGCTCTCGTTAATCTCTATCGCAAGCGCAGAATTCACGCTCGAATCCGTAAATGTGAAGGTCAGCAATATCGGAAGCGATGGCTCGGCCAAGGTGCAGGAGTCCATCAAGTTCCTTGTGAAAGGCAACCAGTCAAAGTTGCTCTATGACAGCGGCTTCAAGACGACTGATGACCTGTCGTTCTGGACCAATATCACAAAGATCAAGGATGTGCGCCAGCATGTAAATCCATCAGTGGTTAGCATATCTGATTTCAGGCTCCAGCCACAGCCGCGATCAGGCTGCAATCCATTTGTGGATTTCTGCCATGGCGAGCTGCTGATAGATTATACCGTGAAGCCGGAGTACAACGGTTCGGTCATCGTGAATGGCACAGGGCTTTTCCTTGTTGATGAGTACAAGCCCAGGACAACGCGTTTTACGCTGAATCCCGAAGCGCTCTCATTCACAAATACTGATGCGGGCAATCTCATACTCGAACCAGAGATATACCTTACATTAGAGCTTCCGCAAGGCAGCAAGGTCATTGAAGTGAATCCGTCCCCGGTAACTGATTCCGTAACGGATAGCGTGGAAGAGCTCGTCTGGAACGACATGGTGCTTGTGCGTTTCTCGCTCATCTATGATGTCGAGGAGAGCATAGACCTGGAAGTCAGCAGGTTCTTCTCTGATGCGCTCAGCGATTTCCAGGACACCGTCCGGAGCCAGCATGGGATGGCATTCATCGCGATCATGGCGATTTTGGTTGGAAGCTATATCTATATCAACGTATCAAAGAAAAAAAGGGAGGAGTGAGGATGTACAAAGGGGAGGATGAAGTACTAAGGATAATCGCGCAAAAAAAAGAGCTCGATTTCGATGGGCTTGTGAAAGCGAGCGGGCTGAACCCTGACAGCGTCCGCCGCATAGTCGAATCCCTGAAAGGAGAGGGTTTTGCCGAGGTCACAGTCTCAGAAAAGGCGTCACTGCTCCCTTGCGACGAGTTCGCATCCATCGCCCGCATTGGCGCTCCGGAATTCATGGTTTTCAAGAAGGCTGCGGAAGGGAAAACTGTAGCTGACCTTACAGCGGAGGAGAAAAGCATCGGCCTTTCATGGGCAAGGAAAAAGGGCCTCGTGTCAATTGAGAATGGCGTTCTCAAGCCTGCAAAAAGCATGCAGGAAGCCGAATCCGAAAATCGGAAGATCGCCGGTGCATTCGAATCGCTTTTGAAAAAAGGCATGATCGACGATGCTGTCCTCCTTGATGAGCTTTTCTCAAGGAAGCTGGTAAAGAAAGAGACGCGAAGGGGCATGCTCATAAGATACAGCGGCAAGCCCCTGCCCGAGTCCCATGCAGCGTTTGATATCAGCGCTCCTTGCGCAGACGCACCTGTGGGGCAGGCGCATGTTGTCTCGATATTCGTGGACCGTGTCAGGCAGATAATGGCAGAGTTGGGTTTCGAGGAGATGGACGGCCCGCTTATAGAATCCACATTCTGGAATTTCGATGCTCTCTTCCAGCCCCAGGATCATCCTGCAAGGGATCTTGCAGACACGTTTTATCTGGAAGGCGCAAGCCCGCTGCCAGGAGATAAAGCGCTCGTATCGCGGATCAAGGCAGCCCACGAGAATGGCTGGAAATACGCATGGAAAGAGAGCGAAGCGTCGCGCATTGTTCTCCGTACGCACACCACTGCCCTCAGCGCGAGGTGTCTTGCTGCGCAGAAAGACAAGAAGCCAAGGAAATTCTTTGCAGTTGGGAAAGTGTTCCGCAACGAGGCGACTGACTTCAAGCATCTTGCTGAATTCCACCAGGTCGAAGGCATCATTTCATGGGAGGGGGCGACATTCCGGGACCTGCTTGGCGTCATCAGGGAATTCTATGGCAAGCTGGGCTTCAAGAAAATCAGGTTCAGGCCATCATTTTTCCCCTACACCGAGCCGAGCCTCGAGATCGAGGTCTTTTTCGAGCGAAGAGCACAGTGGCTCGAGCTTGGCGGAGCCGGGATCTTCCGGCCAGAAGTCAGCATCCCGCTCGCAGGCGTCTACCCTGTCCTCGCATGGGGGCTTAGCCTCGAGAGGCCGCTGATGCTGCTTCTCGGGCTCGAAGACATACGGGCATTCTACAGAAACGACATCGACTTCCTAAAAGACACAAGGCTGAAAATATGAATCTGCGCAACATAGCGATCGCATCCGCGCTCGTGCTAGTGGCATTGCTTTTGGCCATCGCCCTTTCACCCCAGTCAGCAGATGGCAGCAGGCAGGAGAAAAACGCTTCATTCAAAATCATAGAAGTCGGGCGCGCAGGTGATTATGGATTTGCCATATTCTCATACAGCGGCGATACCAAGGTCATGCTGCTGGGATACGACTCGCCTCCTCTCAAGAAAATCACGATCCTGAACGATTCGGGGGGCATGTCGAACGAACGGCTCTCGGAGTTCGTCAATGACCTGAAGCCGCTTGAAGCGTATGGTTTCTCGGTCGCAGTAAGCGATGAGAAGGCGCTTGGAGACGGCATCTTCATCATCCCGAGCGGTGCGATGCCCTCGTATGCGCTCGATGACCTGCGCTACAATGCGACACATGCGGTCATTATCTACATTGGCAAGGATGATCTCATTCTTGAAAAAGGCATGAAAAAGGAGGAATGGTACTCGCAGCTCACACCTGAACAGCAGGCGCGCATCGTGCTCTTCAATTCTACGCCAGAAGATTTCCTTGATTCGAAAAGCTCGCTCTTCAGCTATATCCTTCAGAATGCCTGGGCAGCACGCAGCAACAATAGCGAAAACTTCTCTGGAGCCGGGAAGCAGACTGCTGTGGTTTCCCTTGATGGTTCTGAGTACATGCGGGTGATCTACGAGGCAGGGGGCCAAAAGGGGGTTGTTGATTCTTCTGTTATGCCGGCAAAAGGGGTTGGCGTGTATCCGAAACCCGACTCCATTTTCCCTTGGGAAAAAAGCTATGTGGAATTCGACCTCAATAAGACGAACGGGACCGCATACTTTGGCATCTGGAAGGAAGGCAGCGAGATATCGAATGATGAATTGGGGCGGGTCGCGGACGGGAACTACTTTGCTGAGATATTGGAGCTAAAAGATCCTGGGAACCACATCATCCGGATAACCGACAATTCCGGAACAATTGGCGGGGGAGTGGTGCATGTGAAGGATCTCCGCATATCCTATGCTGGCTCTTCAGGTGTCTTCTATTACTTCAATATCACCGTGGATGGGAAGCCGCTTGACAACATCAAGGCAGATGTGCATCTTGGCAACCCGAACAAGACAAGGACGCTTTATGTGTCGGATGGGATGCTTTCTGTACCTGCTGACCTGCAGAAAGGCAACAACACATTCAACTTCACCCTGCTTGGCACTTCAAAGGCGGTCTACGTCGAATACTCGCAGGAGAGCATAGCGGATTTCTACATCAAGTATGGCGTGCCTGGCATGCTGATTGTCATTGCCGTGTTTTTCATCGCTAGGATGAGCAGGAGGCCGATATATATGCTCCGGATCGGAGAGGGCGCAGGGGAGATCAGGAAGGATGTGCACATGTCCCCGGGAATCGCGATCCAGGTATTTGGCCATGTCAGGAAGGAACTCGGCATTGGGAGATGGCCACTGACTGCGCACGAGTTCGCCCTAGGGATAAAACAGCACGTGACAGACGGTGCGGATGTGACTGAGGGTAATGTCGAGGATATCCTGCAGCGGCTTGTAAAAACCGGGATGCTGGAATCCTACAGGCAATACTACCAGCCCAAAGGGGAAGGCGATGCGCGAAGGAATGCGCTTTCGCGGATGGTGAGGGACAAGCTGATACAAGCGGGCTTGCCCTTCAGGATGAAATCCAAGGTCTTTTTGACCGAACGCTTCCAGCTGGGATTCTTAGGAGATGAGTTCGCAGGTAACGCTATCGTCATCGTAGAAGACAAGCATGAGCTTGATTCAATATTCGGAATGGCAAACCAGAAGAACCTCGCGCAAATAAGGCTAAAAGTAGCCAATGGCACGATGCAATTCCTGACAATCGAGCAGCTGGAAGATGCGCTATGACCGGGGCCATGAGACTCGCGATGATGTTGATGCTGCTTGTAATATCAGGGGCATCTTCCGCTTCCGACATTTATAGTTTGCCCCCGCTCTCCAACGTCTCATCGTACAACCTTGCCCTCGCCACTTCGCTCAACAACACATACGATGATGCGAATGCGACGCATGGGAAGATATGGATGGAGTTCAAAGGCACAAATATAGATTGGGTCCAGATATCCAAGCAGGTCGAGCTGCCCCTGATACATGCATCTGCCAGGCTGCTTTCAATGGAGCCGTCAGTGGATAATGTGACCGATGCTGCAGCCGATCCCTCGCTCCTTTTTGCCTGGGGCGCTCGTGCTGATCCGCTTCCGGCAAAGGATTGGGAAGGATCCGATGAGGGGGCAGGGGATGATTGTGTTGAATACCATAATAGTTCCTCAGTCTCGCGCCATGCACTTGTGCTTTTTTCATTCGGGAATGTCAGCCAGATCGTGAACACTACCTCGAACGTAGTCGCGGTTCCGGAAAATGTCCTTGCTGCCATGGAGAACACTACGGGGAATGATACGCTAAATGTAAAGCTCAATGCAACATTCGATTTCCTCTACACTGTGGATGACCGGCGGCCTTCATTCGAGAGCGGATGTTCGCACCATCTGATGAATTTCACATCGTCAATCACAGTAGTGGATGAGAGGAATTGGACGGTTGAAGGCAACAGGACGCTTTTTTTCGTCCGTGCGCCAGTTCTCGGTGAGCAGTGGTTCAGGAACAACCGCTTCGATGTGGTCGTGCTTTCCAACCACAGGCTGTTTTCTGGCAGCATAAGCGCCAATCAGAATCAGACACAAGTTTTCATTTTGCGCGTTTTCAACATCAGTGACGGACCGTATGGCACAAAGCGCATAATCTCCTTTCCGTCTGGCATGGATGCATCCGGGATGGTGCAGCATCTGGCCCTTAACACGCCCACACCGCTCGATAAGATGAATGCGACTTATGCCTATGCATACGAGCTGAATTATTCTTATGAAGGCATAGGCTGGAACATGCTGAATATCACGGTCAGCTCTTTCTCTGGCCGAAACTACAGCTATTCTGAGGATGTGCTCTCGAGGGCGCTTACCCATTCCGGCGGGATTCCAGAGCCTGGGGTTTCCTCCAATGAGAGCGCGCTGCGCGATTCGGTGGCTATTGGTTCAAACCAGCTATTTGCCGTATCACTGAGCCTTGGCCTGGTAGGCATACTCGTGGCGTTTCTGCTAGCAAAAAAACTCGTCAATAGAAACTGAAATTAAAAAAAAATTAAAATGCGTAGTCGGGTCAAAGTTCTTCTTCGGATTCTTCTTCCGATTCTTCTAGCTCCATGCTTCCAGAAGCCTCTTCTTTCCTGCTGGCTTCCCCTATCTTTTCAGCGACTGCGTAGGTGCGTTTCACATCGGTTATCTTCACCCTCACCCTTTCATCCTTCTTCGCGCCTTTCACGAAGACGACGAATCCGCTCACCTTCGCAATCCCGTCACCCTGCCCGCCCACGCTCTCGATGGTGACATCGACCATATCCCCTACACTCACTGGCTTAGGGGTCTCGAATCTCTTATTTGGCATCTCATCTTGTCCTCTTCTTTCTTCCACTTCACTCACCTTCATATGCTTTCCTTCATTGCATTGTAATTTCGATCGCTTCGCTCTGTCGTGGTCGGCGTTCCGACCACGAGCATGCTCGTGACCGATGCGTCGGTCACGACATCTCAATTACAATGGCTGACAAAAATTTTTTACAATTTTTATCAAGGATCAGCCGTGGACTCTCTACTTAGGCAGCAAGCTTTTTATTGTTTGCTTCGCGATACTGCTTCCAGCGAATTTTCAGTTAGCTTTAAATATCTAGAGGCAGATGAACACACAGGTGATAATGTGGTATTGGCATTAGCCGGACTTGGTCCAACCGAGATCCTACTGATAGTACTGTTCGTTGTGATCATAGTCATGGGCCCCAAAAAGATCCCAGAGCTTTTCAGGGCGCTTGGACAGTCAGTCGGCGAACTGAAGAAAGGGATGAAAGAAGGCGATGAAGAAGCAAAAGAAGGAGAAGAGGAAACTGAAGAGAAAGAATCTCCCAAGAAGGTTCCTCCGAAAAAGAAGAAAGCCGCTTCCTGATTTTATTTTTCTTTTCCTGTTTCTTATTTTTTCTATTCCACCCAGTGTCAGTTAGAACACAGATGAATTATGGATGTGGAGAAAACATTAGTACGGCTCGGCTTACCCTCTTGCAGTCACCGTCTTGCGACTTCTAAATACCTCTTGACCTCATCGCCGTGATATGAGTTTGCTAAAAGGAGTTTATAATTGCATCTTATCCTTGACATTGATTGCTAATCAAGGAGCTCATCAGCGATTTTATTCCGGTCTGGCTTTTTTATTGCATTGTAATTTCGATGCTTCGCATCTCTATTACAATGGCTGACAAAATTTTTCAATTTTGTCATCGGTTTTCCATCTACAATCAGGCATGACTGCTCTTCGCATTTTTTCTTTGCTATCGCTTTCCCCAGCTTGTTTTTCTCGACATCCACCATGGCATAGCTGACATCAAGTTCATTGAGGAGGCCCTGCGCATCTTCGCACCACCCGCAATTCTTTCCTTTCAGCAAAGCAATCTTTTTAGGGTTCATCTTTTTCACCTCCGTAGATTGTTCTGGGTTTTCAGATATTATTAATATTGGGTTTTATGATGAAAATCTGTTTTTATCCGATATTTGGCTCAGCAGTATGTCACGTTCATCTCCCATATTCGGGATCACAGGTATTGCATTTCCTTCATTGCCGTGAATGATGATAATTCAAACCAAATAAAAATAATGGCATTGGACTTTTGCATGCTTTTCATGTCGGCTGCTGCAGTCCATTTTCCCTGCGGCAAAACCCAGGACTCAATACTCGAGACTCCTGGAAAATGGACTTGGGGGGAAGCACGGGAAACCGGAAACCCAAAACAGGAAACCGCCTTCCTCTCGCACCCCCGGCCTCCCGCGATCATGGGCACAGGACCGTTTCGTGTTTTCGGTTTTGTGTTTTGGATGCAAACCAAACTCAAGACACAAAACCCCAAAATCGGAACGGTCAGCTGGTCCTTGCAAGGCGGACGCTCTGTTCTGCCACGCACCGGCTACGTAAAGAAGCCATTGCGCGTCTGCTGAGCTACAAGCCCAAACGATGTAAAAACAGTTTTCATTAGATTGATTTAAAAAACAATCAACAAGGTAGTAAGAGTCTATTGTTTTCTCAGCCAACTTATGCAAACTCCTTTCCCCTACATTTTATACTGTTAATCATAAACGAAAATCGGAAATGTCGAAAATAAAGAACAGAGACAGAATAGAAGAAATGAAAAACAGAAAGAAGAGAAAAAAAGAAGAAAACCTAGTTGCTGCAACCTCCCCAACCGCATGAAAAACAAGTCTTGCATCCTTCCTGGAAAATCAGCGAGGAGTCGCAGACCGGGCAAATCCCTTTGCTTATCTTTTCTTTCTCGCTCATCTGCATCCCGCTAGATAAACCTGCTCAACAATTATATATCTGATTTTTTTCGTCGTAGAACCAGTTTCACAAAATTTGGGAAATAACGAAATCGCCCCCTGAGTTCCAGCGCATAGGCACATCATTTCTGGCCAAATACATGGTGCGCGATACGCGGCAGTTTCACCAGCATGAATGTGGCGATGAGAATCAGGATCAGTTCATTCACACCAAGTCCTGTGAGCATCATATCACCATATTCATTTAGCCACCCACCTCTTATTAATGGTTCTTCCATAAGAGCTCCGGAACCATCTGCTTTTCTGATTTTCATGAAGCTTTATAAACTTTGCATGAAACGATAAATGGATCAAAAGGTGCATGCACTTGCTGACTGGGATAATCTTCGGCCTGGGCCTTTCAGAGCTTGCGCTCATCATTGTAGCAGTGATGCTGTTTATGGGGCCAAAGCGCCTCCAGACGATAAAGCCCTTCTTGAAGGTGCTCTACAAGAATTATCTGGCTTATATGAAAGAAGTCAATGCCATGCAGGGCGAGATGGACGAGATGAAAAAGACGATCATGGAGCCGCTCGAAGAGGTCGAGAAGGAAGCTGAAGCAGAACTTAGGGGTGTCGAGCGGGATGTGACAAAGGATCTTGAAGGTGCAGATGAGATAAAGCAGGGCCTCCGCGCGATAATCGACGCGAGGAAAAAGGAGATGGAACAGTTAAAGAAAGAAGCTGAGATCGAGGAGAATTCCAAGGCTGGGCAGAAAGTGAATGCGGCTGCGGTTTCAAGAGGGGCAAACGTTGGTTTCCTTGGAAAGCAGGTTCCGGGTGCGCAGATATCCCAATCCGCCGGAGCCCAAACATCACCGTCTTCAGCATCGCAGATGCAACATGGCCAGCAGATGGCACAGTTTATGCAGGGACAGCAGCCGGGCCAGTCAATTAACGCAATGCGCAGGCAGCTGCCTGGAGCGCAGATGAGGGCTTCTGGCGCGCAAGTAGGGGGTGCTCCTGATCTCATGGCAGCACGTTCGCAACCAGCTTCTTTCCAGATGCCTAAAGGTGTATCAGGATTCCAGTTAGGGCAGAATGCTGCCGTAACAAAAATAGCGCCTAAAGCGGCAAACGCGTCCGGCAGGCCGAGGGTTGAGATCGCGCAGATATCAGTTCCGCAGAAAGCGGAGGTCCCGGAAGCAGGGGCTCGCATTGAAACGAAACCAGAATCCGCAGCCCCTCTGGAGACAAAATCTGAGAAAGAGAACCCCGAAGTGGAAGCATCTTCCGAAACCAGCTCTCCGCTGAAAGCAGAGGGCGCAGTTATTATCGCCAGAAAATCCAGGAGTGCTGTTGTTCCAGAGCAATCGCACATGAAAGAATCTGTTGCCAAAGCGGAAACCAGGAAGGAAGATACGAACGCTAAGAGCAGTGTGCAAGCCAAGAAACCTAAAGCCAAAAAATCCAGGAAGAGGCGATGACTATGGCACAAGATACCGAAGAGCCTGAGCAGGAACGGGGCGTGATGACATTCTGGGAACACATCGCAGAGCTCAGATACAGGTTGAAGACTTCCCTTATAGTCTTCGTGGTCACTTTCTTCGGCTTCTATGCCCTTTCAGACAGGCTGATACGCTTCACTATCAATCATTTCGTCGGCCAGTACAACCTGACTCTTCTTGCGCCTGATGTGATGAGCGGTTTTGTGACGCAGCTTAACATAGCAATCCTTCTTGCCACCACATACACGCTGCCGGTTTTCATCTACGAGCTCTTCATGTTCATCGACCCTGCGCTTAACAAGAAGCACAGGATGATCGCCTTGAAGATAATCCTCTCCGCAGCATTCCTCTTCATTGCAGGAGTGGCATTCATCTATTTCGTAATGCTGCCCATGCTGCTCCAATTCTTCGTGGAGAACAACGCCATGCTCGGGCTGTCAAATTTCTTCACAGTAGAGGAGTTCTTCGATTTCATCACATTTAATCTTTTCATCGGAGGAGTCACCTTCGAGACGCCGCTACTGATAATAATGGCGAACAAGATCGGCATCCTCCCAAAAGAATGGCTGAGCAAATCGAGAAGCTGGATTTACGTTATTATCCTCACAATAGCCGGAATCGTTACCCCTGACCATTCGATAATCTCCCAGCTCGTGCTTGGCGGCATGATGATGGTTCTCTTCGAGATAAGCCTGCTGTTCAGCAAATAATAGGAGAAACGCATTTAATTATGCATTTTGCTAATTCCTTTCCATGAAGTTCGCCTCAACAACCGAAGGCCTGATGCAGATTGTCATCGCAGCCGGGATTTTCGTGGTTGTTCTCCTCATGAGCAGCCAGCTAAAGGCGCTTGAGGCATGGGGATATCTTGGAGTATTCGGCATTTCACTTCTCAGTTCAGCGACCATTCTCCTTCCCGCCCCGGGGTGGGCTATTGTCATCGCCATGAGCACAGTGCTAAATCCGTATCTTCTGGGCATCGCAGCAGGGCTTGGCTCAGGCATCGGCGAAATAACCGGGTATCTTGCTGGCGATGGCGCGGCACGGGTCGTGATGAAGAACAAAAGGGATTACAAAAAATATAAGGAGCTTATAAGGAAATACGACGTTCCGGCGGTGTTCTTTCTCGCTTTCATTCCGAACCCGCTTTTCGATATCGCTGGCATCGCGGCAGGCTCAGCAGGGATTCCTCTGGTGAGATTTCTGATAGCAACAATCGCTGGAAGGATATTACGGTACGTCATCCTCGCTTATCTTGGAGCGCTCTCTACCGGACTGCTTTGATTCCAGGGCTTGTGCCGCCCACGTATCTGAATGCGGCGTAGTGCATTGTGTGGTTCTCTTCAGGACGTCCGAATTGCACATTTCCAAAAGTCTCCATATGCAGGCCATTTTTGGGGAAAAGGCTGCTCCATATACTATGCGGCGAGACTTCCCCTCTCCGTTTTCCCTCGACTGCATTCTCGAAGTCTTCAGTCATGAACATATTCGGGGTTATATGGGTGGGGTATTCTTCTCCGTTTATGGCGTATGTCGGCTTTGGATGGATGCCGTCTTTTTTATGGCATTTCTCGGTTATGGACATGATTGCCCCTTCCCGTTCATCAACCCAGAGCGCTAAAGCCATGAATGCGATGAAACTATCCGGGGAATGCGCTTTGATGCATGTTTTGGAGAGGTCTATTTCGGAGAAGCTCGGAATTACCTTCCCATCGACGGTTATCGGGCTGCCAAGCCTTGCAACCCTGTACTCAAAGTCGAATCTTCCCTCTTTTCTGCATTTCATGAGGAGCGAGTTGCGTGCCACCATCCTCTCCATCTCCTGTTTTGCTAATTCCACGCTTTCAGGGCTATTGTCTATTCCGAATATTTTCAGTTCCCCCCCTTTGTGCAAGGATACTTCCCGCAATTTGACTATCTCACGGTCGAGCCAGCCTGATCCGCATGCCAACGAGACGATCCGCTCCCCGATATATTCCTTTAGGAGGTAAATTATATTTGCTTCTGCGTCGAGATGGCCGTTTTCAACCTGTTGCGTCTCGAATGCTCGTGGGCGGGCATACGCATCCAGCGTCCTTTTTTCAACATCAAAGCCTATTGGCAGCTGAAGTTGCACTGGCATATAAGAAATAGTATTCCGTTTGCTGCAAAAACGGCAATCGCGCGGCTTCAGCTCGTCTAGCAGGGGTTCCCTGCCTTTTTTACGATGCGGTTTCCTGATGTGTTTATTTCGTCTGGAGGAAACGCTTATCTTGCTTTTTTCTCTGTATGCCATGTTCATTCCTCGCTTTCCCTCCAGGTCTTTTAATTTCCGCATACGATTCTATTTTTGGATATTAGTATTTAAAAATGGATATGAATGCAAATAGCTGGCGTAGCATCTCATCCCTTTTGCGCCTTTATATGGAAACTTTAATAAACCCTCTTTAATATAGTTATAATGTATGGGAAGAAAAAGAAAACAAGGCAGAAAAACGTCGGCCACTCGTGTGGCTGACGCACAAGCCCTTAATGCCGGTTTCAAGGATGCATATACCATTTACCCTCCAGACACAGAGCCTCTGATAAAAAATTCGGGAAGACGCGATGATACGATGAGGTCCACCAGGGGACAGCGTTCGGTCGGTAAGATGAACAATAACTTTGCGAGCTTCTTTCGTATTACTGAAAAAGAGATAGATGGGGAGGAGTGGAAGACCCTATATGATTTGGACAGGCGCGGTTCTTATAAAGATCAGATCAGCCGTCTTCGTTCCAGATACCGGGACCCTCTCGCCTCCTGCTCATCCATCCTCGATATCGGTTGCGGCAGCGGAAAGCTGATGAGGCTCATAATCAAGACACCATCTAAGATGATTGGATTGGAAGGACGCAGCGAGTCCATTCGCATGCTGGGCATCGATTTCTGCGCAAGCGCACTTGTTACAGCAGTGTCAAAAAAAGAAAATTTATATGCGAGCCATCCTTCGTTGAAAGAAACTCTGCAGATGGATTTCCTTAGGATGGATCTTATCGACCTTCCACGCCTTGATCTTTCCCGGACCCAGATTGGCGTCCCGCGCGTTGATATGATCCTTGCCGTAGATGTTTTCAGATGGATTCGGCGTGCTGAGCGGCAGAACCTGATGACTGCGCTAAAGAATCTCATATCCGATACTGGTTGTATGATCAGCATGGAGTTCTCTGGTATATACATGCCATCAGAATACCTTTCGGTCGAGCGTGCGCTGGCGCTCGCTGATTTTTCGATCAAGGAACATATGCAAATCCCTGAGCTGCATGCTTTAGCGAAGGCGGTTGGTTTCGAGATATACGCTGAAGATGTATGTGATAATCATAATCCTGTCAAAGATCATTTTCCTCCGCTGGTTTCCGCGATTTTTCGGCCAATGCTGAGGAAGAGGGACTCGGTATTCCTTGCTATGGGCAATATCAAACGAAATGATCAGGCTGCAGCCATACTGGCAGGCGAAATGCTCATTGACAAAGGGTTTGACGTCACATTCAAGGCAGACAATATCGAAGATTCGATCGACAATAATACCAGGCAGGTCGTTGTTCTCGGTGTGGCACAGGTGAACCATCCATTTATTTTATCTGAAGACCCTGCGCGCGTGCCTTTTTGTGAGGAAACGGCCAGGCAGGAATGCGCTGCGCTCCAGAAAACGCTTAAGAGAAAAGGGATAAAGATGTTTTTTATCGGTATAAAGCCCGAACCGCGCACTGACCCTTCTTCAGTAAACCAAGAGCAGAGAGACCATGTCGAGAAAGCTGTAAAAGAAATAGAAAAAAGATGGTTCTGATCTCTTTCAGATATCCTCGGGTATCGGGTTGAACTGGTATGGGTGCTTGTAAGCGAAGAGGATTATATGCGTTGTCGTTTTCATCACGATCGGGTTTTCCCCTATCTTCCGTATGACTTCAACGAGCTGGTCCCTGTTCTTCACTCTCACCAGCGCTATTATGTCATAATTCCCGGTGACTGCATAAAGCGACTGGACTTCCGGTATGGCTGACAGGTCAGCCAGCTGCTCAGGATCGCCTGCCCTGCCTTTCCTCACTTTCCCCATGATCATTGCATGCAGGTCGTAGCCAAGCTTGTGATAGTCTATCTCAGCCATGTATTTTATGATCGTTTTTTCCTTCTCCAGCTTCTTTATCCTCTGGAGCAGGGTGTTCGGGTGTATCTTCAGTTTTTTAGCCAGCTCTCTCACTGGCCTCTTGCAGTCCTTTCTGATCTCCCTCAGTATCTCAAGGTCCGTAGCATCAAAGGGTTTCTTCATAATCGCTGCCACCATCTGCTTCCAGGAACGGAAGCAGGTATATATGGATTCTGCAAGCTGGCATTAAAATGGTTTGGGTTCAGGATGCCCCGCTACCTTGAACCGGCTTATCTTCTCCTTTTGCCTGGTTTCCGTCTCAAAGATGATCTTTTTTTTGAGCGGGTATTGCGTGTTTTCCTGGCTTTGGATGAAATCAGCCTGTTCTTCCTGTTCAGCGAAACATAATGCCTCCAAGCAGAAGGCACGCCTTCCACTGGCTCACCCCGTGCCTGGACCCAGTTCACGAACTTCTCGAGCTCTTCGACATCTTTGACATCATCACGGTTTCTGGAATAGAACCTGGCGATGCCGCGAAGGTCCATGCCGATATCGGACAGCCTAAGGTTGCTTATTGCTGCAATGGACGCCATCGTGCCCATGCCTAAGTGGTAGCGCCTCTTCACATATTCATATACTGGCGGGTCCACAGGCCGGTTCGAGAAGCTTGAAAGCACATTGATGGTGTGCAGCAAATCTGATATGTATGCCTCAGAGCAGCCCATCATCCTAAGCTGCTGCATGTGCTTTGGCGATACATGGACAGCCCCTCCTTTCGATGACATCGTGTACTCGGAAGGCCGCGCCTTCTCAGCAACCGATCTGCCAAACCCTTTCTCAGCAGCAGCGCTCGGCCTGAAAAGGCCTTCCAACTCAAACTTAGGGCTCCTCATCCGGAAAAGCTTGTTCAAACTGGCCATGGCATGTTATCGGAGTGAAGATTTATAAATGTTTTGCCATTCTCCGAGGATGAAATGTTATTGAAAATAATTAAATGCATATTGGGAACTTTTCTTACCCGCCGCGGAAATGAGGCTGCGAAAAGCATATAAGCAGGAAAAAATTATTCTATTTGTGCAAAAAAACTTAGCGGAACTTATCGGAGTAATTCTAGGTGATGGTTCATTAGGCGTCTACAAAAGACAAGGAAGAAAATGCAGACAGTTTCGATTAAAAATCACTCTTAATTCCGAAAAAGATTTTGATTACTCAAAATATGTTTCCGCGTTGATAAAAGACGTCCTTAAAATCAAACCATACCGCTACAAAAGGAAAAACGAAAAGACGTTGGACCTGATAATAACCAATAAGCAGGCTGTTAAAAAGCTCATTGAAATCGGTTTGCACGAATCTCCCAAATGGAACAATGCCGTCATCCCTGCAAAATTTTTACGCCGGGATCTTTCTTTGCTAGTGATGAGAGGATATATGGATACTGATGGATGTATTTCGGTTTTTGATAATAACGGCATAATCTACCCAAGAATTGAGATGAAGATTTGCCCATCTCCGATGCAGGCGCAATTTATCAGAATTCTTGAGGAAAATGGTTTTTCACCTCGCGTAAACGACATTGGTAACGGGAAAGTTAGAATAATGCTTGCTGGGGTAAAAAAACTAAGAAAATGGAACAATACAATCGGATTTTCAAATAAGAGAAATAGCGATATCGCAAATCGGTTTATAAAAAAAGATAGCGGGGGGTGGATTTGAACCACCGACCTTTCCCCACACTCTGCAGCGGTTTTCTGCAAAAGGGTTCTGGGTTATGAGCTTCGCCTTCTTGATGAACAACATGCACATCAAGAATCCAGCGGGAACTCCAGACTCCCCTTAGGGTAATTCCAATACGCGATTGGAATCATTACCCCGCTGCCCGCTATCTATGTTCCGGGCTAAACGACACCAGAACATGAAAGTATAGATGGAATACATTTATATTCTTACACATTACGACTTAAATCGGCGAGTCAGAAAATCATCTGATATTAACTATCAACGCGTCGTATTCTCCGTTTTTCCGTTCTCCGTTATGTTTATTTATGTATGCTTTCTAAATATATACTATGTCACCTAAGAAATCTTCAAAGAAATCAGCCAAGGCAAAGCCTCTGAAGGCGAAATCGCCTGCAAAGAAAGCGAAACCAAAACCAGCTCCTTCCAAGGCGGCGAGGATGGCACCTGCAAAATCAGCCATCAGAACGCCCGCAAAATCAGGCAGGAAAAAAGGCTCTGTAAAAGAGCGGCTGAAAGCTGTCAAAAAATTGATTCCTCGTCCAAGAGCGCCAAGGCGTGAAATCCCACCCGAGCGCCCTGTGGAGCGTGCCGAACCTCGGCCTGAATCTGGCCACGAACTCACAACAAGAAGGATACTGGAGAAATTGCGCGAAAGCGGGATCGTGGATGAGGAAAAACCTGGGGAAGAGGCCAAGAAAAAGCCAGTAGTGAAACCAAAAAAGCTTAGGCTAATAACAGCAATCGTGCCGAAAAAGCCTGCTGCACCCAAGGAAGAAAAGCCTTCTGAAACCCAGGAAGAAACGCCTGGAGAAGTACTGCCGCAGGAAAAAGAAGAAACCAAAGAAGAACAAGAATCCGGCCTATCCGCTGAAGAACAGGAAGAGAAACGGAAGGAAAAACTAGCTGAAACGCTGGAGGCTCAAGAAGAGGCAGGCGAAGAGCCTGAAGAAAAAAAACCCGAAGAGGAAAAAGAGGAGGAGATCAGCGAGGCGTCCGAAGCGGTTTCTGAGGGAGAAGAAAAAACTGAAGAAATGCACGCTGAGGAGGTTCCTGAAAAAGAAGAGGAGAAAGAACCTGTCGTTCCTGTTGCCGAAGAAGCTCCGGAAGAAGAGAAAGAGAAAACAGTTGAAGCTGAACCGGAAACCGAACCTGAAGCAGCGGCTTCTGGAATCGAAAAAAAGAAAAAGGAAGTCCCCTTTGAATGGGGCCCTACTGAGGAATTGCCGGAAGAGGCAACAGAGGCTCATGCCGTTGAAGTATCCCCTGAAGAAAAGAAAATTATCGACACTCCAAGGCTCCTAAAAAGCATTGCAGGAAGCGTCCTCGTCTCGCTTAGCGTCGCATTCGCGCTGGGAGTTTTCGGGCTTTCGCTGGCAACCGTCCTCCTTGGAGCAGGCGCCGTTTTCCTCTCATCGACTGCATACTTCTATCTATTGCTAAAGCATGCGTGATCATGAATCAGACGGGAAAAATCAGGTTAAGCAGATACCCGACAATCATTATGCCTAGCGCCACGATCCCGAAAAATAATGCGAGCAGCGGAAGCTTTATCGCTCTCCTCAGGATGACTGCCTCTGGCAGGCTCAGGGCAGCAGTGGACATCATGAATGCGAGCGATGTCCCGAGCGGGACACCCTTATCGAATAGTGCGGCAGCGATCGGGAGCACTGCCGTGCAGTTAGCGTATATCGGGATGCCGATCAGCACTGCCACCGGGACAGCGAAGATGCCTGTCGCATTGACTGCCGCGTTGATAGCTTCCCCTGGAATGAACCCATGGATGGCTGCTCCAATACCTACGCCAGCAAGCACCCATAACCAGGTCTTGCTTGTGATGTCTTTGGCCTCAGAATATCCGAACCTGAGCCTCTCTGCAAAAGATTTGTACCTGCGCCCTTTCATCTTATGGGATTCCCTGCAGCTGAAGAGGTCCTCAGCCAGATGCTTCTCCATATTCATACGTCCTATCACGAGTCCTGCGCTAATGCCGAGCACAAGCCCGATCAATACGTAGACAACGGTGACCTGCAGCCCCAGGTAGCTTAGCATCATGACAACGAGATATTCGTTAATCAATGGCGATGTAACAAGGAACGAGAAGGCGACTCCGAGCGGGACCCCCGCCTCGACAAAGCTCATGAATATCGGTATGGACGAGCATGAGCAGAATGGGGTTATCGCTCCGAAGAGCGATGCGCCAAGATTTGATAAAAAAGGAATCCTGTTAGAGAGCAGCTTCCTGATGCGCTCCGGCGCTATATATGTGCGGATGATGCCCATCATGAATATCATGAGGAACATCAGGAATATGATCTTCAGGCTGTCGTATATGAAAAATTCCAGCGCCGCGCCTAACGTTGATCCTTTTGCCAGCCCTAGCGCTCCATATGAGAGCCATTCTGCGAACTGCTGGAGCGGGTCAGTCATCTGCATTTGCCTTCGCAGCAGCCGCATCCCTTCTTCTTCGATTCGCTCTCGAGCTTTCTATCGAGCGAACCGAAAAGCGACTCGAAAAAGCCTTTTTTCTTTTCCTTTCTCAAATCTTTTTTCTCTCCTTCATTCCCTGCCATGATTTCACCATCTTATTTTTTCCCAAATGATCTGATCACTGCCCTGACTGCAGGGTCGGCGATAGAATAGAACATGTATTTTCCCTCTCTCCTCCGCTTGACAATGCCGAACCGCTCGAGTTTGGCGAGCTGGAGAGACACAGTCGATTGGGAGCGCTTCACATGGGGATGAATCTTGCATACGCATTTTTCCCCTTTGAGAAGGAACTCCACGATTCCGAGCCTGGTCTCGTCTGCGAGAGCCTTGAACACCCTGAGTTGCCGTTTCATATATTTACATATATAAATATGTAGATTTATAAAGGTTGATATGCTGGTTTCGGCAACCCAACCACATGATTTTAAAGGCGCGAATGCTATTTATTATCAGGAGATGGTAAGATGGTCACACCTAAACCTTTGTACAAGCCGCCTGAGGAAATGAAACCGGAGATAGCTCAAATGGAGAAGAAGATTGTCCTTCCGTCTGCGATGATGCCCGCGATGAGCCGTACTATGCAGAATGCGGCCAAAGCATCCCAGAAAGCGCTGGAAATCGTAGGAAATAAACTATCTACGGATGATCCGATATATCTTGCCCTAAGGACAGCATCCAATCCATTAAACATTAAAGAAATCAAACTAACGAGGGGATGAATATGACTGATGAGACCTATTCTATGGAAATCACGCTCAAAGGCCAGCCGCGCATCCTCACCATCCGCGTCTCTGAGAAATTCATGGACATCATGCTCACAGATTTGAAGGGTAACCAGATTGAGTATATGAGACAGGAAGGCAACAGGATTTCGCTTGAGAAGCCTGGAAGGTAAAGGTCGAAACACATGGGAGACGCAAAAGTGAATGCTGCGCAGGCAGCGCTCGATTATGTGAAAGACGGCATGTGCATAGGCTTAGGGAGCGGCTCCACTGCGCGCGAGTTCATAAAGCTGCTTGTCGGAAAAATCAAGGAGGAGAAGCTGAATGTTTGCTGCGTCACCACTTCGACAGATTCAAGGGCGCTTGCTATTGAAAATAAGCTTTGGGTTGTGGAGCCAGACACAATATCTGATATCGACCTTGCCATCGATGGGGCAGATATCGTCACAAAGGGCGCGCTCCTGAAAGGCGGAGGCGGAGCGCTCACGCGCGAGAAGATAATCGATTATAATGCCAAGAAGTTCATCGTGATCGTGGACGAAAGTAAGGTTCGCGATAAACTGATGGGGAATGTCGCCCTTGAGGTGCTACCATTCGCTGCGCCATTCGTTCTTCGTGAGCTAAAGCAATACAAACCAAAAATTCGCGCGGCTGTCCGCAAGCTCGGGCCGGTCATATCTGACAACGGCTCATTCATCGTGGACATGGATATGGCTGTGGACAACCCGAAAAAGACCGAGGCATGGCTGAAATCCATCCCCGGGATAATCGAGAACGGGATATTCACGAAATTCGACAAGATAATCGTCGGGAATGAAGAAGGGAGCAGGGAATTATGACCCTCATTTCCTCTTCTTCCTGACAATCATCTCAGTCGGCGTCTCCTCTCTGGTTTCAGTTGCCTGTCCTTGTGCAGGAGTCTCAAGCTCCTCTTCCATGGCCCTGGATGCAGCATCCTCAGCTTCCTTCGCTTTCTGCCTCGCAAGCCGCTCTGCCGCCTTCCTGACCATGTCCCGCTCTATCTCCTCCCGCTTCTTTGATTCATCCTCAAATCTCCCTTTGCAGTAGAAATAGCCTGCAGAGAACATCAAGGACGATACCACCACCAGGAGGAGAGGCGTTCCGTAATAAAGCACAGGAAGCAATAACGCTGTGAAATCGCTTTTTATAGTGTCGAACTGAGATGGAAACACCGCGCCGCATGACGCAAGCTTCTTCAAATCATTCTGCGTTATGAAATCCACGACCGCTTTCAGGATATCCGTCGAATAGCTTATCAGCACGAAAATGCTCCCGACAGATATGATTACTGCGAGCAGGATCATCAGCCAGCTCAATATTTTGTTCTTGTTCATGAAAACCCACCGCTCTAGATGTTGGGTGCAATATTTTTTATTGCTGCTCCTTGACAAGAATCGCGATCAAAACGATTCCCATGATCGTCGTTGCAATGGAAAATATGAATGTGGCTGGCGAAGAGAATATCGTGAATGTGTAAAGGATCCCTGCGACGAGGTTGGCAGGAAGCGCACACACCCCGATCAGTCCCCTGTACGTCCCGATCGCGCTTGCGTACTGGCTCCTGTCCACGCTGCGGACAATAAGCGTCTGAGGCACGGTCTCGGATATGGCCATGAAAAAACCCAGGAGAGCGAACACAAAGAACATCATCAGGGTGGATGGGAAGAAAGCGAATCCTGAGAGCGCAGCAAGGAACAGGAGCATGCCGAGCATGAGCGTCCGTTTCGCTCCGATCCGATCAGAAAGCATGCCTGCGGGAAGCGCGAATAGCGTGTAGAAGACATTATATGCAAGATAGAGCACCGGGATCAGCACAAGCGGAGCGAAATCATTCGCCCTCAAAAGGAAGAACATCATGCTGAATTGCCCGAGCGAAAAGACGGATCCTGCGATAAGGAAATGCCGGATCTGTCCTGAATCGATTACGCTTCCGGGGATTTGCGTTGCCGGAGCCTTTTGTGTGGGGTGGTCCTGGATGAAAAAGAGTACCATCACCGCAATGATCGCCGGCACTACGGATACGATGAAAATCAGCCGGTATGTTTCATCCAGCAATCCGTCGCTTAGCATTGCAAGAAGCAATGTCGCGATGAGCGGGCCGAGCAATGCACCGGCATTGTCAAGCATCTGCCTGAACCCGAAGGCCTTTCCGAGGTTGTTTTTTTCCTCTGATAATCCGATGAGCGCGTCCCTCGGGACATCGCGGATACCCTTGCCCGCGCGCTCAAGCACCCTTAGGAAAACAAGCTGGGGCCATGATGTTAGGAACACGAGCACGGCCTTGAAGAGCGCGGATATCGAATATCCTGCGATGATGATGCTCTTCCTTTTCCCGATCCGCTCAGAATAGATGCCTGAAAGGAATCCGCTCACTGCGATGGTGAAACCCCCCAGGGATTCCATGAGCCCGATGATGAACGCAGGCGCGAGAAGCACATTGGTCAGGAAAAACGGCAGCAGCGGATAGATCATCTCGCTCGATATATCCACAAGGAAGCTTGCTAGTGAGAGCAGCTTCGTGTTCCTGCTTATCCCTTTCATCATGAAGAAAGGTTACCACACTCTGATTTTTAAACAATCCAGAGGTTAGTAGAATAATGGTGAAGATAAGCGAATCAGCCAAAGAAGAGCTGAAAAAGCCACTTGGTTCGGTGTGCGCAAGCATAGCATGTGCCTTAGAACTTGCCAAAGGCCGCCGTATAATCTCTGTCGGAGATGTCTGCACCCTCGCCCTTCTTGACGCCGGCATCATCCCTCATCTCGCGGTTTTCGATTTCCTGTTCATGAGGCATACGCTTGGAGAAGATGGAAAGGCAAAACTCAGGACGCAGTACCCAAGACCCAGGACATACGATAATCCAGCGGGAACAGTATCAGATAAGTTGATAACCGACGCGACTGCGCTGATTGAAAAAGGCGGAGCGGTCCTAATAATCGGTGAAGAGGATTTGACTGCTTTGGCATTCATGCTCGTTGCAGGGAAAAGAGACATCATCATATATGGCCAGCCAAACGAAGGGTTGGTCATAGTGGTGCCTGATAAGGAAACAAAAAAGAAGGCGGCGAAATTTTTGTCTTCTATTTAAGAAAACAGAAATAAAAAAAATGAATTGGCGCCTAAAGAGAGCAGATTATCCCCTGCTCTTCGTCATGAAATAGAAAGAGACGAATCCTGCGAACGTCATCACTATCGCCACGAGGATGAGCGTGTTCTGGTCAGTCTCAGGCAGGACGCTCTGATAAAAGAGCGCTACCCCTACCCCTAGAATGACTGCTGCGATGAAGCAGATTATCTTTATCGCAGTGTTCGACATCTTATGATCCCTTCAAGATTCACTGCCCTTCAGCTGCCTTTGCCATGCCTTTTGTCACAACAATGACATCTTCGACAGATTTCACGTTCGCGTAGAGGATTGATTTTTCCCTTATAGTCTTCTTCGCGTCATCCTTCGAGGACGGGAGCGCTTCTATGAGGATCCTTGAGACCTCTCCGCCTTCCACATCCACAATGAAGTCCTGGGCGTTCCCTAAGAACTTCCCGGAATCCGTGAAGATATCCATTCCGTACATCTTTGAAAGTTTCGTCGTCATTCAAACCACCTGGTCGAACCAATAATATAGAATCGGATTTAAAATCCTTCCTGATGCAAAAGTTTCTGTTCTTTATGGATAGGGCACAAGTCATATACGCTATTTACGTGGTTTGCCTGGCTGTCTTCCTAGGCCTCATGCTATTCACCCCTATCCTCGCTCTTTCTGACGAAAAGGCAGCTGCGCCATTGTACTCTGCGTTCGCTTATACCTGCCATCAGAAGATATCACGCTCAGAGTGCATTTTTCCAGACAACACGATCCGTGATTGCACGAACCAGAGCGGAACGTATGTATCAGATGACCGCAGGAACATCTCTGCCCACTACGATAGCATCATCGGCTATAAGCTTCCTGTATGCGCTCGGGACGTCGGCATCTACCTTTTCATGTTACTTGGCGCGATCATATATCCATTCATCTTCAAGCTCGACAATAAGAAGATCCTTCCGCCGCTCCTTCTCGTGCTCGCCATCGCTCCGCTAGCCCTCGATGGAAGCCTTCAGCTGCTATCTGACATGGGAATAAATCTGCTCGGATTCCCGTATGAAAGCACGAATATGATCCGGCTATTGACAGGAGCGATTGCAGGAACGGCAGTTACATTCTATGTCATTCCGATCGCGAATCGGATGTTCAACTAGGGGATTTGAAAGAATAAAAAGCTTAACGACAGGACCAGTTATCTTCTTG
>Ga0315281_10002585_pt1 | contig 26801 bp, 26 predicted proteins | sample YL17G07_0_MG_FD_204540 | JGI IMG/M metagenome (GOLD analysis project Ga0315281, IMG submission 204540) | Sediment microbial communities from Yellowstone Lake, YNP, Wyoming, USA - YL17G07_0 | ecosystem: Environmental > Aquatic > Freshwater > Lake > Sediment | place: USA: Wyoming | collected... | reverse complement strand
TTCCGCAGCTTCTCAGAGACGAGGTCCGGGTTGAACACGGAAGTGTAGATCGGGGCGGAGGGAAACATGTCGTGGAAGACTTCCACGACCTTCTCCGCTCCGCCCATCTGGTTCAGATAGTCGTGCGCTATGGCAATTCTCACTGCCGGTAACCTCCCATTTCCCCGACTCCCGAAAAGGCGGGATCGAACGGTCTATTGCGGCAGCTTACCTGCTAATAGACGCGTCACGACATGATAAACTGCTTTCCCGGCGCAGTCAACTGAGAATTTGTGCCAAATTGGACTAATTAGATGCCGCCTCGCGGCAGACAGCCAACATCCGCTGCGCAGCTTCGTTCCACGAGAACCGCCGTGCGCGCTCAGGTCCGCGCCTGCGCAGTTCTTGGGCAAGATGCCGGTCCGTCAGAACCCTGCAGATGGCATCGGCCAGTTGGTCCACATTTGAGGGATCTACGACGAGCGCCGCATCTCCCACAACCTCCGGCAGCGACGTGCAGTTCGACGTCACGACCGGCGTACCGCAGGCCATAGCCTCTAGCGGCGGCAGACCGAAGCCCTCATAGAGGGATGGGTAGAGGAGCAGCTCTGCACCCGCATATAAAGCGGGCAGGTTCTCATCGGTCATGTAGCCGATTGCCCTAACGCTCTGCGCCGCCTCCGGCAGTTCCACGCTCGAAAACTGGAAGCTTTTCGTCCCGACCACGACAAGTTCATACACAGCGGACAGCTTTTTTCTCACCAGGTCGAACGCCGCAATCGCTGCTGTCAGGTTCTTTCGCGGCGCAATCGAGCCGACAAAGAGCACATACGGCCGGGCAAGGCCGAACTTTCGCCTGACCTCTTCGACTTCATCCTGCCCCACAGGGCAAAACTTTGGGTCCACCCCCTGGTAGATGACGTGCACGCGCTCCGGCGGCACGCCAAGCAAATCCACTATTCTGCCCTTCGAGTATTCCGAGACGGTCACGACAGCAAGAGCCCGACGCGCTGCCCTGGGGACGATCGTTCGATAGAACCGCAGGAAGCCCCATCCGAACCATTCCGGATGTTCCAGGAACGAGAGGTCGTGTATCACCAAGATGTTCCGCGGGAAAGCGAGCGGGGCGGTGTTTATGGGATTGATGAGCACATCTACCCGAGCCTTACGAGCGAGGGATGGCAGGCGTATCTGCTCCCATACCTGGCGTGCCACCGGCGACCGCCATGCGCACGTTCCCACCTTTCGGACTTCGGCAGGCAAAGCTCCGGGCGCCTGCCAGTCGCCGCAGCCGAACAGCACGAACTCGACATCGCCTCCCATGCTCGTCAGACTGGCAAGCAGGTTATGCGCATAGCGCTCGACGCCGGTAACACGCGCGGCATGCATGAATCTGCAATTGAAGCCGATCCTCAAGTGCTCTCCTTGTTCGCCGTGAGATATTTGCATAATTGCTGCAGGTCATGTCGGCGCCTGCATCCGACATCGGGACGTGCTGCCTGCCAACCGCGCGTAGGCAATCGAGAGTCCGAAGAGCAGCCAGGTAAACTCCATCTTGAATGTTGGGTAGGCAACGAACTGCACCATCATGCCGGCAAGAGCGGAAAGCAGGGCGGCGCCAGTCAGATCACCCCCGGGAGAACCTCGCCATCCTCTGTACGCCCGCACCAGGATGGCAGATACCATGACCACAAATGCAATGAATGCGAACGCCCCGGCCTCGCATAGAATCTCTGCGTATACATTGTTGGGTATAAAATGGCGCCGTGCGCCAAAAGCGATCGTATATGTCGGCAGGTAATTGCCGTAATTCCCGGCTCCCACACCAAGCAACGGGTAATCTCCGAACATGGCAAGGGCACTCTTCAGGAAGTCGCCGCGCTCCTGGGCGGAAATGCTTCCGGCCTTCTGCAATACGTTAAGGATCAACTGCCAACGGAAGCCGCTGAACGTCATGGCCAGGCACACTACTGCTGGCGCACAGCACGCGGCTGCGGCGCCTAGATAAAACGCCGCTCGACGGCGGGCTCGACTTTCCACGAGGATAAGGAACACCGCAAGCCCTACGACAAGTCCGACGAAGCCTCCCGTTGAGGTCGTGAGCAGCATAGCTGTCGCCTGCACAACGAGCGAAAGGAAGAGAGCACGGCGCCGCCATAGATGATTCCTCGAAGAGAGAAGGCAGCAGATCGTCACAATGATGGAGAACACTAGAAAACCCGCGAAATAGGATGGCTCTTTCATCGTCGCGACCGCGCGACTTGCTCCTGTCTGTCCCGGCGCAACGCCGTACGATGCTGTATGCGGAAGCAAAGGTCGGTAGATACCTAAGAACGTTCCGAGCACCTGATAGATACCATACGCACTCACGACTGCAGCAGTGACAGCCACGATCTGCAACACCCGATCCACATGACGCCGCTCCGCTGCAGCATTCATCACGTAGAGAGCGATGACCAAGCTGAGCACAAATCTGCCGTTTTGCTCGATCAGCCTGGCCTCATAGTCGCCCCAAACCGCGCCGTTCAACTGGCGGGCAAGTAAGTGTAATGCCGACACTCCTATATAGACGAGGAAGAAGGCCAGCATTGGCAGATTGCATTGCAGGCCGCGACGCACGTGAGCCGCCAGGGCGACAATCAGCAGAACCAGTCCTGCGGATGCGAGTATGTATGGCACCGAAACCTCTGCAGGACCTACCTCCAACTTCAATGATTCGCTATATGGAATAAAAAAGGCTAGGAGATAGAGGATAAGGCTGACCAATTAGTACACCTGACCCTCAAAACCCGAGCGCCACAACTTGAGTATCATGCCTACTCTATCCCACTGGCGTCTGCGCATTCGGTTGAGGAGTGTAACCGTGAGGCCAAGGTATACGCCGGGCAGCGCCCAGGGGTAGAATTTTTTGGTTACCCTGACCCGATTTCTAATCTGGTAGTAATCAGCGTTCCGGCTTCTCGCATCAGGATTGCGGTTATCGCCTCCGGTTGCTGAGCCCTCCTTGTGATACACAATGCTCTTAGGTGCATAAGCCAGAGAATATCTGCCCCTTGCACGCAAAGCCCAGTCCAGATCCTCAAAGTAAAGGAAGTAGTCCTCGTTCATTAGGCCGACATCCAAGAGAAATGACTTCCTCACCAACATCGATGCGCCGATCACGTAGGTCATTTTGCGTTCGATGTGTTTCGGCTGGACAACTTGGCTTGCGTCCTCCCCCGCTCCGATGTGTCGAGGCATTCCAAGCCACGGGTAGTACATGCCTCCGCCAAGAGTCTCTACTTTTTCTGGCTGATGATAATAGAGCAACTTGGAACCGCAGATGCCGACTTCCGACCCTTGCTCAGATCGAGTTACCAGTTGCGAAAGCGCATCAGCCCTTGCCACAGTGTCATTGTTCAGAAGCCAAACAAAGTCAAAGTCGCCCCGCGCCAGTGCATATCGCAGCCCCACATTGTTGCCTCCGGCAAATCCTAAGTTCTCGCCGGTCTGGATCAGGATCAACGGGCAGCCTGCTTCGCTCAGGTCCCCGCCGACCTGGGCCTGCTCACGGTTGTACTCAACGTAACGGATCGGCTTAGGAACCGGCGGAAAAGTATAGGCGTGCATTGGGTCGTCCCCTTGCACAATAAGATCGACGTTACCATCGGCCCACGCCTTGATTTGTTCCATCGAACCATCCTCCGAGCCGTTGTCGCAGACGATAACCTTGTAGTTAGGATAATCAAGGCGAAAGAGGCTTTCTAGACACTCGATCGTGTCTTTCCAACCATTCCAGTTGAGCACCAGGACATAAACCTCAGGCATCTTCGTATGGCGAGGCTCTAGTGCTGTCCGGACTTGTCTTCGGCAGCTGCCTCAGCCCCTTTGGCCAAGTCGCGCCAACATCTCCGCTATCGCAGCCGAGGCATCCTGCTTCATTCTTTCGATGACCGCGTAATTTCGCTCTCTCATAGCTTCCATCTCCACAGGGGACGGGATGCAGAACCCGAACAGCGAGACCAACCTGGTAGTTCTTCCGGCAGACACCCTATACCTGCGCTCCCGTGAGACAAGTCTTTCTTTGCCGAACATCTCCAATGTGGTTCCAGACCTCCTCGAACCTCCCATCCCAGGAGTTCGAGCGAGCACACTGCAGGCGATCCTCCAATAAAGCGTCTCCCCCCTCTTGAACGGCTTCGCGGACTGCCGCAGCGAACTCCTCGTGGCCCTTGGCAATCTTCACAAGTGGCTCGAATTGTTTGACCTCCGGCAAAGGTGTGGAGATGGTCGGCAGCCCGGCTGCAAAGTACTCGTAGAGCTTGATCGGATTCACCGCCTCCGTCAGGCGGTTTATCTTGAACGGAATGACCGCAGCATCAGCGTGCTGATAGTAACCGGCCAAGTCAGCGTAAGGCCTCGGCCCAAGCAAGTGAACGTTTTCAAGGCCGGCCAGCTCGCCCAAATCGATGTGGCGGTGCGAGCCGACAAGAACGAAGGAGACACCAGGGAGCCCGCGTGCCACTGCAGCGAGCAATTCGACATCAAACCAGTCTTCAATAGCCCCTGAGTAAAGGACGCGTGGGCTGGCTATGTGCCGGTACTCCCCAGGCATTCCAGCCGGCTTGTGAAAATGCGCAAAGTCCACACCGTTCGGCAGATATACGACTTTCTTGCCGATTGGCTCGATCCCGGTCATCAACGCTCTTGATGTGGCATAGACTATATCCGCACGCTCGATCAGAACCCTCTCCAGCGCTTCTGCGCATCGGGGCATGTTTCCGAAGGCCGAGTAACGATCTTTTATCCTCAGGACAAAAACGCCATAGCTCGTAAGGTCGGCAAGGCCCGCCAGCAACGGATTAGAAATCCAAAGAACATCTGGACGGTCAAAGCCGAGCCGCCGAAGGATGCTGCGCAGTGGAGGGACAGTCGCTCGCAAGCTCCTCCAGGCTATCGCTTCACCGTCCAGCATCCTGTAGGGGCGGCACGGCAAAAGTGTGAACGGGGTATAAAGCACCAAACCAGGGTTCTGAGCTTGCGCAGCCCCCCGCCAGAATTTCAGCGCTCGAAGGGTCCGCTCCCGCTCCCCTGTGATCAAGCTCAGCGGATGTAGATACTGCGACATCCACAGCACTTGGACCCCGCGCTCGAGAAACCGCGCAGCATAATGGTGGTTTCCGACCCTGGCAGTCGTGTTCCAGTCAATTGTCTCGGCTATTATCACTCTCACCTGGCTTCCCCCGGGGACGATGTTAGGATTCCCACGCTCGCTCTGGGATACCTTTTCACCTCGATCTGCTGAAGGAACCGGCAAACTCCACCGCAGCGACCGGGTTACTCAAATAGTCTTAGCCGCGCGCTGAGCAACTTCCTCCACCTGCGAAGGGATCAGATGCCTTCGGCCTCTGCAGCTTGCGGTCTTCCGAACGCGAGGCCCCAGATCTCTTGGAGGTCATCGCGCCTGAAGATGCGGGCGAGGAACAGGTAGATCATGCTACCAAATACTATTCCTATGGAAAGCGCCGGACCGGATGCGACGGCCAGGCTGCGGATGGCCCGCTCCAGACACAGCACAAACGCACCCATAACGACGCTCATCCAAAACGCGGGCCACGAGCTGCCCAGGAAGTCGCGGGCGCAGGGTCCAAGAACCGGCTTGATCAGGAAAACGTACGAAAGGCCCAGGTAAAGGGAGTGGAGGGCAAGCAGTGAGATGGCTACGCCGACCACGCCTCCCATTCGGGCGCCCGCCCAGACGCCGATCACCTGCGAGGCCAGCAGCGCGGCGTTCCAGTGAAAGCCGAGATCTGCCCGGCCCCGGGCAAGCAAGAGCGAGCCGATCGGGTTCATCTGCGTCCGCACCAACCCCACAAAACACAGTATCTGCAGCGGAATTACGCTCGGAAGCCACTGCCCACCGAACACTACCGGCACGAACACCGGGGCCAGGACCGCAAGGCCGACGAGCAGGGGGAAGTTGGTCATCGATAGCACGGACAGGACCTTCATGTAGCCCCGGCGCAGCCGGTCGCAGTCATCCTGCACCTTGGCAAACACCGGGAACGCGACCCGGGTTATGACCGGGTTGATCCTGGCGACCGGGAGGATCGCCAGGTTGAACGCGAGCGTGTAGTAGCCAAGCGCGCTGGCCCCGAGCAGCGAGCCGATCAGAATCTGATCAAGCCTCTGGTTGAAGTAGGTTATGCTCCGCTCCCCCATTTGGTACAACCCGAAGCTCAGATAGCCCTTGAGGTCGCTCCGCTGGAACCGGAGGGCCGGAGGCCAGGCCCTCCACCCTATCCCGGCAAGCAAGGTCGAGCGAGTGGCTGCGTTCGCAAGCTGCCCCCAGATGAGCGAGAGAACGCCCTGCCCCAGGAACGCCGCAACAATCGAGACCGCGACCCCAACGCCGGTCGCTGTCACCTCCACCGCAGCCAGCGTCCGGAAACGCAGCTCTTTCTGCAGCAGGATCTGAAACTGCTGGCCGACCGGAGTTATGACAAATATCAGAGCCACCCAGAATACCAGCCCAGCCAGGCGCCGCTCGTGGAAGAGACTCACGATCAAAGGCGCCGCTGCCCAGACAGCAGCGAAGACAACAATGCCCGAAAGCATGTTCAGCCAGTAAAGGCTGGAGAGCTGCTCGCGCGTGGCATTCTGCCTGTGGATGATAGCATTGCTTATGCCCATATCGGCGAACGCCTCGGCGAAGCCCAAGACAACCAGCATCATGCCCATCAGCCCGAAGTCCGAAGGCGACAACAGGTGGGCCAGGACGGCAATCTGCGCAAACTGCAGAACGGTCCTGCCCGCGGTCGATGCGCCGGTCCACTTGACGCCGGCCGCGGCCTGCGTCTTCAGAGATGGTTGGGATTTCGCGAGGTCCGCTTGCCCTGTCAACGCTGCCTCCGCTCTTGGAGGAGGCTGCTCAGTCTGCGGATGAACGACCTGTTCCGCAAGCGCCAGCGCAGGTTCGCGAGCCTCACCGACGCCTTCCCGAGCAAGCTCAGCCTGCGCCCCTCTGGAGAGAACGCCGCCTCCCGGGCGAGAACGAGATGAACGTAGTCGTTTAGACCGAAGACGCTGACGTAGCTCAGGTACTCAGGCGCGAGCGAGGTCTTACCGAGCAGATCCCGAGGGTGAACCGTCTCGTCAACGATCTGCAGCGCCTCGGGCTTGACCGAGCGGAGGTAGCGCTGGTACTCGGGGCTCGGGAAGGTGAAGATCATCACTCCGCCCGGGTCGAGACGGCTCTCCAGTCTCGCGAGCAGCGCGCTGTGGTTGGCGGCGGGTATGTGCTCGATGACATCCGGCAGCACGATGGCATCAAACTGGCCGGGGATGTCGTCGGCCAGTACATCTACGACCCGGAACTCCGCGTTGTCGCCACCCGCGTAGGCGCTTGCTACTTGTATGTTCACATCACCGAGATCGACCGAAAGCAGGCGCGACGCCCTGCGCTTCAGGTGATTCGAGACAATGCCGACGCCGCAACCGATCTCGAGCACCACCGCGCCAGCGGGGATGAAGCGGTCACAGAGCGCTTTGATGGCCTCGATGCGCGGGTTGACGCGGTAGAAGCCCTGCAGAAGCACGGTCATCGAGAAGTCGTTATAGAACTCCCTTACGCTCTCGTCTGTCGCCATTCGAGTTCCTCGCAGCGCGCTCGTAAAGCTCCATCAGTCGTGCGGTCTGAGTCGGCAGGTCGAAGTTCTCGACGACCCGCCGCCTGGACAGCTCCGGCCTGTGCCAGTCCATCTTCCCCTCGCAGGCAAGCCGCATCGGTTCCGAGAGAGCGCGCACGTCTCTTTCACGGACAAGGATTCCATCGACACCATCCCGAACGAGTTCCGGTATCCCGGAGTGCCAGGTTGACAGAACCGGCAGGCCCATGGCCATCGCCTCCAAAAGCGCGCTCGGGAGACCTTCCTGATCGCCGTTGGCGCCCGTCACGCTGTGGTGCACAAAGACGTCCGCACCTGCCATAAGCTGTCGTACCTCTACGCGGTCCACCGGGCCGATGAACCGGACTCGATCCCCGATCCCCAGCCGGTCGACGAGTTCCTCTATCTGCTTCCTCAGCGGTCCGTCGCCCGCAAGAACAAGGCTCGGCTCGCGTGCCGACCCGGTCGAATAGTGCCTCAACAACTCGGCGAAGGCCATGACGGCGTACCGCTGCCCCTTCTTCTCGACAAAGTTGGCTACCTGGAGAAAGACGAAGGCCCCCGCTTCCTCCGGTCCGTCAACTCCGGAGGGGTCGAAGAACGATGTGTCTATCCCGGGGTGCAGCGGCAAGATGCGGCCTGCATCTACCCCGTAGCCGGCCAGATTATCTCTCATCCCGGACGAGACAGCGATCCCGTAAACGTTGGGATCGTCGAACATCCTCCTGAGAGCGCGGACATACGGGTGTCTCCTGAGCAAGTGGGACGCGTCGAATCCGTGGAACGTGATAAGGAGCGGCACGCCCAGCCTCCTTGAGATCGGGTAGACACGAATCCCGCACGGGCCGAAGTGCGCGTGCACCAGGTCCGGCTGCTTCGGGCCCGCGTACTCGTAGAGGCTGCGCTCGAACCGCGCGTCTCGCCGTATGAACGACAGCCCCAGCTTGCGCAGCATGCGGTTCACAAACCGCCTGTCCCGGCTCCCTGTTGGGACGACGAAAACGTCCTCCGCCGGGAACAGATCGGCGTTGAGCTGCTGTAGGCATGCCACGAACACCTGATGGTGCTGCCGGAGCAGCTGCAAGGGGTTGTAGATGAAGGTCATCGACCGGGTCAGAAAATCGTCGGTGTAGAGCAGTATTCTCATCCAGCCAGACTGCTGAGGTCAACGGGCAGCCGCTCGGGCGCCAGCACGTCAGCGGCCGCATCGACCGCGCCCGGCTCCGCGGTTCCGTCGCTCCAGACGCCCCTTGTATCGATCAACCGGCCGTTGTCGAATCTCTTTCTGAGCTGCGTGAGGTCGAGCCGCTTGAACTCGCTGTGGTCCACGAGGAGCACGACGCAGTCCGCATCGGCTAGCGCCTCCTCGAGCGGCACGAGAGAAAGCCCATCGCAGCTCGCTACGTGCGGATCCACAACGGAGACCTGGTACCCCTTGTTCCTCAGCCCGCAGATCACCTTCAACGCGGGGCTTTCGCGAGTGTCGCCGACATCCGCTTTGTAGGCCACGCCCAGACAGGCCACTTTGCTGCCCTCGGGAACCGCCGACGCAACGCGCGATACCGTGTACTCGGGCATGGAATCGTTGACTTTCCTCGCAGCGGCGATGAGAGACGCCGCCTCCGGGGCCTTCTCGACCAGGAACCAGGGATCCACGGCTATGCAGTGCCCGCCGACGCCCGGCCCAGGGCTCAGTATGTTGACCCTCGGGTGCCGGTTAGCCAGCTTGATCACGTCCCAGACACCAACTCCGAGGCGCTCGCACAGAAGTGAAAGCTCGTTTGCAAAGGCTATGTTGACATCCCGGTATGCGTTCTCGACCAACTTGACCGTCTCCGCGGTTCTGGCGGTCGTGATGATGACCGATCCCTGGACGAACATCCGGTAGAACTCCGCCGCCTTCAGGGCCGAAGCCTTGTTGACGCCGCCGATCACGCGGTCGTTGTGGACGAGCTCGTCCAGGATGCGTCCAGGGAGCACGCGCTCGGGACAGTGAGCGACAAACAGGTCATCTCCGACCTCGAGGCCGGTCTCGGCGAGTATCGGCACCACCTCCTCCTCGGTCGTCCCCGGAGGGATCGTGGATTCGACGATCACGAGGTTCCCTTTTTCCAGCGAAGGCAGTATCGAGCGCACGGCCGACCGCACGAAGCTGAGATCGGCTGTCTTGTCCTCGTTTACGGGGGTGGGAACGGCGATAAGGAAGACATCGGCGGGCGATGGGGAGCCTTGCGCTGTCAGCAGCCCTTCGCGGATCACCCGTTCCACGACGTCATCCAGCTCGGGTTCCGCGAAGTGCGCTCGGCCGCCCGACAAGCTGCGCACGACCTCAGGGTCTATGTCTACTCCGGTTACCCTCAGCCCATGAGAGGCAGCCAGGGCAGCGGTCGGCAGGCCGATGTACCCAAGACCAACTACACAGACCCTGTCCATCCAGTCCTCCAGTCACGCACAGCCCAGCACTGCCGAACCAACGAACTCGGCCCTCGCTTGGGACACGAGCCGATGACGTGCCCTCCGTGCCAGCCAAGTATAACACCGCTGGTAGACTACCGTCAACTTGCGGAAAGCCAATCTGCACACAAGACTTGACGCTGCCGTTGCCGGCAGGCGCTCCGGCGTCGTTCGGCTGTCTACGCCATAACCCGTGAAATAGTGCACAAGCTCTTGACTGGCAGAGCCGGGTCGGACTATCATAGTAGTGGATGAATGCAAGAAGCCGCCCAAGGGCGGCTGTTTGATTGTCGAGGGATCGAGGCAGGCGAGCTCGACCGCTCGACGAAGCCGGCTAGGAAAGCGAGCATGAGACAGCTATCGGCGAAAAGCAGCGTGGACGTGCACTCCGACGTGTTTATCTACGGCGTCGATACCGATCCAGCTTTCACCGAGCAAGTCCGAAGAATCAGCGGCGAGAATCCTCTCCAGTGTTACCAGTGCGGGGAGTGCACGGCCGGCTGCCCGGCCGCGTTTGCGATGGAGATCACCCCGAACCGGGTAATGCGCATGGTTCAGCTCGGCTGCGGGAAGCCCGTACTCGAAAGCTCCACGATCTGGCTCTGCGCCGGCTGCGAGACCTGCGCCACCCGCTGTCCGCGCGGGCTTTCCCTCGCAAAAGTGATGGACGCCTGCAGAGAGCTGGCTGTGAAGAAAGGTGCGAGAGGCTGGCAGCCGCATGTCACGACGTTCCACAAGCAGTTTCTTGCCGAGGTAGCCCGGCATGGCAGAGTTCACGAGGTTGGGTTGCTCGCGCGTTACAAGATGCTCTCCGGTCAGCTCTTCAACGATATTCCGCTCGGCATCAAGATGTTCTTGAAGGGGAAACTCGCGCTCGTGCCGACCAAGATAAAGGGGATCGCAGAGGTCAGGAGGTTGTTCAGAAGAGTAGAGTGAGTGGAGAGCAGGCACAAGCCGCTCTTTCCACTCCCCCGGCTCCCTGGACTCTTCTGCCGAGGCATCGTGCCTGCGCAGGGAAGGCGGAAATGCGATTTGCTTACTTTCCGGGTTGTTCGCTGCATTCGACGGCGAAGGAATACGGGGACTCGACGACGGCGGTCTGCCGGGCGCTCGGGATAGAGCTCGATGAGATCCCGGACTGGAGCTGCTGCGGGGCGACATCCGCACACTCGATGAGCCACGAGCTTGCTGTAGCGCTGCCTGCCCGCAACCTCGGCCTTGCCGAGCGGATGGGACTGGACATCGTCGCGCCCTGCGCGGCCTGCTACAACCGTCTGAAGTCAGCTGAGGCCGTGATGAAGAACGGCGGGGCGCTGCCGGAGGAGATCAACTCAGCTCTGGAGGCGAAGTACACGGGCGCCGTTGCTGTACGGCCGCTGATCGAGCCGCTCTCCGCGCCGGAGACGCTCGAGAAGCTCGCCGGCCTCATCAGGAAGCCGCTCTCGGGGCTGAAGGTCGCGTGCTACTACGGCTGCCTGCTCGTCCGCCCGCCGAAAGTGCTCAGATTCGACGATCCCGAGGACCCGCAGTCACTCGACAACATCGTCCGCACGCTCGGAGCCGAGCCGGTCGAGTGGCACTACAAGAACGAATGCTGCGGCGCGAGCTTCTCGCTCACCAGAGTCGATATCGTGCACAAGATGACCCATGATATCCTGCTGCGGGTGAAGAAATCCGGCGCCGACGCCATCGCCTGCGCCTGTCCGCTCTGCCAGGCGAATCTGGACATGCGACAGGCCGAGATCGAGCGGCATTATCAGACGAGTTTCAACCTGCCGGTGTTTTACGTGACGGAGTTGATGGCGGCGGCGATGGGGCTGCCGGGGACGAAGGGCTGGATGGGGAAGCATATGGTGGAGGTGGGTTCGATCGTCCGGGATATCTGATCCCGGACGCATCTTCCCGGAGTTGCACTCCGGTCGAGGGCTAAGTAGTGGTTGGGCCGGACCGGACAACATGTCCGGAAAGATCGGGACGGGATCAGACATCCCGTGCCATCGGGTGACGAATCGTGGCACGCATCGGCAACGGGGGACTAGTGGACGGTACGGGCAGGATGGGTAGGCCAGAACCTATGGGAACCGGCGGAATTGGCATAGGGAAGACAATGCCGAGGGGTACTGCGCCAAGCGGGCTTGCAGCAGACCTTGAGAGGATTCTGAGGGTCCACAATCAGATTAGAACCGATTTGTACCCGGATGCGAGGGACGAAGGGCACCTCATCAAGGAGAACACTGTCATCCGGGTGGCGGCCGCGATGGAGGCTTACGGCTTCAAGCCCGGATGGGGTCGGGCTAAGACTTGGGAGATGACATGCGCTCAGACCGCGTTTTTCCTCCGAAACGCTATAGTACACGAAGCGAGGGGCCATCTCGACCCGAAGAGGATTGACTGTTACTCCAAGAGGAAGCATGTTTACGAAACCTTCTGCGAGAGGGTTCCCGCAGCCAGAGTAGGGGAGGGCGACTGCCTATGCTTGGCCGGCAGGGAAGTCCTGACGCCGCTGATAAGCGGCTGCATCGAGTACGTGAAGACCGCTGATCCCGCCGCTGGCCACACGCTGAAAGACGACTGCCAAACTAGCAACAGCGATTGACTGATAGCAACCATGGCACGTATCGGCATCTTTGTCTGCCACTGCGGCACGAATATAGCGAAGACGGTTGATGTGGAGAAGGCTGCGGAAGCCGCGGCCGATCTGCCTGACGTCGTCTACAGCACGAGCTATAAGTATATGTGCTCGGAGCCGGGCCAGAACCTGATCCGGGAGGCAATTCGCGAGCACAGGCTCGACCGCGTCGTCATTGCCGCGTGCTCACCCCGGTTGCACGAGCCGACGTTCCAGCGCTGCATCGCTGCGGAAGGGCTCAACCCCTACCTCGTCGAGATGGCGAACATCCGCGAGCACTGCTCCTGGGTCCACGATGACCGCGAGCTGGCCACCGAGAAGGCTATAGACATCATGGCAATGATGACCGCCAAGGCCAAGCGCGACGAGCCGCTCTTCACGAAGGAGATCCCGGTCACGAAGAAGGCCATGGTCATCGGGGGCGGCGTTGCGGGCATCAGGGCGGCGCTCGATATCGCCGACGCCGGCCATCCGGTCATCCTCGTCGAGCGAACTCCGTCCATCGGCGGGCGAATGGCGCAGTACGACAAGACCTTCCCGACCCTCGACTGCGCGGCCTGTATCCTGACCCCGATGATGGTGGACTGCGCAAGCCATCCGAATATCACCATCTGGACCTATTCCGAGGTCGAGGAAGTCTCGGGCTTCGTCGGCAACTTCAAGGTCAAGGTCAGAAGGCGGGCGAAGAGCGTCGATGCGTCGAAGTGCACCGGCTGTGGCATCTGCTGCGAGAAGTGCGTCGTGAAAAAGCTCCCGAACCCGTTCGACGAGGGCATGGGCTTCCGAAACGCTATGTGGGTGCCGTTCCCCCAGGCTGTCCCGAACATACCGGTCATCGACAGAGAGAACTGCCGCCAGTTCACGAAGGGCAAGTGCGGTGTCTGCCAGAAGATGTGCCCGGCGGAGGCCGTGGACTACGAGCAGCAGGATGAGATCATCACCGAGGATATCGGCGCGATAGTCGTCTCGACCGGCTTCAGGACCTGGGACGCCGGGGCGATGGGCGAGTACGGCTACGGCAAATATCCTGACGTTGTCTCCGGCATTCAGTTCGAGCGGTTGATGAACGCCTCCGGGCCGACGGAAGGGAAGATCAAGCGCCCGAGCGATGGAAAGGTGCCGGAGTCGGTCGTTTTCCTGTCCTGCATCGGTTCGCGGGACGACGAGCATGGCTATCCCTACTGCTCGAAGGTCTGCTGCATGTATAACGCCAAGCACGCGCTTTTGCTCAAGGACAAGCTGCACGATGCCAAGGCGTACGTGTTCTATATGGACATCCGCGCGAATGGCAAGGGGTACGAGGAGTTCGTGCGGCGGACGATCGAGGATTACGGCGCGACCTACATCCGCGGGCGCGTGAGCCGGATATTCCCCGAGGACGGGAAGATGGTTGTGCGCGGGGCGGACACGCTGCTCGGAAAGCCCGTGGAGGTCAGGGCGGACATGGTGGTGCTCGCAACCGCGATGGAGCCGCAGGAAGACGCGAAAGAGCTTGCGCGCAAGCTCGGGATTTCAACCGACCAGTACAACTGGTTTGCTGAGGCGCATCCGAAGCTGCGGCCGGTCGAGGTGCTGACGTCGGGGATCTTCCTCGCCGGGGCCTGCCAGTATCCGAAGGACATCCCGGACACGGTGGCGCAGGCGTCCGGGGCAGCGTCGAAGGTGGCGGGGCTCTTCTCGAAGGAATGCCTGACCTCCGAGCCGATGATTGCTTACATCAATGAGGACACCTGCGTCGGCTGCGGGCTGTGCGAAAGCGTATGCCCGTTCACGGCGATTGATATGGTCGAGGTCGTGGACCGGGCGCGCTCGACACGGGAGAACCAGGTGATGCGGACGGTCGCGCGAGTCAACGAAGGCATCTGCCACGGCTGCGGAACCTGCGCCGCCGCCTGCCGGTCTATGAGCGCCAAGCTCCGCGGATTCGAGGACATCCAGATACTGGCGGAGATCGATGCGCTTGCCAACGTGAAGCTATGAGCCGAGCGCCTTTTCAAGTATTGGTCTTGCCTTACAGGGTACTGCAAGACGGACAGATTGTTTACGCGATCTTCGGGCGGGCGGACGGTGGCTATTGGCAGGGAATTGCGGGCGGCGGAGAGGATGGCGAATCTCCGCTGGAAGCTGCCAGGAGAGAGGCATTTGAGGAGGCTGGCATCGAACAGAGCAGCCATTTCCTCGAACTCGACTCTGTCGCGACGATTCCAGTTGTCGGTATTTGCGGTTTCAAGTGGGGCGCAGATGTTTTGGTGGTGCCCGAATACTGCTTTGGCGTGAAAGTTGAGCACGAAGACTTGAGAATATCCAGGGAACACACGAGCTTCAAATGGGCCGAGTACGAGACTGCCAACCGAGAGCTGCACCGGGACAGCAACAAGAATGCGCTGTGGGAGCTAGATTACAGGTTAACGAGATGACCGAGCAGACTGTCGAACACGAGAACGCTCAGAACGGCTGGAGGCCGGTGATACTGGGGATTCTGTGCAACTGGTGCAGCTATGCAGGCGCGGACCTGGCTGGCAGCTCGCGGCTCAAGTACCCGCCGAACGTCCGAATCGTCCGCGTGCCCTGCTCAGGCCGCGTGAACCCCCTCTACGTTCTGAAGGGTTTCCAGAAGGGGTTCGACGGCGTGATGGTACTCGGCTGCCATCCCGGCGACTGCCATTATGCCAAGGGAAACTACTACGCGAGGCGGCGGATTATGCTGCTCAGGGAGTTCCTTCAGTCGGTCGGCATCGAGCCGGAGAGGTTCCATTTCGAGTGGGTATCGGCGTCCGAGGGCAACCGGTTTGCGGAGGTGGTTGCCGAGATGACGGCCGCGATCGAGAAGATCGGGCCGTTTGCGGGGGTGGATGTCACTGGACCGCAGAGACGCGGAGAGCGCGAAAGCGTGCAATCCGAACCTTCCGCGTCTCCGTGAGTTCGGCGTCTCCGCGGTTCGGAATGATACAGACCATGGAACAGCGAATACGCGAAGAAGCTAGGAAGTTGCTCGAATCAGGCGATGTGACGCTCGTCATCGGCTGGGAGGCCGGGAGCGCGCCGTTCAAGACGACTCCGGTCTTCATCGAGAGCCCGGAGGACGTGGACCGGCTCGTCTGGAACCCGGCCTGCACCAATAACCTGGCCGTTTATCTGCCCGAGTTGGCGAAGCATGCGAAGGTTGGGATCGTCGCGAAACCCTGTGACACCCGATCGATCGTCACGCTCATCCAGGAGAAGCAGGTTGCGAGGGAGAACGTCAGGGTCATCGGCCTCGCCTGCGCGGGGGTCGTGGACGACGCGGCCCTGAGCAACGCGGGGCTGCGGCTCTCGGAAGTGCGCGCGCTCGACTGGGACGGCGAGAACCTCAAGGTCTCCACGGACAGCGCCGCCAAGAGCATTCCGCTGTCCGAAGCGGTGAAAGAGGGATGCCCGACGTGCGAGCAGCACATGCCGGTCATGAGCGACGTGACCGTCGGCGAGAGCAATCAGCAATCAGCGATCAGCGATCAGCAATCTCTCGATTCGTTCGACGACCGCCGCGCCTACTGGGCCGAGCAATTCGACCGCTGCATCCGGTGCTATGCGTGCAGGCAGGTCTGCCCGTCGTGCTACTGTTCCCTCTGCTTCGCCGACCGAAACGACTTGAAATGGACGAACAAGCGGATGGTCGCCTCAGAGGCATGGATGTGGCATATGGGCCGGGCAATGCACCTAGCGGGCCGATGCATCGGCTGCGGCGAGTGCGAGCGCGCATGCCCGATGGGGCTGCCGATCATGAGGCTCAACCGCGAGGTCGCCCGGCACGTCGAGGAGCTGTTCGGCTATATCCCTGGAATGGATCTCGAGGAGGCGCCAGTCCTGGGCCGGTTCGACCCGGAGGACAAAGACCCGAACGAGCATTGATGACTAGCAGCGAGTAGCGAGCTTTGAGCGGCGAGCAGGAGGACTCTTGCTGGCGACGTGATATCCGGTGGGGATTCGGAGATTGCCACATCAGAGTGAGCCAAACCGACATCTCAGGGTGCGTGCGACACAGCGGGCATTGAGTTGACCGAGGCCCGTTGGCGGGTGCGTCCGGCACAGCCAGAAGAAGCAGAGGTATTGCTCAGTAAAGAGCAGGCGTGTTGTTCGACGGCATGGTGGTAACTGATGGCTGAGCATCTGGTCAAACTGCATATCGAGCGACTGCCGGAGGGCGTCTTTCTCGCAACTAGCGAATCCCTTCCCGGCCTCATCGCCCAGGGACGCACGATCGCGGAGACGATAGAGATCGCCCAAGACGTGGCTCGAAGACTGATCGAGTCATGCATCGAGCACGGGGATCCGCTGCCGGAAGATGTTGCGAAAGGGGCTCCACCAGAGTTTGACGTGTCCATTTCGGTGGCAGCCTGATGGGCCGACTTGCTGGTTTTACGGCTTCGGATGTGATTCGCAAGCTCCGGCGCGCTGGATTCGCCTTCGACCGTAACGCAAAGGGCAGCCACGAGATCTGGCGGAATGGGCTGACCCGTGCTTACGTCGTTGTGCCAAACCACCCGGGCGAGTTGCCGGAGGGAACGGTTCGCGTTATTGTCCGGGCGGCGGGACTGAGCGTAGACGAGTTTCTGGCCCTGTAGGGCAATCGTGCCGGGGTGCTCGGCTCCCGGGTTTATCCGTGACACTTTACGCTTCGAGAAGAAGATATGCCAGACAAAGTCATAGCAAAAACCGATCTCAGACAGTGGCTTGCAAGCCTGATGGCGGATTACGCCGTGGTCGCGCCGGCTGCGGGGCAGTCGGGGCCTGCCAGGTGGAGGGACATCAACGGCACCCAGGACATCGACATAACCACGAACCGGATGCTGATGGCTGCAAAGGAGTTCCTCCTGCCGGTGGACGATGTCCTGCTCCGCTATCAGGGCAAGAAGGGCCAGGAGAAACTCGAGACCCCGGGAGTGGAGAGCCGGCCGACGCTTATGATCGGCCTGCGGCTCTGCGACGTTCGGGCCATCTCGGTGCTGGACTCCGTGTATCTGGAGGGCCGGTTCCGCGACCCATACTATGCCGCGCGGCGCGAGAGGCTCGCGCTTATAGCCACCGTCTGCGACGATCCCCGCTGGAGCTGCTTCTGCACTACCGTCGGCGACCTGGAGGAGTGGGCGAAGGGCGCGGACGCGCTGCTGACCGACCTCGGAGATAAGGTCTACGTCTCGCCGCAGACCGAAACGGGCGAGAAGCTAGCACAGGGCGCGTTCTTCAAGGACCCGACCGAGGAAGAGATGAGGAAGAAGTCCGAGGTCTGGACGAACCTGCTTGCACTTCCGAAAAGGCCATTTGCGGGCAAGGACATGTCGGAGACGCTCGACTGGGACGATCCGATATGGGAGGAGATGGCGAGAAAGTGCCTCGGCTGCGGAGTCTGCAGCTACATGTGCCCGAGCTGCTCCTGCTTCGACATCCAGGACATCGTGACCGGCAGCACCGTCGAGCGCTACCGCTGCCGGGATACCTGCCAGTTCTCCGACTTCACGCAGATGGGCGCCGGGCATAATCCGAGGCCTGAGAAGAAGATGCGCGTCCGCCAGCGGGTCATGCACAAGTTCAAGTACCAAACGGAGCAGTTCCAACTCGTCGGCTGCACCGGCTGCGGCCGCTGCGTCGAGTCCTGCCCGGTCAATATCGACCTGCGCGACGTGCTGTCGCGGGTCGCAAGCGGCGAGTTGCAAGCAGCGAGCAGCAAGCCATGAGCGTGAAGATACACGAGTTAGCAAAAGAGCAAATGCCGAACCCATATCTGCCGCATCTCGCGGTGGTGGAGAAGATAATCGAGGAGACCTGGGACACGAAGACGTTCCGGGCTGTGTTCCAGGATCCGGAGCTTCGGGAAAGGTTCACCTACGAGCCTGGCCAGTTCCAGGAGGTGAGCGTTTTCGGCGTTGGGGAGGCCACCTTCTGCCTGGCCTCGACTCCGACAAGGCCGGGAAGCGTCGAGTTCTCCGTCAAGAAGATCGGGACGGTCACGAAGGCGCTGCACGAGCTTTCGGAAGCCGCCGTCGTCGGCATCCGCGGGCCGTTCGGCAACTGGTTCCCCTACGACGAATGGAAGGGCAAAGACTTGCTCTTCGCGGGCGGCGGAATCGGCATGGCTCCCATGCGCTCGATCCTAAACTACTGCCTCGATAACCGCAGCGATTACGGCGAGATCACGACCATCTACGGCGCGCGCACACCCGGCGACCTCTGCTTCACTTATGAGTTCGACGACTGGCGCAAGACCGCCGCGCTGTTCCTCACTGTCGACGCCGGCGATGAAAGCTGGACGGGCAACGTCGGACACGTGCCCGGATATCTGCTGGACATCGCCCCCAGCCCCGAGAACACTATTGCCATCACCTGCGGCCCGCCGATCATGATCAAGTTCGCCCTGCAGAACCTCAAGCAGCTCGGGTTTGCGGACGAGCAGATCTACACGACGCTCGAGATGAAGATGAAGTGCGGGATCGGCAAGTGCGGCCGCTGCAACGTCGGCAGCAAGTTCGTCTGCATCGACGGGCCGGTGTTCTCGCTCGACCAGATCCGCGAGCTTCCGCCGGAGTTCTAGTCGCGAGCTGTCGGAGGCCCGCAATGTCGTCATCCCAGGCAGGACTGGGTCAAACGCGCTTGGGGACTCGCGCGCGGCGGTGCGCATCGGTAGATGCCAGGCCCGCTCGGGGAGGACGGGCGGGAGGTGTCAGCGCATCAGGCAGAGGCGGGTGAGCGGCCAGTAGCGGACCCAGGCATTGGCCTGGACGTTCTCGACAGGAAGCTCGCCCCAGGAACGGCTGTCGTTCGACTGGTCGCGGTAGTCGCCCATCACAAACAGATGCCCCGGCTTGATCACCTCCGGGCCGTAAGAGCCGTGAGGCCTATGGACGAGGTAAGGCTCGGAAAGCGGGCTGCCGTTGATGCAGACCTGCCCGTCCCGGACCTCGATCACCTCGCCCGGCAGGCCGATCACACGCTTTATGAACACTTTGTCCCGATCGGCTGGGGACCTGAATACGATGACGTCGCCGCGCGCAGGCGATCGGAAGCGATAGATGAGCTTGTTGCCAAGCACCCGCTCGCCCGTTCTCAGCCCAGGCTCCATGCAGTTCCCATAGACCTGGAACCCTTGGACGACGAATGTGACGGTGAGGAAGAAAACCACAGCAGTGGCCGCGGCGGCCTGCAGCCAGGCTTTCACGATCGCAGCAGCCGGAGCCTTCGGCTTCGCTCTACCCTCCTTGCGCGCGTCAGCCGGTTCCTGCTCTCCAGTAATGTCCAGCTCTTCCGTGATCGGCATAGGAGAGGGTTCAGGGATCCAGGGGTGGGAGCCGGAACGCGCTCTCTAGGTAGAACCCCACCGAACTCGGCCCCTAATTCGGCTCGCTGACTCCGGGCCACGAGTAGGTAGTTCCGGAGATCTTCCTCTTGATCCTCGCTAATGCGTTATCGACCGATTTGGTCTTGCACTGGAGATGTGAAGCTATCTCCCTGTAGGACTTGCCGACCTGGTAGCCGGCAAGGACGCGCCACTCGAAGTCCGAAAGCAGCCTGCGGAGCATGTCCTGCAGCCTTCTCGTGTCCTCGCGCTTGAGCACAAGCTCCTCGGGGTCAACTGTGTCCTCGGAGACGAGGATTTCGGCAAGGTTCCACTCGGACTCGCTGTCGTCCGAGGGGTACTCGAGCGATACGGAGGTGTTGAGCGGCGCCTGCTTCTGCCTGGTTGCGGTCTTGATGGCCGTGATCACGTGCCGCTCGATGCAGATGCGCGCAAAGGACAGGAACGAGATGTCTTTGTCGGCACGGTAGTCGAGGATGGCCTGCCAAAGTCCGATCATCCCGATCTGCAGGAGGTCCTCCTTCTCCGCCCCGAGCAGGAAGTAAGACCTGACCTTCGTCCGCACCAGACTGCGGTACTTGTACAGCAGGTACTCGGCCGCCGGCTGTTCCCCAGCTTGCGCGATCTCGACCACCTGCTGGTCTGTCAGATTGGTGTAACAGCTCAGCACCGCCTTCCGTTCGTCCGACAACACGCTGGTCAGCGCATTGGGCTTGCTCATGACGCCTGTCCTTCCAGTTCCTGTTCCTCTTGCTCGATCTCGATGGAGGATTTGCTGATCAGTACAGCCGCCAGACCGACGATGAACGCCGCTGCAGCGGTAAGCGCGACGGGGTACTCTGCGACGGTCCTTTCACCGAACCGGAAACGGACCTTGCTTCTGCCGCGGGACTCGATGAGCTTCTGGACGTCGTCCAGAAGCTCGACGCCAACCGAGATAAGGTCGCCCTGGGCTCTCTCGAGGTTGACGAGCGCCTGCACGACGTCGCCGCCAGTGTGGTCGAGCGCTTTCTTCGCCTCTTCGTAGCTGACCTTCATCCGGCTGCGGATTGCGTCCAGCTTCTCAAGCTCGTTGTGCACGGCCGTATACACCTCCAGCCTGATTATATCTTACGCTGGGCAGGCTTGACAACTGTTTGCGGTTCGAGTTCCTGACCAAAACAAGAAATGTTAGTGAAATATACCTTAACATTTGACCTTCCGGCAGGAATCCGGCTGCCGGACGGCGAACTATCCGCTTTTCCGGGCGCCCAGTCCGGGGTCCAGGGAACCCCGGACATCAGGGGGGCCGCCGCGGCGCGCGGCCAATACGGGTCTGCCGCGCCCCTAACCCCGCCAACACCCAACACCCGGACCTCACGCGGCTTCGACGGTGATCGCAAGCACCCGGACCTTGTCATTCTTCGGCAGGACAACGCTCGCAAGGGGACGGTTCGGGTCCACAGGGATGGCGTAGTGGAACAGGAAGCACTTGTGGCTGCGCTCATCACCTGACGCCGAATGCCGGTGAAGCCCCACGAATGCGGCGTCCTCTCCGTGCGCAGGCTCATCCGTCCAAGAGCTGATTGTGATCTTGGCCGGTTCGACGGACGTGTCATAACGCAGCCCGAACTCCGCCTCCTGGTCAGCCTGGGTAGCAGCCGCGAGCACGTGGAGCACCGCGTACCTCGCCCTGGGGACGCTGACCGTCTGTCCGGCGCACACGATCGCGTTCTTGTCCCCCGCAGCCTTCGGCGCGTACCTGAAGCTGATCCGCCTCGAGCACTCCATCCCGCTTCGCTCGGCCTTCCAGAGGTAGCCGCACGGATAAACGTCATTCGGCTTGCCTAGCCCGACATCAGGGGGCATGAACTCAGCAGGGAATGACCGGCCGGCGCCATCGAAGTCCCCGCTCGATCGGTTCCGGTCTGGGCTGGACGCGACAGTATCGAACAGCTTCGACAGGTCCACAAGGACCAGCTTGCCGTTCTGCACAGTGACCTCCTTCACCAGCAGGTCCTTGCCGCGGGAGATCTCGGAGGTCGAGGCCCACCTGTCCTTGTCCGCGAAGTCCCATGCGAGGATGTACCGACCGTCGTAGGGCGGAGCGGTGAGCTTGGCGATCACGGCAGCCGGCTCGCCGGGCTTGATCTGGGCCTTGATCGGTGTCTTCTCACCATCCCACACGGCCTCTATCCCATCCAGATAGTACCAATGGTAACCGAAGCTGTGCCGGCCGGGCTGCCAGGTATCGGGACCGCCATTCCGCACTACGAGCTTCACCTGATAGGCTTTGCCCGCATCGAGGACATCAGGCACATCACATGCGATAATGTTCGCGCCGTAGTCGGAGTCGAACACATCCACCGTTTGCCTGCCTGCCGTGAAGCCTGCCTCCGACATCCAGCGTTTGCCATCCCACAGGTCGAACCGGAGCTGGTAGGACCACGGATCGGACTGCCTCCAGACGGGAATGGGCTTACCGTCGGCATCCTTGAGGTTGACCTTCACCTCGACCTCGGCTGCCTCGCCCGGAGCAAGGTCCTTGGGCAGACTCACGCGGGTCGGTATTATCGGCACTTCCTGCTCGGAGTCGGGAGGGCCGCCGTGGACATAGTTCGAGACCCTATAGAGCCGGCAGCCGAGGGCCATTGCGGCGGCCGGCCAGGTCTCGGCGCCGTCGTTCCGGACCCTCACCCTGTAGGTGTAGTCCATCGCCGTTCTCAGCATAACCGGCCCGTCGATCGTGAGGTATCTTGCCTGCTCGTGCTCCGGCTTGCCCACGTGGACAGGAACCGAGAACCCCTCGACCCCGAACGAAGAGAACCACTTGTTGTCGGCAAGGCGCACCATCTCGAAACGGACCTCGTAGTCGCCTTCCGGGAGCTGCTCCCCGCCTTCCTTGACCGTGGCGACTCCTATCGTGATCTTCCCAGCGTGCCCTGGCAGTATGTCTTCCTGGATCGGCCGCTTGACTCCGGTCTCTGCCGCGAGGCTGCCGTCCTTGTACCAGCGGTAGCCGAGCGCGTAGCCTTCGGAGGCAAGCCAGGGCCTCGTGCCGTCGTTCTGGATCAGGATATCCGCCTGGTAGAACCTTCCAGCCATAGCAGTGCGGGGCAGATTGTGCCAGAGGTACTTCGCGCCGTAGTCCTTCGCGCCGCGGAACTTGAGCGACTGGACCGCTGTGGCATCGACGAACGTGAAGCCGTACTCGCGGCTGCCGCAGACCTCGCTGCCTTCGTGCAGCTCGTTCCAGCCGTCGAGCATTATCCAATTCGGGCGCTTCTCAAGCGCCTTCGACCAGTCGGACCGGTAGGTGTCACCGGCATCCCTGGGTCGGATCGGGGTCTCTCTGCCCAGAACGGCAGAGTCGTCGTAGCCGGCGCCGACGGCGGCGATTCTGATCTTTGCGCTGTCGTCGTAGCCGAAGCCCAGACCGGCGCCGTAACTGCAGTAAGCATCCAGGGCGGGCACCTTGTCCTTGAAGTCCCTCGCGCCCATCCATAGGATGTTCGCGTCGAAGTCCTTCGCGAATCGCTCGCATGCGTAGGCGACGAAGCTCGAGTCGAGATCGCTGAAGTAGCCGCTCGTATAGAGGTCTATAATGCAGCACGGGCGAGCTGCACGCTCATCCCCCATCTGCACCTGCGCGCGGAACTCCTCCGGAACCCGGTCGAAGAAGTCGTGGATCATGCCGTAGAATGTCCGCTTGACCTCCTCGTTGCGCAGGTCCGGCTTCGCGCCGTATGCGAGCGCCATGGCGGTAGTATCGAAGAACATGCCGACGAGCGGATAGGGCTTCTTTTCGGCCTTCAGTTCGCGCAGTGCCTCGACCATGCAGTCCAGCCCCTTGGCAGCAAACCAGGCGTGATTGACGGGATCGCCCCAGTATACGGGCAGGATGATGTCGATGCCCGCGCGCTTGATGTCGGTAAGCTCCTCTTTGTGCCACTCGATCCTGTCGTACGAAAACCAGGGCCCGGGCGACCGGACGGGCTGGTCGGTCAGCTCGCTCCGGCCGTCTTGGGCTCGGACGTGAGAGAATGGAGCAGCCTTGCGCGGATCGCCCTGATACCAATAGAAGTAGTAGGTGAGGAGCATCTTCTGCAACTGGTGCAGAGACCGCTTCGGCGCTTCGATCGGCAGCGGGAACTGGAACGAAGTGTTCTTGTTATACTCGTTCAGCCGGATCTGGCCATCGACGAGCGGCATTCTCGCGACATAGCGAGCGGAGACTATCTTCTCGAGCGACAGCGTGGCCGCGCCGAACACCGGGCCGGTGAACACGATGTTGGACCACTTGGAGGCGTCCTGGATATCCGCGTCCGTCTTCACCAGATCGGACAGGCTGACGAACCTGTCGGAATCGCCGCGCATCCTGACGATGACATTGAAGCTCATCATGGTGCCGGGCGTCGGCGGGTTGACCCCAAGTTCGAACCAGGGCAGCGCCATCTCGACCGCATAGCCTACGTCGAGGTCCTCAGAGTTGCCGATGGAGCCGTCGGTCGTCACAGCGTACTTGAAGCTCATGATGTTCTTGCGCTCCGGCGGGCCGTCTCCGGTTCCAACCGTGAAAGCAGAGCCGCCGGCCGCGCTCACTGCCATCGAGAACGTCGCTTTGGACCTGCCGGATGCGTGCTTGTTATCCGTCTCGAGGAAGATTTCGACAGAGTCGTCCTCCCAGGGGTTCGAGTGGGGCTTGGTGTTCGTTCCGGTTATATCTGGATCGTCCACCTGGAACGCCGCGTAGAAGTAGTTGTCATCCCAGGTGGTGTAGCATGTGATCTTGCCCTCGGCCAGGAGAGCCGCAGGCACGGCGAAGAGGGCCAGGATAACCAGGAGAGTCAGCTTGCGCAGGGTTCTCACTCCAATCGTCGATATCAGATTTGGGATTGCAGGCTCGGGATTGAAGACGTGTTGTGCCGCCGACACTTTACCCTGGACGCTGCCGGCGCGGCGCTATTCCCGCTCGGCCGGCGCAAGTTCGGTGCGGCGGCCGACCTTCTCGACGAAGCGTGCCATTCGCTCGAGCGCGATCTCGATGTTGTCCACGCCGGTCGCGTAAGAACAGCGTATATACCCCTCGCCGCACTCGCCGAACGCGGTGCCAGGCACCACGGCCACCTTCTCCTCGAACAGCAGCCGCTCGGAGAACTTGTCCGAGGAAAGCCCCGTGCTGCGAATGGAAGGGAACACGTAGAACGCCCCGCCCGGCGTCATGCAGTCGAGGCCGATCCTGTTCAGGCCCGACACTATCAGCTTCCTGCGCCGGTCGTACTCCTCCACCATCTCATCGCTGTCGGCCCCGCTGCTCAGTATTGCTTCTATAGCCGCCATCTGGGACATGACTGGCGCGCAGAGCATCGTATACTGATGGACCTTCATCATGCACTCGATGACCTCGGGGTTCGAGGCGGCATAGGCGATCCGCCAGCCGGTCATAGCATAGGCCTTGGAGAAACCGTTCAGCAGGATTGTCCGCTCGTAGGCGCCTTCGAGAGTGGGCACGCAGGTATGGCGCCCCTCATAGGTGAGGCGGTCGTAGATTTCGTCCGAGATAACGTACAGATCGTGCTTTCTGGCAACGTCCACTGCCGCCTGGAGATCGTCGGACGTGGCTGTGGCGCCGGTTGGGTTGTTTGGGTAGTTGACGATAAGAGCTTTCGTGCGTGGAGTGACGGCGGCTTCAAGGTCAGCGGCGCTAACGCGGAAGCCGGTCTCAGGGGTCGTCCGCACCGGCACAGGCACGCCTCCTGCCAGAGCTACGCACGGCTTGTAGGATACATAGCACGGCTCCGGAACCAGCACTTCGTCGCCCGGGTCGAGCACAGCGCGCATTGACAGGTCCATTCCCTCGCTCACGCCGACCGTGATGAGTATCTGGTTCTCGGGGTTGTAACTTACCCCCCAGCGCTCGTGCAGGTAGCGTGAGATCAGCCGCCTCAGCTCGAGAAGACCGTAGTTGGAGGTGTAGTGCGTGTAACCCCTCTCCAGGGAATAGATGCATGCTTCGCGGATGCGCCACGGCGTCACGAAGTCCGGTTCGCCCACGCCAAGCGACACAACGTCCTCCATCTGCGAGACGATGTCGAAGAAGCGACGGATTCCCGACGCCGGCATGGACTTGACCAGCTTGGATACGTGTCTCATTGGTACTATCCGAGAGGCGCCAGGCGGCCCAGCATGGCGCCAGCGTGCCTGGCGCTTGCCTGCCGCCTACGGAGCGACAGCCAGCCGCCGATCCTCCTTCGCCTCCTCCACGACTTCGGAGTCTTCCTTATAGCGCTTTAGCACAAAGTGGGTGACGGTGGCCTGCACACGGTCTATCGTAGCCAGCTTCTCGGCCACGAAGAATGCCACCTGCTTCATCGAGCTTCCGGCCACGACAACCCTGAGATCGTATTCTCCGGACACTAGGTGGACCGACTCCACCTCCGGGAACCTGTAGATCCGCTCGGCCACGTCGTCGAAGCCGACGCCTCGAGACGGCGTCACCTTCACATCGATGAGGGCATGAACGATGTCCCGCCCGGCTTTCTCCCAGTTGATAATTGTCTTGTAACGCCTGATGATCCCCTGCTCTTCGAGCGAGGCGATCTCGTCCCTGACCTCTTCCTCAGACCGGCCCGTCATCGCGGCTATCTGAGCAGGAGTTGTGCGCGCGTCCTGTTCGAGGATCTTCAGGATGTCTATGACTGTGTCTTTCCTTCCCGTCATGGTTCAAACTATACCATCCGGGGGAAGCGGTGTCAACGCGCCGCATTGCCTCACGATAGATCGTACC
>Ga0315281_10002584_pt1 | contig 26805 bp, 24 predicted proteins | sample YL17G07_0_MG_FD_204540 | JGI IMG/M metagenome (GOLD analysis project Ga0315281, IMG submission 204540) | Sediment microbial communities from Yellowstone Lake, YNP, Wyoming, USA - YL17G07_0 | ecosystem: Environmental > Aquatic > Freshwater > Lake > Sediment | place: USA: Wyoming | collected... | reverse complement strand
TGTTCCCTTCGAACGTCAGCGCGCGCACGCTGGCCTGGTGGCGCCGTAGCACGCCGCGGGCCGACACGGCCGCTTCCAGCGCACCCAGGAGCCGCAGCCCGGGCACCGATGTCGGCATGGTTGGGATCTCGAACACCGGCACGCCTAGCCCCGCCTCGAACGCCGCGTGAACTTCGTTTGCGCGCCGCAGGCCGAGGACCGCCGGGAAACCGACCGCGCGCGCATCGCTCAGCAGCGGCTTCACCAATCCGATCGTGCGCTCGCGCGTCTCCGCGGTTTCGAGCGCGCGGGCCAGGTGGGCGGCGTAGAGCTCGGGCACGGCTTCGAATCCCGGGAACTCGATCTGCTGCTGGCGCAATTCCGGCCAGCGATCACCCAGCGTCGCGGCGACCTGACGCGCGCTGAACTCGCGCAGCCCGCGAAAGTCGACCAGGAGGCACGGTGGTCGCTGTTGCGACGCCTCCAGCACATTGGCGCACGCGACCATCGACAGCGGCACGCCGAACGTGGTCTTGAGCGTCCCGATAGCCGTCAGCACCTGCCGGTTGCGCTCGCCCAGCGGCGCGTACCCAAGTCCCGCGGCGTCAAGGGCGCTGACGAAGCTCTTGAATGCGCTGCGGATGGAGAGGGCATCGACCCGTGCCAGTGGGTGCTGAGGCTCGTCCCGCGCGAGTACCGCGAGAGCCGCGTAAGGCGATCGCCACAGGCGGCGTTCCGCCACGGGGTGAATGCCGAGGAGGTCCAGCAGTCCGCTCGCGAACAGGAGCCCTCCGGCGCTGCCGACCTGTATGCACGAAAGGCCCCGTTCCGCGGCGAACAGCGCCGCTGCCATGCCCGCCATCCCGGCACCGATCACGGCGACGTCGCACCTCAGGTCCCGCCGGGCGCCCGTCATGGTGCCACCTCGCCCGCCGGCCCGGCGCGCGGCGCAGAGTGCGTGGCGGCGTCGCGTAACTTCTCGCCGTGCAATTGCTCGCCCTGCAGTTCCTCGCCGCGCAGTTCCTCCCCGAACAAGCCGCAATGCAGCGCCTCCGTCAACTCAGCCTGGGCAAGCTGCTCGCCCCACAGGACCGCGTGCTGGCCGCGCCAGCGCTCGCCGAAGAAATCGAGAATCTCGGCGAGCCCGCGCCGCGCGTGGAAATCACCGCGCCGGTAGAGGTGAGCCACCGTGCGCACGGCGCAAAACCCCCCCTGGCAAGCGCCTTTGCCGACGCGGCTGCGCAGCCCGATGTCGGTCAATGTCGGTGTATCTCCGGCCACGCGCAGCGCGGCGTAGATGCCATCGACAACGCTGCCCGGCACCATCTCGCATTCGCACAGCAGCGTGTCCCTAGGCCCGTGGGAGCGCATCCATTCGCGCACGGAGCGGCCTGGCTCGGTCCAGGCGCATTCCGGGGCAACGGGCAAGGGCGTGGTGGCGCTAAGACAGGGGCGCGTCACGCCCAGGCGCCGGCAGACCAGGTCCGCGGCGCGTTCGGCCATCAGCCGGCAGGTGGTGAGCTTGCCTCCGGTGATGGTCGCCAGATTGTCGAGGCCATCATGCTCATGGTCGAACAGTGCGAACCCGCGGGAGACGGCGCGGCCGTCCGCGACATCCGGCGAGCCCACCAGCGGACGCACGCCCGCGTAGGCGCGAATGAAGCGCATTGTCGCCAGCGCCGGCAGCATGCGCGCAGCCTCCTCGACGATCAGGTCGGCCTCGGCCGTCGTCGGGTGGATGTCGTCCAGAGCGTCCACACGCGTCGAAGTCGTGCCGACGATGGAAACCGTGCCGCCCGGCATCATGATGTCGGCGTTGCTAGGCAAGCGCAGGCGATTCACGACGCGGCTGGCCAGGCGTTCGTGCGTGACCAGCAGCGTCCCCTTGGAATAGCTCATCGCTATGGACGCTCCCGCGAGCAGCGCCACCTCCCGCGCCCAGGCGCCCGCTGCGTTGACGACCTGCGCAGCTTCGATCCGCGCCTCCTGCCCATCATTCGAGGAGAGAACGCGCACCGCGCGGATCCGCCGGCCCTCGCGCTCGAATGCGACGACACGGGTGTGCCGCATCAGGCGCGCGCCCAGTCTTAGCGCCTGGGCCATGCTTTCCAGCGACAGCCGGAACGGGTCGATCGACGCGTCAGGCACCTCAAACACCGCGATCGCACGCGCCGAGAGCACCGGTTCCAGCGCGCGTGCCACGGCGACGTCCACGGCGCGCGCGCTGATCCCTGACCGCTCGCAGTGCGACGGAAAATCGGCGATGTAGCGTTCGTCGTCACCTTGCACCGCGACGAAGTAGCCGCCGGTGTCCTGTATCGTCTGCGCCGCTACGCGCCTGAGGATGTCGCCCTCGGCGCGGCACTCCATCGCTGCCGCGCGGTCGCCGGCGACGTAGCGAGCGCCGCTATGAAGCAGGCCATGATTGCGCCCGGAGGCGCCAGCGTTGATGTCGTTCTTTTCGATGAGAATGCAATCGACGCCGCGCAACGCAAGGTCGCGGGCGAGCGCCGTGCCCGTGACGCCGCCTCCTATGATCAGGACCTGGGTCTGGATGGAAGATCGGGAATTCAATGCCGCCTCTTTACGCGCGTCTGGCCGACAGCGACTGTACGGCGCCAGTTAGCAAGACGCAGTACGTCGCTTGACAAACCGTGTCCCGCCCCGCTCGCGCGCCGTTCCCGCTTCAAGCCTGAGCACGCTGCCGCAGCGCCTGCGCCAGATAGTCGACGCACGCATCGATGGTGCCGAGCTTCGGCGCGTCCGCCTCGGGCACATCGACCCCGAATTCCTGGTGCAGCGCGATCAGGAAATTCAGGAAATCCATGGAATCGATGTCGAGTTGATCGCGCAGGCTCACAGCCGGTTTCAACCCTCCGGGATCCAGCTCGGGCACGATCCCGAACAGTGTATTGATCACGCGGACGCGGATGTCATCTTCGGTCATAGAGCCTCCGGCTGTTGCAGCAGTCTATCAACCGCCGCGAGAAAAAGCGCGCCGCGATGTCCATCGGTCGCGCGGTGATCCCCGGAAAGCGTCGCCGTCAGCAGCGGGCGCGGCACCACCTGGCCGCCGACCACCCACGGCCGCTCGAGTGGCGTGCCGAAACCGACCAGCGCCAGTTGCGGCGGTGTGATGATGCCGAACACCGACTCCACCCCGCGCTCGCCCAGGCTGGTGATGGTCACGGTCGGGTCGGCCATTTCCGAACTTCTCAGGGACCAGGCGCGAGCGCGTTTGACCAAGTCCTGGAACCCGCGCATCAGATCATCCAGCGCTTGCTGGTCGGCGTTGTGCAGCGCCGGTGCAACCAGACCGCCCCCGCGCAGCGTAATTGCAATTCCCGCGTGAATGGCCTCGCTCTGCTGCGCACGGTTGTCGATCCAGAAGCCGTTCAGTTCCGGCACCTCGCGCAAGGCGAGCGCCGTAGCCTTGATCAGCAACACCGCATAGATAAGCCGCTCGGTCACGGCGCGGCCCGCATTGCGCTCAGCCAGCCACGCCAGCGCCCGCCCCATATCGATGGTGCAAGCCAGATAATAGTGCGGAATCTCGCGCTTTGAGCGCGCCATCGAGGTGGCAATCGCTACGCGCATGCGCAACTGGCGCGCGGCGGCAACGTCGGCTGCGCTGGGTTCCGCGCGCGCGGCCGGCGCAGCTTGCGCGGCACGCTCGACATCCGCCAGCGTCACCCTCCCTTCCGGACCGGTGCCTGTCAGCCTGGCCGGATCGAGCTGCAACTCGAGCGCCCGCTTTCGTGCAGCCGGAGAAACCCGTGCGCGCTCGCCGGCTGCGGCAGCAGGCGCCAATACTACCGGCACGGCTGTAACCGAAACGGCCGCGGGCGCGACGGCAGCAGGCGGGACAGGCGCCGGCGTAAGCACCGCCGCGGCTGCCGCGGGCGCGGCCGGCCCCGCCGCGCCTTCGGCACGAATCAGCGCCAGCGGCGTTCCCACGGGCAAGCGCTCGTCGCCGGGCTCGACCAGGATCTTTTCCAGCACCCCGGCGATGAAAGATTCCACATCGACGTTGGCCTTGTCGGTTTCCACGATGGCGATGACCTCGCCGCGCCTGACGCGGTCACCCGGCTGCTTCAGCCACTTCACCACCTTGCCGGCGGTCATGTCGGCGCCCAACCGCGGCATCAGAAATTCCTGCATGATTAGAACAAGCCCTGCACCGCTTTGACGATCGTCTCCGGCTGCGGCAGGGCTGCCTGTTCCAGCGCCTGCGCATAGGGCATCGGCACTTCGGCTCCGCACACCCGCGCTACCGGCGCGTCGAGTGCGTCGAATGCCCCCTCCATGATGCGCGCGCTCACCTCTGCGGCGAAGCCGCCGCTCTTCCAGGCTTCCTCTATGATCACCGCGCGGTGCGTATGCGTCACCGAGGCGAGGATCGTTTCGGTGTCCAGCGGGCGCAGCGAGCGCAGGTCGATGACCTCGGCGTCGATGCCAAGCTCGGCCAGCTTCGCCGCGGCGCGCTCGGTCTTGCCCAGCGCACCGCCGTAAGTGATCAGGCTCACGTCGCGGCCAGCGCGGCGCAGCGCTGCGCGCCCGATTTCCATCGGCGTACCGTCTTCGCTTTCGCCCTCGAGCGGATACAGAGTCGCGTGCTCGAAAATCAATACCGGATCGGGTTCCTTGAGTGCGGCAAGCAGCAGTCCCCGGGCGTCCGCCACGGTGGCCGGTGTCACCACCTTGACCCCGGGGATATGCGCGTACCAGCCCTCCAGGCTGTGCGAGTGCTGGGCTGCGAGCTGCCGCCCGCCGCCGGTCGCCATGCGCACCAGCAGCGGAACGCCGAACTGTCCGCCCGACATGTGGCGCAGGGTAGCGGCGTTGTTGACGATCTGGTCCAGGGCGAGCAGGCTGAAATTGACGGTCATCACCTCAACGATGGGACGCATGCCGCCCAAGGCCGCGCCGATGCCGGCGCCGACGAAGGTCGATTCGGACAGCGGCGTGTCGCGGATGCGCTCCGGCCCGAACTCCTCCAGCAGGCCGTGACTCACCGCGAAAGCGCCGCCGTACTTGCCGACGTCCTCGCCCATCAGGAACACGCGCGGATCGGCGCGCATCGCCTCGCGCATCGCGGTGCGTACGGCTTCGCGGTAGGTCATCTTGGCCACGATAACTCCGATGCGGTTGACGGCATGGGGCCCGCTACACGCTGGCACTGCCGTAGACGTCGCGCTCGAGATCGGCGACGGGTTCCCAGGCGCCCTTCTCCGCTTCGGCCACCGCCCAGTCGACTTCGTTGGCGACATCGGTCTCCAGCGTCTTCAATTCGGCATCGTCCAGCATGCCCTGGCGCCTGAGGTAAGCGTCGAACAGCACGATCGGGTCGCGGACGCGCCACTGTGCCACCTCTTCCTTGCTGCGATAGAGCTCCGGGTCGGACATGGAGTGCGCGCGGAAGCGATAGGTGCGCAATTCGAGGAAATACGGCCCGTCACCGCGGCGCACCTGTGCCACTGCGCGCCGCGTGGCAGACTCCACCGCCAGCACGTCCATGCCGTCCACCGTCTCGGCGGCCATATTGTAGCTCTGCGCCTTGAGATGAATATCGGTCTGCGACTCCGATTGCGCCAATGCCGTGCCCATCCCGTACAGATTGTTTTCGCACAGGAACAGCACCGGCAGCCGCCACAGTGCGGCGAGATTCATCGATTCGTGGAACTCGCCCTCGGCCACGGCGCCATCGCCGAAAAAGCACGCGGTCACTGTCTGCCGCTGCTGCAGTTTGTCCGCGAGCGCGAGACCCACGGCGACCGGCAGGCCGCCGGCGACGATCGCGTAGCCGCCGAAGAAACGGCGTCCGGCATCGAACAGATGCATCGAGCCGCCGCGGCCGCGGCTGCAGCCGTTTGCCTTGCCGTACATTTCCGCCATGATCTTTCCCGCAGCCATGCCGCGCGCGAGCGCCTGGCCGTGCTCGCGGTAGGTCGCGACCACCGCATCGTCCGGCGCGAGCGCCTGCATCGCGCCCACCGCGATCGCTTCTTCGCCGATGTACAGATGCAGGAAACCGCGGATCTTTCCGGCGCTGTATAACTCTGCCGACTTCTCTTCGAAGCGGCGAATCAACAGCATCTGGCGCAGCAGCGACAGCCCGTGCTCGCGCTCGCTGCCCAATGCCACCGCCGTCTTGTGGATGCTCATGTCCGCAGCCTCGTATTCACATGCTCTCCAGGGTCGAGACATCCCCCTCCGGCAGCCCCAGTTCCCGCGCCTTGAGCAGACGGCGCATGATCTTGCCGCTGCGGGTCTTGGGCAGGCTCTGCTGAAAGTCGATTTCCTTCGGCGCCACCACCGCGCCCAGGCGCTTCCTCGCGTGCGCCATGATGTCCTTCCTCAACGCATCGCTGGGCGCGTATCCGGCCTTCAAAGCGACGAAAGCCTTGATCACCTCCAGCGCGACCGGGTCCGGCTTGCCGATAACACCGGCTTCGGCTACCGCGGGATGTTCCATCAGCACGCTCTCGACCTCGAACGGACCGACCAGATGGCCGGACGTCTTGATGACATCGTCCTTGCGCCCGACGAACCAGAAGTAACCGTCGGCGTCGCGGCGCGCGAGGTCGCCCGTCAGATACCAGCCGCCGGCGAAGCATTTGCGGTAACGCTCCGGTTCATTGAGGTAGTCGCGGAACATCGACGGCCATCCCGGCCGCAGCGCGAGTTCACCCTCGACGCCGGGCTCCTCTATTACAACGACGCTGTGATCGGCGCCGTCACCGGCCTTGGGCCGCACGATGGCGGCATCGATACCCGGCACCGGTTTACCCATCGAGCCCGGCCGTACATCCAGTGCGGGGAAGTTGGCGATCATGATGCCGCCGGTCTCGGTCTGCCACCAGTTGTCGTGGAACGGCAGGCCGAACGCCGTGACGCCCCAGCGCACCGCCTCGGGATTGAGCGGCTCGCCCACGCTCGCCAGGTAGCGCAGTGCCGGCAGCTTGCGGCCCGAGAGCGGCCCCAGACCCACTTTCATCATCATGCGGATCGCCGTGGGCGCGGTGTACCAGACGCTGACCCGTTGCTGCTCGAGCACCTGGTACCAGCGTTCGGCATCGAAGTCGGCCTCATCGACGATGCTGGTAACGCCGTTGGCAAGCGGGGCGATGATGCCGTAGGAAGTCCCTGTCACCCAGCCGGGGTCGGCGGTGCACCAGAACACGTCCTCGGGATGCAGGTCGAGCACGGTTTTGCCGGTTGCATAGTGGGTTACCACCGCCTGGTGCACATGCACCGCCCCCTTCGGCGTGCCGGTGGTGCCGCTGGTGAAGTGCAGCAGTGCGGGATCTTCGGGATCGGTCGGCTCGATGCTGAAGTGCTCGCCGGCCTGGCCCAGCAGCCGTGAGAAATCGAGAGTGCCGGCGAGATCGGCATCGCCGTCGCTCTCGCCCGCGAGCAGCACATGGCGCAGTCCGGGCAGCAGATCGCGGATCGGAACAATCTTTCTCCGGTAGAGCGCCGGCGTAGTGACCAGCACCCGGGCGTCGCCGAGCGCCATGCGCGCGCGGATCGGCTCCGGCCCAAAAGCGGAGAACATGGTGCAGACCACACTGCGGTTCTTCCACGCACCCAGCGCTGCGACGTAGAGTTCCGGAATGCGCCCGGTGAGCACATAGACGCGCTCGCCCGCGCCCACTCCCAGTTCCTGCAACACATTGGCGAAGCGGTTGGAAAGCTCACGCAACTTTGCGTAGGAAAAATCCTGTACGGCGCCGTTCTTGCCCAGCCAGCGCAAGGCAATGTGATGCTTGCGCTGCCCCGCCGCATGCCGGTCGACCGCCTCATGCGCGATGTTGAGTCCGCCGTTCGGCAAGCCATCCAGTTCGCGCCGCGCGTCGTCCCAGGAGAAGCCGGAACGGAACGCGGCATAATCGCGCACATTCGGCGCCACGGCGTGACCAGCCGGATAGCCGGGGATCGCCTCCACGGCCGCGGTCGCGGTACCTGTCTGCGTTCCTAGCATTTGACCCTAACTCCGCGCGGCACGCGGATCGCCGTTTGTCCTCTGGCAGCGTTCCGCGACCTGATTCACCGGTTCAAAATCAATCTCGCGTTGCCGGCGCGCCTCGACCGGACCCATGGTCGATCGCCGGTGTCGTTTTTTTGACTTTGCGCCTGGCGCGCCGGTCGCGTATTGACTATTGTCAAGTTATCCCCGCCGCTGCCGGGGCTGCGGCGGGCAGCGCGCCGGATTGGCCGCCGCGCGGGACCGGAGCGGGATTACAACTTCAGTTCTATGTGCACGGTATCGCCTTCTCCCTCGAGACGATGGCTCTTGAAGCCGAGTTGCCGCGCAAACTTGAGCATCTTGTGGTTGCCCGAGAGTACGATGCCTTGCATGGTCTTGAATCCACGCTCGCGCGCCGCCTGTAGCAATGAGATCATCAACAGGCCGGCGACGCCGGTGCCCTGCCAGGCATCGTCCACCGTTACCGCGAATTCGCAACTGCCGGGATTTTCGGTGGCAACATAGCGCACCACACCGATCTCCAGCTCCTTGTCGTCGCGCACGACGGTGGCGACGAACGCCATATGCCGGTCGTAATCGATTTCAGTGAAGAATTTAAGCTTCTTCGGCGCGAGCTCGCGCACCGACCCCATGAAGCGGAAGTAGCGGGAATCTTCGGACAGGTGCCGCACGAACGCCTGTTCCATGCCGGAGTCCTCGGCGCGGATCGGCCGAATGGTCACGGTCGTGCCGTCGAACAATGTGCGCTGGCGCACGAGCTGCTGGGGGTACTCTGCCATCCGTTGGCTCCGGCGTTTTGGTCCAGATGTCACGCTTCGCGGGCGTCCCTTGCACATCAAGGGAAAACTTGATCACGCCGGCGTCGTGTCCGCTGCCTCTTTCCTGCTGTCGTCTATGTGCTGTTCGAGCGCCTTGAAGAAACGCCCTGCCAGGAACTTGGCCACGCCGGACAGGACCCGCTGGCCGACTCCCGCCACCACACCACCCACTTCCGCGCTGCCGGCGTAACGCAGCAGCGATGCGCTCTCGCCTTGTTGCTCGAGGTCGAACGCCGCGCTGCCTTTCATAAATCCGATCGAGCCCTGGCCCTCGACCATGAGCACGTAGTGCAGGGGCTCCCGTTTGTCGAAAATCTCCACGCTGCCCATGTACTCGCCGCTCACGCTGCCGACTTGCAGCTTCAGGCCCATCTCGTAGCGGTCGACGCCCACCAGGCGCACTCGGTTACACCCCGGAATGATCTTTGCGAGCACGTCGGGATCGTTCAACAGCCGCCACAGCTCAGCCTGCTGTACCGGCAACGCGCATTCGCCTTTCATCTCCAGCGCCATGAATGCCGCCTCAGCTCCGGCGCCAGCAATCGGGCCGGATGCGAAACACGCCCTGGGCGTTGCCGCCGAGGATGGACTCGCGCTCCGCCGCGCCAAAGCCCGCCGCATGCACGACCTTGCACGGCTCCATGTCGCCGATCGGAAACGGCATGTCCGAGCCGAGCATGATCTTCGCCGTGCCGGCTTTGCCGGCGAGGAATCTGAGCGCGTCGGCGTCGAACACCACGCTGTCGAAGTACAGGGCCTCGAAGCCCTTGCGCGGATCGGCGTACTTGCCTTTTGCGATGGTGAAGTTGCGCGCCAGCCGCCCGAGCACCAGCGGCAGCGCGGCCCCGCCATGGGATAGCACCAGCTTCATCCCGGGAAATCTGAGCAAATGCCCGGAGAACAGCAGCCGCGCGACCGCTATCGAGGTATCGGCGATCCGGCCGATGGCATTGACGAGGTCGTAGTCGGCGAGCCGCGGCTCACCGCAGAGGAACATCGGGTGCAGGAACACCGCGGCCTGAAGCTGCGAGGCTGCCTGCCAGAACGCATCGAGCGCCGGATCGTCGAGCACGCCGGCTAGCCCTTTGGGCAGCGTGCCGATCATGACGCCGCCGAAACCGGCCTCGATCGCTTCGACTAGCACTTCGGCCGCCATCTTGCCGTCCTGCAGGGGAACCGTGGCCAGCGGCGTAAAGCGCCGTTCCCCGGCCAGTGCCTCGCGCATGCACGCGTTGATGAAACGGCTCCATGCGAGGCCCTCGTTCGCCGCGAGTTCGTAGCCGAAACTGTCGAGCCATCCGCCCACCAGCTGGTGGTCGATGCCGTTCCTTTCCATCCAGTCGCGGCGCTCGCCCAGATCCGATAGCTTGGGCGAGATCGGGCGCGTCGCCTCGCCTCCGGGAAACCGCAGGCGTATTTCTTTCCCGCTCCGCAGCAGTTGCACGCCCGGAAATTTTGCCGCTTCCGCGTCGAAGCGCTGATACAGCAACTGCGGCAGATAGTGGGCGTGAATGTCGATGATCATGAAGTCGCGTCCTTCAAACGGGCGCGCGCAGCCTGCATCCGGGTCCAGATCGCCAGCGGCGTCATCGGCAGTTCGGCGATCGAAGCGCCGAGTGGCGCTAGCGCGTCGTTGATGGCGCCGGCGATGGCGGCCGGCGCGCCGAGGTAACCGGCCTCGCCCGAGCCCTTCTGCCCGAAGGTGGTCAGCGGCGACGGCGTGCAGTGGTCCACGATCGAAATCTCCGGCACCTCGAGCGCGCTCGGAATGAGGTAGTCCATGAACGACTGGCTCTGGAGCTGGCCGTTGTCGCTGTAGGCGAATTTCTCGTACAGCGCCGCGCCGATGCCGTGCGCGATGCCGCCGTAGGTCATTCCATGCACGATGTCCGGACTGATCATCACGCCGCAGTCATGGCCGCAGACATAGCGCAGCAGCTTCGGCTGACCGGTCGCCGGATCGATCTCGACCAGCACCACATGCGCTTCGAACGAGAAACAGGGGTACATCTGGATGCGTCCGTCGGCCGTCGGCAGACCGCCCCCGCCGGGCACCTCCCACACGAACTTCGCCTGCAGGCCGGGTTCCAGCCCGGGCGGCAAACGGTGAAACTTGCGGTGCGCGATCTCCACCAGCCGGGTCCAGCTGAGCGACCGATTCGCGTCGCTCTTCACGCTCACGCTGCCCTCGCGGTACTCGAGTTCTGCAAGTTCCGCATTGAGGTTATGCGCGGCGATCGCGAGCAGCGCGGACTTGATCTTGCGCGCCGCGCCGGCGGCGGCGCCGCCCAGCATGATCGCCATGCGGCTGCCGACCGGGCTGTTGGACGGCAGCGCGCTGAGCGAATCGGCATGCACCACGCGGATCGTGTCCGGGTCTCGCTCCAGCACCTCGCCGAGCACGGTGGCGACCAGTGTCTCGTGGCCCTGCCCCGCGCTCGAAGTATTCATCACGCCGGTGATCGAACCCGACAGATCGACCCGCACCAGGCAGGAATCCATCCAGGTGGTGGTGTCGTTCTTGGGATTGAACAGCGGCTCGAACGATGAATTGGCGCCGGAGGGCTCGAGGCAACTGGCAATGCCGACGCCGGCGAGGCGTCCCGCCGCCCGCGCGGCATCGCGTACGGCGAGCAGCGCCGGATAATCGGCGGCGGCGAGCGCCTTGTCGAGCACCGTGTGGTAGTCGCCGCTGTCGTAGCTCGTGCCGCTCGGAATCAGATACGGAAACTGGTCCTCGCGGATGAAGTTCTTCTTGCGCAGCGCGACGCGGTCCATGCCCAGATGCCGGGCGACGCGGTCGATGGCGGTTTCGAGCGCGTAATTGGTCGGCGCTTGGCCGAAGCCGCGCACCGCCTCCTGCGCCGTCTTGTTGGTCATCACCGAGATCGGCTCGTACTCGACGCTGTGGATCTGATAGGGTCCGACGATCGCACCCACCGGTTTGCCCAGTTGCAGCGGCGAGCGCCCGGCGTAGGCGCCGACATCGTCCAGCGCGCGAATTTTGAGCGAGCGGATCGTGCCGTCGGAATCGAAAGCCGCCTGTATATCGAAAATACGGTCCGGCCCGTGCATGTCCCCGCCGCGCATATTCTCCAGGCGGTCCTCGATCAAGCGCAGCGGACACCCGAGCTTCTTCGCCAGATAGCCGACCAGCACCGCGTGCTTGATGCCGCGCTTGACGCCGAAGCTGCCGCCGACGTCGACGTCGAAATGCACGCGCACCGCATTGCCGGGCAGGCGCAGCGCCCGCGCCATCTGGTCGGGAAACTTGGGCATCTGGATCGAGGCCCAAACATCGAGCAGTTGCCGGCCCGCATCCCATTGCGCCGCCACACCGAAGGTTTCGATCGGCACCGTCGCGCTGCGTCCCCAGTGCACGCGGAACGCAAGCCGGTGCCCGGCGCGGGCGAAATCCTCTTCCACCGGCCCCCAGACGAACTTGCGCCGGTACAGAACGTTGCTACCGTGCAGAGGATGCACCAGCGGCGCCCCGGGTTCGATCGCCTTCTCCGGATCGAGGACATATTCTGCCGGCTCGTAGTCGACTTCGATCTTCTCGGCCGCGTCCTCCGCCAGCGCGCGCGAGTCGGCGACCACGGCCGCGACCCACTCCCCCGCATAGCGCACCACGCCGTGCGCGAGCGGGTAGCGCAACACCTTGGGCGCATCGACGCCGATGAGCAGCGGCTCGGTCGCGGCGCACAGTTCCGCGCCGGTGAGCACGTAATGCACCCCGGCGAGCGCCTGCGCGTGCGCGCTGCGGATCGCCTTGATGCGCGCCGCCGCGTGCGGACTGGTCACCAGCGCCACGTGCTTCATGCCCGGCAGTGCGATGTCGGCGACGAAGCGCCCGCGGCCGGTGACGAAGCGCGGATCCTCCTTGGTGCGGCGTTTCTTGCCGATGTAGCGAAAGCGCTCCGTGCCAGGCACGCTCATGCCTTTCCTTTTCCTGTCTCGGCGGCCAGCTTTATCGCGTCGACGATCTGCTGATAACCGGTGCAGCGGCACAGGTTGCCGCCGATCGCCTCGCGGATCTCCTCCTCGCTCGGTTCCGGGTTTGCCTGCAGCAGCGCGTGTGCCGCAATGATCATCCCCGGCGTGCAATAACCACACTGCGTCGCATGCGTTTCGCAAAACGCATCCTGCAGCGCGCCCGGCGTGCCGTCCGACCGCGCCAGGCCCTCGATCGTAGTAAGGCTGCAGCCATCCGCCTGCACCGCATACATGAGGCAGGAGCGCACCGGCTCGCCGTCGAGCAGCACCGAGCAGGCGCCGCAGATTCCATGCTCGCAGCCTGCATGCGTGCCCGTAAGCCGCAGCGCATCGCGCAGAAAATCGACCAATGTAAGCCGCGCCGTCACCAGCGCCTCGCGCAGGGTACCGTTCACTTCGACCGAAACCGGATACAGCTTCTCGCTCACCCTGCACGCTTCCCGTTCAAATTGTTCATGGCATCTTGCTTCGCCGCGCGGAGCACCCGCAGCACCAGCACGCGCGCCAGATGCCGGCGGTAGTCCGCGCTCGCGTGCAGGTCGCCCTCGGGATCTGTCAGGCCCACCGCCGCATCGGCTGCAGCGCTGATCGCCTGCTCGTCGAGCCGTGTTCCGGCAAGCTGCCAGCCGATCTCCGGCAGCGCGAGCGGTACCGGCGCCGCGCCGCCGATGCCTAGCGCCGCCCGCACGCAATGACCATCGGCATCGACCGCCAACTGGGCGCAGGCCGAGACCAGCGCGAAATCGCCGTGCCTGACGCTCACCTCGTCGAAGGCGCAACCGTGCGCGGTATTCCCGCCAGGTTTTCGCCACACCGGGATGCGGATCTCGGTGAGGCATTGCTCGGGCGCGATCGCCGTGATCATGGGCGCGAGGAAGAATTCGCGTGCCGGAATTTCGGTGACACCCGAGGTATCGCACAATTCCAGCGTGGCATCGAGCACGCACGCCACCAGCGCGATCTCCGCGGAAACATCGCCATGGACGATGGAGCCGCCGATGGTGCCGCGATTGCGAGTCTGCGCATGACCAACCCAGCGCAGCGCCTGTGCCAGCAAGGGCAGGCTGGCGTGGGCGCGCGGGTCGCGCTCCATCACGCACTGGCGCACGCCCGCGCCGACTGCGAACACGCCGTCCTGGTCTGCATCCTGCTCGGCCGGTGCGGCAATGCGCTGCAATTCCGCCAGGCGGCTGATATCGATGAGCCAGGCGGGTCTGGCCAGCCGCATGGCCATCATCGGCACCAGACTCTGGCCGCCCGCGATCAGTTTTGCGTCCGGACCGTGGAAAGCAAGCAGGCTGCAGGCCTCGGCCAGCTTGGCAGGGCGCGTGTATTCGAACGGTGCGGCTTTCATGAACCGAATAATGCCCCGAAACAGTCCATGCTGGCTAAACGGCCGATTCAATCGATCTTGATGTTGGCGCGCCGGATCACGTCGGCGTTCTGCGCCGTCTCGGCGCTGATCTTGGCGGCGAAAGCCTGCAGGCTCAGCGTCAGGATGCCGCCCTGGCGCGCGAGCTGTTCGCGCACCGGCGCCTGGTTGGTCGCGGCTATGATTTCCCGATTGAGCGCCTGCACCACCACGTCCGGCGTCCCCGCCGGGGTAAAGAAGCCGAACCAGAACGAAACGTCGAAACCGGGAAAGAACTCCGCGATCGCCGGCACCTCGGGCAGCTCGGGCCAGCGCCTGGGCATGGTCACGGCCAGCGCCTTCAGCTTCCCGGCTTTGATCTGCGCGATGGACGAGGGCGTATCGAAATTGAAGTCGACTTCGCCGGCGAGAAGCGCGGTCTGCGCCATGCTCGCGGCGCGGTAAGGCACGTGGATCATGCTGATGCCGGCCTTGGCGCCGAGAAGCTCGATCCCGAGATGCGCGAGGTTGCCGGCGCCGGCCGAACCATAAGCGAGCGTACCGGGTTTGGCCCTGGCCAGCGCGATCAATTCGCTGAAGGACGCGACCGATGCCGTGCGCGGATTGGCGGGATTGATGGTAACGATGAAGTGGCCTTCGACCACCGGCGTGATCGGGACGAAATCCTTGAGCGTATTGTACTGGGCGTCCTTGTACAGCAGAGGATTGACGGTCATCGCGCTCGAATTGGTGACGAGCAGCGTGTAGCCGTCCGCCTTCGACTTGGCCACGGCATTCGCGGCGAGCAGGCCGTTCGCGCCGGGCCGGTTTTCAACGACGAAGGGCTGCCCGAATTTCGCGTTGAGGGATGCGGCAACAATGCGCGCGATGATGTCGGTCGCGCTTCCCGGGCTGAAGCCGACCAGCAGCCTGACCGGCTTCGTCGGATAGTCATCCGCCGCTACTGCGGCCGCCATCCACAGCGTGGCGACAATGGCCAGCGCCAGTTGCATCCATTTCCGTTTCATGTCGCCCCCTTGGCAATGGCTTTGCCGAGAGGCTGTGCGCGTGAGCCATCCGCGGTAGTTGCGCCGTGACCTGATATCACCGCCCGCGTACCGGCGATCCCGACCCACGGAAACGGCAATATCACTCCCGGCGGGAGTAGCAGGGGCGGAGGAAGGTCAAAACCGAGGTACGTTTGTCTTGCGTCAATCTTGAACACAGAGATTCTCCATCGTTGGGGGTTTTCACTCTCGCGCGTCTTACTCGATGACCATCAGGTCGCGGCCAACCACAATCTCACCCTTGAAATGCCTCCGCACGTCTTCAGTCCACATCTCGTCTGTAATCGAAGGATCGTCGCCCGGTACGAAATGGTGCAGCACCAGCTTCTTCACGCCCGCGGCGGCTGCCACTCGCCCCACGTCTTCAGTCGTGGTGTGGCTGGCGACAATGTGCTCGCGCAATGTTGTCGCGTTGGTCGCCCGCCTGAGCAAAGCCTCCAGACCGGGCAGATGGAGAACTTCGTGGAGCAGCACATCGGCCCCCTTGGCGAGTTCGATCAGCTCCGGCGAATAGTTGGTGTCGCCTGAGATGACTACGGACCGGTCGCTGGTGTCGAAACGGAAGGCGAAGGCGTCCTTGATCGGAGGATGGCGTACACGAGTGGCAGTTACCCGAACGTCCGCATTTTCCATCACCAGTCCGTCAGCGTCGAATTCGTGCGGTACGAGCAAGGTGCGCAGGTCGGGCCTGCCTTCGTCGCCGATGCGAACATCGATATCGAACTTCATCGAGTCGAAATAGGCGGCAGTCTGGTGATTCAGAGTCTTCGGTCCATAGGCATCGACCCTCTGCGTGAGGCCGTTCGCCCAGGCGTTATAGACCAGCGGACCATATTCGAGATTGTGGTCGGAATGCATGTGCGTGAGGAAGATGTAGCGCAGCGTCTGCAGCGGTACACCGGCTTTCAAGAGTTGCTTGGAGACGCCGTAGCCGCAGTCGATGATGTAGGGCACGCCTCCAATCCTCAGCAGCGTTGCGGGGTTCTTTCGCGCGCCGCCGACCCGCGGACCTCCTTTCGTGCCGAGGAGGACGATCTGAGTGCCCGCTTGGCCCATCGCCTACTCGGCCTTGATATTGTTGGCGCGGATGACCGCTGCCCATTTCGCGGTGTCGGCCTTGATCACGGCGGCGAATTCGTCCGGCTTGTTGCCGATGACATTCAGCCCCAGCGCGGTCAGGCGCTCGCGCACTTCGGCTTGCTGCAGAACCGCGACAACATCGGCATGAATCTTTTCCACCACTGCCCTGGGCGTGCCGCCGGGCGCCAATAGCCCGGCCCAGGCGTCGCCTTCGGTTCCGGGGTATCCCGCTTGCGTAAGCGTAGGCACCTCAGGTAGAACCGGGCTGCGCTGGCTGCCGACGACGGCGAGTACTTTGAGCCTGCCGCTTTTCGCATGCGGCAGCGTGGCCGCCAGGGTGTCGTACATGAACTGGATCTGGCCGCCGAGGAGATCCTGCTGCGCCTGCGCATTGGCCTTGTAGGGCACATGCACGACATCGATCCCGGCCTTGTCGCGCAGCAGCGCGCCGGCGAGATAGGGTATGCCGGCGTTGTTGCCGGCGCTCGCGTAATGCAGCGCGCCGGGCTTTGCCTTGGCCAGCGCCACCAGTTCCCCGACCGAATTGGCCGCAAGCGACGGGTGGGCGGCGAGCACGATGACGATGGTTGCCACCTGCGTGACCGGCGCGAAATCCTTGACCGGGTCGTAGGACATTTTGGCGAACAGCGCCGGGTTGATGGTGATCACGCCGGCGTTGGGGATGAACAGTGTGTGGCCATCGGGCGCGGACTTGGCCACGACTTCCGCGCCGATACGGCCGTCGGCGCCCGGACGGTTCTCCACCAGCACCGGCTGGCCCCAGGTCTGCGACAGCTTGTCGGCAATCAGGCGCGCCATGATGTCCGAGGAATTGCCAGGGGAGCTCGGCACGATGATGCGCACCGGTTTGCTCGGGTACTGGGCATGAGCGCCGGCAGCCAGGGCCAGCGACAGGATGATCACGGAGAAAAAATGGCTGAGATGCATGCGACCTCTCTTCTTGTTGCGCGGCCACCTTCCGGCCGGATAGCCAAGCCGGATTGTATGTTAGATCAGGCAGACAGGGACACCGACCGGGCCATGCGCAAAGTTCCTCCAGGTGGCAGTACCGAATGCGGCAGGAGCTGGACGTTGGTGCCTTCCATAAAACGCCTGGCCGACCGGATCGCGAAAGGCGCGGACTCGGCGACACTGCCGATCGAGTTGCCGACGATCATCGAACTGGTCCTGAACCTCAGGACCGCGCGCGCGCTGAAGGTGAAGGTTCCCCAGGGGGTCTTGGTCCGCGCGCAACGGATAAACTGCGCATCGATACGTCTGCGCGTGGCGGCGGTCCAGCACCTGCACCCGAGTTGACCCCTATGTCTTTTCAAAAGAGACAACTATTTGGTTGACACCTGTCAACTAAAGCATTTACACTGAAAGAATGATCGGTGGCTTCAGACATAAAGGGCTTGAAGAGATTCACCTCACCGGCAAGACACGCCGGATCGGTGCCGATCATATCCGGAAGTGCGTGCGCATCCTGCAATTGCTGGACGTAGCGGGGCAGGCGGAGGACATGAACATCGCAGGTTTTCGCTTCCACGGCCTGCAAGGCAACCCAAAACGCTGGTCAGTGCGCGTGACGGGGAATTACCGGATCACTTTCGGCTGGTCAGGCGAAAGCGCCCTGGATGTCGATTTTGAAGACTACCATTAGGGAGGAAGTTATGGAGAGCAAGAACGGACTGCCGCCCGTCCATCCGGGCGAGATTATCAAGGAAGACATCCTGCCGTCTGTCGGCATGTCCGTGACGGCCGCGGCGAAAGCTCTGGGCGTGTCCCGCCAGATGCTTCACGACATTCTGGCGGAGCGCAAGCCCCTGTCCGCCATCATGTGCCTGAAGGTGGCCCGCCTGTTTGGAAGCTCGCCGGAAGTATGGATGCGATTGCAGGCAGCCTACGACCTGAAGAAGGCTGAGCAAAACAAGAAAGTCATGAAACGCGTCGCGCGGATCGTGCCAGTAAAACCGGTCGAAGAAGTTCGGGCCTGAATGAGGTTCAATATTTGACGCCTGCGCTAGGGTAGACTGGTCACCGACCAGGCTTGCACAGGGCTATCTGCCCTCCGATCCCGGTATTTGCGCTTTTTCCTGGCAACAGAAGAGGGGACCTGATGAATAGACGTGACGCGATTCGAGCACTGCTCGCGACCCTTGTCGCCTCACCCGGCGTCCTGCCGAATCCAGTCCGCGGCCAGCCGCGCGTTCTGCGCGTTGTTTACGTGACCGGCAACTCGGAAGAATCAGTCAGGCTGCCGCTGACGGCATTTCGCGACGAGTTGAAGGCGCTGGGATATGTCGAGGGTCGCAACCTCTCCTTCGACGTCGGTTACGGCGAGTTCTCACGGGAACGCACCCGAACGCTCTCCGCCGAGATGATTGCGAAGAAGCCCGACATCATTGTGGCCTCGCATGGCGCGGTCCACACATTCTCGGATTTGACCAAGACCATTCCGATCATCGCGATCTACAGCGGCGACATGGTGGAAGCGGGGCTGGTGAAGAGTCTCGCCCGTCCGGGGGGAAACATCACCGGCGTGCAACTCCTGGGGTTCGAGCTGGTGGGCAAGCGCATCGAGGTTCTCAAGGAGTTGGTACCTTCCATAAAGCGCCTGGCGGTCTTCGCGATGTCCGCGCATCCCGGCGTGACCCAGGAGCGCGAAGTGTCCGTCGCGGCGGCCAAACAACTCGGCATCAGCATCGCCTTCTATCCGCTGACCAATCCGCAGGAGCTCGATGCGGGCCTCGTCGCGGCGCAGGCCCAGGGCGTCCACGGGGTGGTGCTGTTTCCCGACCCGATCACGCTTTCCGGCGCCCCGCGTGTCGCGGCCTTCGCGCTGCAACACAAGCTCCCGGTGGTGTCCGGCTGGTATAACTATGCCGATGCCGGGGGGCTCGTCAGCTATGGTCCCGACATGCGTGAGGCGTGGCGCCGCGCTGCCCACCACTTCGATCGCGTCGCGAAGGGCGCGGACCCGGCGACGCTGCCGATCGAGTTGCCGACGATCATCGAACTGATCCTGAACCTCAGGACCGCGCGTGCGCTGAAGGTGAAGGTTCCCCAGGCGGTCTTGATCCGCGCGCAACGGGTGATTGAATAATCCGTCCCGATTTGGCCGTGGGTAGGCGCAAAACGCCTGGAAACCCGCATGGATACTGGGTCTTCGCCGATTCGTATAACTGAGTCAGCACATTTATAGCCACAGTCCTCGGAGCTATACCCACGTTGTGCTTCTGACTTTGGACGCTCAAGTATGAATCGCCTGTGCCACCAGCCGCACCCCCAGCGCCCCACAGACTTTAGCGATGGTGTCGTAGCGCGGCTTTGCATTGGGTCTGAGCGCCTTGTACAAAGCTTCGCGGGTCAGGCCGGAAGCTTTGGCAATTTCGCTCATGCCACGCGCCCGGGCGATGTCACCTAAGGCCGACGCGAGCAAAGCCGAATCGTTCGCCTCCAGAATGTCCGTGAGATAAGCCGCGATTGCCGCTTCGCTGTCGAGATACGGCGTGGCGTCAAACTCGGGCAGGTCGGCCGCTTTGATATGTTTGGTCATATTCATCTCTTTCAGTTAGGCCAACGAGTTGGCGCGAAGGTGCTTGAACTGCAACGTCCAACGCCTGGCATACAAACTCGTTCAATCCCAAATTCTTGCTGCGCGCGACAAGCGCGACCTCGCGATGTCGATCAGGCCCGACTCGCACATTAAACGAACCCTTGCACGGCGTATCGGGCTCGTCGCCTAGCTCTTGGCATGTCTTCAGGTAATCATCGACCGCCTCGTGAAACGCCTTCTCCAGATCCTTGAGGCTCGCCGAGCTATAGGCGATCACGTCTCGAATAAACAGCAATTTCCCGACCAAGGCATTCCCCTCGGTATCGACTTCTGCGGATCCCAAGTAGCCTTTGTATTCGAAATACGTCTTCATTCCATCTCTCCCGCGGCTCGTAGACCTTCAATCAATTGATCGACCATGTACGGAAACAACGTAGGCTGCGGATGCGGCTCGTGAAGCCTAACCTTCACCCTCGTCGCCTCGTGCACAAACATCCGCGCAGATCCACTTTTGTTCACTAGGCGAAAGCCGCACACCGCCATTAACTTCAACACCTCGTCCCAGGTGAAGTTCTTTGGTTTGCCCTTCAACCTCTCGAGCAGTTTCTGTTTTCGGGACACCTGGGTATCGGCACACTTTCAGACATCTGCAACTAAATTTAGTTGCACATTGTGCACAGAGTATCACCGACTGGTCAAGCATTCATGCGCATTTTCAAACCCGGGGCGCGAAATAGGGAGACTATGGACCTCTTTCGGCCGAGCGCGTTTTCGGGGGGTACCCCCACCCCGCCCCCATTGGTCTAGACCAGCTGATTGGGTATGCGCCGCGGCTCGGCGCTCCTGACGGTCGGCCCCAGTGACCCCGATGCGCAGCTGGCCCGATGCCTGTAAATGTGGGTGAGAGTGTCGGTAGGGACAGGGGTGCAGACTGGACAGCCGCGGAATCAGCAGCTTACCGGGCTGATTGGCGGAGAGAGCGGGATTCGAACCCGCGATACGGTTTAACCCGTATACACGCTTTCCAGGCGTGCGCCTTCAACCGCTCGGCCACCTCTCCTGACGTACCGCAGTTGCGGAAGGTGCGCAGCTTACGCGATTAGGCTTTGCGAGGCAACGAAAAAAGCCGCCTCGTGGCTCTAGGACACGGGCTGCTTGAGTTGCTCCAGGATCGCCGGGTTCTCCAGCGTCGACACGTCCTGCGTGATCTCCTCTCCTTTGGCGATGGAGCGCAACAGTCGGCGCATGATTTTTCCGGAGCGCGTCTTGGGCAGGTTGTCGCCGAAGCGGATGTCCTTGGGCTTGGCGATGGGGCCGATTTCCTTGCCCACCCAGTCGCGCAGTTCCTGCGCGATTTTCTTCGCCTCCGCCCCGGTCGGGCGCGCGCCCTTGAGCACGATGAAGGCGCACACGGCCTCGCCGGTCAGATCGTCGGGCCGGCCTACCACGGCTGCCTCCGCCACCAGGGCCGTGTTCGCCACCAGCGCCGATTCGATTTCCATGGTACCGAGACGATGGCCGGCAACGTTGAGCACGTCGTCGATGCGGCCCATGATGCGGAAGTAGCCCTCCAGGTCGCGGCTGGCGCCGTCGCCTGCGAGGTAATACTTGCCGTGGAAATCCTCGGGGTAGTAGCTTTTCTTGTAGCGCTCGGGATCGCCCCAGATGGTGCGGATCATTCCCGGCCAGGGGCGCTTGATCACCAGGATTCCGCCCTTGCCTTTTTCCACCTCCCGCCCGGTTTCATCCACGATCGCGGCCATGATCCCCGGCAACGGAAAAGTGCAGGAACCGGGCTTCGTCGGCGTCACGCCGGGCAGCGGGGAGATCATGTGTCCGCCGGTTTCGGTCTGCCACCAGGTGTCGACGATGGGGCAGCGCGAGTCGCCCACCACCGTGTGGTACCACATCCACGCTTCGGGATTGATCGGTTCTCCCACCGTGCCCAGGATGCGCAGCGATTTCAGGTCGTATTTCTTCGGCAGGTCGGCGCCCGCCTTGATCAGCGAGCGGATCGCGGTCGGCGCGGTGTAGAACACGTTCACCTTGTGATCCTGGATGATTTTCCAGAAGCGCCCCGCGTCGGGATAGGTCGGGATGCCCTCGAACATGACCTCGGTGGCGCCGACCGCGAGCGGCCCGTAGGTGATGTAGGAATGGCCGGTCACCCAGCCGACGTCGGCGGTGCACCAGAACACGTCGCTCGGCTTGTGATCGAACACCCATTTCATGGTGACGATCGCCTGCAGCAAATAGCCTCCGGTCGAGTGCTGCACGCCCTTCGGCTTGCCGGTCGAGCCCGAGGTGTAGAGGATGAACAGCGGATGCTCGGCATTGACCCAGGTCGGCTCGCAGTCCTCGGCCTGGCCCTGGATGACATCGTGCCACCACTTGTCGCGCGGCGCCTGCATGTTGACGGCGGTTCCGGTGCGCTTGTAGACGATCACGTTTTTCACGTTGCCGCAGCCGCCCATCGCTATCGCCTCGTCCACCGCAGGCTTGAGCGGAATTTCCTTGCCGCCGCGGAACTGCCCGTCGGCGGTGATGACCTCGGTGGCGCCGGCGTCGACGATGCGTTCCTGCAGGCTCTTGGCGGAAAAACCGCCGAACACCACGGAGTGGGTGGCGCCGATGCGGGCGCAGGCCTGCATCGCGACCACCACCTCGATCGACATCGGCATGTAGATCAGGACGCGGTCGCCTTTCCTGACGCCGTGCGCCTTCAGCGCATTCGCGAGCTGGCATACCTTGTGATAAAGCTGTTTGTAGCTGATGCGCGTGATCTTGCCGTCGTCCGCCTCGAAAATAATCGCGGTCTTGTCCGGCTGCGTCTTCAGGTGCCGGTCGAGGCAGTTGTAGGAGGCGTTGAGTTCACCGTCCGCGAACCACTTGAAGAAAGGCGCATTGGATTCGTCGAGCACTTTGGTAAACGCTTTGTGCCACAGCAGGTTTTCCTTCGCCAAGCGCCCCCAGAACCCCTCGAAATCGCGTTCCGCCTCGTTGCACAAGGCCTGGTACGCGGCCATGCCGGGGACATTGGCTTGTTTGACGAATGCCTCGGACGGCGGAAATACCCGGGTTTCGTTCAGAACCGATTCGATCTGCGCAGACATGACAACGGTCTCCTCTTTGCTTGGGCTCGATAAACAGGGATTGGATCGGGCGTGTCGCAAGCTTGCGCGCCGGCGGCGATCATTGAAATTATGAGAAGCCAGCCTTACGCCATCCTTACGCCTGGGCCGTACCGTGCAAATCAAAACACTAATCCGGCGTCTTGTAAAGCCAGCCGCGGCGCCGTCGCGTTGACGCGGCTCGCGCAATGATGGAAACTCCGACCGCGTCCGATGCGGCGCAGCAGTCCCTGACCATGCCCGCTCTCCTTGTTCCCGCATTCGAAATGAAACGACCGCTTGACGGCATCGTCGTCGTCGCCCTCGAGCACGCGGTCGCCGCGCCGCTCGCCACCCGCCACCTCGCCGACAACGGCGCGCGCGTGATCAAGATCGAGCGCCCGGGGAGCGGCGATTTTGCGCGCGCCTACGACCAGCGCGTGCGCGGCCTTGCCTCGCATTTCGTCTGGACCAACCGCGGCAAGGAAAGCGTCACGCTGGATCTGAAACATGAACAGGCGCCGCCGGTGCTGCGGCGCCTGATCGAACGCGCCGACGTGTTCGTGCAGAACCTGGCACCGGGCGCGGCATCGCGCCTGGGACTGGATGCAGGCTCGATTCACCGCATCAACCCGCGCGCCATCGTCTGCGGCGTTTCCGGTTACGGCGAGGGCGGGCCCTACCGCGACAAGAAAGCCTACGACCTCCTGATACAGGCCGAAGCGGGACTGCTCTCGATCACCGGCAGCGACGGCGAAATGGCGAAAGCCGGCATCTCGATCGCCGACATCGCGGGCGGCATGTACGCCTACAGCGGCATCCTCAACGCGCTGCTGCTGCGCGCGCGCACCGGCAAAGGCAGCAACATCGAAGTGTCGCTGCTCGACTGCCTGGCGGAGTGGATGGGCTATCCGCTCTACTACGCCTCGGACGGCGCGGCGCAGCCGGCGCGCACCGGCGCCATGCACGCGACGATCTATCCTTACGGTCCGTTCCCGGCCGGGGACGGGAACACCGTCATGATCGCCATCCAGAACGAACGCGAATGGGCGCTGTTTTGCGACAAAGTGCTGCAGGCGCCGGAACTCGAGCGCGATCCGCGCTTCGACTCGAACGCCAAACGCAGCAGCAACCGGCAACAGTTGGAGCCGATCCTGCACCTGCGGCTGGCGCAATTGAGCTCGGCCGAGGTGATTGCGCTGCTCGATGCGGCGAGCATCGCCAACGCCTGCGTCAACACGGTCGATGGCCTGCGCGGGCATCCGCAACTGCGCGCGCGCGAACGCTGGACCGAGATAGCTTCCCCCGCGGGCACGCTCCAGGCCTTGCTGCCGCCGCCGCACACCGATGCGTTCGTGCCGGCGATGGGCGGCATACCCGCGTTGGGGGAGCACACCGACGCGGTCCTCGCCTGGCTCGGCTACGGCGCGACGGAAATCGCGGCGCTGCGCGCCGGCGGTTTGATCTAGAGCAAACGGCTGCCGCGCGCGCGGATTCCGGCGCTCCAAAGGTGGTAAGATTTCATCACTGTGAATCGGGCGATCTGCGCTCGCACGGTGTCGGGCGCGACAGGCGATTGCGCCAAGCCCGGCACCCCGACGCGCATCGCCACTGCCGCTCAGGCTGAAATTCCAATCGAGTGAGACCAACATGGCTGCCATCAAGCAGGAAGACCTGATCCAGAGCATTGCCGACGCGCTGCAATTCATCAGCTACTACCATCCTAAGGATTATCTCGCGCACCTGGGCCGCGCCTACGAGCGCGAGCAGGCGCCGGCGGCCAAGGACGCGATTGCGCAGATCCTCACCAACTCGCGTATGTGCGCCGAAGGCCACCGTCCGATCTGCCAGGACACCGGCATCGTCAACGTCTACCTCAAGATAGGCATGGAGGTGCGCTGGGAAGGCTTCAAGGGCTCGCTTACCGACGCGGTCAACGAAGGCGTGCACCGCGCCTACACCAATCCGGACAATCCGCTGCGCGGCTCGGTGCTCGCGGATCCGATCTTCACGCGCAGGAACACCAAAGACAACACGCCGGCAGTGGTGCACATGGAAGTGGTGCCCGGCAACACGGTCGAGGTCACGGTTGCGGCCAAGGGCGGCGGCTCCGAAGCGAAATCGAAGTTCGCCATGCTCAATCCCTCCGACTCGGTCGTCGACTGGGTGCTGAAGACCGTGCCCACCATGGGCGCGGGCTGGTGCCCGCCCGGCCTCGTCGGCATCGGCGTCGGCGGCACCGCGGAGAAAGCGATGATGATGGCGAAGGAAGTGCTGATGGAACCGCTCGACATGCACGAACTGCTCGCGCGCGGGCCGAAATCCAAACTCGAGGAACTGCGCGTCGAACTCTATACCAGGATCAATGCACTCGGCATCGGCGCCCAGGGCCTGGGCGGCCTGTCCACCGTACTCGACGTGAAGATCAGGGACTATCCGACCCACGCCGCAAACAAGCCGGTCGCCATGATTCCTAATTGCGCCGCCACACGCCACGCACATTTCGTGTTGGACGGCACCGGCGCGGTCGCGCTCGACCCGCCTTCGCTCGAGGACTGGCCGAAGGTAACGTGGGAGCCCGCCGCCGGGGCGACGCGCGTCAATCTCGACACGCTCACGCCTGCCGAAGTCGCGGGCTGGAAACAGGGAGAGATCCTGTTGTTGTCGGGCAGGATGCTTACGGGCCGCGACGCGGCGCACCAGCGCATCCAGGAGATGCTGGCCAAGGGCGAGAAACTGCCGGTGGATTTCACCAACCGCGTGATCTATTACGTCGGCCCGGTCGATCCGGTGAAGGGCGAAGTGGTCGGCCCTGCCGGCCCCACCACCGCCACGCGCATGGACAAGTTCACCGAGATGATGCTGGCGCAAACAGGTCTGATCGGCATGATCGGCAAGTCGGAGCGCGGGCCGGTGGCGATCGAGGCTATCCGCAAACACAAAGCCGCCTATCTCATGGCCGTCGGCGGCGCCGCCTACCTCGTCGCCAAGGCGATCAAGAAGTCGCGCGTGCTCGCCTTCGGCGACCTCGGCATGGAGGCGATCTACGAGTTCGAAGTGAAGGACATGCCCGTCACCGTTGCCGTGGACTCGAGCGGCGCCTCGGTACACAGCACCGGGCCGGCGGAGTGGGAAAAGAGAATCAGGGAATTCAAGATCCCGGTGGCGGTGGCGTGACTCTGATCGCGGTTGCGCGCGGAGCCCTTTAGCGTTGCGAGGCAAACCGCTTCCGCGCTGGCTGAGCATTGCGATACTGCTCGCCATTGCGACCGTGTTCGGCAGCAATCATATCGCCGCGCGTGTCGCGTTCGAGCACGGCGTCAACGTCACCACGGCGGTGGCGGCGCGCTCGATAGGCGCGTCGCTGTTCGTGGGGGTGCTGCTCATGGTCAGCGGCGTCCCTCTGTCGCTTCCGGCGGCAACGCATTGGCGCGCCGTGGCCGTGGGTGCGCTGATCGCGGTGCAGAGCTACTGCATCTACTCGGCGGTGGCGCGCATTCCGGTGGCGCTCGCCCTGCTCGCCTTCAACACCTTCCCCATGATATTCACGCTGATCTCCTGGGCCGCGGGCAGCGAGCGCCCCGCGCGGCGCGCGCTGATCGCGATGCCGGTCGCCCTGTGCGGGCTCGCGCTCGCGCTCGACGTCGTCGGGCACAGCGGCGGCGTCGCCGGCCGCTGGATAGAGATCGGTGCCGGCGTGGGCTTTGCGCTGGGTGCGGCGGTGTCCTTCGGGATGGCGCTGTTCCTCACTTCGCGCTGGCTCAAGGACGTCGACGGCAGGCTGCGAACCTTCCTCACCATGAGCACCGTCGCGGTGCTGCTGCTGGCGGCGGGCGGACTCACGGGCAGTCTCGC